>Ga0075417_10000229_pt1 | contig 11553 bp, 10 predicted proteins | sample SoiMetdeltSBSDD1_FD_71477 | JGI IMG/M metagenome (GOLD analysis project Ga0075417, IMG submission 71477) | Bulk soil microbial communities from a Populus tree surrounding site in Tennessee, USA - Soil MetaG P. deltoides SBSDD1 | ecosystem: Environmental > Terrestrial > Soil > Tree plantation...
CCCTTGGGCAGCCGCCCGCCCAGCCGCTGGAACTTCTGGGGGTCTTTCAGGAAGTCGATGATCTCTTCGAGCTCCTGCTTCGCTTCGTCCGCGCCGGCGACGTCGGCGAACGTCACCTTGGGTGTGTCGCCCGCGAGCAGCTTCGCCTTCGACTTGCCGAACGCGAACGCGCGGTTGCCCCCCTGCTGCATCTGGCGCAGCATGAAGATCAGCAGGCCGAAAATGAGCAGGTACGGCAGGAAGCTGAAGAGGAACACGCCGAACGACTGCTTCTCCTCGCGCGCCCGCACGTCGACACCCTTGGCGCGCAGGGTGGTGACCCACGCGTCGCTCGACTCGAACGGCAAGAGTGAAGTGAAGTGGTCGAAGTTGCGCCCTCGCACCGGCACGGGGGTCTTGAAGCTCCCCTTCACCTGCTGACGCTCCGTGATTTCGACGGTGTCGACGTTGCCCTTGTCGAGCTGCTCGGTGAACTGCGAGTAGGAGATGTCCACCGTCTCCGGCCGCCGGTTCGCGGCGAACTGAACCAGCGCGATGGAGCCCACGATCAGCAGCGCCCAGAACGAGAGCGTGCGGAGCGTGCGGGCCCAGCTGAATTCGCGCGGCGGCGGGATGCGGTTGGCCATCAGGTTAGACTCGCTACGTACGGCAGGTGTCGGAAGTTTTCGGCGTGATCGAGCCCATACCCCACAAGGAACACTCGCGGCGCATCGAACCCGACGAACGCCGGCTCGAGCTCGAGATGCTCGGCCAGATGCTTATGCAACAACGCACAGATCTCCAGGCTGCGTGGTGCGCGCTCGCGCAGGAGCGCCACCAGGCGGTTGAGGGTCTTTCCCGTATCGACGATATCCTCCACCAGGAGGATGTGCTTACCCCGTAGCTCGGTTTCCGGATCGTACAGCAGCCGGACGTTCCCACTCGAAATCGTGTCGGCGCCGTAGCTCGCCGCCACCAGGAAGTCCACCTGGAGCGGCCGCTCGATGCGGCGCACGAGATCGCTCAGGAAAATGAAGCTTCCCTTGAGGAGACCGAGCACCAGCAGCTCACCGTCGGGGTACGCGGCGGTGATGTCCTGGCCGAGCTCGCGCACCCGACGCGCGATCGTCTCCTCGTCGAAGACGATCCGCTTGAGCTCACGCCCGCCGGTCTGCTTGAGGCCCGACGTGCTTGGTAACATCCACCCGTACCGCCCGGGTTCCGGGCCGCGGGAGATCGTCAGCACTCCGGCAGATTCCGGGGACCCACAGAATGGTTTCGCCGCGGGCGACGACCGGGTACCCGGGCCGGTCGCTGCGCGGCACGCGCGCTTCCATCAACATCCGCCGCAACGGCCGCCGCCCGATGCCGCCGAGAGGCACCAGCCGGTCGCCCGGACGCGGCGGGCGCACCTCCCAGTTGGCTCCCGCGATCCAGGTCGTCCACTCCGCCCGCGGTAGCCGGGCCGGCGCCGGATCGGGCGTCCACGCCACCCGGAACTCCCCGAACACCGCGCTGCCCCGCTCCCCCGTCGGGATGACTTCGACCGCAGCGTCCCGGACCATGCGGGTCACCCGCAAGCGATCGAACGCGACCTCGGCCATCCAGCCGTCCCCGAGTGACAGCCGTCGCCCTGAGGGCCGGCGCGTCAAGTCGACCAGCTGGCGCGCGCGCCGCACGCCCAGCACGAGACCGCTGCGCCGCGCCGCGGCCCGCAACAGCGCCGCCGACAGGACGTCATCATAGCGGGCCAGCCCCCCCCGGGCAACTTCGATGCGGTGTGGCTCGATGCGCAGTCCGAGATCGGGCAGGTGGTCGAGCACGCCGTCCCAGGCGCGCCGCTCGCGCGCGGCCGCTCGCCCGGCCCGCAACACGTCGTGGCCCACGCGCGCCCCCAGGCGCTCGCCGACGAGCGGCAGGAGGACAGTGCGCACCCAGCTGCGCAAGTGTCGCGGATCGCGGTTCGCGGGATCGTCGTGAACGGGGAGGCCCACCTCGGTGACGTGCGCCACGAGCCGCGTCTTCGTGAAGGGGAGCAGCGGCCGCACGAGCCCGCCGCGCCCGCGCGCGGGAATACCGGCGAGGCCCGCCGGCGCGCTCCCTTTCAGGAGCCGCAGCAGAATGGTCTCCACTTGGTCGTCCCGGTGATGCGCGGTCACCAGGTAGCGCGCACCGTGACGCCGCTGCACCTCGCCCAGCCACGCGTAGCGCGCCCGTCGGGCGACGGTCTCCGTAGCGTCGGGACCGAGGCTCAGCTCACCCACCTCGAACGGCAGCTCGTAGCGCTCCGCCAGCTCGCCGACCGCCCGTGCGACCGTCCCGCTGTCCGACCGAATGCCGTGATCGACGTGCGCCACCACGAGCGAGAGGCCGAGCTCAGGGGTGAGGGTGTGCAGCAGGTCCAGCAGCGCCACGGAGTCGGCACCGCCGGAGACCGCCACCAGCGCGACCCCGGGCTCCCCGAGGAGGCGGGTACGTGCGAGATGGGTGCGGAGGTGCGACAGCAGCGACGTCATGCTGTAGTATAAATGATTGGCGGGGCGGCTGCGGGCACTGCCTTGCCCGCCGCTCCGACGCGGCCGTAAATATGGTGCCATGCCAATCCTGCAGCCCGACCAGATCTATCAGCTGCTGCGCAACTTGACCTCCCCGGTCGTGGCGATCACGTCCGAGCGCGGCGGGAAGCGCAACGGCATGATCGCCGACAGCGCGGTCCGCGCGTCGATCGTGCCCACGATCCCGCGCGTGTCGGTGTACATCCACAAGTTCAACTACAGCCACGACCTGATCTTCGAGTCGGGCCGCTTCGTGCTGCATCTGTTGCGCGACGACCAGTTCGACCTGATCCACCGGCTCGGATTCTCGAGCGGGCGCACGCGTGACAAGCTCGCCGCCGTGCCGCACCGGCTCGGCGCACTGGGTGTACCGGTGCTGGGCGACTGCTACGCGCACTTCGAGTGCCGCGTCGCGAACGTGATGGACACGGGGAGCTCGACCTGTTTCCTCGGGGACGTCGTAGCGGTGGGTCATGGCGCTGCCGAAGGTCCGACGGGCACCGTGATGACGGCCGCCCACTTCCGCGCGAACATGCGCGCCGAGTGGCGGACCGAGTACGAAGCGCTGCTGCGCGCCGCGCAGGCGTTCGCCGCGGAGCGCTCAGGGGACATTCGGCCGGTGGTCTGGAAGGGGCTCGACTCGCGATGAGCGCCACGCAGCGCTAGTATCACCGGTCTCTGTTCCCCCGGGGGTTCCATGAGGCTGGCCTTCGCGGTTGCCCTGCCGTCGCAGCTCCTCCTGCTCGTCAAGCCGATCCTGGCTCAGACTGCACGCGGCGTCCTCGTGCCGGTAGGCGCCCACGTGAAGATCGAGACCGAGTCGGGCGGGCAGTCGGTCGAGGGGGCCATTGTGGCGTGGCGCGGCGACACGCTGCTGGTCCAGCCCCAATCGCGCACGGATACGGTGCGCGTCGCTTCCGGCGCGCTCAAGAAGCTGCGGGTCGTGGAAAGTCCCGCGCTGTGGCGCTACACCAGTCCCAGCACGATCAACTTCTATTTCTCGACGGCCATTCCGCGTGCGCACGATGTCACATCCAGGTCAGGTGACGCATACGAGCGATTGCTGCTGGTCGGCAACAAGACGGAGCTCGCCGGCGTCAACACCTCAACCGGCGGGGTGCAGTGGTCGCGCAAAGATCTCGCGGATATCAAGAGTGTGTCTCTGGATATCGCCTGGAACTCGGGTTTCGGCATCGTTTCGCACCATGACACGATGGAGGTCCTCGACCTGCGCACTGGCCTCAAGCGTTGGGATAGTGGATCGCTGTCTGTCGTCGCCGCGCGCGGCTGGTTGCCCTCGCCTGGCCTCGACACCGCCATTCTCATTCTCGGCCGCACCGCGAGCAGCGCCACGACCCTGATGGCCGTCGACCTCGCCACCGGCCACGTCCGCTGGCGGCAGGACAGTGCGTTTACCGTCGAGCCCAAGGTTTTTGAAACGAGCGGCATTCCTTACTTGCTGGGACATCAATCCCCCATCGCCGACAGCGACACATCACTCGTCCTCTATATCAGTACCGATGGGCCGATTCGTTTGGACACGCGGACGGGTCGCGTCCTGTGGCGCGGCACTGCGCTGCGTGGCGCGAAGCTGCCGCTGCCCAACGACGGCTACGCGGCAATCCACGAGCAACACGGCGTGGATTTTTTCCCCTCCGGGGACAGCCTGCTGGCGTTCCGCGCCAATGACGGCGCGAGCGCGTGGACCGCGCCGCGCAAGTTCAAGAACAAGGTGTTCCGGATTGCCCCGATCAAGCAGGGGCTGCTCGTCCGCGGCTATGAGTGGTTTGATCTTCTTGATCCCGCCACCGGAAAATCGCTGTGGCGGGCCCCGCTGGAGATCAAGAACAGCACGTGGGATGTGCTGCGCAGCGACACCGATTATGTCGCGGACAAAAAGCGTATGCTGGCTATCGCGATCGGTGACGGGACGATGCGCACCATAGCTACGGTGGATTTCAAGGAAAACGAAACCGTGACCGGTGTGACCGTCTGGAAACAGGGCATCATCCTGAACTCATGGCACAACCTGCTGCTCATGGATCGTCAGGGCGCGGTGCGCTACCAGCGCGAGTACCCGTCGCCCAAGTCGAGCTTCGGGGAGCTGGTGAATCCGCTGGTCACCGACATCATGCGGCCGAGCACGCGCTGGGCGGGATCGCACATCTTTTTCTTTACCGGTGCGGCGGACGAACGGGGCCGCGAGGGATTCAGCATCGTCGAGGTCGACCCGATCGATGGCCACGAGGTGGGGCGGCTGTGGTTCCCAGGCCGAGTGCCCTCGTACGCGATCGACAATGAATTGGGTGCGACGTTTTATCGCCGCAACGATTCGACGCTCGAGGCGCTGCCCCTGCTCGATGGCGCGGACTTGGACTACGCCGCGCGCAACGGGCAGGCCGACGTCGTCTCGGGCTTGATCCGCATGGGAGTCAATACCACAGCCTCCCGAGGAGACGACGGCTGGACGGCGTTGCATCTCGCGGCGCTCGATGGTCACGCGGATGTCGTGCGGCTCTTGATCGCGCATGGCGCCAACGCCGGCGGCGCGACGCGGGAGGGATGGACGCCCTGGATGCTGGCATGGCGCGAACGGCACGACAGCCTGGCGCAGGTCCTGCGCGGCGGTGCCGACACGACGTCAGCCGCTGCGCATGCAGCCAATGCCTGGCGTCTCGCGCGTCAGGGGCGGATTGCGGAAGCACTCGGCGAGGCGAACCGCGGTTCGGCGCTTGACTCGACGCTTGGTCTCTGGCCGCGGGTGCTGGTAACGGTCTGCTGGAACGGCGCCTTGGCTGGCCAGGCGAACGCGGTGCTCGCCGTCTGTGACCGCGCGGTCGATCGCACGCCATCCGATGACGACGACTATGAGTCGGTGCGCAGGTCCCGGGGGGTCGTACGCGCGCTGACCGGCAACTTCGACGGAGCGGCCACGGATCTCGAAGCCAGCGACCCGTCAGCGGATGAGAACAGCACCGCCGGGCGGTGGATCGCGGCGCTGCATCAGGGTCGGAACCCCTTCTCGCCCGCCGTGCTGGATGGTATGCGGCGATAGGGTGCTAAGTCGTTGTGCTACAAGTAGCGGCGGTCGGACTCGAACCGACGACCCGCGGATTATGATTCCGCTGCTCTAACCAGCTGAGCTACGCCGCCGAAGCGCCGGAAAAACTTAGCCGGCCCGCCACGGTGGCGGGAGTGGCGCCCGTGGCTGGCCCCCGCAGAATGCGACAGTACTGCCCCATCCGTAGGGGCGGCGACACACCCGTTGCATCGATTCCACACGTAGCGCCGCCGCCTCCGATGAATTCCCCCGAACCGGCCGTCCCAGAGCCCGCCGACGCGGTGCGCCGCTTGCATCCCGAGTTCGCAGGCCATGAAGACGCTGCATGTTGCGCTGGTCGCCGCGCTGGTGGCGGGGTGTCACTTCGACAAGCTGTTCAATGCCGCCCCGGGCGGCAGCCACGCGCCGCCTCCCGGATCGAGCTCGACCAGACTCGCGTTTACGGTACAACCAAGCGATGCCATGAAGGACAGCATCATCCAGCCGCCGGTGCAGGTCACCGTGTTCGACTCGGCGGGCAACGTTGTGACGAGTTTTACGGGCGACGTCACGCTCGCGCTCGGTAAGGACCCCAGTGTTCCCAGCGCGCGCCTCTCCGGGAGGTCGCAGGCGGCCGCCTCCGCCGGCGTCGCGACGTTCCCGGACCTGAGCATGGATCAGATCGGCGACGGCTACACGCTGGTCGCGACCATCGACGCCGGGTCGGTCTCCCAGGAGAGCACGCCGTTCAACATCACCGCGGTCCCGAGCCCGGGGCCGGGATCGGCGCGGACGCTTTCGTTCACCCAGCAGCCCCAGACGACGGCGGCGGGCACCGCCATCCCACCGGTGCAGGTTGCGGCGCTCGACAGCGCCGGCCACAGGGTTACGACCTTCACCGGCCCGATCACCGTGTCACTCGGCGCAAATCCGGGCGGCGACCCGCTGGCGCCGCAGACCGTCAACGCCGTGAACGGGCTGGCCACGTTCTCCAACCTGCGAATCGATAAAGCAGCGTCCGGCTACAGCCTGGTCGCGACCGCGAGCGGTCTCCCGAACGTCACAAGCACCACCTTCACGATCGTACCGGGGACGGCGACGCAGCTCGCATTCACGGTGCCGCCGAGCAACACGCCGGCGCGGGCCACGATCCAGCCGCCCGTTCAGGTCACGGCGTACGACGCGTTCGGCAACCAGGCGACCAACTTCACCGGCTCCGTCCTGGTCGCGATCGGACACAACGGCGGCGTCCTGGTGCCGGGCACGCTGTCCGGCAACGGCGCCGTCCCCGCGGTGAACGGCGTCGCCACGTTCTCGAATTTGAGCATCGACGTGGTCGGCAACGGATACACGCTGACCGCCGCGTTCGCGGGGGGCGCAGTCGTGATCGAGAGCCCGGCCTTCAACATCACGGTGCTGTGATGTCGGACGCGCGGACGGGGTGGTTGGACGCGAATCCACGGAAGAAGGGACCGGGTACACCTGTCGTGATCGTGGACGCCGACTGGGATCCGCCAAGGAAGCCGCTCGGCGGACGGCTCGCTGCCGCCGCGGGCCTGCTCATCGCACTCGGTGGGGGCGCCGCGTGGCTCGGCATCTCGTCGATACCTGCATCGCCGGCGAGTCGAGAACCCGTCGCGAGCGCTCCCGCGCCCGCCACCGCGGCGCCACCGATGGCCCCGAGCGCGCGCAGTGACACGTTCCTGCCGCGCGCACGGGACGCCGCGCCACGCACGTCCGCGACACCGGCACCGGTGCGCCCGAAGCGTCCGTCGGGCACGACGCGCGCGCCGATCGTGACGAGGCCGGCGCGCGACCTGGAACCCGGCTTCCTCTCAGTAAATGCCATCCCGTGGGGGAGCGTGTACCTCGACGGTCGTCCCGTGGGGAACACGCCGCAGATCGACCTCCAGGTCGCTGCCGGCCCACACCGCCTGCGGGTGGAGCGCGACGGCTACCGGCCGTATGACCGCGTGATCGACGTGGCGTCGGGGCAGCGGCTCCGCATCACCGACATCGCGCTCGCGGAGCGTTAGCCACGTGACGCGCGCTAGCGTCGTTCTCGCCGTGTCGCTGCTCATGTGCGGAGCGCGGGTATCGCGCGCCCAGTCGGCGAGCGATCTCCTGCGACAGGGGGTGCAGGCCTACCAGACCCTGGAATACGACGCGGCAGCGGCGCTCTTGGAGCGGAGCCTGCGACGCGATTCGGTGACGGGGCTCGCTGACTCGCTGCAGACCTGGGCGCTCACGTATCTCGCGGCGACGGAGCTGTTCCGGGGACAGCGCGATTCCGCCGTCGCCGCGTTCCGCCAGCTCGTCCTGCTCAACCCGCGGTATCGGCCGGACGAGCTGGTCTTCCCGCCACAGGTCACGAATCTCTTCCAGGAAGTGCGCCGGTCCACCAAGGCAGTCGCCGTGGTCGTCCCGCCCGTAAGCACGGTGCGCACCCGGCTCGATCCCTTCAAGGCACGGCTGCTCACGAGCTCGCTAGCGGATCTGACGGTCAGCCTGGCCCGGGAGGACGGGACACCGGTGCGGGAACTGTACAGCGGGCCGGTGGCCGACAGCCTCCTCGTATCGTGGGACGGTCTCACGGCGGCGGGTACGCCGGCGGACGATGGCCGTTACATCTTGCGGGTGATGCCGCGGAGCCCCGCGGCGGACGGGCCGCGCGCGCGTCAAGTGGTGCTCGACGTCAAGCAACAGCCACCGGATACGCTGTCCTGGCCGCCAACACCAACGCTCCTGCCGGAGCGGACCTTGACGGGGCCGGCCGTCCAGACGCTCGCGGCGGGGCTCGTCGCCGGAGCCGCCGTCGTCGCGCTCCCGTCGCTCATCGCGCAGGGCAAGGATGCGACCGGGGCGCGCTACGCGGTCGGCGCGGCGGTGGGTGTCTCCGGACTGGTCGGCTTCTTCGCGCGGAAGCCTCGCCCACTCGACGCCAACGTGCGCGCCAACGCATCGCAGCGCGATGCCTGGAAGCGAAGTGTGGACGTCGTGAAGGCGGAGAACGCCGCCCGGCTGCGCACGATGCGTCTCGTCGTCCGGGCAGGACCCGAGACCATCGCGGAGCGAGGATCGCAATGAGGATCATCGGACTGATCGGAGTCCTGGCGTTCGCCGCGCCGGTCCTCGTCATTTCGCAGGGGCGGCCGACGCTCGCGTTCCGCGGGGACGCTGGGTTTGTGTGGCTGCGGAGCGACACGGCACCTGCGGGGGCCGGCGCGATTCGGCTGCGCGGGCCGGTCCTCGGGGGAGAAGGTCGACTCGTCTTCAACGGATTCAGTGTGGCACTGGGGCTCTCCAGCGGCACGCTGCAGGCGACGAATCAGACGAGCACGAAGCGCGACCTGATCGAAGGCCGACTGCTCGTCGCCGCGCGGCCTCTCCCGTGGCTCGAGATGAGCGTCGGTCCCCTGGTCAGAGCGTACGTCACCGACGCCGTCACCGAGCGCTGGGTGTTCTGGCAGGCCCGGGCACGCGTCGACGCGCCGATCGTGACCTCGGGCCTGGCGAGCTACGTGGAGCTGTGGCGCGCGGTGTCCTCGCAGGTGAATCTGGTAGCCGGGGCCGGTCGGGTGCAGGGAGGCGAGGCGGGCCTGACGTACCACCCGCCGCGGCGACCGTTCTCACTGCGTCTCGCCTACCGGGTGGACGACGCGACCGTACGGGGGGGCGGAGACGGCAGCCAGATGCTCGAGGCGATAACCGCGTCCCTCGTGGTGGGAGGGCGGTAAGCGGCGCTTACCGCGGAGTCGGTCCCGAGTCCTCGCTGCCCGCGTCTACGTTCGGCACCAACCGATACAACAGCTCGCCTTTCCGGATCATCCCGAACTGCTCGCGCGCCGCGCGCTCCTGAGCGGCCGGGTCGGTCTCGAGCTCGCGCGCGAGGCGTTGGAGCGAATCGAGCTGCCGCTCGAGGTCGCGCACGGCGCGGCGTTCCTCGGCGAGCTGGCTTCGCAGCTTGAGCCAGTCGAGCGTGCCGTACTCCCCCGCCTGAAACGCCAATCCCGCGAGCACGACCGCCGCGGCGATCCCGATCAGCCGTGGGCGCGTCACAATCCGTAGAGATGCCTGCCGGGGTAGTACGCCGTGTCGCCCAGCTCCTCGGCGATGCGCAGCAGCTGGTTGTACTTGGCGACGCGGTCGGTGCGCGAAGCGCTTCCGGTCTTGATCTGCCCCACGCCGGTCGCCACCGCGAGGTCGGCGATGAACGTGTCCTCCGTCTCGCCGGAGCGATGCGAGATCACGGCGCCGTACCCGTTCGAGCGCGCGTGCGCGATGCACTGCAGCGTCTCGGTGAGTGAGCCGATCTGGTTCAGCTTGATGAGGATCGCGTTCGCCACGCTCTCCTCGATCCCGCGATCCAGCCGCTCGATGTTGGTGCAGAAGAGATCGTCGCCGACGAGCTGCACGCGGGCGGACAGCGCTTCGGTGAGCTTTGCCCAACCCGCCCAGTCGTCCTCGGCCAGCCCGTCCTCGATCGACACGATCGGGTAGCGGTCGATCCAGCTCTTGTACAGTGCCACCATCTCGTCCGACGACTTCGTGCCGGCGCCACTCTTCTTGAAGACGTAATTCCCCTCCTGGTAGAGCTCGGACGCGGCTGGGTCGAGCGCGATGGCGACGTCCTTCCCGGGCTCGAGCCCGGCGCCCTCGATCGCCGCCATCACGGCCTCGAGCGCCGCCTCGTCGCTCGCGAGATTGGGCGCGAACCCTCCCTCGTCTCCCACCGCGGTGGAAAGATTGCGCTTGCCCAGCACCTTCTTGAGAGAGTGGAACACCTCGACGCCGATCCGGAGGCCCTCGGGGAAACTTTCGGCCCCGATCGGCACGATCATGTACTCCTGGAAGTCGACCGTGTTGGCCGCGTGCGCGCCGCCGTTGAGGATATTCATCATCGGCACGGGGAGCACGTTGGTGACCGGTCCTCCGAGGTAGCGGTACAGCGTGAGGCCGGCGTCCTGGGCCGCCGCCCGCGCCACGGCCATCGATACCGACAGAATGGCGTTGGCCCCGAGGTGACTCTTGTTGGGGGTACCATCGAGGTCGAGCATCGCGTAGTCCACCGCGATCTGCTCCTCAGCCGACATGCCCTCGAGCCGCGGGCCGATCACTTCGTTTACGTTCTTCACCGCCTCGAGCACGCCCTTGCCGCCGAACCGCTTCTGATCGCCGTCGCGCAGCTCCACCGCTTCGTGCTCCCCGGTGGAGGCGCCGCTCGGCACCGCGGCCCGTCCGGCCGCGCCGCTCGAGAGGGTAACGTCCGCCTCGATGGTCGGGTTGCCCCGACTGTCGAGGATTTCGCGCGCCCGCACCGAGATGATCGTGCTCATGATGGCCCGTACCCTAGCGGTCGACGCCCTCGGCGTCAACGCGCGCCTTCAAAGCGACGATCGCGGCGCGCACTCGGTCGCGCAGCTCCTGGCGCTGCTCGACCGTCATCCCCGCCGTGGAGATCGGATCGCCGATCACGATCCGGATCGGCCGCGGCCGCAGGAAGAACCGGCCCTTGGGCAAGATCTCGAACGTGTTGGCGACGTACACCGGCACCACGGGCACCTGGGCCGCGATGGCGAGCCCGAAGGGCGCGTTCTTGAACGGCAGCAGCTCGCCGGTGCGGCTCCGCGTCCCCTCCGGGAACAACAGTGCCGACGTGCCACCCCGGATGATCTCGGCCGCGCGCCGGTAGGCCTCCAGGGCCCGCGCCGGATGCGCACGGTCGATCGTCAGGTGGCCCGCCGTGACCATCGCGCGGCCCAGGAGCGGGATCCTCGCGAGCTCCTGCTTCGCTACCATCCGCACCGACCCCGGCAGTGTGGCCGCGAGGGCCCAGATGTCGAACATGGAAGAGTGGTTCGAGGCGTACACGACCGGACGGTCGGGAATCCGATCTAGTCCCTCGGCCCGCACCGGCGTCCCGGCCGCCCAGAGCACCTGGCGCGACCAGTCGTTCGTGCCCCAGTCGTAGACGCCCCC
>Ga0075417_10000233_pt1 | contig 11421 bp, 17 predicted proteins | sample SoiMetdeltSBSDD1_FD_71477 | JGI IMG/M metagenome (GOLD analysis project Ga0075417, IMG submission 71477) | Bulk soil microbial communities from a Populus tree surrounding site in Tennessee, USA - Soil MetaG P. deltoides SBSDD1 | ecosystem: Environmental > Terrestrial > Soil > Tree plantation...
GACAGCAGTCCCTGGCTGGTCGAGATCACGGCCACGCCCAGCCCGCCGAGGACCCGCGGGACCTTGGTCGAGGGGGAGTAGACGCGCAGGCCCGGCTTGGACACGCGCTTCAGGCCCGAGATGGTGCGGGCGCGGTCGGGGGAGTACTTCATCCTCACGTGGAGGGTCTTGCCCGGCTTGCCGGGGTTCTCCTCCACCTCGAACGCCTCGATGTAGCCCTCGGTGGCCAGAACGCCCGCGAGGGCCTCCTTGAGCTTGGAGGACGGCATCCGCACGTCATCGTGCATCGCGATGTTGGCGTTGCGGATGCGCGTGAGCATGTCGGCGATGGGGTCGGTCATGGTCATGTGCGGCCTCCCCTCACCAGCTCGCCTTGGTGACGCCGGGCAGCTCCCCGGCGTGGGCCAGCTCGCGCAGGCAGATGCGGCACAGCCCGAACTTGCGGAACACCGCGCGCGGGCGGCCGCACCGCCGGCACCGGGTGTAGGCCCGCACCTTGAACTTGGGCTTGCCCTGCTGCTTGTTGATGAGCGCTGTCTTCGCCATGGCTTACTGACCCTCGCGCTTGAACGGGAACCCCATGGCCAGCAGCAGGGCACGACCCTGGTCGTCGCTGCCGGCGGTCGTGACGATGGTGATGTCCATGCCCCGGGGCTGATCGATGTTGTCGTAGTCGACCTCGGGGAACACGAGCTGCTCCGTGAGGCCGAAGGTGTAGTTGCCGCTGCCGTCGAACGACCGGGGGTTGAGGCCCCGGAAGTCCCGGATGCGGGGGATGGCGATCGAGATCAGCCGATCCATGAACTCCCACATGCGGTCGCCCCGCAGGGTGACCTTGGCGCCGATGGCGTTGCCCTCGCGCAGCTTGAAGCCGGCGATGGAACGCTTGGCCCGGGTGATGACCGGCTTCTGGCCGGCGATGGTGGTGAGGTCGCGCACCGCCCCCTCCAGCAGGGAGGCCTGGGCGGTGGCGGCACCGACGCCCATGTTGATCACGACCTTGTCGAGCCGCGGCACCTGCATGACGTTGCGCAGCCCCAGCTCCTGCTGGAGCTGGCCGCGCAGCGTCTCGTGGTACCGGGTCTTGAGGCGGGGAACGGCGCGTTCCTTGGTAGCAGTGTCACTCACGAGATCTCACCTCCGCACTTCTTGCAGATGCGGACCTTGGCGCCCGAAGGGTCGATCTTGAAACCGACACGGGTGGGCTTGCTGCAGGACGGGCACACCAGGGCCACGTTGGACACCGGCAGCGGCATGTCCTTGTCGATGATCCCGCCCTGCTGGGTGGTGCGGGTGGGGCGCTGGCTCTTGCGGGCGACGTTGACGCCGTCGACGATCACCTTGCGCTCCCGGGGCAGGGCACGCATGACGTTGCCCTCCTTGCCCCGGTCCTTGCCGGTGAGCACGCGGACCCGGTCGCCCTTGCGAATCTTCAGACCTGGCATCACAGGACCTCGGGGGCGAGAGAGACGATCTTCATGAACCGCTTGTCACGCAGCTCCCGGCCCACCGGGCCGAAGATGCGGGTGCCGCGCGGGTTGCGGTCCGGGTTGATGAGGACGGCCGCGTTCTCGTCGAAGCGGATGTAGCTGCCGTCCGGGCGCCGGCGCTCCTTCTTGGTGCGGACGACGACGCACTTCACGACGTCGCCCTTCTTGACCGAGGCGCCGGGGATGGCGTCCTTGACCGTGGCCACGAAGATGTCGCCGATCGAGGCGTACCGGCGGCGCGAGCCGCCGAGGACCTTGATGACGAGCACCTCCTTGGCGCCCGAGTTGTCTGCCACCTTGAGGCGGCTCTCCTGCTGGATCATGGCCTACTTCGCCCTCTCCAGGATCTCGACCAGCCGCCACCGCTTCTGCTTCGACAGCGGGCGGGTCTCGACGATCCGGACCCGGTCGCCGACGCGCAGCTCGTTGTTCTCGTCGTGCGCGTAGAGGCGGCTGGTGCGAACCATCGTCTTCTTGTAGAGCGAGTGGGGCTTGCGGGTGGTCACGGCGACCACGGCGGTCTTGTCCATCGCCGTGGAGGCCACGATGCCCTCGCGTACCTTGCGGGCGGCGCGGTCGGCGGTCCCGCCGTTGGCGGCTGAGTCTGCGGCCATCAGGCGTTCTCCTTCTCGATCGCCTCGGCGGCCGCGATCTCGCGGGCCCGCAGCTCGGTCTCGAGCCGGGCGATGTCCTTGCGCACCTGGCCGATGCGCGCGTAGTTCGTCAGCTGGCCGGTGGCGAGCTGGAAGCGCAGCTTGAACAGCTGGTCCTTCGAGTCGCGCACCTGGTCGAGGAGCGCGCCGTCGTCGAGGTCGTGGAACTCGGTCCTGGCCATCAGAGCGCCTCCTCCTTGGCCACGAAGCGGGCCTTGATGGGCAGCTTCTGGATGGCGCGCTCGAGCGCGGCCCGGGCCACCGCGGGATCCGGGTACGACATCTCGAACATGATCCGGCCCGGCTTGACCACGGCCACCCACATCTCGGGGTTGCCCTTGCCCGAGCCCATGCGGGTCTCGGCCGGCTTCTGGGTGACCGGCTTGTCCGGGAACAGCCGGATCCACACCTTGCCACCACGCTTGATGTGGCGGGTCATCGCGATACGGGCGGCCTCGATCTGGCGGGCGGAGATCCAGCCCGGCTCGAGAGCCTGGATGCCGTACTCGCCGTAGCCCAGGTCGGTGGCCCCTTTGGCCTGGCCGTGCATGCGGCCCCGGTGGTGCTTGCGGTGCGCGACCTTGCGCGGCATCAACATGTCACTCGTCTCCCGGCCGGAAGTGCGGCGTCTCGTGGTGGTCGTGCACCCGGCGCTCGATCTCCTCCTCCTCGGCCAGCAGGCGCTCGAGCTCCGGATCGGCCTCCTTGATGAGGGGCTCGTTCTCCGGGGTCTCCTCGACGCCTCCCTCGGCCGGGCGGCGGCGCCCGGCGGCGGAGGACACGACCCGCTTGCCGCCGGCCGCCTGGCCGCCGGCACCCGAGGTCTCGCCCACGGCCATGGCGGCCTCGCGGGAGATCTTCTCTTCGCTCTGGGACTTGTAGGGCAGCACGTCGCCCTTGTAGAGCCACACCTTCACGCCGATGCGACCGGCAGTGGTGCGGGCCTCGCGGAAGCCGTAGTCGATGTCGGCCCGCAGCGTGTGGCGGGGGACCCGGCCCTCGCGGTAGCTCTCGGTGCGCGCCATCTCGGAGCCGCCCAGGCGGCCGGAGCACTGCACCTGGATGCCCTGCGCCCCCGCCTTCTGGGCGTTCTGCACGGCGCGCTTCATGGCCCGGCGGAAGGCGACGCGGGCGGCCAGCTGGTCGGCCACGCCCTGGGCGATGAGGGCGGCGTCCAGCTCGGGCTGCTTGATCTCCTGGATGTTGAGCTGCACCTTGGGGTTGCCGGTGATCTTGGCCAGGCCCGCCCGCAGGCGGTCGGCCTCGGACCCGCGGCGCCCGATGACGATGCCCGGGCGCGCGGTGTGCACGTCGACCCGCAGGCGGTCACGGGTGCGCTCGATCTCGACCCGGCTGATGGCGGCGTGGGGCAGCTCGCTCATCAGGAAGTCGCGGATCTTCCAGTCCTGGATGACGTTGTCGCTGTACTCGTCGCGGTCGGCGAACCAGCGGGACTTCCAGTCGGTGGTGACGCCGAGCCGGAAGCCGTAGGGGTTGACTTTCTGGCCCATTACTTCTTCTCCTCGGCGTCGTCGTCGTCGTCGGCTGGCGCCTCGTCGGTGGTGTCGTCGTCGGTCTCGGCCTCGGGCTCCTCGTCGGTGTCCTCGTCCTCGACCTCGTCCTCGGGAGCCTCGGCCTCGGTGTCGGCCAGCTCGGCCTCGGCGTCTTCGACGACCTCGTCGGTGGGCTCCTCGGTGGTGGGCTCCTCGTCCTCGGGCTCGGCCGCAGTCACGGCCTCGCCGCGGCTGCGGGCGACGCGGGCCCGGCGGGACTCCTGGGCGCGGCGGCCGCGGCGGCCGGTGGCGGTGGTGCCGCTGGCGATCTGGCGGGCTTCGACCCGCGCCGCCATCTCCGGCGGCATGGGGCTCACGATGATGGTGATGTGGCACATCCGCTTGCGGATGCGGGTGGCGCGGCCCCGGGCCCGGGGGCGCCAGCGCTTGAGGGTGGGGCCCTCGTCGGCGTAACAGGTCGACACGTACAGGGTGTCGGGGTCCAGCTCGTCGTTGTGCTGGGCGTTGGCGGCCGCCGAGGCGAGGCACCGCGAGATGACGTCGCTGGCCGCCCGCTCGGTGAACTGGAGCACCTCCTGGGCCTCGCCCACCGGCAGGCCGCGGATGAGGTCGAGGACCTCGCGGGCCTTGTAGGCCGACATGCGCACATGCCGGACCTGGGCGCGGGTGCCCGGGATCTCGTTGGTCTTGGTCCCCGGCATCATCGCCTCCCCCGCACGGCCTTCTCCTGGCCGGCGTGGTAGCGGAAGGTGCGGGTGGGGGCGAACTCGCCGAGCTTGTGGCCCACCATGGCCTCGGTCACGTACACGGGCACGTGCTTGCGCCCGTCGTGGACGGCCACGGTGTGGCCCACCATGTCGGGGATGATCGTCGAGCGGCGGGACCAGGTCTTGATGACCTTCTTCTCGCCCTTGGAGTTGAGGGCGTCGACCTTGCGGAGCAGGTGCTCGTCGACGAAGGGGCCCTTCTTGAGTGAACGCGGCACTTCGGTTACCTCCGCGAGCCGCGGGTACGGCGGCGACGCACGATGAGCTTGTCGGACGGCTTGGTGCGGGCACGGGTGCGGCCCTCGGGCTGGCCCCAGGGCGACACCGGGTTGCGGCCGCCCGAGGACTTGCCCTCGCCACCACCGAGCGGGTGGTCCACCGGGTTCATGGCGACGCCGCGGGTCTGGGGGCGGACGCCCTTCCAGCGGTTGCGGCCGGCCTTGCCCACCTTGACCAGCTCGTGCTCGGCGTTGCCGACCTCGCCCACCGTGGCGCGGCAGTCGATCGGCACCCGGCGCATCTCGGTCGAGGGCAGGCGCAGCGTGGCGTAGGAGCCCTCCTTGGCCAGCAGCACGACGGACGAGCCGGCCGAGCGGGCCAGCTTGCCTCCGCCTCCCGGCTGGAGCTCGATGTTGTGGACGGTGGTGCCCACGGGGATGTAGCGCAGCGGCAGGGCGTTCCCGGGCCGGATCTCGGAGCCATGGCCGGACTGGAGCCTGTCGCCCACCGCCACGTCGCGGGGCGCCAGGATGTAGGCCTTCTCGCCGTCCAGGTAGTGGAGCAGCGCGATGCGGCACGACCGGTTGGGGTCGTACTCGATGGCGGCCACGGTGGCGGGCACGCCGTCCTTGGTGCGGCGGAAGTCGATGATGCGGTACCGCTGCTTGTGTCCGCCGCCGCGGTGGCGGGAGGTCTTGCGCCCGTGGACGTTGCGGCCGCCGGTCGAGGACTTCTTGCCGATCAGCGAGCGCTCGGGGCGCTCGCGGGTGACCTCGGAGAAGTCGGGGACGGTCTGGAACCGGCGTCCCGGGCTGGTGGGCTTGCGCTTGCGGAGTGCCATGTCGAGGCCTCTTAATCCTGGAACAGGTCGATCTCGTCGCCCTCGACGAGGGTGACGATCGCCCGCTTGGTGTCGGGACGGCGGCCCCAGGTGAACGTCCGCCGGTTCCGCTTGCGCTTGCCGGGCCGGTTGAGGGTGTTCACCTTGGCGACCCGGACGCCGAAGATCTCCTGCACGGCGTCGCGGATCTCGGGCTTGGAGGCCGAGGGGTGGACCTTGAAGGTGTAGACCCCCTCCTCCATCAGGGCGTAGGACTTCTCGCTCACCACGGGAGCGACGATGACGTCTCGCGCGCCTCTCACTTGTCGCTCCCCTCGTCGGTGGGCTCGGCGGCGGCCTTGGTGGCGGGCAGCGAGTCCTTGGTGAAGATGACCCAGTCACTTACGAGCACGTCGTACGCGTTCAGCTCGCCCACGGTGAGGACGTGGACCTCGGGGACGTTGCGCAGGCTCTTCCAGATGGCCACGTCGGCCTCGTCGCGGGTGAGCACGACCAGGACGCGACCCTCCGTGCCGACCGTGCCCAGCACCTTCAGCGCGGCCTTGGTGCTCGGCTCGTCGATGCCCCAGCCGTCGAGCACGACGACCTTGCCGTCGGCCTGCCGGTCGGACAGCGCCGAGGCCAGGGCCAAGCGGATCATCTTCTTGGGGGTGCGCTGCGCGTAGCTGCGGGGCTTGGGGGCGTGGGTCACGCCACCGCCCCGCCAGTGCGGCGCCCGGATCGAGCCCTGGCGGGCGCGGCCGGTGCCCTTCTGGCGCCACGGCTTGGCGCCGCCGCCCCGCACCTCGGCCCGCGTCTTGGTGGACTGCGTGCCGGCGCGGCGGGCGGCCAGCTGGGCGGTCACGACCTGGTGCATGACCGCGAGGTTGGGCTCCACGCCGAAGTAGGCCTCGTCGAGGTCGACGTTGCCCTTGGACTTGCCGGCGGCGGTGGTCACCTTGATGCTGGCCATCGTCACTTCCCCTTGGCGGCCTTGGCCGCGTCGCGCACGAGGACGATCCCGCCCTTGGGCCCGGGCACCGAGCCCTTGACGAGGAGCAGGTCGCGCTCGGCGTCGGCCTGCACGACGGTGAGGTTGAGGGTGGTGGTCTTCTGGCCGCCGGTGCGGCCGGCCATGCGGGTGCCGCGGAAGACCCGGGAGGGCGTCGCACAGGCGCCGATGGCGCCCGGGGCCCGGTGCACCCGGTGGGCGCCGTGGCTGGCGCCGAGGCCGGAGAAGCCGTGGCGCTTCATCACGCCCGCGAACCCCTTGCCTTTGCTGACCGAGGTCACGTCGACCAGCTCGCCCGAGGCGAGCACGTCGGCACCGATCTCCTGGCCGACCTCGTACTCGCTGACGTCGTCGAGGCGCAGCTCGACGAGGCGGGTGCCGGGGTCGACGCCGGCGGACTCGTACTGCCCGGCGACCGGCTTGGTGAGCTTGGACGCCCTGCGGTTCCCGAAGGTCACCTGGAGCGCGCTGTACCCGTCGCGCTCCTGGGTCTTGACCTGGACCACGCGGCAAGGGCGCACGCGCAGCACGGTGACCGGGACGACTCGGTTGTCGTCGTCCCACACCTGCGTCATGCCGACCTTCTCGCCGACGATCGCTCTTGTGGCCATGGCGGCTACGTCTTTCTCTGCCTGGGTAAGTGGCGGGATTCACGCGAACGCTCCGCACGGGAATCCCCGGCGGAGCGCGTGGTTCGGTTGGGCCACATGGTTCCCGCGCGTGCGGGCCTACGTGGACGTCAGTTGGACAAGGACTCGACTACAGAAACTTGCGGCGCCAGGCGCGCGATCGTTGCGATCCGCGCCGCGCACGGCCTGGAAAGGATAGCCACACCCCCCACCAGAGTCCAACGTTCGCGGGACATGACGCGCGGTGGTGGAGAATTCACGTTATTGATCGCGGGCACCATGTCACTCCACTAGGGTGCCCGGCCATGGCGTTCGGCCGGAAGAAGCGCTCCGCGCGGGATCGCGACCCGTTCGTCCACCTGGCCGACGAACGACGTGCCGCCGAGGCGGAGACCTGGTTCCTCGAGCCCGACGACGGGCCTGTGCTCAATGTGGAGACCGGCATCTCCTCCAACCTCTCCGAAGAGGATCTGGACAACCCCTCAGGGTGAGCGTCCTGTACCTCCGCTAGTCACGGCGCTCGGGCTGGGGGTATCCCTCGCCGTCGCCGTCCCACCCGCGGGGGCCGGCCGCCCCCTGGGGATTCGCCCACGGCGGAGTCACTCGTAGGGGTCGTCGGGCGCGGGGACCGCGACCACGCTCGTGGCCGCGAGGACCGGGACCGCGCCGGCGTCGCTCCCACCCCCCGGTCCTAGCGTGCCCGTGACCGTGACCCAGGTGTCGCGCGAGGGCAGGCGGCCCTCGACGCCCACCACGCGGACGACGATCGGCGCGGCGTCGGCGGCACAGCAGGCGATCTGATAGCGGGCGAGCCGGAACCCGCCGCGGGCGTCGTCCGCCACGAACCCCGTGAGCTGGACCGACGCGTCGTCCAGCGTGCGGCCACCGTGGTCGAAGGCCCGCTGGCCGAACTCCAGGAGCGTCATCGGGACCGGCCCGTCGCCGGCAGCAAGCGGGGGGAACGTGGGCGCGCCCGCCCGCACATCGACCGCCGAGCCGCGGTCGACGCCGTAACTGCCGAGCGTCGGTGGGGCCACCAGCAGCAGCGCCGCGATCGGGGCCAGCAGCAGCCAGCCCACGCCGGGTCCGGAGCCATGCTCGTGACCGTCATCGTGAACCTCGACGGTCGCTGCCCCCCGCAGCGCGCGGACCACGGTCACGATCCCGAGGACGATCAGCGCGACGGCGGACACCACCAGCCAAGGCCCCAACCCGGCCCGGACGTAGCGGGTGTAGGTGCCGGTGATGGTCAGGCGTAGGAGCACGGCCCCGGCCAGGACGGTGATCGTGCCTCCGGCCGGGCTCACAAGAGCAGCCCTCCCACGAACACGCTGGCGCCGACCGCCATGACGAATGTCAGCGGGGCGAACCGCAGGGCGAACCGGCGGCCGAACGTCCCGGCCTGGAGGGCGATGAGCTTCACGTCGACCATCGGGCCCACCACCATGAAGGTCAGCCGGGCAGTGAGCGAGAACCCGGTCAGGCTGGCCGCGACGAAGGCGTCGGCCTCCGAGCAGATCGCCATGACGACCGCCAGCGCCGCCAGCGCCAGGACCGACAGTGCCCCGGCACCGGCCACCGCGTCGAGTGCGGTGCGCGGCACCACCGTCTGCAGGGTGGCCGCCGTGGCCGCCCCGATAATCAGGAACCCCCCGGCGTGGAGCAGGTCGTGCTGGGCGGTCGCGAACAGCACGGCCAGCGGGGGGTCGTGGTCGGCGTGGTGGTCGTCGGGGTCGGGCCGGGCGCGGTCGACCAGGTCATCGCGGCCGCGGCGCGCCCAGAGCAGGCCGACGGCGATGGCGGCGGCCAGGCTGGCCAGGAACCGGGCGAGGACAACCTCGGGCCGGCCGGGGAAGGCGACGGCCGTGGCGACCAGCACGACCGGGTTGATGGCTGGAGCCGCCAGCAGGAAGGCCAGCGCCGCGGGCGCCGGCGTGCCCTGGGCCACCAGCCGGCCGGCGATGGGGACCGAACTGCACTCGCAGCCCGGCAAAGCCACGCCCGCGGCCGCCGCGGTGGGCACGGCCAGCACGGGGCGGCGGGGCAGCAGCCGCGGCAGCAGACCGGGCGGGACGTAGGCGGCGACCAGCCCGCTCACGGTGATCCCCAGCACCAGGAAGGGCATGGCCTGGACAGTGATGGCCACGAACACGGTCGCCCAGTTGGCGACGGCGGCCCGGTCGAGCAGGTCCTGGAGCACCGGCCGGCCGAGCGCGGCGAGGAACACGACCCCGGCCACCACCGCGACCCCGAGGTCGCTCCGGCGGCCGGGACGGCCGTCGGACCCGGGCGCAGCTGTCGGCCGCTGGGTCGTCGTCGGCGCCGGCTCGTCGGCCACGGAGCGGACCATGGCTGGCGAGCGTAGCCACGAGGCCCGCCACCGCGACCATGGGTCTTCGCCCGCCGCCCGCCGGTCGTTCACCCGTCGGTCACGCATCGGCGGCCGAGATGAGGCAGGCTACGGATGCTCGCATGCACTATCCGGAGGAGGGGCGCGATGGCGGACATCAAGGTGCGACGCTGGCGTAGGACGTGGACGGCGCAGGTTGCGGTGGCCGCGCTGGCGCTGGGGGTGGTGCTGACGGCGCCGCTGGCCCGCTCCGATGGGAACGAGGCGGGGGCGATCACGATCTCGGGGGCGCGGTCGCTGTCCGACCGGGTGGTGGTCAACTTCAGCCGGGAGGCCAAGCCCCAGGCGAAGACGACCGACGTCCACCTGCTCGCCTTCAACGACCTGCACGGCAACCTCGAAGCGGCCGGCAACAACATCTACGGCCAGTTCGCCGGAGGTGCCGCGTACCTGGCCAAGGCCGTCAAGGACCGCCAGGCCCTCTACGGCGACCGGCAGGCGACCGTGTTCGCGGGTGACAACATCGGCGCCAGCCCCCTGGCGAACGGGCTCTTCTTCGAGGAGCCGATCACGATCGCCAGCAACCTCATGAACGTCGACTTCGCGTCGGTCGGCAACCACGAGTTCGACAAGGGCCGCACCGAGCTGCTCCGCATCCAGAACGGTGGCTGCAACCCGGCCGGCTGCACCGCAGCGCCGTACACGCTGCCCGACGGATCCACCACCAACGTCTTCCCGGGTGCGGACTTCCAGTACCTGTCGGCCAACGTGGTCGTCGACGCCACCGGCAGGACGCTCCTGCCGGCGTTCGCCACCAAGCGGTTCCGCGGCGACACCGGCCCGCACTTCGAGGTCGGGTTCATCGGGGAGGTGCTGGAGGCGACGCCGACGATCGTGACACCCACGGGAGTGGCCGGCCTGACGTTCCAGGACGAGGCCGACGCCGCCAACCGGGCGGTGGCGCAGCTGAAGAGGCAAGGCGTGAACACCTCGATCCTCGTGATCCACGAGGGCGGCTTCCAGACCACGGCGGCGCTCAACGGGTGCGCGGGCAACCTGGCCGGCAGCGCCATCGCCGATATCGCCAGCCGGCTGGACCCGTCGATCAAGGTGATCGTCTCGGCGCACACCCACGCCGAGTACCGGTGCACGATCACGGCCGGTGGAGTGACTCGCCTGATCACGAGCGCGTCGTCCTTCGGCCGGATCCTGACCGACATCACGCTCACGGTGGACAACAAGTCGGGCGAGCTGGTCCAGGCGGAGGCGACCAACACGGTCGTCGCCAACGCGCTCAACACCCCGGGGCCCGGGGTCGTCCGGATCCCCGACCCCTCCAGGGAGGACCCGCAGGTGGCGGCCGTGGTGGCCCAGTACGTCACGGCGTCGGCGCCGCTGGCCAACCAGGTCATCGGGCGGATCCAGGGCGACCTGACCCGCACGGGCACGCTCCAGGGCGAGTCGGCGCTGGGTGACGTCATCGCCGACGCCCAACTGGTCGCCACGCAGCCGGCCAACCTCGGCGGCGCCCGCATGGCGTTCATGAACCCGGGAGGCATCAGGCAGGACATGAGGACCACGGACGTCTCGTCCGGGGGAGAGGCCATCGGCGAGGTCACCTACGGCGAGGCGTTCCTGGTCCAGCCGTTCGGCAACAGCCTCGTGACCAAGACGATGACCGGAGACATGCTGCGCAGGCTGCTGGAGCAGCAGTTCCCCGGATGCGGAGGCCAGTCCACGAAGCGGATCCTGCAGGTGTCGGTCACGTTCAGCTACGAGCAGGACCCGGCGGGGACCACGTGTGAGTCGCGGATCGGGCGGATGTTCCTCGACGGGGTCGAGATCGCCCCCACTGACTCGTTCCGGGTCACGATGAACAACTTCCTGGCCACCGGCGGCGACGGGTTCACGGTCTTCAACGAGGGCACGAGCGCCCTGGGAGGAGCCCAGGACATCGACGCCCTGGT
>Ga0075417_10000245_pt1 | contig 11235 bp, 10 predicted proteins | sample SoiMetdeltSBSDD1_FD_71477 | JGI IMG/M metagenome (GOLD analysis project Ga0075417, IMG submission 71477) | Bulk soil microbial communities from a Populus tree surrounding site in Tennessee, USA - Soil MetaG P. deltoides SBSDD1 | ecosystem: Environmental > Terrestrial > Soil > Tree plantation...
GTCACACACCGTGGCGAGCGCAACGAGATCGAGCAGCCCAAGCAGATCGGGATCGGTTCGGTCGTGATAGTAGCCCGCGCAGCGAAGTGCCCGCGTGGTCGCGACCAGGAACAGGAACACGACCCCCGCCGCGGCGAGATGGCCCTGGCCTGAAAGGTCGTCCTGCCGGTTTGGATTGAGTACGGCAAAGGCAGGCGGGAGCGCCTCGTCGGCCTGATGATGATCGATGACGATGATTTCTGCGCCGGCTGCGTTGGCGGCAGCAATGGCGGCCTCTCCAGTGGTGCCGCAATCGACGGTGAGGATGAGGCGAGCTCCGTCCTTGACAAGTCCGGCTAGCGCCGCAGGTGACGGGCCATACCCCTCGGTGAGCCGGTCCGGGATATATGTCGACACGTCTTGACCATGGGCGCGCGAGTAGCGCTCGATCAGAGCGACCGACGCCGCACCATCGACGTCGTAGTCGCCAAAAACGGCAATCGCCTCTCTATCCCGGAAAGCGGCAGCAAATCGTTCCGCCGCTTTGTCCATGTCCTGTAGCCGCGTCGGATCAGGTAGAAGCGAGCGGAGCGTGGGGTCAAGATAGCGAAGGACCGTATGGGACTCTGCGCCGCGCGCGGCGAGGACGCGACCCAAGAGCTCTGGCAAGCCGTGAGCTTGGGAGATGGCAGTAGCGGCAAGGTCCCGGCCAACATCGAGCCGCTCGACCCACCTATAGCCACGCGCGGACTGCTCCACGCCGAGCAATGCCCGCGCGCTCCCGGCATCGGCGGTTATGTATTTGAAGGCTGCCGTCACGCCGCGCCGTCCATTCCGTTACGTTCTGCAACGGTATCTGATTCGCGGATGGTGCTGCCGGCTTAGTCGAACTTGCTGAGGTCCGGGTGCTCGGTCTTCATCCAGCGCACGGTGTGGGTCGAGGCCCGCATCACCACCGTGTGGGTGAACACCGCTTCGCGCGTGAAACGCACGCCTTCGAGCAAAGAGCCGTCGGTGATGCCTGTCGCGGCGAAGGAAAGATCGCCCATGACCATGTCGCGCATCGAATATTTGCGGCCAAGGTCGTGGATACCCGCGGCGCGTGCCCTTGCGCGGTGCTGCTCGCTTGCTGCGATGAGCCGCCCTTGTATTTGCCCGCCGATGCAGGCGAGCGCCGCGGCGGCAAGCACCCCTTCGGGCGCACCGCCAACCCCCATGTAAACGTCGATACCGGTTTCGAGCGGCTCGGTCACGTGGATCACGCCGGCAATGTCGCCGTCGCCGATCAATCGGAGCGCTGCGCCCGCCGCACGAACCTCCTCGATGAGTTTCCCGTGACGCGGCCGATCGAGTATGCAGACCGTGATCTCGCTCACCAGCACACCCTTAGCTTCCGCGAGCGCCTTTAGGTTGTCGGTTGGCGAAGCGTCGAGATCCACCAATCCTTCCGGGAAACCCGGGCCGATGGCGATCTTGTCCATGTAGATGGTCGGCACCTTGAGGAGGCTGCCGCGCTCGGCAAGAGCCAGCACCGAGAGTGCGTTCGGGAGCGCCTTGGCGCACAGCGTTGAGCCTTCAACGGGATCGACAGCGAGGTCGACTTTCAGTGCGGAGTTCTCGCCGGCCCCGACCGTCTCGCCGATATAGAGGAGCGGGGTCTCGTTCTCCTCCCCCTCGCCCACTACCACCACGCCTTCAATGGGGAGCCGCGCGAGCTCGCGGTACATGGCGGCGGCGGCGGCCTCGTCGGCAGCGGCCTCATTACCGCGGCCCCGCCATAGTGCGGCAGCCACGGCCGTTGCCTCCGTGACACGAACGATATCGAGCGCCAAAGCGCGATCGATCTCGGTCTTGGCGTGGGCCTTCGACACGGGCGTTCTCCCTCCCCTCACGCGATCTTTCACCGTCGCCCGTAGGGGTGCCTATTCAGTATCACAGTTTTTCGATGCGGATCATCTGCGGCTTTGCGTCAACATGACCGTCGCGCTCGATGGCGGCGAGGGCTTTGCGGATCGCCGCCTCAGTGGTCTGATGGGTGATCATGACCACGTTGGCCGAGGAGCCTTCATGCCGGCGGTTAAGGCCGGGTAGCTCGGCGCTCGGTCGCCGCTGCACGATACTTTCGATCGAGATCCCCTGCTCCGCCATGCGGCTTGCGATCGCGGCGAACGCACCGGTGCGGTCGTAGACCGAGAGCCTGATGTAGTAGCCGCCTGCATGCGCGCGCATCTGCGCCCTCTTATAGGGCTTGAGGTTCTTCGCCTTGGTCCCAAACGGCGGCAGGATATGACGGCGGGCAATATCGATCAGATCGCTCGTCACCGACGAGGCCGTCGGCCTGCCGCCCGCCCCCGGCCCGACCAGCGTGACGTCGCCAACGAAATCGCCGTCGATCGCCACACAGTTCAACACGCCGTCGACCTCGGCGATGGCCGTATCCCTAGGCACCATGGTCGGATGCACGCGCTGCTCGATGCCGCTGTCAGTGCGCAGCGCAACGCCAAGCAATTTGATGCGGTAGCCGAGATCTCCGGCGGCTTCGATGTCGGCAGGCGTGATGTTCTCGATGCCCTCGACATAGACCGACTCGAAGCTGATGCGCGTGCCGAAGGCGAGACTGGTTAGGAGCGAAAGCTTATGCGCGGTATCGAACCCGCCAATATCGAAGGTCGGATCGGCCTCGGCATAGCCTTGCTTCTGCGCCTCCTTCAGCACATCTGCGAAGCTTCGGCCCTCCTGCTCCATCAAGGTGAGGATGTAATTGCAGGTGCCATTGAGAATGCCGTAAATGCGCGATATGTCGTTGCCTTGCAGGCTCTCGCGGATCACCTTCACTACGGGAATTCCGCCGGCCACTGCGCCTTCGAAATTGAGCGCGACGCCGTTCTTCTCTGCCAGTGCAGCGAGATTCGTGCCGTGATGGGCGAGCAACGCTTTGTTGGCCGTGACTACGTGCTTGCCTGAGGCGAGCGCCGCCTCGACCGCTGCCTTTGCGACGCCCTCCTCTCCGCCGATCAGCTCGACGAACACGTCGATATCCGTGTCTCTCGCAAGAGCGACAGGGTCGTCAACGAAGCGGACGCGCGAGATATCACAGTCCCGGTTCTTGTGCCGATTGAGAGCCGAGACGGCGGCCACCTCGATTGGCCGGCCGGCACGAGCCGCAAGCTCGCCCTTGCGCGCTCCGAGCAGCCGCAACAGGCCGGAGCCTACGGTGCCGACCCCGGCCAGCCCTACCTTCAATTCGCCATTCATAGGAAGGGATCAGAACGACCTATTCGCCTTTGAGGCAATAGGAATCACGTTGTGCAGAGACTTTGCTGATTCCGTCAGGAACTTGCGGATGTTGCGCGCAGCCTGGCGAATGCGCTGCTCGTTCTCGACGAGCGCGATGCGGACATAGCCCTCGCCGTACTCGCCAAAGCCCACGCCGGGCGATACCGCAACGCCTGCCTTCTCGAGGAGCAGTTTGGAGAACTCGAGCGAGCCGAGATGGGAAAACATCTCGGGGATCGGCGCCCAGGCGAACATGGTGGCAGGCGGCGACGGGATCGGCCAGCCGGCGCGAGTGATGGCGTCGACCAGGCAGTCGCGGCGCCGCTTATAAATGCCGCGGATCTCGTTGATGCAGTCCTGCGGCCCATTGAGCGCTGCTGCGGCCGCGACTTGGATCGGCGTGAAGGCGCCATAGTCGAGATAAGACTTCACTCGCGTGAGCGCGTGGATTAGCCGCTCGTTCCCCACGGCGAAGCCGACGCGCCAGCCCGGCATGGCGTAGGTCTTGGACAGCGTGGTGAACTCGACAGCAATGTCGATCGCGCCGGGAATCTGAAGGATCGAGGGCGGTGGTGCGCCATCGAAATAGATCTCGGCGTAAGCGAGATCTGAAAGAACGATCAGCTCATGCTTTTTGGCAAAAGCCACCACCTCCCGATAAAAATCGAGGTCGGCGACCACCGCGGTCGGGTTGGCGGGATAGTTGAGAACGAGCGCAGAAGGCTTGGGCACTGAATGGCGCACCGCCTTGTCGAGGGAGGCCATGAATTGGGAATCGGTACGCGCCGGCAGATGCCTGATCACGCCGCCCGACATGATAAAGCCGAACTCATGGATGGGATAAGTCGGGTTCGGCACGAGGATCACGTCGCCCGGAGCGGTGATTGCTTGCGCCACATTGGCGAAGCCTTCCTTGGAGCCGAGCGTCGCCACGACCTGGCTGTTGGGATCGAGCTTCACCCCGAAGCGGCGTGCGTAGTAGGCGGCCTGCGCTTTCCGCAAACCGTAAATGCCTTTCGACGCCGAATAGCGGTTGGTGCGCGGGTCGCGCAGAGTTTCGATCAACTTGGCTGTGATGTGGGCTGGCGTCGGCATGTCGGGATTGCCCATGCCGAAATCGATGATGTCGTCGCCGCGGGCGCGCGCCTCGGCCTTGAGCCTGTTCACCTGCTCGAAGACGTAAGGCGGCAGCCGCTTGATTCTATGAAAATCGCTGGTCACGGACGCGCGGGTCCCCACCCCGATCGGACCCCTTAAGGGGTTCTACTTGAACCATGAAAACGCCCAGCGGGGCAAGCTCCAGCCGGAGGCGAAGCCTCTAATATGCCTGATTGGACGGAGCGGCCGGCGCCGCCGGCTTCGAAGAGACCACCGACTTCGACGTGGCCGCCGGACCTCCCGCCGCGGGCGCCGGTGTTCCGGCCGTGCCCGAATCGTCCTCCTGTACTGCCTGCTCCTGCCGCGCCTTTTCCTGCGCGAGGTCTGAGATGGCGGCGGCCTGCTCGGTTTTGGTCATGGTCTTATCGTACTCGCGCTGGAGCTCGGCGTTGGAGGCGATGGGCTTGCCATTGATCAGCGTGTCGGCGCAAGCGCCAAGCACCAATGGAACCAGTGCGGTGAGAATGCGTAAGGCAAATCGCGAAAGCATGCGCAGCATCACGTTAGGAGTCTGTTCTTGTTGGTTTCCCCCTGGCGATTGGCAATCGCTCGCCCTTTGTTATATTGCATAGCACAATGAGCCTTTGCGCGAAAGCCGGGCGAGCGAGATCTTCTCCCACATGGTGGCTTCAGCAAGGTTAAACGGGGGTAAAACAAGGACAAATTGATGCAGGAAACCGACAAGAGCCCCGACAAAGCCGGGGCGCAGCAATACCGTATCGATCAGTTCGACGCACTTGCAAAGAACATGGTCCGCCTCTTCGATCAGGGGACCAAAGCCATCTCAACCCTGGCCGAACGCTCGAATGGCCAGGGTCCCTACAACATGGCTTCCGAGGCCAGCGAAGCGGCGAAGTCGCTGGGCGAGATCGCTCGTCATTGGGTCGCTGATCCCGGCAAGCTGGTTGCGGCTCAGAGTGAGCTTTTCAAAAGCTATGCCGATCTTTGGGGCCGCTCCGTCCGGCGCTTCCTCGGCGAAGAGGTCGAGCCAGTTGCCGTGCCCGAGCCGGGGGACAACCGCTTCAAGGACCCTGATTGGTCGAACGGCCAGTTCTTCGACTTCTGGAAACAGGCCTATCTCATTACTTCGCGCTGGGCCGAGGATGTCACCCGCAAGACCGAGGGCGTCGACGAGAAGACGCGCAAGAAGGCGCTGTTCTATTTGAACCAGGTGCTCTCGGCGCTATCACCCTCGAACTTCCCGTTGACCAATCCCGAGGTGGTCCGCACCACGCTTGCCACCAACGCCGAGAACCTGGTCCAGGGCATGGCACATTTCGTCCAGGACCTCGAGCAGTCCAAAGATCTGCTGCGCATCAGCCAGACGGACCTTTCGGCCTTCGAGATCGGGCGTAACCTCGCTGTGACGCCTGGCAAGGTGGTGTTCCAGAACGACCTCATGCAGCTCCTCCATTACGCGCCGACAACCGGAGAGGTTCATGAAAAGCCGCTGCTGATCGTGCCGCCATGGATCAACAAGTACTACATCCTCGATCTCGTCCCCGAGAAGTCGTTCGTCAAATGGGCGGTCGATCAGGGCTTCACCGTCTTCCTCATCTCCTGGGTGAACCCCGACGCGCGGCTCGCGCAGAAGACCTTCGAGGACTATATGCGCGAGGGCATCCTCGCCACGGTCGACGCGGTGAACCGGCAGACCGGAGTTCGCCAGATCAACGCGCTCGGCTATTGCGTGGGCGGCACGCTTCTCGCTGCCACCCTGGCCTATATGGCCGCCAAGGGCGACGACAGAATCGCCTCGACAACCTTCCTTGCCGCGCAGGTCGATTTCAGCGAGGCCGGCGACCTTCTCGTGTTCATCGACGATTCGCAGCTCAAATCGCTCGAAGAGATGATGGCCGAGCATGGCTATCTTGACGGCTCGCGCATGGCGGCCGTGTTCAACATGCTGCGTCCGCGCGATCTGATCTGGCCTTACGTCGTCAACAACTACCTGCTCGGCAAGAAGCCCTTCCCATTCGATCTTCTGTTCTGGAATGCCGACTCAACGCGCCTGCCAGCCGCCAATCACGCCTTCTACTTGCGCGAGTTCTATCATTTGAACCGCCTGAGCAGAGGCGAGATGGAGCTCGGCGGCGTAAAGCTCGATCTCGGGAAGGTGAAGATCCCGGTCTACGAGTTGTTCACCAAGGAAGACCACATCGCGCCTGCGCTGTCGGTCTTCCGCGGCAGCAAGCTGTTCGGAGGACCGGTACGCCTGACCATGGCGGGTTCAGGCCATATCGCCGGTGTGGTCAATCCTCCGGAGAAAAAGAAATACCAATTCTGGTCAGGGGGCTCGGCCGGGACCCTCAAGGAGTGGATCGCGCAAGCCAAGCAGATACCAGGTTCGTGGTGGCCCGATTGGGGAGCGTGGCTTGCCTCCTACTCTGGGGAGAAGATCCCTGCCCGCGATCCTTCGGCCGGACCGCTCAAGCCGATCGAGGACGCGCCCGGATCGTATGTAAAGAGCCAGGACGTCGGCACGTAAAGTCACCCGGAGTACGGCACCACGTTCCTCGGCCAATACATCCATATTTACTAAGGCCGACGTCAGCTTCGGAGACGGCGTTGGCCGCAAGGCCTTCACGCGCGTTAGCCGGTTGCGATCTTACGGGAATAGCGGGAGCTGCTTCAGCCCGGTTGTCTCCTCGAAGCCGAACATCAGATTGAAGTTCTGCAAGGCCTGACCCGCCGAGCCCTTCACCAGATTGTCGATGGCAGACACCACGATGGCGCGGCCGGAGAGGCGATCGGCGAACACGCCGATATGACAGAAATTCGAGCCGCGCACATGCTGCGTCGCCGGGGTCACGCCCCCCTCCACCACATGCACGAACGGCTCGGTCGCGTAGGCTTTGGCGAGTTCACCGCGAAGGTCTGAGGCGGTCGCCTTGCCGGCAAACCTGACGTAGCAGGTGCAGAGTTCGCCGCGGCTCATCGGTGCAAGATGCGGCGTGAAGTTGATGGTCACGCCCGCTCCTCTCGCAAGCGAAAGCTCCTGCTCGATCTCGGGCAGATGGCGATGGTTGCCGATGCCGTAAGGCGAGAGCCCCTCTCCTGCCTCCGAGAACAAGATGTTCTGCTTCAGCGTGCGACCGGCGCCAGAGACTCCCGACTTGGCATCGATGATGATGTCCTCGCCCGCGATGAGCTTCGCCTTGACCGGCGGCAACAGCGCCAGCAGCGCCGCGGTCGGATAGCAGCCGGGACAAGCAACGATGCGCGCGGTCTTGATCTTGTCGCGGTAATGCTCGGTCAGCCCGTAGACGGCGTCTTTGAGCAGCGCCGGCGCGCTGTGCTCGGCTCCGTACCACTCGGCGTAGGTCTTGGGATCGCGCAGTCGAAAATCCGCCGACATATCGACGACCTTCAAGCGGTCAGGAAGCTTGGCGATCTCGGCATGGGCGGTGCCGTGCGGCAGCCCGCAAAAGACGACGTCGACATCGTTCCAGTTCACCTCGTCAGGGGTGACGAGCTTGGGCAGATCGAGGCTGGCGAGATGTGGGAAAACCTGAGCGAGGCTCTGCCCGGCATGTCCCTTGGCGATTAGCGCTGTGATCTTGATCCCGGGATGCAGCGTGGCGAGCCTGATCATATCGGCGCCGGTGTAGCCGGAGGCGCCGAGCACCGCGGCTCTGATTGGCTTTGTTGTAGCCATGACGAATCTCTGGAAGACGCCTCGCCCGAGAGGGGCTTAGCCTAGTCTGATGCGTTGCGGAAGTAAGGGTTGCGCTGCCCAAGTTCAAATCGACACTTGGGCGAAGCTCCTCGAAGCGCTGACTAGCGCTTGGAGAACTGGAAGCTTCGTCGGGCTTTGCGCTTGCCGTATTTCTTGCGCTCGACCGTGCGCGCGTCGCGGGTCAGGAACCCACCCTTCTTGAGCACGCTGCGGAGCTCCGGCTCGTAGCGGGTGAGCGCGATCGAAATGCCGTGACGAACCGCGCCGGCCTGGCCGGAGAGGCCGCCGCCGCTCACGGTGCAGACGATGTCGTATTGTCCTTCGCGCTTCGAGGTGACAAGCGGCTGCTTAAGGATCATTTGCAGGACGGGACGCGCGAAATAGGCGGCGTGGTCCTTGCCGTTGATGGTGATCTTGCCCGGGCCCCGCTTCACCCACACGCGGGCAACGGCGTCCTTGCGCTTGCCGGTGGCATAGGCGCGGCCTTGCGCGTCGACCTTCTTTTCATAGACGCGGGCCTGAGGCGCGCCGGCGTCACCCTTTAGCGGAGCAAGGTCCTCTAAGGTCATGGTCTCGCTCATGGCTTCAGGCGCTCCTTGCATTCTTGGAGTTCAACGCGGCGACGTCGAGCTTCGTCGGGTTCTGAGCCTCGTGAGGATGTTCGGGCCCAGCATAGATGCGCAAATTGCGGAGCTGCTGACGGCCAAGCGGCCCGCGCGGGATCATCCGCTCCACTGCCTTCTGCAGCACCCGCTCGGGATGCTTGCCGTCGAGGATCTTCTCGGCGGTGCGGTCCTTGATGCCGCCGGGATAACCGGTATGCCAGTGATAGACCTTGTCGGCGCGCTTATTGCCGGTCAGCACCACGTTGCCGGCGTTGATCACGACGATGTGGTCGCCGCAATCAAGATGGGGCGTGTAGGAGGGCTTATGTTTGCCGCGAAGCCGATTTGCGATGAGGACCGCGAGCCTGCCCACCACGAGGCCCTTGGCGTCGAGCAGGATCCAGGACTTCTCGATGTCCCTCGGCGTGGCTGAATAGGTCTTCATGGCGGCTGGTAGGCTCCAAAGATCGGCGCTTCTAACGGCTCGCCTTCGGAACGTCAAGCGAAGATCAAATATTACCTGAAATCCGTGAGTTGGTGCTGTGGTATAATAATACCACACGTCGCAGCCAGGGCCTCTTGTGTCTTGTTTCCCGCTGGCGTTCGCCGCTCTAGTAAAGCCTGTGCATCTCTCTGATATAACGCTCGGACCCGTGGAGATGGCTGGCGCGACATGACCAAAGTTTTGAAACAGCAAGCATTGAACGACACTATGCTGCTGCGTGAGGATCGCGGCCCAGTCGCAGTGCTGATTCTGAACCGGCCTGATGTACGGAACAGCCTTTCCCTCGAAATGGTCGGGGCGCTGCATGGCGAGATCCAAAAGCTCGGAGATAGCGACGCTATTCGCGCCATTGTCGTCACCGGCGCCGGTAGTGCCTTCTCGTCGGGGCACGACCTCAAGGAGATGACCGCGCATCGCAACGATCCCGATCGTGGCCGTGCCTTCTTTGCCAAGACCATGGCCGCCTGCTCGGAGATGATGCTGTCGATCGTACGTTGCCCCAAGCCCGTCATCGCCGCTGTGAACGGCATCGCCACTGCCGCCGGCTGCCAGCTGGTCGCGAGCTGCGATCTCGCCGTAGCCAGCATCGACGCGCGCTTCGCCACACCCGGCGTGAATATCGGGCTGTTTTGCTCGACGCCGATGGTGGCGCTCTCGCGCAACGTGTCGCGCAAGGCCGCCATGGAGATGCTGCTGCTCGGCGAGATGGTGGGCGCCGAGGATGCCAAGACGCTTGGCTTGGTCAACCGCGTGGTGCCCGCCGACCGCGTGGTGAACGGAGCGGTCGAGCTCGGGCGGCAGATCGCAGAGAAGCCGAAATGCACCCTCAAGATCGGCAAGGAGGCGTTCTATCGCCAGCTCGAGATGCCGCTCGAGGATGCCTACACCCACACCTCTTCGATCATGGTCGAGAACATGCTCGATGAGGAGGCCAAGGAAGGCATCGGCGCCTTTATCGACAAGCGCGCGCCGCGCTGGCCGCGCTAAAGCTTGCGAAGCCGGCACCGCGCGCTATTTCTCTTCCGATGAATCACGACGCCTACAGCGACGCCTATATCCGGGACATCCTCGCCAATAACCGGACCATCGCCATGGTGGGTGCGAGCCCCAACACCTCGCGCCCGAGCTATTTCGCCATGAAATATCTCAAGGCTAAGGGCTTCCACGTGATCCCGGTCAATCCGGGCCAAGCCGGCAAGGAGATCCTCGGCGAGAAGGTCTACGCCGCGCTTGCTGACATCAAGGAGCCCATTGACATTGTCGACATCTTCCGCAGCTCCAACGCTGCGCTTCCCATCGCCAAGGAGGCGATCAGGATCGGCGCCAAAGTGGTGTGGATGCAGCTTGGCGTGCGCAACGACGAGGCCGCCAAGCTTGCCGAGGAGGCAGGGTTGAAAGTGGTGATGAACCGGTGCCCCAAAATCGAGTATGGCAGGCTCTCCGGCGAGCTCAATTGGGCCGGGGTGAATTCACGTATGTTGTCGAGCAAGCGCCCTTTACTGGGAGCAAAGGGCGTGCAACATCGCGGGCTCGCCGGCAAAGCCTAGCCCGGCTCGTTGCTGCAATCGCATCGACCATCAGCCTATAAGGGGGATGACAATGTCCGCGGAGCGTAAGCCCGGCTTCGACACGCTTGCAATCCATGCCGGCGCCCGGCCGGATCCCGCGACCGGCGCACGTGCGACGCCCATCTACCAGACCACGTCCTACGTGTTCGACGACGTGGACCACGCGGCTTCTCTGTTCAATCTCGAGACCTTCGGCAACATCTACACCCGCATCACCAATCCCACCCAGGCAGTGCTAGAGGAGCGCGTCGCGGCGCTCGAAGGCGGCACCGCCGGGCTTGCCGTCGCCTCGGGTCACGCGGCGCAGATGCTCGTGTTCCACACCCTTCTTCAGCCAGGCGATGAGTTCATCGCCGCGCGTCAGCTCTATGGCGGCTCGATCAACCAGTTCACCCATTCGTTCAAGAAGTGCGACTGGACCGTTCGCTGGGCCCATACCACCGATCCGCAGTCCTTCCGTGCGGC
>Ga0075417_10000253_pt1 | contig 11027 bp, 9 predicted proteins | sample SoiMetdeltSBSDD1_FD_71477 | JGI IMG/M metagenome (GOLD analysis project Ga0075417, IMG submission 71477) | Bulk soil microbial communities from a Populus tree surrounding site in Tennessee, USA - Soil MetaG P. deltoides SBSDD1 | ecosystem: Environmental > Terrestrial > Soil > Tree plantation...
CGGTCACTCCACCGGTGTCGGTACCCCGGCTCGCAGCGCGTCACGGGCCTCGACGAGGTGAGCCGGCAGGGCGGAAGGGACGAGGCGCAGGACGTCGACGGGGATGGCGTCGACGAGGGATCGCCGCTCGTAATAGTCGTGGTGCGCACCTCGCACCGTGCGCGCCCGCCAGGCGACGAAGTCGGGATCGGCGTCACCCCGGTAGCCCAGGATCTGCATCCCGAACTCGACGTCGCGCATGACCGGTGCGCGCCCGAAGAGCGCGGCGCGGCGCATGGCGATCTCGGCCACGACGGCGATCGCATCGTCGGGATGTTCGTGCGGCGCGAGCGCCAGCTGGTCGCGCACACGGTGCGCGAGCGTCAGCGCGTACCCGACGTTGGGGCCGGGCGACCCGAGCAGCTTGCCCGTCGGCCAACCGGCGGGGAGGTCGCCGGGCCGGTCCGCCACCCAGCTCCTCGCCGGCGGCATCTTCACGCCCGGCGCGAGGTTCTGCTCCTGGCGCGGCTCGTCCTCGAGGCGCTCGGGGACGAACGGGTCTGTGGGCACGCTTGCTTGTTAGCTGCGCTTCTCGGCGCGCAGCAAGCCGTACACGAGCGAATCCTCCAGCGCCTGCCAGGACGCCTCGATGATGTTCTCCCCCACCCCGATCGTCGTCCACGTCTCCTCGCCGTCGGTGCTGTCGACGAGCACCCGGGTGACGGCGCCGGTGCCCTTGTGCGTGTCGAGCACGCGCACCTTGTAGTCCGTCAGGTGGATCCGATCGAGCTCCGGGTACCGGGTCCCGATGGCCTTGCGCAGTGCGGCGTCGAGCGCGTTCACCGGACCGTTCCCCGTTGCGATCTCGTGGAACGGCTCGCCGTCGGCACGGCCCCGCACGATCGCCTGGGTCGACAGGCGCTCGTCGTCGCGGGCGTCCTCGACGATGACCTCCCATTCCTCGACGTGGAACCAGTCCTGCCGCCATCCGGTCGCGTGCCGCATCAGCAGCTCCAGCGACCCGTCCGCGACCTCGAAGTGGTACCCCTCGTGCTCGAGCTGCTTCAGCGTGTCGACCATCTCGCTGAGCTGGGGCCCGTCGAGCTCGATCCCGAGCTCCTTCGCCTTCATGGCGAGGTTGCTGCGCCCGGCGAGCTCCGAGACGACGACGTGCGTGCGGTTACCGACGAGCTCGGGGCGTACGTGCTCGTAGGCGTCGGGCTTGCGGGCGATGGCGCTGGCGTGGATGCCGCCCTTGTGCGCGAACGCCGACGTGCCCACGTACGCGGCTTGCGCGTTCAGCGCCATGTTCACGAGCTCGGCCACGTGGTGGGCGACGGGCGTGAGGCGCTCGAGCCGGTCGGGCGGAATGGTCTCGATCCCCATCTTCAGTGTGAGGTTCGGGATGATCGCGGTGAGGTTGCAGTTCCCGGTGCGCTCGCCGTACCCGTTGATCGTCCCTTGCACCTGGGTGGCGCCGCCGCGCACGCCCGCCAGCGCGTTGGCGACGCCGGTGCCGGCGTCGTCGTGGAGGTGGACGGCGACGGCGACGTCGCCGCCGAAGTAGGCGACGACCTCGCGCACCACGCGCTCGACGTCGTGCGGAAGGGTGCCGCCGTTCGTGTCGCACAACACGAGGTGCGTCGCGCCGGCCTGGGCCGCACCCTCCAGGACACGGAGCGCGAACTCCGGGTTGCTGCGGTAGCCGTCGAAGAAGTGCTCGGCGTCGAAGAGCACCTGGCGGCCGTTGGCGCGCAGGAACTCCACCGAGTCGGCGACCATCGCCGCGCCCTCGTCGAGCGTGGTCTGGAGCGCCTCGGTGACGTGGTAGTCCCACGACTTGCCGACGATGCAGACGGCCTCGGTGTTGGCCTCGAGGAGGTGCCGCAACGTGTCGTCGGAGTCGACCTTCCCCTTCACGCGGCGCGTCGAACCGAACGCGACGACCTTGCTCGTCTGGAGCCTCAGCTCGTGGGGGATCCGGCGGAACGCCTCGTCGTCCTTGGGATTGGAGCCGGGCCAGCCCGCCTCGATGTAGTGGACGCCCAGCCAGTCGAGCTGCTCGGCGATGCGCAGCTTGTCGTCGACGGTGAGCGAGATGCCTTCGAGCTGCGCGCCGTCGCGCAGCGTGGTGTCGTAGATCTCGACGCTGCTCGGAAACTCATTCGCGGGCATATTCCAACCACTCTTTGTATTGCGGCACCTCGCCGTGGACGGTTGAGAAGTAGATCTCCTGGATCTTGCGGGTGATCTCGCCGGGCTCGCCGATCTCGCGATCGTCGACCGACCGCATCGGGACGATCTCGGCCGCGGTGCCGGTGAGGAACGCCTCGTCGGCGCAGTAGAGGTCGGTGCGCAACAGGTTCTCCTCCCGCACCTCGTAGCCGAGGTCACGCGCGATCGTCATGACCGAATCACGAGTGATCCCTTCGAGCGCGCCGGACGACAGTGGAGGCGTGATGAGCGCGCCCTCCTTCACGACGAACACGTTCTCGCCCGTGCACTCGGCGACGAACCCGTGCGTGTTGAGCAGGATGGCCTCGTCGTAACCGGAGTGGAGCGCTTCCACCTTCGCGAGGCTCGAGTTGATGTAGATGCCCGTGCCCTTCGCCGCCACCGGGTTCACGTTGGGGTCCATGCGCCGCCACGACGACACCTTCATGCGCACACCGTGCTTGAGCGCCTCGTCGCCGAGGTACGTGCCCCACGGCCACACCGCGATCGACACGTTCACCGAGGACAGCAGCGGGTTGAGGCCCATCTCGCCGTAGCCGAGGAACGCGATCGGGCGGATGTAGCAGGACTCCACCTGGTTGACCCGGATCGTCTCCTTCGTCGCGTCGACGAGCTCCTGGAGCGTGTACGGCACCTCCATCATGAAGAAGTGGGCGGACTGCAGCAGCCGGCGCATGTGGTCGGTGAGCCGGAACACCGCCGGCCCGCTGGCCGTCGGGTAGGCGCGGATGCCCTCGAACACTCCCGAGCCGTAATGCAGCGTGTGGGTGAGAACGTGGATGCGGGCGTCGTCCCAGTCGACGAGCTTCCCGTCCATCCAGATCTTCGCCGTCTTGTCGATGGGCATCCTTCACACCTTTCCGGCGATCGCGTCGCCGATCTCCGACGTGGTCCCGCTCACGTCGTCCGACGCGGCCACCGCCTTCTCGACTCGGGCAGCCGCCTCGGTCTCGCCGAGGAACTCCAGCAGCATCGCTACTGAGATGATCGCAGCCCGGGGGTCGGCCTGTCCGGTTCCTGCGATGTCCGGCGCCGAGCCGTGCACCGGCTCGAACACCGACGGGCCCGTCCGGGCGGGGTTCAGGTTGGCGGAGGCGGCGCGGCCGATCCCGCCCGAGACGGCGCCGGCGAGGTCGGTGAGGATGTCGCCGAAGAGGTTGTCGGTGACGATCACGTCGTAGCGGCCCGGATCCTGGACGAGGTGGATGCACGCAGCGTCGACGTGCTGGTAGCCCGTCGAGACGTCGCCGTAGTCGGTCGCGACGTCATCGAACGTGCGCTGCCAGAGGTCGCCGGCGAACGTCAGCACGTTCGTCTTGTGGACCAGGGTCACGTGCCGGGGAGCGCCGGCGGCGGGCTCGCGCGATCGGGCGAGCTCGAACGCGAAGCGGATGCACCGCTCCACTCCCAGCCGGGTGTTCACCGAGCCCTGGGTCGCGACCTCGTTCGGCGTGCCCTTGCGCAAGAACCCGCCCTCGCCGGCGTAGACGCCCTCCGTGTTCTCGCGCACGACGACGCAGTCGACCCCGGTGTTCAGCGCGCTGGGGCCGGCCTTGAACGGACGCAGGTTGACGTACAGGTCGAGCTCGAAGCGCAGCCGGAGGAGCAGGCCGCGTTCGAGGACGCCGGGCGGGACGTCGGGCGTGCCCACCGCGCCGAGCAGCACGGCGTCGAGGCCGGCGATCTCGCCGAGCACCGCATCGGGGAGGACGTCGCCCGTGCGCAGGTAGCGCGCGCCGCCGAGGTCGAACGGAACGGGCTCGTAGGCGACGCCGGTCGCGTCGACGACCTTGAGCGCCTCGGCGACGACCTCGGGGCCGATGCCGTCGCCGCCGATGATCCCGATGCTGTGGGTCACGGTCCTGTCCTGCTCCTGCACTTTCCTGACAAGTTGCCGAGAACGAAAAACCGCCCACCGAAGTGGACGGTCGAGGGCGAACGCCGGTGACGGCGTTCGCTACCGAATGACGATGACGGTGCTGACGAGGATGCTCATCGGAGACGAGGCTAGCCGATCCGCGCGGGACGGGCCGTGCGACAAACGCGTTCGAACCTCCCTGTACGTGCCTGTACGTGCGCGCTAGCGGCGGGTCGTGGAGGGTGCCGTCGTCGGGGTGGACGGGGACGGTGGCGCAGCCGGTGGCGGGGTGACGTTCACGGGGTAATCGGGCGACGCGGGGACGAACTCGACCCAGGTGCGGCCCGGCTGCAACTTGATCGGCGCCCCCGAGGCGTCGACGTACTGCGTCGGCTGGGACCGGTCGGACCGCGCCCACTGACCGCGGACGATCTTCCCGTCGGAGAAGACCCACGCTTGCCCCTGCCCGACGGTCTGGTAGGCCCCACCCTCGGGGCTGGGCACGCAACAGCCCACGAACTGCACGATCACGTTGGTGGGCGCGATCTGCTGCCCGGAGGCGACGGTGTGGGGCGCGAGGCCGTACGACCGCTTCCACGTGCGGGACGCGGCGTCGAACGTGTACGTGACGGCGTACCCCTGCTTGAACCCGACGTCGATCTGCGCGACGGGATCGCCGTTGAAGGCCGCGCCGGCGTCGAGGTACGAGAACAGCGGCCGGACGGGCACCGGCTGACCGCCCTTTGCCAGCAGGTCCTGGCCGTGGCCGTACAAGTTGTGCGGTGCCTTCTTGGACTTGTCCCGGAACATGGCCGACCCGGCCTGGGTCTCGTCGAACGAGTTCACTCCCGGGGTCGATCGGATCAGATTGACGGTCTCGGGGATGCCACCCGAGTAGGCGAAGATCCCGCCGAGGGGCGACACGATGTCGGGATCCATGGCGCGCACCGAGCGGATCGGCCCGACGACATCGGGGATCGTCGAATTGAACACCGCGACGAAACGCGTGATCTCACCCTCGGTGACTTCCTCGAACACGACGTCGGCGGCATCGAGGTTGGTCTGCGGACGAGCCTCGGGTGTGTTCTCGATCTTCACCGACAGCGCCGGGCGCTGAAGGCTCTGCCCGTTGGGGTCCGGCAGACCGGTGAGCGGCGCGACGGTCGGCTTCGCCGCGGTCGTAGGCGCGACGCGCTTCTTCGCCGAGCTGCCGCCGCCACCACAGGCGGCGAGCGCGGCGATCAGGATCACGGCGGCGATTGCGACGATTCGGTTGCGATGCATCGTTAGCCAATCGGTTTGGGTTGTGACGGATGGGTCGTGCCGGCAGGCCCGGCGCCGAAGACGCGCAGGACGTTCTCGGTGACGGCGTTCGCGATCGGGTTGAACGGCGAGCCCGGCCCGGGCGGAGTGGACTTGGTGATCCACCAGATCGACCCGGAGGCGAACACCCCGGCGCCGCTCGGCGCCGTGTAATAGGTCATGTCGGAGAAGCTTGCCTTTCCCTGACAGTTCACCGGCGAGTGAGCGAGGATCTGGACGTTCCCGGGCGCCGCTGGCCCCGCCATATACCGGTCGTACTCGGGCCCGACGCCATCGACGAGGCGCTGACCCGCGGTCACCCCCGTGCCTTCGAAGACCCACGCGCCGGGGTCGGTGATCACCATGTCTGCCTTCACTGGGTTGCACTCGTACTGCTGGCCGATCATTGCGCTCTCAGGCCGATTGACCGGCGCATCGCGCCAGTTCACCGTGACCAATGACGGATTGGTCATGCGAATCGGGTCTTCGTTGGCCGCCTTGTAGCAGACCTGGTGACGGTCCTGTCCAATCGCCGAAGGCTCGAAGCGGATCTGGCGGTAGGCGGCGTTCGCTCCGAAGAACGCGAGGTTCACGCCATGGTCGCGCGCGGCTTCTGCGCCGTCGCGCATCGGCTTCGACCAGTACTCGTCGTGCCCGGGTGAGAGCAGCGTCCGGTGTTGAAGGACGAGCTCCGGGTGGCGGTGAAGGTCGACACTGGTGATGTAGCTGACGTCGTAGCCGAGTCGCTCGAGCGTTTGGACCAGGGGGAACTCGAGCCCGACGAAGTCCCCGGCGCCGCCGGTCTGCGAGTACGGCCGGTCGTACGACACGATTCGGCCGCGGTTGGCGTACGTCCTGCCGCCACGTCCGCGTCCGAAGTACAGGGAGAAGCCACCCCACTCGTTGTACGCCTGCCACTCGGACACCGCGTTCATCATGAGGAATGCGGAACGGCTCGAATCGTCCCGAACCGTGAGCGGGACCCACCGCTGCACCCCCTCGGCCGGCGCGACGAGCTTCAAGAGGTAGCACCCCGGCGGCCACTGCCTGTCGACGGTGATCCGGGTCGACGGTTGCCAGCGTGCCTCGACGAGGTTGGTGCCGGGCGTGACGATTGGCGCGGCCTGCCGCGTCCCGGGAATGTCGTCCGACGTCCAGACCAACCGGCCGCCGGCTCCTCCGTACCACCCCATCCGGTACGCCTCGACATGAAACGACCGGGCGGCGGTTGACACGTACAGCGTGACGGTGTCTCCCTGCACCGCGCTCACCGTGCTCGCGTAGCCCTCGATGGCATCGCCTTCTGCGGGCCCCGTGATATTCCAGCTCGTGGTGCCCGGCTTGGCGTTTTCCTCCGCGACCCATTTCGCGTGGAGCGAGTCGGCGGGCACGAGTCGAGGCGTCGCGGGCGGGATGCTCGACGTGGGCTTGGCTCGAGCGTGGGAACGTGCAGTTCCGCTCCCGCGCAGCTCCTCGAACCCGATCGCAACGCCGGCGACGGCGGCCGCAGCGAACGCGGCCGCGCCGAAGAGGAACTGCCGCCGGTCCACTGCAGTGTGCCTACGGATCTCCGGATGAAGCGAGCATGAGAGCCGAACTCTTGACGCTAGTCGGCCGTATACATCCCGTAGCGTGACGCGAGTCGGACCTCGGAGGGTGGATGAGGCTGCTGACGAAGATCCTGATCGGCGTGGGCGCCCTCGTCGTCCTCCTCGCCGGGCTCGCGGTCGGGGGGTGGTACCTCTTTCTCAAGAGCGATCCCAAGCCGCCGGCGGCGATCACGAAGACGACCACCGTCGGCGGTGGTTCGCTGGACGGCACCTACCGGGTCGCCGCCGGCGACGCCCAGAACTTCGTCGGGTACCGCGTGCAGGAGCAGCTGGCGGCGGTCGGCGTCGAGAGCACCGCCACCGGCCGCACCAGCGAGGTCACGGGCAGCTTCGCGATCGACGGGATGACCGTGAAGGACGTCACCGTCGACGCCAACCTGCTGAGCCTCAAATCGGATCGCGACATGCGCGACAACCGCATCAAGACCCTCGGTCTCGAGTCGGAGAAGTTCCCGCAGTCGAAGTTCGTGCTCACCCAACCGATCTCCTTTCAGTCGGTCCCCAAGGTGGGTGAGACCGTGCGCGCGACGGCCAAGGGCGACTTCACGCTGCACGGCGTCACGCGTCCGGTGTCGATCCCGCTGGAGGGCCGCTGGGACGGCCGCGACATCCAGGTCGTCGGCAGCCTCGACGTCAGGTTCGCGGACTACCAGATCGACCCACCGAACATCGGCGGCTTCGTCTCGGTGAAGGACCAGGGCGTGATGGAGTTCCAGATCTTCTTCCGCAAGACCTAGCACCCGTCCAGGTGCCGGAGGGGCGGCGGTAGCATCTCCCCCTTATGGACGATCTGCACCTTTCAGCGGACGCGCGCCGCCGTCTCGAGGAGGAGCTCGAGTGGCGGTCGGGTGAGCGCCGCCGGGAGATCTCCGCTTGGATCGAGCGCGCCCGCGAGCATGGCGACATTCGCGAGAACGCCGACTACGACGCGGCGAAGAACGACCAGGGCCACAACGAGGCCCGTGTTCGCCAGCTCCAGGACATGCTGCGACGCGCCGTGGCGGTCGAGTCGGTCGCCGGGGACGTCGTCGAGCCGGGGACCGTGGTCGAGGTGCGGATCGAGGGTGACGACGAGACGACCTTGTATCTCGTCGGCTCGATCGAGGAGCGCCACGAGACCTACGACGTGCTCTCGACCGGCTCGCCGCTCGGCCAGGCCCTGCTCGGTCACGGCCCGGGAGAGGTCGTGACGTACGAGGGACCGCGCCGCGCGTTCCAGGTCGAGGTCGTGAGCGTGCGCCCGGGAATGTGACGCCCGTCCGCGCCCGTCGGCGCGGCACTCCGGCGATCAAGAAGGCGCTCGACCGAACCCGCCGCCACCGGGGGTGAGCAGTCGGATCACGTCGCCGGCGGCGAGCTGCACCGTGCATTTGTCGGGAAGTCGTCGTGCGCGTTGCGAGTCGCCCTCGGGGAGCAGCCAGTTCTCTCCGGACGCGCCCGGCTCCCCGCCGTCGAGTCCCCACGGGCGGCTGAGGCGCCGCTCGGTGACGAGCGAGACCGTGGCCGGCTCGAGGACCTCGAGCTCGCGCTCGATGCCGTCGCCACCGGGATACGAGCCGGCGCCGCCGCTGCCCCGCCGCAACCCGTAGCGGCGCACCCGGATCGGGAGCGCCCGCTCGAGCGCCTCGACAGGTGTGTCGCGCGTGTTCGTCATCGCGGTGTGGACGCCGCTCATCCCCGGCTTGCCCGGGCGACCACCCTGCCCGCCGCCGACGGTCTCGTAGTAGACCCAACGCTCGCCGCCGGCGAGCACGTTGTTCATCGTCCCTTGTCCCGCGGCGCCGAGCCGGCCGGGGGCGGCGAGCGCGAGGGCGCCGAGGCACACGTCGGCGACGCGTTGGCTCACTTCGACGTTGCCGGCGCCGACCGCGGCGGGCGGGCGCGCGGCGACCACGGTTCCCGACGGCGCGATGACCACGACAGGCCGCATCGCACCGCCGTTGGCGGGGATCGACGGGTCGGTGGCCGAGCGCAGCGCGAAGGCAACCGCGCTGACGGTCACCGCTTCGACGGCGTTGACGTTCCCGGGACGCTGCGCGCCGGTGCCCGTGAAGTCGAACGTCGCGCGGTCCCCGTCGACGGTGAGCGTCACGACGACCGGCGTCGGTGACTGCTGCTCCGGACGCGGGCCGGCGGAGTCGAGCACGTCTTCGAACCGGAATCGCCCGTCGGGCAACGCCGCCAGCGCGGCGCGCATGCGGCGCTCGCCGTAGTCGACAACCTCGACGAGGGGTGCGGTCGATGCCAGCTGGATCGTGAGCTCGGCGAGGCGGGCGACACCGAGCCGGTTGGCTCCCCGCTGGGCGTCGAGGTCGCCCCGTCGCTCGTCAGGCGTGCGCGAGCTGGTGACGATGACCTCGGCGACGCCCTCGGTCAGCAGGACGGGTGGGATCCGCAGGCCCTCCTGCTGGATGTCGACCGCGTCCGGCGGCATCGAGCCCGGCGCCATGCCGCCGAGGTCGGCGTGGTGGGCGCGGTTGGCGGCCCAGCCGACCAGCTCTCCGCCCGCGAAGCACGGCGCGACCAGCGTCACGTCGTTCAGGTGCGTGCCGCCGGCGTACGGGTCGTTGAGCACCACCTGGTCGCCGGGCTCGATGTCGTCGCCGAACGCATCGACGGCGGCGCGCACCGACGCCGGCATGGATCCGAGGTGCACGGGGATGTGCTCGGCTTGTACGAGGAGCTCGCCACCGGCGGTGAAAAGCGCCGCCGAGCAGTCGGCGCGCTCCTTGATGTTGGGGCTGTAGGCGGCGCGTCGCAGCACGGCGCCCATCTCCTCGGCGATGCCGGTGAGCCGCGAGATCAGCACTTGCAGCGACGCGGGGTCGAGCGCGGTCATCGCGTCAGCACCCACGCGCCGAGGGGGCCGGGCTCGGCCCCCCACCCGTCGGGCACCCACACGGTGCAGTCGGGCTCGGCCAGGACCTCCGGGCCGCGCACGTCGGACCGCGCGACCGGAGGAAGGTCGGCGGGCGACAGCGGCGCGGGACGGCGGGCGCGCACGCGCAGCGCCACGACCTCGACCGGCGCGCCGGGCCGGGCGAAGCCGTTGCGGCGCTCGTGCTCGGCGGGGAACGCGTCCGGGCCGGCAACCGTGAGCTCGTGGCTCTGCCCCGCGTAGCGGCAATCCACGAGTCGTTCGACCTCGACGTCGCGGCCGCCGACGAGCGCGACGGCCTCGGCGGCGACGAGATCGAGCGCGGCGTCGAGACCCGCGTGCTCGAGAGGTTCGGGCCAGGACCGGACCAACTCGCGCTGTCGCGGCGAGCACACGAGCCCGACGGCCGACAGGACGCCCGCGCGCGGCGGGACGATCACCGCCCGCATGCCGAGCGCGTCCGCGACGGCACATGCATGCAGAGGGCCCGCGCCACCGAACGCGACGAGCGCGAGGTCGCGCGCGTCGACACCCCGCTCGACGGTGACGACCCGAACCGCGCGCTCCATGGCCGCGTCGACCACTGCCACGACGCCCTCCGCGACGACACGTTCGCGCTCGAGCGCGCGTTTGGCGGCGGCCACGTCGAGTCGGCCGAGACCGGAGAACGCTGCCTCTGCGGGGATGCGCGCGAGCGCGAGGTCAGCGTCGGTCACCGTCGGCTTCTCGCCGCCCCGCCCGTAACACGCGGGACCCGGGACGGCGCCCGCGCTCTCGGGGCCGACGACGAGCGCGCCGCCCGGGTCGAGCCGCGCAATCGAGCCGCCACCGGCGCCGATCGTGTGAATGTCGAGGGCCGGCAGCCGAATCGGGTACCCGGCGACGATCCGAGACGGCGCCGGCTCGGGCACACCGCCTCGCACGAGGCAGACGTCGGTGCTCGTTCCCCCCATGTCGAAAGAGACCGCGTCGGGGAAGCCGCACGCGAGCGCCACGGCCGCCGCCGCCCGCACGCCGCCCGCCGGACCGGACAGCAACAACGCCGCCGGCCGCTCGGCCGCCTCGGACGCGGGCACCAGGCCACCCTCGGATGTCATCACGAGCGCTTCGCGCGCCATTGCGTCGAGCCCGAGCAGATAGTCACGGCACACGGGCCGGAGGACCG
>Ga0075417_10000258_pt1 | contig 10925 bp, 8 predicted proteins | sample SoiMetdeltSBSDD1_FD_71477 | JGI IMG/M metagenome (GOLD analysis project Ga0075417, IMG submission 71477) | Bulk soil microbial communities from a Populus tree surrounding site in Tennessee, USA - Soil MetaG P. deltoides SBSDD1 | ecosystem: Environmental > Terrestrial > Soil > Tree plantation...
CCGTACGGACCGTAGTAGTAGTTGTTGTCCATCGCGGCGCCAATGGCGATGCCGGCGGTGAATCCGATGAGACCCGCCGCGACTGCGGCGTCAGTGTTGTTCTCCTGGACCACGACCGTGGTGGTGGGCGCCTGGACATAGACGACTTCGGGGTTGTATTGCGGGACGTACACAACTTGCGGATTGGTCGGCTCAATCACGATCACTTCCTTGCCAGCCGACGTGGTCTTGGTCTCGACCTCCTGCTGCGGCGAACTCTTCAGGGTGCCCACGTTCTTCGCCTGCAGCCTCAGACGCTGAATACTGTCAAAGACGGCACTTTTGTCGGACGTGAACGACTGCCCGAGAACCGTCGTCCAGGCGATCTGCTCCGCCATCTTCGCAACCACCTGAGGAAACAGGGTCAGGGCGACGAAGCTTGGTTCGAACCCCGCTTTCACGGCGGCGTCCTGTAACTGAGTGCCTTTCAGCTTCGAATTGGCTTTCAGCCACTTGTCGAGCTCAACGACTTTCCCAGGATCGGTCGCGCTCATCAGCATCTGTGCAAGGAGTGCGTCTGGATAGAGCGCAATCGGAGCGAGCGTTTGGTCGAGCGTGCCGGTCGGCGCGGTTTGCGGTCGCGCGGATGTCCCGCACGCCACGAACAACACCAGTGTTGCGGAAATAATGCGCGTTGTCATAGTCCACCCATCGGCGAAGCTGTCGAATCAACGTGGCACGTCAGTGCGTGGCACCGACCGGAACCGCGGGGGTTGGCGTCGCTGGCGAGGGCTCGAAGCTGCCACCGAGCGCCAGGTGCAGATTGACGCGTTGCACGCGCTGATCGGCCTGCACTCGGATAAGCGAGGATCGTGTGGCGTTCAGCGCAAGCTGCCGTTGCTCCACGAACCTGAGGTCAGTACTCCCCACTTTGAACTGGGTTTGCACCACGGTGACCGCTTGCCGATAGTCGGCGAACGCTTGCGTCAGGATTTGCTCGCGCTCGCGCGCGGCGATCTCGGCTGCCAGTGCACTTTCGACCTCTCCAAAGGCACGCAGTCCCACCGCCGCGTACTCGGCGATAGCTTGTTTCTGCTCGGCCGTCCGAATCTCGACCTGCGTCTTGAGCGCGCCGCCCTTGAAGATCGGCGCGAGCAGGTTGGCGCCGACGTTCCACACCGGATTGTCGTGATCCTTCAGCAAGAACAAGTCGCTCGAGATCGCGCTGACACCGGTCGTCAGAGCGATCGCCGGTAGCCGGGCCGCCTTGGCCTCGTGGATCCGATTGAAGGCGACCGCGACACGACGCTCCGCGGCGATAACGTCCGGTCGCCGCTCTAACAGTTCTGATGGCAGTCCCGTCGGGATCTCACCGGGGTAATCCGGCAACCGCGGCGTGGTGGTCGCTGCGGCCGAAGGGTACCGGCCGAGCAGGATCTCGAGCGCTCGAATCGCTTGCTCACGTGCCAGCTCGAGTTGGCGCAGGGCGTCGCGATAACCTCCGCCGTCCGCGCGCGCCACGAACACATCTTCCTCATCGGCCACACCGATGCGGGTTCGATCATCGGCCAGGCGTACGAGCTCCTCGCTCGCACGGATGGCTTCGCGTGCCGCCTGGACCTGCAACTCTGCCTCGATGGCGAGGAACCAGCTCTTGGCGACGAGCGCCGCAATCGACTCCCTCGCGTACTCGAAATCAGCCTGCGCCGATGCGAATTGAGCGGCGCTCGCCGCCCGGCCGTAACGCACTCGGCCCCAGAGGTCGACTTCCCAGGTCGCGGAGAGCACGCCGCCTTGTATGCCCGAGCCGTCCCCGGACAGCTTCCCGCCGCCACGCGCGAGGAGATCGACCGACGGCCACAGCTTCGCGCCCGCAAGTTTGGCGTGGAGCTGCGCCTGCTCGACGCGTGCCGCGGCCACGCGCAGGTCGGCGTTGTGACCGATCGCTTCTGCAACCGCCGCGCTCAGTTGATCATCACGAAATCCCGCGAGCCAGTTATCTGAAACTACGCCGGCGCCAGCGCCGGCTCCCGTCCACTTCGCAGGAATCTGTACCGTGGGCAGCGCAACCTCTTTGATGGCTGCTGCATCAGGCGGCTTGTTCAGAATGCAACCCGCCACCATCGTCGCCACCAGTGCGGCGGCGACCGGAGCAGTAATGGCCTGAAGCCGGCGCGGGGCGGTCATTCGAGGAGCCATCATGCCGGCCTTCAGTGGAGACTGATGTGGTGCTTGATGATCAGGTAGTCGAGATACGACGCCGTCCTGATCAGCACTTTTCGAATGATGTGAATCAGGGTGAAGTGCTCTGTGTAGATCGCGGCGGCGCCGCGGGCGCCCGCCGCCAGAAAGAGCGCCTGGTCCTTCTCGGCGACCACGAGCTTCACCGGGAACTGTCCGGGCGGTGGGTTGAACGTTGTCTGAGGCAGATTGCCTGAGGCGTCCATCTGCCCCTGCGACTGCGCCCAGATCACCGAATCCACATGCGCTTTGATGATATGGCCCGGATACGTGTCGAGCGTGATCTCCGCTTCGTTTCCGGGTTGAACCTGGTGCAGCTCGTTCTGGTTGAAGAGCGCAAAGACCTGGTACTCGGTGTCGACGTAGGTCATCACCTCGGAGAACGCAATGCCGCCCACAAAAGCGCCCGGCCGAAGCATCACGTTCACCATCGTGCCATTCCCTGGCGCGAGGACGGTTGTCTGGTCCAGATCCCATTTGGCGTTCGCAAGTTTGGCGCGCGTGGTGTCGGCCTGCGCCTGCGCGACCTTCACTGCCGCCTGCGCCGTCGCAATCTGCGCCTTGACTTCCGCGATGGTGGATAGGTCGCCATTGACGCGGCCAGAGAGCTTTTCCTTGACCTGCTGCTCGGCCGCGCGTGCCGAGGCGAGCTGCGCGCCGTACTCGCGAACGTTGGTCTCCGCTTGCTCCAAATCGAAGCGAGGTCCAGCGCCGGAGGCGGTGAGCTCCTTGTTCTGCTCCACTCGCTTCTGCGCCAGTTCGAGCGACGCCTGTAGTACGCCAATCTGTCCTGTCGCCTGACGGAGCTGTTCGTTCAACTGACGCTCGCCCGACTCTGCGTCGGGCAGGCGCGCCTGCATCTCGGTGAGCTTGGCCTGCTCGGCCACGACCTTCGCCTGGTCCGACTGAAGATCGGCCTCGAGCGAACGGATCGTGATCTCATACGGCTCCGGGTCGATCTTGAACAGCACGTCACCTTTCTTGACCGGTCGGTTGTTCTCGACCGGCACTTCGATCACGCGTCCCCGGATTCCGGACACGATGGGCACGACGTATTTGACGACCCTGACGTCGGTGGTTGTCGGCGCGAATATGTTCAGCAGCAGCAGTACCGTTGCCAGGCCCACCACCGGAATGATCACGACCGTGACCTTCCATGGTGTGGTCCACGGCAGCAGCTTGAGCTTGATGAAGATCAGCCAGACAAAGAACGCGTATATGCCGAGCAGGATGACTTCCATCAGGCCACCTCGCTCCGAGAACCGTTCCCGGCCAGCCGGGATTCGAGCGCAGCCAGATCCGCGCGAATGGCATCGAGCTCACTGGCTGGCACACCGCGACCCTCGAGCGCGGACACGCGCTGCCGGATGTCGGCCGCGGGGCTCTCGGGCTCCGGGAGACCGTGTTCTTTGAAGTAGTCGGGATGCTTGTCGGTACCGAAGGCCAGCTTGTAGCCGACCGGCTTTGTATACGCCCACAGCCAGGCGAACGGCCAGAGCAGTCCGCCGAACACCAGTGAGAGCAGGCAGAGCGTCTTGATGGCCTCGAGCTGAGGATGGTGTCGTTTGTGCGCGATCTTTTCCGGAAGCACGTGCACCATCCAGAACAGGACGATGAGGAGGATCGGTACGAAGAAGAGCGCGAAGATGGCGATGTAAGTCGCTAGCGCGTCTTCGGCCTCGGGAGGCAGTAACGACGCATATGCTGCGGACGGGCAGGCCAGCACACACGCGACTGCGAGCGGACCGACGATTGCTCGCGAGGCGTGATGCAGAAAAGTCGCGGCGTAGAGGAATCGACGATTCGGCGTCATTGACGTCACCTGTCGATTCGAAAATTCAGCACGGGGCGTGCCAGGAGGGCAGGCGACGCGAATCACCACGAATCTATCGGGCCGAGTGTCTTTTCAGTGGGTCCTATCACGGCCGGTGGTGACGCCGAGCATTGGGACACCGGCCGTTCGTGGTACCTCCGTCATTCCGTGGGCCACGGTCCTGCTGGCGCGGCTCGATCAGCGATGCGGGCATTCGTCCGACGACTTGTACGATGAGCGCGCACGATCCACGACGAGAGGACTGAGACGACGTCGCCCAGGTCGCTCGACGCCCGCCGCCGGAATAACGGAGGAGGCCCCAGATGCCGTAGGCACGCGACCGCCGCCATGTGCCAGGTGAGTGAGATCACTGGCCGCGCAGGGCCTCGACAAGTGGAATGTGGGTTGCTACTGGTTCGAGATGTCCCGTAACCGCGTACGCGAGAGGTGGCCAATGACCGTGACCGACAAGACGATTGGTGCGAGTGTGCTGATGGTTGGCGTGCTGATGATGCCCGCGTCCCCGCGTGGACAGGCGGCGGCCGAAGTGTTCACCGCGACTGCGTCAGTCAAGGGAGCTGGCGGCGCGTCGGCAACCGCGCCGGTGACCATTACAGTCGATCGCAAAATGTCCCAACGCGAGGCCGATTCCTTGACGGCCGCGTTCAAAGCCGGCGGCGCTGCTGCGCTGCGGAAGGGACTCGTGGGGGTCCCCGCGACTGGCACGGTTCGGATTGGTGCGGGCAGCGCCACACCAACACGCTTCACGATCGAGCGCGTCACCAGCGACGGCCGGCTTCTGACGATCCTTACTGATCAGCCGCTGTTGTTTATCGGCGGAAGCGCGCCTGGTGCAAAGCCACGAGAAGGCTACGACTTTGCCGTCATCGACATCGAGCTCGATGCCAAAGGCAGTGGCTCCGGGACAATCGCGCCGGCCGCGAAGCTCAGAATGAATGAGGGCGCCTTGGTCGTGGATGATTACGGCGTGGAGGTTGTCCGGCTGCTTACAGTGAAAAAGACAAAGTAGCCGCGGCGGCTCGATCTCAAGATTTCGGTTGGCGCCACCACGGGCGGTGATCCGGCATCCTGCCTTTCACTAACGCCCGTCGTCAGAGTCCATCAATCCGTCTCATTCTCAACAGCTTACCGAGGGCACGACCCAGCATCTGCGGTCGGCACGACCTGTGAACCAGCGGGTCGCGGATTGGTGGAGACTCTTAATGGCCCCTGGAGCTGCGTGCGCCGAGAGGAACGTTTCTGAATCTCATGTGAGTCGGTGGGGCAAAACGATCGGCCCCGCTCCCGACGTCGACGCCGCCATCCACGAGGCGCAACGCTGCATCGTGGAAGCGCTCGATCTTGACGGAAGCACGCTGTTCGAGCGCAGTGATGATGGCGATCTGCTCGGCACGCACGGTTGGTGGCGTCCGGAGGTTCCAGCGCCGCCCGCGGGCGTCTCGGCCAAGGAGAGCTTTCCCTGGATGCTCGCGAAGCTCCTGGCCGGCGAGTTGGTGTGCCTCTCCAGTCCCGACGAGTTGCCCGACGGCGTCGACCGCGCAAGCTTGCTTCGCTTCGACCTCAAGTCGACCGTGGTCGTGCCACTGACGCTGGCACAGCGGATCGTCGGCGTCGTGAGTTTCGGTGTGATGCGAAGCGAGCGGCAGTGGCCTCCGGAGACTCTTCAGCGCCTGCGTCTGGCGGCCAGCGTGTTCGCCAGCGTGCTCGATCGTCGTCACAATGACGAGATGCTCCGTTCGGCACTCGCCGATGTGGAGCGCCTGAGCGATCAACTGCGCGGCGATGACGTGTGCGTGCGGCGTGACGTCGAAGTCCCGCTCGACGGGTCGGTGGTTGGCCGGAGCGCCGCGATTCGCCGTGTCCAGGAGCACGTACGCCAGGTGGCCGAGACCGATGCGACGGTGCTCCTGCTGGGTGAGACCGGCTCCGGCAAAGAGGTGTTCGCGTCGCAGATTCATGCGTTGAGCCGGCGCCGCGGCCAGGCGATGGTTCGGGTCAACTGCGCCGCCATCCCGGCGACGTTGATCGAAAGCGAGTTGTTCGGCCGTGAGAAGGGCGCCTATACGGGAGCCCTGTCGCGACAGATCGGGCGCTTCGAGCTTGCCAATGGCTCGACGATCTTCTTGGACGAGATCGGTGATCTGCCGATCGACGTGCAGGTCAAGCTGCTACGTGTCCTCGAGGACAAGCAGTTCGAGCGGCTTGGCAGCTCGAAGGCGACGAGAGTCGACACGCGAATTATTGCCGCCACGCATCGGGATCTCGAGAAGCGGATCGAGACCGACATGTTCCGCGAGGATCTGTACTACCGGCTGAACGTCTTCCCGATTCGGGTGCCGCCCCTGCGCGAGCGGACCGAGGACATCCCGATGCTGGTGTGGCGCTTCGTGGAGGAGTTCTCGACGGCGTTCGGGAAGCGCGTCGAGTCGATCCCGAAAGACAACATCGAGATGTTGCGACAATACAGCTGGCCGGGCAACGTCCGCGAGTTGCGCAATCTGGTGGAGCGTGCGGTGATTGCCGCCAACGGCCCACGTTTGACGATCGCGCTGCCGCAGACATCCACCACCGCCACGCGACGCAGCGTCAAGCTCGCTGATGTCGAAAAGGAGCACATCAAGGGCGTGCTCGAGAGCACCAGGTGGCGGATTCGCGGCGTGGGCGGAGCGGCTGATCAACTGGGCCTCAAGGCCACGACACTCGAGACGCGCATGGCGAAACTCGGGCTTCAGCGGCCGCGCCACTGACTCTGGTATTCCGTGCTTCCTCGGCGAATCGGGGGAGACATCCGGGTCTCACCCGGGCCAGCACAGTCGTCGAGCCGTCACAACTCGAATCTGGTCATGAGCATAGGCCTGTCGCCTCCCGCCGCCCCCGCCTTGGTACGTGTGCTGCTACTGCCCACGCGTGGTGCGTCTCGTCGTTGTGCTGGCGTCGCCGACGGGCGGCATACAGCAACTCCTTCACGCCTTGCGATTCTTGGCTCTGCCCACCAGCTTCGAGCCGGGCTGCCTGGGGTGTCGGGTGCTCGCTGACGACAACGACGGGTCCGTTGTGCGGTACGAGGAGGACTGGGCAAGCGAGGAGGCGCTGCGTCTGCACGTGCGTTCAGATCGGTTTACGCAGCTTCTCGAAGTGTTGGAGTCCGTACCAGAAGCCCCAAGCGTTCAGTTCGATTTCGTCTCGCAAACGCGCGGGCTCGACTACATCGAGGAGGTGCGCAACACGGACGGCTTGCTCGGGACCCGGTTCCAGGTGTAGTGGCCACACGCCGGATGGCCCACGGCATTCCGGATCTCCTCCGCGATGCCGGGGGACGGGCCGGCATCTGGCTCGACAGGGCAGTCGCGCCACCGGCTCCAACTTGAATCCAACGAACATGCTATGGCCTCTCGGTTCTGAACTCCGCCGCCTGGTACAGCGGCTGCTAACGCCACCGGCGTAGCTTGCGCAAAGTGAGGAACGTATGGGTGACGGCGAGCGTGTGGGCGAGACGGGCCACACAATCTCCGCAGTTTTGGCTGACATCGACAGCGCGCTTGTCACACATGACAAGGTACTGACGGACCGTGCGATCCAGGCCGCGAGCCGGTTGCGAGAGCGCGGCATCGTCTTCACTCTCTGCAGCGGCCGTTCACCGCGCGGCATGCGAGGGCTGGTCGAGCCGCTTCGCCTGACGATGCCGATGGCGGCATTCAACGGCGGCGTCATTGTGCTCCCCGATCTGTCCGTGCTCGACGAGCGAGCCTTGCCCGAATATGTAGTGCCCACGATCGTGGAAGCCATGCAGGCACATGGTCTCGACGTGTGGATCTACAGCGCGACCGATTGGTACGTCGCTTCCCGTCAGGCCCCGCGCATCGATCTCGAAGCGTCGACCAGTCAGTGCGAGCCCACCGTGGTCGCCACGTTCGACGGCGTACTCAGCGGCGTCGTCAAGATCATGGGCGTGAGTGACGACCACGACGAAGTTGCCAGATGTGAGACGGAGCTTCAGAAGAACTTCGGCACGCAGGTCTCCGCCGCGCGGTCGCAGCCGTACTACCTTGACGTGACGCACCCGACGGCGAACAAGGGGACGGTCATCGAGCGGCTGGGCCGATACCTGAAGATCCCGCTCGAGGCCATCGCGACCATCGGCGGCCAGCCCACCGACGTGCTCATGTTCAGTCGAAGCGGTCTGAGCATCGCCATGGGCAATGCGCCCGACGATGTGCGCCGCCACGCCATGCGCGTGAGCACGTCCGCTGACGATGAGGGCTTTGCCAACGCCGTGGAGCGGTACATCCTGCCCAAGGCCGCACCGGCTGGCACCGATGTGTTAAAGGCCACCGGACAGCTCCATCGGCTGGGCCAGAGCCTGTGGCTCGACAACATCACACGCGACCTCCTGACGAGCGGGACGCTCCAGCACTACATCACCAACCTGTCGGTGACGGGACTCACCTCAAACTTGACGATCGTCGAGCAGGCGATCACGAACAGCTCCGCGTACGACAAGGCGATCGCAGCAAAGGGTGCGCAGGGCAAGTCGGGTGAAGCGCTGTTCTTCGAGCTCGCGATCGAGGATCTCAGACGCGCCGCCGACCTGTTTCGACCCATCTACGATCGCACCAACGGCATGGACGGGTGGGTGTCGCTCGAGGTATCGCCGCTGCTCGCGTACGACACGGCCGCCACGATCGCGGCAGCCAAGACGCTCTTCTTCAAGAGGGCCGGCCGGCCGAACCTGATGATCAAGATCCCGGGAACCACGGAAGGGCTGCCCGCAATCGAGGAGGCCATCTACGCCGGCATCCCGATCAACGTCACGCAGCTGTTTTCGCGGGAGCACTATTTCGCAGCCGCCGAGGCGTTCCTGCGCGGCATCGAACGTCGAATCGATGGCCGGCAGAGCCCGGACGTCGCATCCGTGGCCTCAGTCTTCATCAGTCGTTGGGACAGTGCGGTCGCGGGCGCCGTACCCGAGGCACTGCGGAATCAGCTCGGTATCGCCATGGCCAAGCGCATCTACAAGGCATACCGATCGCTCCTCAGCTCGCCTCGGTGGCAGCGCGTTTATAACGCCGGCGCCCGGCCCCAGCGACTGCTGTGGGCGAGCACGGGCACCACGGATCCCACGGCGTCTGACGTCCTGTACATCAAATCGCTGGCTGCGCCATTCACGGTCAATACGATCCCCGAGCCGACGTTGAACGCGCTCGCGGATCACGGCGAGCTCTCCGGGCTCCTGCCGGCCAATGGAGGGAACTGCGAGGAGGTGCTGGCGCAGTTTGCCAGAGCCGGAGTGAATCTGCAGGCCCTCGCGGTGCAGCTGCAGAGAGACGGTGTCACGTCGTCCGTCGAATCGTGGCACTCGTTGATGGCGGCGATCGCGTCGAAGAGCGCCGCGCTCACACCAGCGGCGTGGACGCCCGCCACCTAGAGCGAAGGAACTGACGTCGTGACGATTGGCTACGACGAACCTCTCTACATCCTGCCCTTCGACCACCGGGCCTCGTTTTCGATGAATCTGTTCGGCTGGGGTCGTGCGCTCGGACCCGATCAGGCTGCACTGATCTCCGCCGCCAAGCTGATCGTCTACAGAGGCTTCAAAGCGGCCGTCGAGGCCGGCGTTCCGGCGCAAAAGGCCGGCATCCTGGTCGACCAGCAGTTCGGCCGCTCGATTCTCCGCGATGCGGCGGTGTCTGGGTTCACGACCGCGTGTTCGGCAGAGAAGAGTGGCCAAGCGGAGTTCGACTTCGAGTACGGCGAGCAGTTCGCGCAGCACATCGAGGCGTGCCAGCCCACCTTCTGCAAGGCGCTCGTGCGATACAACCCGGAAGGCGACCGAGCGCTGAACCGGCGTCAGACGGCCCGCTTGAAGCGGCTCTCGGATTACTTGCACGACACGAGCCGAAGCCGCTTCATGTTCGAGCTCCTGGTCCCGCCGGAGAGGGCGCAACTCGAACGATTCGCGGGGGACGGGCATGCGTGGGACATGCTGCTTCGGCCCCGGCTCGTGGTGCAGGCGATCGAGCAGTTGCAGGATGCCGGCATCGAGCCAGACGTCTGGGAGATCGAAGGGCTCGATCGACGGGCAGACTGCGTTCGGATTGTGGCCGCCGCGCGTCGCGGTGGGCGGGACCATGTTGGCTGCGTCATGCTCGGCCGGGACGAGGAGGACCGGCACGTGCGGACCTGGCTCTCCACGGCGGCCGCGGTCCCCGGCTTCATCGGCTTTGCCGCGGGCAGGACGATCTTCTGGGATCCACTGGTGGCCTGGCGGGCCAGGTCGATCGCTCGCAACGATGCAGTAGCCGAGGTCGCCCGCCGTTTCCACGAGTTCGTGGACGTCTTCGAGGGCGCGCTGCCGAAAGGAGATCCACGTCTCGTGACGCGAGATGACCGAAGCGCCGTGAAACTGGGCGAAGTCGGCCAGGCCGGTGCCCACGAAATACCCGCGTGAGCACGTGCGTGGGAAGGGGATGAACGATGCTCGCCAACACCGTGACGCTCAGACCGATTCGATCCACGATGCGCCAGCCGAGCACGAGCTTTCCGCTGGGCCCCTCGATCCGTCCGGGTGGCGTCAACTTCAGCGTGTTCTCGAAGCATGCCACGGGCGTGCAGTTGCTGTTCTTCGATCGGGTGAATGCCGCGACGCCCAGCCAGGTCATCGACCTCGACCCGCGGACCCAGCGCTCGTACCACTATTGGCACGCATTCGTGCCCGACATCACGGCAGGTCAGCTCTATGCCTATCGCGTCGACGGGCCGTTCGACCCTGAACACGGCCATCGTTTCGACCGCGACAAGGTGCTGCTCGATCCCTACGCGAAATGCGTGGCGCGGCCTCCGGGGTGGAGTCGCGCGGCGGCTCGCCAGCCAG
>Ga0075417_10000263_pt1 | contig 10852 bp, 8 predicted proteins | sample SoiMetdeltSBSDD1_FD_71477 | JGI IMG/M metagenome (GOLD analysis project Ga0075417, IMG submission 71477) | Bulk soil microbial communities from a Populus tree surrounding site in Tennessee, USA - Soil MetaG P. deltoides SBSDD1 | ecosystem: Environmental > Terrestrial > Soil > Tree plantation...
ATCCGAAACCGCCGACCAATGGCCGCGAGCTCACGGCCGACGACGTCGTGTACTCCATGGATCGCTTCAAGAACCTGGTCGGCAATCCTCAGAACTACCTGCTGGGTGCCGTCGAGCGGGTCGAGCCGACGGACCGCTACACGGTCAAGGTCACGCTCAAGGAACCCTACGTGTGGTTTCCCGACGTCGTCGCCAACCCGATGACGGGCGCCATCGTCGCCCGCGAGGTGGTCGAGAAGTTCGGCGATCTCAAGAAGTGGGAGGCGACGGTCGGAACCGGTCCGTGGATGCTCGACAGCTATCGGCCCAATATCGGGATGACGATGGTGCGAAACCCGCACTACTTCGTGCCCGGGCTCCCCTACATCGACCGGGTCGAGCTGATGGTCGACGAGGATCAGTCCTCGCGGATGACGGCGTTTCTTGCGAAGAAGTACGACCTGGGGCCGGAGTTCATGGGAGTCCTCAATCGGCCCGACTGGAATCAATTCAAGGATCAGCTCGCGAAGCATCGTCCGGGGCTCAGAACCGTCGACCTGCCCTCGAACGTGCGCATGGGGGTCACCATGCGTAGTGATCGACCGCCGTTCAGCGACGTGCGGGTGAGACGCGCCGTCTCGCTGGCTCTGAACCGGCAGGCTCTCGTCGAGGCCGTCGCCGATGGCGCGGCCGTGTTCAATCCGCCGGGACTGCCGATCGCGCTCAAAGAGTGGTCGCTTCCGGTCGATCAGCTCGGTGAGGGCGCACGCTACTACCAGTACGATCCCGCGGAAGCGCGTCGGCTCCTGGCTCAAGCCGGGTATGCGAAGGGCTTTTCCACGGTCATCGACTTCCACAGCTTCGGCGAGACGGCGCTGGTCGACGGCGCGCAAGTCGTCGCCAAGGACCTGAAGGAGATCGGCATCGAGGCGAAGCTCAATCAACGCGAATACGGCGCCTACATCGCGACCGTGCCCCTCGGGAAGTACGAGGGCATCGTCTGGGGCCCCTCGACCCCGTTCCTCGATCCCGACAGCTTTCTGGCCAGCGCCTTCCTGCCAGAGAGCCCGCGCAACAACATGAAGGTGAACGATCCGCCGCTCACCGACATGCTCCTGCGGCAGCGGCGCGTGCACGAGCCCGCGAAGCGACGCGAGCTGATCTACGAGATTCAGCGTTATCTCGCCAAGATGGTGTATCGGGCCGAAGGCTACTCCGTCGTGGTGCCGGCGGTCTGGGATCCGGCGCTCAAGAACTACGCGCCGAATCTCGGGTACGACTACGGCGGTCGCCTCATGGCCGCCTGGCTCGATCGCTGAGCGCGTCGCCGGCCGCCCTCGCTCGTCGTCGGGCCGGGCTCGCTCGATCTAGATGAGATCGGCCACGCGGCGGATCGCGGCCCGAATGTCGGCTTCCGTCAGCGACGCGTAGCCGAACAGCAGCCCCGCCCGCCGCGGCGGGTGCGCGTGAAACGGGGCCATGGAATAGAGGCCGACGCCGGCCTCTCGCGCCCGCGTGATGACGGCATCGAGATCGCGCGGGCGAACGTCGTTCAGCCACACCACCAGATGCACGCCCGTGTTTTCTCCGGCGATCTCCACGCGATCGCCGAAGTGCTGCGAAAGCGCGCCGATCAGGGCGCGGCGCTTGGCCGCGTTCCGATTGCCGGCGCGCCGGAGGTAGCGCTCGAAGTGGCCGGAAGTGATGAAGTCCGCGAGCGCCTCCTGCGCCAAGGTGGCCGAGAAACGGTCCGCGGCCCACTTGGCAGCGACGAACGAGGGCACGAGCGATCGGGGCAGCACGAGATACCCGATGCGCAGCGCCGGGAAGAGTGTCTTCGAGAACGTGCCGACGTAGATCACGCGACCGTCGCGGTCGAGCGATTGCAGCGCTTCCAGTGGATGACCCTCGTAGCGGAACTCGCTAACGTAGTCGTCCTCGATCACCCAGCTGTTGCTGCGTGCCGCCCACGCGAGCAGCGCGAGCCGGCGCTCGAGCGGCATGATCACGCCGGTCGGGAACTGATGGCACGGGGTGACGTAGGCGAGCTGCGCCCGAGACGGCAGCCGGTGCGTCTGCAATCCGCCGCTGTCGACGGGCGCGTAGGCGAGCCGCGCGCCCGCTGCCGCGAACGGGATCGTGATGCCGGGATAGTGCGGCTCCTCGACGACCACGACGTCTCCCGGGTCGAGCAGGACGCGCGCGGCGAGATCGAAGGCCTGCTGCGCGCCGTTCGTGATCATGAGCTGCTCGGGCTCGCATACGACCCCGCGCGCGCGTTTCAGATACTCGGCGAGCGCCCCGCGGAGCGGCGGGTAGCCGGCCGGGTCGGTATAGCCGAACGCGTCGCGAGGGCGGCGCCTGGCCCGTGCGGCCAGGAGCCGCCGCCAGATGTCCCGAGGGAACTCGTCGATGGACGGCTCGCCGTAGCGAAAGTCGTAGCGGAGGCCCGCCGCGCGAGCGGGCGGCGCGCCGAGAAGCGTGGAGAGGCGGCGGGCGTACGTGGAGACCGGCGGACGATGCCCGGGCTTCGGACGCGCCGGCGCCGGCCTGGCGGAGATGGGCAAGGAGCCGGCCACGGCCGTGGTCGCGCGATTACGGCTGACGACGTAGCCTTCCGCGAGAAGCTGCTCGTAGGCCAACATGACGGTGTTGCGGGAAACGCCGAGATCGGTCGCGAGCTCCCGAGTCGACGGCAGGCGCGCGGCCGGCGTCAGGCGGCCGTCGCGAATCATGGACTTCAGCGCGTGGTACACGCGGCGATAGAGCGGCCCGTCGGTCTTGCGCAGATCGAGCAGGAGCATCTGGCACCGCAGACTAACCTGAAACTGGCTCTTTCAACAGGCCAGATATCGCGGCAGGATGGGACCGACCCGATCACCACGACGGAGGGACAGGCGATGGCGCGCGAGAACGACCTGCAGACACTCGAGCAGCTCAACCGGAGCTACGTCCAGGCCGGTCAGGCGTCCGACGCCGGCTGGTTTGATAAGCACCTGGCCGCGTGTTTCATGGCCAGCAATCCTGACGGCTCGCTGGTCGACCGTGCCGGCTTCCTGGAGCGGATCGCCCGGCCGAATCCCAGCAAGAACATGGCGGCCGTCGACACCCGCATTCGTGTCGTCGGCGACGTCGGCATCATCGATTCGGGCTACCGCTACACCCGGCCCGACGACCAGGAAGGCGCGGGTCACTACACCGACGTCTACGGCTTTCTCGAGGGGCGCTGGCAGTGCGTCTCGGCGCACTTCGCGCTGCGCCCGGCCCCACCGCAAACCGGAGCCGCGAAGACGGCCGAGGTCGCCACGGCCGCGCCGAGCGCGGCTGACCGGACGGCCCTGACCGCGCTCAACGAGAACTACATTCGCGCGATCCGCGAGTCGGACGTCCGCTGGTTCGACGAGCATCTCGCGCGCGAGTTCGTGAACGCCAACGCGGACGGCTCGTTCTCCGATCGCGCGGCGTTCATCGCGTTCATCGGCAAGCCGAGCGCGGTGTCGAACCTCCAGGTCGAGCACGTGCGGATCCAGGTGGTCGGCGACATCGGGATCATCCACGCGCGCACGGCCTACACCAAGCCCGACGGCCAGCCCGGCGCGGGACGCTACACGGACATCTGGTGGCGCGCCGACGGGCGCTGGCGCTGCGTGTCGGCGCACGTCACGCGCGGCTGAGGCCGCGGCCAAGCGATCAGAGGCTCGGGTGTCCCCACATGCCGCGGACGGCCCGCGCTTCGAAGTAGTGACCGTAGGCGTGCAGGAACGGCGTCTGGGCGAGTATCCACGCGCGCGTCCGGCCCTTGGCCCAGAACTCGGTGAGCCACTCGGCGCCTTTCGCGACGCCGCCCTCCTCGTTCGCGACGTGTCTCACGCGATCCGCCGGCACGAGGGTCTCGAGATCTTCTCCGGCGAGCGTGTCGACGACGGCGAGCGTGCCGTTGATCAAGGTATCCCAGTAGCCGCGTAGCCCGTCGAGATCGATCGCGGCGCTCAGCCCATCGACCTCCGAGTCGGTCATGCCGGTGCCGACATCGCGACGCGTGACCTTCAATCGCGTGATCCAGTCGCCCCGGTCCAGTACCTGGCGGCCATCGACCACGAAGCGATTCACGCCGACATCCTCGACGCGCGCGATGTGCCAGATGAGCCACGCGATCGTGTTCGCTTTCGGATGCGGCCGCTCCCGGAGCTCCCGCTCCGAAAGGCCGGTGGTGAGCTCGTCCCACATCGGCCGGTGGAACTGCGCATAGCGCACGCGAAGAAAATCGAGCGCGTCCATCCGATCGCCGGTATCCGCCTAGGCGGCGCCCAGTCCGTACAGCGCCGCCGCGTTGTCGTGAGTCAGCTTGCGGCGCATCTCCGGCGACAGGTCCCGCATCTGCCGCTCGATCGCCTGCCGCGAGTTGGGCCAGACGCTGTCGGGATGGGGATAGTCCGACGCCCACAGGAGGTGCCCCTCGCCGAAGAATGGAATCAGCGACATCGCCACGTGGTCTTCCTGGAACGTCGCGTAGATCTGCCGCTTGAAGAGATCGCTCGGCTTCGTGAGCAGGGCGCTGCCGCCCTTGTCGGCCCAGAACTCCTTCGCTTCCCAGAGCCGCCAGTGCCGGTAGTCGAGCTCCTCGACGAGCCACGGCAGCCATCCCGTGCCCGCCTCGGCCATCACCATGCGCAGCTTGGGGTGGCGCTCGAGGATGCCCCAGGCGAAGAGATCCACGAACGGCTCGAGGAAGTTCGCCAGGAAGAACTTGGTGTTCTCGAAGACGCTCGCCGCCTTGTTGGCGACGCGATCGCCCGGCTTGCCGACGAACACCGTGATGTGCCAGGAGAGGATGATGCCGCTCTCCTCGAGCGCCTGCCAGAGCGGTTCCCAGGTCGGGTCGTCGAGCTTGGGGTTGATGTTGGCGATCATGAGATTGACCTGGCGCACACCGCCCTTCGCCCTCACCCGCTCGAGCTCGGCGAGCGCGGCCTCGGGCGTCTCGGGCAGCATCGGCAGACCGATGAGCCGGTCGGGCGCCGCCTTGCAGAAATCGAGGAGCCAGTCGTTGTAGACGCGATAGCAGGCGGTGCGCAGCACGGGATCGTCGGTCGAGATCTGGAAGATCGGCCCGAAGATCACCTGCGTCGCGACGCCGTCGCGGTCCATGTCGGCCAGACGCAGCTCGGCGACGGCCGGCCGGCGCGCGCTCGGGTCGTGGATGCCGGCGCGGTCGAACGCGTTGTAGAGCGCCTTGATCGGCCGCGCTGAGCCGGTCGCCGGCGGCTTGCCGTCCCAGCGGCCCCACACTTTCCCGTCGCACACCCAGACCGGTTGCCCGTCGCGCTCCTCGACGTGCGGCGCGCGGTCGAGCAGCGCCGCGGGCAGCCGCGTCGTCCAGAGATCCGCGGGGAGCTGGCTGAGATCCATGTGATCGTCGCAGGAGATGAGCCGCTCAGTCATGTGATCCTCCGATCGTTGTCGCGCCGCCGGGCGGCAACTGGGCCGATCCTACCGCGTCCCGCCGCAGGCGCAAGACATTTACCCCACCCTGCATTCGCGCTTCCGGAAGTACGATCGGTTCCGATGCGCATCCACCTGATTACCGCCGAGTCGCCGGCGTCGCGGCGACTGCGCCGCGGGCGACTGATCCAGTTCCCGCAGCTCACCATGCCGCTGATCGCCGCGCTCACGCCGCGCGAGCATCACGTCTGGCACACGGACGAGATCGTCGAGTCCGTACGGTTCGACGACCCGGCCGACCTCGTGGGGATCACGACGCCCACGCCGTCCGCACTTCACGCCTATGACCTCGCGCGCGAGTTTCGCCGCCGCGGCGTGCCCGTCGTGATCGGCGGACCGCATGCGACCGGGCTACCCGAGGAGGCCGCCCAGCATGCCGACGCCGTCGTCGTAGGCGAGGCCGAGGACACGTGGCCGCGCATTCTCGACGGCGTCCGCTGCGGCAAGCTCGAGCCGGTCTACGTCTCGAGCCGGCAGGCGCCGCTCGCCGGCATGCCGTCTCCCCGCTGGGATCTCATCAAGGGACGCCGCTACGGGAAATCGGTCACGATCGCGACGCGCGGCTGTCCGCACCGGTGCGACTACTGCTCGATCCCGCTGCTCTACGGACCCGGCACCTTCCGCTACCGCCCCATCGACGAGGTCGTCCGCGAGGTCGCCGAGAGCCCGACGCGCGCAGTCGTGTTCTGGGACGACAACATCGGCGCGCGCCCGCGCTACGCGAAGGATCTCTTCAGGGCGCTCACGCCACTGGGGAAGTGGTGGACGAGTCAGTGCACTGCCAACGCGGCGAGCGACGAGGAGCTCGTCGAGCTCGCGGCCCGAAGCGGGTGCAAGGCACTGTTCCTGGGCTTCGAGTCGATCTCACAGGAAAGCCTCGTGGCCACGAACAAGGGGCACAACCGTGTCGATGACTATCGCCGGCTGATCGCCATGCTCCATCGATACGGGATCGCCGTACACCTCGGGATCATGTTCGGCTTCGACCAGGACGACGTCGGGATCTTTCGCCGGACCGCAGAGTTCCTCGACGAAGCCTGTGTCGACGTCGCGACCGTGAGCATGGTCGTGCCGATGCCGGGAACTCCGACGTTCACGCGGCTTCAGCGCGACGGGCGGATCCTGACCACCGACTGGTCGCGATACGACGGTAAGAAGCACTGCGTCTTCCAGCCGGCGCGCATGTCGCGCGCGGAGCTCGAAGCAGGAACGGAGTGGACCGCGCGGCGCTTCTACTCGCTGCGCTCGATCGCTCGCCGGCTCGCGGGCTCGCGCACGGGACTCTGGTGGAGTCTCCCGCGAAACGTCGGCTACATGCTCGCAGGACTCTCCAATGCGGCGGCGGCGTGGGATCCGGTCGCGCCCGGACCCCACGCCCGGACATGAACGTCAGGCGCGAACGCCGATGATCTTCTCCCAGTCGGTCGCGTGCTGATACGCGTAGGCGACCCGCATCAGCAGCGGGTCGTCGAAGAAGCGGCCGACGAGCTGCATGCTCACCGGGAGGCCCGCCGGCGACTTGCCGACCGGCAGGGCGAGCGCCGGGTGACCGGTGTAGTTGAACGGCAGCGTGTTGCGGTTGCCTCCCCTGCTCGCCGACAGCAGGTTGTCCTCGACGGCCTCGAGATGAGAACCGGGCCGGTGGTTCCTGGGTGCGGTCATGATGCAGGTGGGCATCACGAGCACGTCCACGTCCGCCAGCGCGGCGTCGTACGCCTTGATGTACGTGGGCCGCACGTTCTGGGCCTTCGCGTAGACGCCGCCGTGATAGTTGCGGCGGGTCAGCTCGGCGGCGACGAGCGATAGCTTGGTGCGAGGCGCGAGCACATCGGCCTGCGACGCCCAGAGCTTGTTGATGGCCGCGATGACGGACGCGGGGTAATAGGTCCGCGTGAACGCGCCGAAGAAGCCGGTCTTGAAGAGCGCCAGCGCGCCCTCGTTCGAGAGCGCAGCCTGAGCGGTTCGGATGGCGTGGTGCGCGGGGATGGAGATCTTGGCCACGCCGGCACCGAGCTTGGCGAGCACGTCCACCGCGGCCAGGACCAGGTCGCGAACATCGTCCTGCGCGTCGTCGAAACCTTCCTGAAGCACGCCGATGCGGAGCCCGCCGATGCCGTCGGTCAGCCGGCTCAGCACATCGACGCGAGCCGGAACATCGCGCGTCGCGCGCGGATCATACCCGTCGTACCCCGCGGTCGCCTGCAGCGCCGCCGCCGCGTCCTCGATGGTGCGGGTCATCGGACCCGTGTAGTCGATGGACTGATCCGAGCCGAACCCGATCCCGAAGTGCGACACGAGCCCGAACGTCGGCTTGTGGCCGACGATCCCGCAGAACGCCGCGGGGATCCGGATCGAGCCACCCTGGTCGCCGCCGAACGAGATGTCGACCTGGCGCGCAGCCACGGCGGCGCCCGAGCCGGACGAGGATCCGCCGGTCACGTGCTCACGGTTGTGAGGATTGAGGGGACGCCCGTAGTCACCGATGGCTCCGCCGGTGCCGAAGCCGCCACTCAGGCCGTTCATCACGTTCTTGCCGATGATCGTGCCGCCCGCTTGCAGGACGCGAGTGACCACGGTCGCGTCGAAGTCGGGGACGAAGCCATCGAGCGCGAAGGAGCCGAAGCTCATCGGCAACCCGGCGATCGCGATGTGATCCTTGAAGCTCACGGTCTTGCCCTTGAGCAGGCCGTCAGCCACGCCGTCGATCCGGCACTTCCACATCCAGGCGTTGAGCGGGTCTTCTGCTGTGCTTGGCCGCCAGCCGGGCTTTCGACTGGACGATTCCATCGGCGGCCTGGGCTCCTCGATCCGCGCTTGCACGAACGCATCGAGCTGGCCGAGCTGTTCCACGAGGTGCTGTCGGTACAGGACGGCCTCGTCCGGGCTCAAATGGATGCCCAGCTCCTTGGCTACCGCCACGACTTCATCGACGTCCGGGACCGCGTACATGGTTGCTCTCCTCTATATCCAGATAGGCTCCTCGACCATCAACGCCTCGCCGCGAGTATATGCCACGCGCCGTCGGGTGGGCCGGCCGAGGACACCCGAAGTGAAGTCCGGGTCGCCTCAGACCTCCCGCACCACTCAGACCTCCCACGCCACCGGTTGAGTCTCACCCAGGACTCAGCCCGCGGGGCGAGCACGGCCGGAGGGTGCTAAAGTTGCCTGCGCGTGGAGGCTGAGGCGATGGACTTCAATATGACAGCGGCGCGGCGGAGTGACCGATGACACTGGAAACTCGCGATCCTCGTCTCCACGATCTCGTCGCCCCGGACGCGCCGATCGAGCGCATTGCCGGCGGGCTCACGTTCACCGAGGGCCCGATCTGGCGCGGCGGCGCGCTGCTGTTCAGCGACATCCCGAACAAGCGCATCGCGCGCTGGCGGCGGCTGCCCGAGGGGCCCGAGCTGACGACGTATGCCACGGGCATGTCCAATGGCCTCACGCTCGACCGCCAGGGCCGGGTGCTCGCGGCGGAGCACGATGGCCGCCGCGTCTCGCGCGTCGGCGACGACGGCTCACGCGCGGTGCTGGCGGAGCGCTTTCAGGGCAAGCGGCTCAACAGTCCCAACGACATCGTCGTGAAATCGGACGGCTCCATTTACTTCACGGATCCGCCGTACGCCATACGTCCGCTCCCACCTGGGACGGTACGGCCGGCCGGATGGTGGACACAGCCGATCGAGGGCAAGGAGCAGTCGATTCACGGCGTGTACCGCATCGCTCCCGACGGAGCCCTTCACCTGCTCGTCGGCGACTTCGCGTTGCCGAACGGGCTGGCGTTCTCGCCCGATGAGTCGGTGCTCTACATCGACGACTCCGCCCACAAGCACATCCGCGCGTTCGAGGTGCGGCCGGACGGTACGCTGCGCGGAAGCCGCGTCTTGCTGGACATGGCCTCGGTGGATCCCGGCGTGCCCGACGGCCTCAAGGTGGACGTCCACGGCAACGTGTTCTGCACCGGCCCGGGCGGGGTCTGGGTGTGCCGGTCCGACGGCACGCTGCTAGGGCGGATCGTACTACCGGAGCTGCCGGCGAACCTGGCGTGGGGCGAGGACGGAACCGTGCTCTTCTTCACGGCCCGCACCAGCGTCTACCGGATGCCGACGAAGACGCGCGGAACGCTTCTGGGCTGAAGTCGGCGTCGTGTCCCGAGGAGGTCAATGGTGATCCGCGTCGCGCTCGTCACGGCTGCCTTCCTGTCCAGCGTCGGACTGCTGCTCGCCACGAGTCCCGGCCATGCCGCAGACGGCGATCTCCAGATCGACGCGAAGTCGTTCCGGTGCATCACGAAGATGACGCGCGTGCGTCACTTCTACGTGGACAATCTACGAGGTCAGATCGACGCGACGCTCGCCGCCGCCAACACACCGGCGGGCGCGGTCTACCCGCCTGGATCCGTCGTCCAGCTGATCCCGGGCGAAGCCATGGTGAAGCGCGACAAGGGCTTCAACGTGGCGACCCGCGACTGGGAGTTTTTCGAGCTCGATGTGTCGAAGGAAGGCACGCAGATCCGAAGGCGGGGGTTCGCCGACGTCGTCAATCGATTCGGCGGCAACTGCTTTGGATGCCACGTCGCGGCCCGTCCCGAGTGGGATCTCGTGTGCGAGAGCGACCACGGTTGCGCCCCGATTCCGTTGACGCGTGCGATGAGCAGGGCACTGCAACGCACGGATCCGCGCTGCGAGAACGCACCGGTCAGCGCGGAAGACGCGGAAGCACTCAAACAGCTCCAGAAGCTGCTCCCTCCAGCACGCTAGACCGCTCAGAACGCCGGGCGCCGCAATACGCGGGGATCGATCTTGCGGGCGACCAGCTTGCCGTCGTTGGGCGAGCCCAGCAGCTGGCCGTTCGCCACCATGACCTTGCCTCTCAGAATCACCGTCGTCGGCCAACCCTCGATCTGCCAACCCTCCCAGGGGCTGTAGTCGCGCACGTGGAGGTCGGCCATGCGCAGGGTCTTCTTGATCGCCGGATCGATGATGGCGATGTCGGCGTCGCTGCCCACCGCGATGGCGCCCTTCTGAGGATAGAGACCCAGCAGCTTGGCCGCGTTGGTCGAGGTGACGGCCGCGTAATCCTCGAGTGACATCCGCCGGCGCACCACGGCTTCCGTGTAGTTGACCCCCATGCGGATCTCGATGCCGATGTTCCCGCCGCGGACGTCCACGACGTTGCGTCCCGCGATCTTGTCGAGATACGTCGTGAAGCTCGAGTCGGTGGCGGTGAACGAGAGATCGCCCCGCAGCAGACCATCCCACAGGAACCGCTGGTCCTCCGGGTACTTCAACGAGGGATACGTGTGGTATTTCATCCCGTCGGCTTCCTTGTAGCGGTCGCAGGTGAACGAGAGCGCCAGGGTCAGCACCTC
>Ga0075417_10000265_pt1 | contig 10827 bp, 11 predicted proteins | sample SoiMetdeltSBSDD1_FD_71477 | JGI IMG/M metagenome (GOLD analysis project Ga0075417, IMG submission 71477) | Bulk soil microbial communities from a Populus tree surrounding site in Tennessee, USA - Soil MetaG P. deltoides SBSDD1 | ecosystem: Environmental > Terrestrial > Soil > Tree plantation...
CCAATCCGCTCGGCCTGCGCGGCGGCGGCGAGGGCGGCACGACGCCCGCGCTCGCCGCGACCATCAACGCGGTCGTGGACGCGCTCGCCGAGCTCGGCGTCGAGCACATCGAGATGCCGGCCACCTCCGAGCGCGTCTGGCGCGCGATCCAGGAGGCGCGCCGCAACCCGTCGTCCCCGCCCGCACCCCGGGCGTAAGATAAGGACGGGTATCCAAGGCCACGCGCGGGAGGAAAGCGATGAGCGAGCCGACGAAATTCGAGATCTTCACCGACTACGTCTGACCCTGGTGCTATCTCAGTACCGTGCGTATTGAGAAGCTCCAGCAGAGCTACGACATCGAGCCCGTGCTCGTGCACTTCCCGCTGCACCCGGAGACGCCGGCCGAGGGTCGTGACATGGCGACGTTCTACGCGGAACGCGGCATCGACCCCGAGGCCGCCTACGCGCGGATGAAGGGTCTGATGGACCGGGAAGGGCTGCCCTATAGCCGGCGCAGCCACACCTACAACAGCCGGCTCGCGCAGGAGCTCGGCAAGTGGGCCGACACGCAGCCCGGCGGCGCGGCGATCCACGACGCCTTCTATCGTGCCTACTTCGTCGGCGCCACGAACATCGGCGACACCGAGGTGATGATCGACGTCGTGAAGTCGGTCGGGCTCGACACCGAGACGGCGCGCGACGTCCTGAAGGAGCGCCGATTCAAGGATGCGGTCGACGCCGACTGGGCGAAGTCACGGCACCTGGGCGTGACCGCGGTGCCGACGTTCGTGGCGGGCGGCTACGGCGTCGTCGGCGCCCAGCCCTACGAAGTGCTGGTGCAGCTCGTCGAGAAGGCCGGCGCCCGCCGGCGCGACTAGTCCGGCGCCTCCGGGGCGGGGATCGACGGTGGTATCCTAGGCGCCGTTCGAATCCCCCTCGCGAGGTGCAGAATGTTCTACGAGCTTCGCCGCTACGATGTCGCCGCCGGTAAGCTTCCCGCGCTCGTCGACCGCTTCGGCAGCTTCACGGTTCACAAGTGGAAGGAATACGGCTTCAGGCTGATCGGCTTCTGGACGCCGGCTGTGGCCGAGAAGAGCAACCAGCTGGTCTACATCTGGGGCTGGGAGAGCCTCGAGGAGCGGACCAAGAAGAGCGCCGCCTGGCGCGCCGATCCCGAGCGGGCCAAGAAGTGGGCGGAGACCGAGAAGGACGGCCCGCTCGTGAACCTCGTCGAGAACCAGCTGATGGAGCCCACAGCCTATTCGCAGCTCGACCGCGGCGAGCCGTATGGTCCCGACGCGGCAAGCCGCAGCCCGTATCTCTTCGAGCTCCGCGAGTACCAGGCGATGCCCGGCAAGATCCAGAACATTACCGACCGCTTCGGCAACTTCACCTGCGCTGCGTTCAAGAAGCACGGCTTCCGTCAGGTCGGCTACTGGCACAACGTGTTCGGCGGCAACAGCAACGAGCTCATCTACTTCCTGGCCTGGGAGAGCCTCGACGAGCGCATGTCCAAGTTCGACGGTTTCGGCAAGGACCCCGAGCGCGCCCGCGTGTTCGCGGAGAGCGAGAAGAACGGTCCGATCGTCAAGCAAGTGCGCAACATGATCCTGCGTCCCACGGCTTTCTCACCGATGAAGTGAGCCGCCTATAACCGACGGAGGAGAGCGCATGGAGCTGCTGCCCGCGGAAACATCGTCGTTCGCGTCGCCGATCCCGACGCAGTTCGTCTCCAGCGACGAGTTCACGCCGCTGCCGCAGACGCCCAGGCAGCGCGAGGTCGAGGCCCGCATCAAGGGCCTCGGCAACCGACTCGCCCGGCACCAGGGCGTGAGCCGCCGGAAGTTCTTCCAGACCGCCGCCGGGATGGCCGCGGCGTTCGTCGTGATGAACGACGTCTACGGTCCGATCTTCGGCGTGACGCCGGCCGAGGCGCAGAACCCGGACATGGCCAACGATCGGGCAAAGGCGCTCTCCGGCCAGTTCATCATGGACATGCATACGCACTTCCTGCGGGACGACACGCGGCTCGAGGGCTTCGTGCGCCAGCGCGAGGCCGTCGGCAAGGCGGGCTGGAATCCGGCCCTGGGCGGCAAGCCGCAGACGATCGACGATCTCAAGTTCGCGAACTACTTCAAAGAGATCTATTTCGACAGCGACACGAAGGTGGCGCTGCTGTCGGGCTCGGGCTCCGAGGAGCCGCGCGACTGGTTCCTCACCAACGAGATGAAGGCCGAGGCGCGCGCCAAGGTGAACCAGCTCACGGGGTCGCGGCGCATGTTCTCGCACGCGATCTTCATGCCGGGCATGCCGGGCTGGCTGGAGTCGGCCGACAAGGCGATCGCCGAGCTCAAGCCCGATTCGTTCAAGGGCTACACCGTCGGCGACAACACCAACAAGCAGCTCTCGAAGCACCCCTGGCGCATGGACGACGAGAAGCTCCTCTATCCGCTCTACGAGAAGCTGGCCAAGGCGGGGCTGGTCAACGTCTGCGTGCACAAGGGGCTCTATCCGTACTCGACCACGAAGAGCTTCCCGGACCTGGTCCAGTACGCCGACGTGCGCGACGTCGGCAAGGCCGCGAAGGACTGGCCGCAGCTCAACTTCATCATCTACCACTCGGCATTTCGCTTCACCGGCGGCGAGTGGAACAACGGCTGGGAGCAATTCGAGAAGACGGGCCGCGTCGACTGGGTCAGCGACCTCGCCGACGTTCCAGGCAAGTACGGCGTCAAGAACGTGTACGGCGACCTCGGCCAGATCTTCGCGCAGAGCACGGTGGCCGAGCCGCGGCTGTGCGCCGCGATGATGGGCACGCTGGTGAAGGGCCTCGGCGCCGACCACGTTGTGTGGGGCACCGATGCGATCTGGACCGGCGCGCCGCAGTGGCAGATCGAGGCGTTGCGCCGGCTCGAGATTCCCGAGGACATGCAGAAGAAGTACGGCTACGCGCCGCTCGGACCCGCCGACGGGCCGGTGAAGCGGATGATTTTCGGTGAGAACTCCGCGCGGCTCTACAAGTACGACGCCAAGCGTCGCGCCGAGCTCACCACCGACCGCATCGCGCTCGCGCGCGCGGACTACGAGCGCGAGGGGCCGGGTCGGACGAATCTGCGCTACGGCTTCGTGGTGAACTCGATCGGCTAGCGCGAGAGACTTCGCTTTACGGAAACGGCTTGCGCGGCGGCGAGCTCAGCCTCGCCGCCGCGCGCATTTCGCGTCTCGCTCGTCCGACAGTTCCTCATCGCCGCTCAGGGCTTCAGCACGCGCACTGGCTGGCCGGCGAGCCAGGCCTTCACGTCCTCCAGCGCCTGGCCGTAGAAGATCCGATAGCCTTCCTCGGTGACGTAGCCCAGATGCGGGGTGAGCACCGTGTTGGGCAGATTGCGCAGCGGATGGTCGAGCGGCAGCGGCTCGTCGTCGTACACGTCGAGCCCGGCGCCCGCGATCGTCCCGTTACGGAGGGCGGCGACCAGCGCCGCCTCGTCGACGATCGGGCCGCGCGAAGTGTTGACGAGATACGCGGTCTTTTTCATCGAGGAGAGCTCGCGGGCGCCGAAGAGCTTGCGCGTGCGGTCGCTCAGCACGAGATGGATGCTGACGACGTCTGATCGCGCCAGCAGCTCGTCCTTGGTGACGAGCGTGGCGCCGATCTCGGCGGCGCGCGCGGCGGTGAGGTTCTGGCTCCACGCGATCACCGGCATCTCGAACGCGAGGCCGATCTTCGCGACCCGCGAGCCCAGCCCGCCGAGCCCCACGACGCCGAGCGTCTTGCCGTTCAGCCCGAGCCCGCAGCTCACCTGCCAGCGACCCTCGCGGGTCGCCCGGTCCTCGGTCGGGATGTGGCGGAAGAGCGCGAGGATCAGCCCCCAGGTGAGCTCCGCCGTCGGGTAGGGAAGCCCGGCGGTGCCGCAGACCACGATCTTCCGCTCGACCGCGGCCGCCACGTCGATCGACGCGTTGCGCATGCCCGTCGTCACCAGGAGCTTGAGCCGCGGCAGGCGCTCGAGGAGCGCGCGCGGAAACGGCGTGCGCTCGCGCATCGCGATCACCGCGTCGAAATCCGCGAGCCGCTTGGCGACCGCGTCCGGATCGCTCAGGTGATCGGCGAAGACGGTCACGTCCGTGCCGGCGGGCAGGCTTGTCCAGTCGGCCATGCGGCGCGCGACATTCTGATAATCGTCGAGGATCGCGACTCGAGCCATGGTGATCTCCTTGCTCAGCAGATGTCGTCGCCGGGATTGGGTTTTATAGCACGGCCACGCTTGGCGGTCGAGGCGGCCATCGCCGGCGGATCGCCTATACTTTCGGTCCAGTGAGCACTACCGCCGGCCCCGAGCGATCGCTGATCACGGTGACCCACGTGATCTACGGCCTTCACGCGGCCAGCCTGATCACCGGCATCGTCACGGCCGCCAGCGTGGTGTTCGCGTTTCTCACGGGCTGGCCGTCGATCATCGCGGTGATCCTGAACTACGTGAAGCGCAGCGAGGCGCGCGGCACCTGGCTCGAATCCCACTTCCGCTGGCAGATCCGGACCTTCTGGTACGGCTTGCTGTGGGTCGCGCTGTGTCTGCTCTTTGTGGTGCTCACGCTCGGCGTCGCCCTGCTCGTGGCCTGGATCCCGCTCATGGGCGTAGGCCTCTGGTTCATCTACCGCATCGCGAAGGGTTGGCTGAGGCTGGTCGATCGCCGCCCGATGTACGATTAGATGGCGACGAAGCGCCTCGCCAAGCGTCGAGGCTCGGCCCGCACCCCGATAGATCTCTTGCGCCTGATCTGTCTGGCGCTGCCTGAAGCCACCGAGAAGATCGCGTGGGGCGAGCCGACGTGGCGGGTGAAGGACCGGCTCTTCGCGCAGCTCGACGATCATCATCACGGCGCCGACCATCTGGCCGTCTGGCTGCCCGCGCCGCTCGGCGAGCAGGAGGCGATGGTGTTCACGGACCCCGAGCGGTTCTTTCGCCCGCCGTACGTCGGGCCGCGGGGCTGGGTCGGCGTGCGGCTCGACCGCCGGCCCGACTGGAAACAGGTGGCATCGCTGGTCGAGCAGGCCTATCGCCTGGTGGCGCCGCCGCGGCTGCTGACCGCGCTGGACGCGACGGCGCGCGCACAAGAGACTGCGCCCGCGCGCCGGAGCACGCGACCGGGCGCGAGGAAGACATCGCGCGCGAAGCACAGGAGGGCCCGCTGATGCTCACGTCCGAGACGATCGACGCCACCGCCCGTGCCGCCTTCGAGACGCACCGATCGCGCACGCGCTATCGTCCGCTCGACGCGACGCTCCGCCGCGCGCCGCTCGACGACGCCTATCGCATCCAGGACGCCCTGCACAAGGTGATGGCTTCGGCGGGGCACGGTGAGATCGCCGGCTGGAAGATCGCGCTGACCTCGAAGGCGATGCAGCAGATGACCGGCGTCGACCAGCCCGCGGCCGGCGCCATCTTCTCGAAGGTCATCCACACCTCCCCGGCGCGCGTGAACGTCGCGGCTTATCATCACCTCGGCGTCGAGTTCGAGGTCGCGGTACGTCTCGGCGAGGCACTGCCGGCCAGCGGTGGGCCGTGGACGCGGGCGTCGGTGGCCGGCAAGGTGGCCGCGTGTATTCCCGCCTTCGAGCTCGTCGAGGACGGGGATGCCGACTACAAGACGCTCGACGCCTTCACGCTGATCGCGCAGAACACGTGGAACGGCGGCGTCGTGCTCGGGCCGGCGCTCGCCGAGTGGCGCCGGGTCGATCTGGAGCACGCGGTCACGCGCTGCTGGCTGAACGACCAGCCCGCGGGCCAGGGCAAGACAGGCGACGCCATGGGCCACCCCTTCGAGGCCGTGGCCTGGCTCGCGAACCTCCTCAACAGCCGTGGCCGCCGGCTCGAGCTCGGCATGATCGTTATGACCGGCAGCAGCATCACGACCAAGTTCCCGTCGCCCGGCGATCGCATCCGATTCGTCATCGACGGGCTCGGCGAAGCCTCGCTGGATGCTACGCGCTAACTTGGATTGTTCGCGAACTGCTTACGCATGAGACGGACGGGAGGTGAGGTGGGCGGCCCCATCACGCACGCCACCCCGCCCGGTGTGGGGGACCCCCGGCGCGCGTGATGGGGCCGCCCACCTCGCCTCCCGTCCGGTCACGCGTGTGCGCGTTCAAGAATAGTCCCAGCTAGCGCCGTCTGCCGCGGCATAGCGCGTGATATTGTGGGCGGACTTGGGGGAGGGGATGATGGATCGCACGCTGATCGCCAACGCCACCGTTTTCGACGGCAGCGGTGCCGCGCCGTTTCCGGCCGACGTCCTGGTCGAGGGCCAGCGCATCGCGGCGGTGCAGCGGGGCGGCGGGTTGCCGCGTCACGACGCGCGAGTGATCGACGGCGCCGGTTCCACGTTGATGCCCGGGCTCATCGAGCCACACGGCCACGTGAGCTATCCCGACGCGCCCTCGAACTCGGCCTTCACGAGCCTGCCGCCGGAAGAGCACGTGCTGATCACCATGCGCAACGCGAAGACCATGCTCGACTGCGGCTACACGAGCGTGCTCTCGGGCGCTTCGGCCAAGCCGCGCCTGGACATCGTGATCCGTAACGAGATCAACGCCGGACGCATCCCGGGCCCCCGCTATCTCGCCAACGGGCCGGAGATCACGGTCACCGGCGGGCTCGGCGACGAGAACGAGCTGCACCTGCCGCACATCGAGACGCCGACGTTCGCCTGGGTGGCCGACGGGCCCGACGAGGTCCGCAAGATCTGCCGGCTGCTCGTGCGCGAGGGCACCGATCTCTTCAAGCTCAACGTGTCCGGCCACGCGGGCCCGCCCGCCGGCCGCGCCGACCGCGCGGTGATGACCGACGCCGAGGTCGAGGCCGCAATGGAGATTGCCCGCGCCTGCGGCGTGCGCGTGTGCGCGCACGCGCGCAGCGCCGATTCGGTGAAGATGTGCCTGCGGCACGGTCTCGGCATCATCTATCATGCCAACTTCGCCGACGAAGAGGCGCTCGATCAGCTCGAAGCCAACCGCGACTGGTGCTTCGTCGTCCCGGCGCTCGGCCTCACGTACCAGGCATGCTACGCGGGGAGCGACTGGGGCTTCACGCCCGAGGTGGTCCGCTCGCGTGGCCTCATGAAGCAGCTCGAGACCTCGATCGACACGATGGGGCGCATCCGTAAGCGCGGCATCCGTGTCCTGCCGGGCGGCGACTACGGCTTCGCGTGGAACCCGCACGGCACCTACGCGCGCGATCTCCTGCTGTTCGTCGACGTGCTCGGCTTCACGCCGATGGAGACGCTGGTGGCCGCGACGAAGCTCGGCGGCGAGATCATGGGGCGCGCCAACGAGCTCGGACAGATCAAGCCGGGCTTCCTCGCCGATCTCCTGCTCGTCGACGGCGACCCGCTCACCGACATCAAGCGCCTGCAGAACCGGGACGCGCTTCTCGTCATCATGAAGGACGGCCAGCTCCACAAATCGCCGTGAGCGTCGCGTGAAGCGGAGTACCGACCGGATCCTCACGACGCACACTGGGAGCCTGCCGCGGCCTAAGGACCTGCTCGGTTTGTTGCGCGATCGCGAGGAGGGTCGCCCGGTCGCCGAGGCCGCGCTGAGTACGCGTACGCGTTCGGCGGTGCACGACGTCGTGAAGAAGCAGCGGGAGACCGGGCTCTCGGTGGTCAACGACGGCGAGCAGGGCCGCGCCGATTACACGATCTACGTGAAGGACCGGCTGACCGGCTTCGCGGGCGAGAGCTCGTCGTGGCCCAACCCCGACGCCGAGGAGTTCCCGGAGTGGACCGAGATGGCGCGGCAGTTCGTACCGCCGTTCCAGAAGCGACCCGCGTGCACCGGGCCGGTCGAATGGAAGGACTGGCCGGCGGTGGAGCGCGACATCCAGACCCTCAAGGACGCCGCCGCGAGCGCCGGCGCCGATGAGGTCTTCATGACCTCGCCCTCGCCGGGCCAGATCGGGCGGTTCCTCCAGAACCGCTATTACCCGAGCGACGAGAAGTACCTCTACACCCTCGCGGACGTGATGAAGCGCGAGTACCGGGCCATCGTCGACGCCGGATTCATCCTGCAGCTCGACTGTCCCGACCTGGCGCTGGGCCGCCACACGCAGTTCGCGCATCTGTCCTTGCGCGAGTTTCGCGACATCGCCGCGATGCACGTGGAGGTGCTCAACTACGCCGTCGCCGACATCGCGCCGGATCGAATGCGCATCCACGTGTGCTGGGCGAGCACGGGCGGACCGCACCATCGCGACCTGCCGCTGCGGGACATCGCCGACGTCGTGATCAAGGCGCGACCGGCCGGCCTGGTCATCGCCGGCGCCAACCCGCGCCACGAGCACGAATGGAAGGTGTGGAAGGACGTCAAGCTGCCGGCCAGCAAGGTGCTCGTGGCCGGCGTGATCGACTCGACGACGAATTTCATCGAGCATCCTGAGCTGGTCGCCGAGCGGATCGAGCGCTACGCGAGTGTGGTCGGCCGCGAGAACGTCATCGCCGGCGTCGATTGCGGCTTCGGCACGTTCGCCGGGCGCGTCCAGGTCGACACCAACATCGTCTGGCACAAGCTGCGCTCGCTCGTTGAGGGCGCCGCGCTCGCCTCGCGCGCGCTCTGGTGAGCCTCAGGCGGGGCGCGCCTTCGCGATCGGCGCGGGCCCGAGCAGGATCAACACGGCGCTGATCGCCTCCAGGGCCGCGCACGCGACCAGCGCGGCCGGATAGCCTCCGGTCCAGTCGCGCACGACGCCGACGAGCGACGGCCCGAACGCGAACGTCAGCTGGTTGATCCCGACCACAAGGCCGACCAGCCCGCTGAATCGCTCGCGCGGCCACTCGACGCCGAGAATCAACCCGGGCAAGGTCGTCAGGTTGCCGACGCCGAGCCCGAACAGGATGCAGCCCGCGTAGACGCCGGGCGCCGCGGGCTCGCGCGCCAGCAGCATCAGGCCCGCCAGCTGCACGAGCAAGGTCGCGCTCGCCACCACGCGGCGATTCAACCGGTCGACCACGAAGCCGGTCGCCAGGCGTCCGGCCAGCGCCGCCGCCGTGGCCGCGCTCACGACCCGCGCGGCGCCGCCGACGCTCGGCGCCGGCGTGACGAGCGCCACCATGTGGGTGAGGACGCCGACCTGGGCCGCGAGGCCGAGCGCGAACGGCGCCGAGACGCTCCAGAAGCGCCACGTGCGGAGCGCGTCGCGCCGCCAGCGCCGGTCGTCTCGGCGCCCGGCCGCCTCGGCCGCGCCGCGGGGTAGATCACCGTCAGGTCCGAGGCCGAGCGTCTCGGGCCCGCGTCGCATGACGCCGACCGCGAGCGCCAGCAGTACGACGAACGACACGAGCGCGGCGAGCGCGAGCGCCCGGCCGAAGCCGAGCGCGTTGACCAGCTGGATCATCGCCGGCGCCACGAGCACGCCGCCGAGGGTCGCGCCGTTGAAGGCGAGGCTGACGGCGAGGCCGCGCCGCCGCTGGAACCACGGGGCCAGGATGATGTTGATCGCCGCGCCGCTCATTGCGCCCCAGCCGATCGACATCACCAGGAACGCTGGATACAGCTGCCACGGCCGCTCCACGAGCCCGAGCGCCGCGATGCCGGCGGCCATCGCGGTGGCGCCCGAGGCGACGACCACGGGTGAGCCCAGGCGCTCGTACACCGACGCGATCGCCGCGGTCAGGAGCGCCCCGGCCACGTAGTACACGGTCACCGGCGCCGACACGACGGACGCCGACCAGCCGTGCAGCTGCTGGAGCGCCGCGACGTACACGGCGATGCCGTAGAAGCCCAGACCGAAGCTCGCGAGCGCCATGACGAAGGTGGCGCCCACGACGTTCCAGCCGTAGAAATACCGCGTGCTCATGCTCAGCTTCGACGCTACCGGCTCGATGCGGGAGTGTCTGGCCGTTTTCGGACGTGATCGTCCGCGGCGGCCTGAGCGCGCGGCCGCGCGTGCTACGCTCCGAGATCATGGAGAACGGCACCGTGCTCGACCCGAAGCGGTGCGATCGCGCGCGGATCGCGCGCGATCCGCGCTTCGACGGCGCGTTCTATACGGGCGTGAAGACCACGAGGATCTATTGCCGGCCGACGTGCCCGGTGAAGCCGGCGCAGTCGAAGAACGTGGTGTTCTTCCCGACGGCGGCCGCGGCGGAGCGCGCGGGATTCCGGCCGTGCCTGCGCTGCCGGCCAGAGACGGCGCCGGGCACGCCGGCGTGGCGCGGCGCCGCGGCGACCGTGTCGCGCGCGCTCCGGCTGATCGAGCGCGGCTTCCTCGACGGCGAGGGGAGCGTGGCCGATCTTGCCGACACGCTCGGAATGACCTCGCGTCACCTGCGCCGCCTGTTCCTGCGCCACGCCGGCGCCTCACCTAACGCGGTCGCGAACACGCAGCGCGTACGGCGCGCGAAGACGCTGGTCGACACCACCGCGATGTCGATGTCGGCGATCGCCTTTGCGTCGGGATTCGCGAGCATCCGTCGCTTCAACTCGGCATTTCGCGCGGTGTATCGGCGCTCGCCGTCCGCGGTCCGGCGGGCGCGCGCGGCGCCGGGCACGCCACCGAGCCGGCCGGCGCTGAGCAGCCGCCGCTGACGGCCCTGGCGGCGCGCTACACGGTGCCGTTGCCGAGTCGTGAGGCCCGTGGCACTCTTTCCGCCCGGGAGGAGCCGACCATGGCCAAGGGCACACTGATCGCGGCGATGAACATCGGGCAGGCGGCCGAGGACGAGTTCCAGGACTGGTACGACACCGAGCATCTGCCGGAGCGCCAGCGCGTTCCCGGCTTTCTCGCCTGCAGCCGCTGGATTGGCGCCACCGATCGGCGGATCTCCGTCGCGACGTACGACCTCGAGC
>Ga0075417_10000269_pt1 | contig 10807 bp, 10 predicted proteins | sample SoiMetdeltSBSDD1_FD_71477 | JGI IMG/M metagenome (GOLD analysis project Ga0075417, IMG submission 71477) | Bulk soil microbial communities from a Populus tree surrounding site in Tennessee, USA - Soil MetaG P. deltoides SBSDD1 | ecosystem: Environmental > Terrestrial > Soil > Tree plantation...
GAGGGGATGGCCGAGTGGGTAGCCTACCGCGTGCTGGAGCGCCTGCGGCTCGACACGGTGGTGCGGCGGCGGCGCGGCGCCATCGAGACGGTGCGCGACCACCCGGCCGTCGTCAGACGCCGGCTCGATCTCGACACCCTCGGCACGCCGCGCGGCTTCACGCTCCGTCATCTGCGCGAGGGTTCGCACCCCACGTACCAGATGGCGTATCTCCTCACGGATTACCTGATCGCTCGAGAGGGCTTCGACAGCGTCGTGGGCTATTTCCAGATGTTTTCCAAGCGCGTGGATCGCCACGAGAACTTCGTCGCGGCGTTCGGACAGTCACTCGACGAATTCGAGCAGGAAGCGCTGGGCCATCTCGCGAAGTTCACGAACTAGCCACGCGCTCGCGGTCCTGGTCGTCGTCCTGGGCCTCGCCGCAGAGCGGGCGGCGGCCGAGCCGGACATCCTCGTATCGACCGGTGACGTCACGCCGACGAGCGCGGTCGTCTGGGTGCGCGGCGTGCGCGCCGGCCCGCTCGACGTCCTCTATGGCGTGGCGGGCGAAGCTGATGGTCGAACGCACCGGCCCGTCGTCGTCGGCAGCGACGATCTCACGGGCAAGCTGACGCTGAGCGGGCTCGCGCCGGCCACGCGCTATGCCGTCCGCGTCAGTCAGGGCGGTGCCCACGCCGCCGCCGAGTTCGTCACCGCGCCTGCACCCGATGCCGCGGCACGCGTGTCGTTCGTCTGGTCCGGCGACCTCGGGGGCGGTGGGTACTGCCGGCCGCAGGACGGCGGCTATCGAATCTTCCGGCCGATGCTCGAGCGCCGCCCGGACTTCTTCCTGTTCGTCGGCGACACGATCTACGCCGACGTGCCGTGCGACCGGCCGGGCGTCGTCCCGGGCGCGGACTTTCGAGCGCGGACGCTGGCCGAGTACCGCGCGCGTCACCGCTATCAGCTCGAGGACCCGCCGCTGCAGGCGCTGCTGCGCGGCACGTCGGTCTATGCCATCTGGGACGACCACGAGGTGCGCAACGACTTCTCGGGGCCGCACGACCCGCTCATGCCCGTCGGCCGTCGTGCCCTGCTCGACTACTGGCCCATTTCGACGCCGGCCGAGGAGCCGACGCGGCTGTACCGGCGCTTTCGATGGGGCGGCCTGCTCGAGGTCTTCATCCTCGACACACGCCAGTACCGCAGCCGAAACAGCGACACCGACGGCCTCGGCAAGACGATGCTCGGCGCCGCGCAGAAACGCTGGCTGCTCGACGCCGTGACGTCGTCGCCCGCGGTGTGGAAGGTCGTCGTCACGAGCGTGTCCCTGTCGATTCCGACGGGTCGTCCGCAGGCGCGAGACTCGTGGACCGGCGTGTCGGCGTTCGGCCTGCCGCAGGACGGTACCGGATTCGTCGCCGAGCGCGATGCGATCCTGGAGCATCTGCGCAAGCACGACGTCAAGAATCTCGTCTTCGTCACCGCCGACGTCCACCATGCCGAGGTGATCCGCCACGAGCCGACGCGCGCGTGGTCCTTTCACGAGCTCGTGGCCGGGCCCTTGTCGGCAACGCTCGGGCGCCCGCGGCCGGCCGACGTGACGCTCAATCCCCGCTCGCTCTTCGCCCGCGGCGGCGTCTTCAACTTCGGCGAGGTGGCGATCGAGCCCGGGCAACTCACAGTCCGGCTCATCGACGACGCCGGCACCGTGATGTTCACGCACACGATCCACGCTCAGTGACCAGCTTGAACGGGCGTGCGGAGCCACGCGCATCTCGCTCAGGCCACCCACGGTTCGAACCGAGCAAGCGCCGTCGCGACAGTGCGGAGCCACGCGCATCTCGCTCAGGCCACCCACGGTTCGAACCGAGCAAGCGCCGTCGCTACAAAGGAGACCCCAAATGATCGACCTGACGCTCGCCATGGCCGAGACCGCTCTCAAGGCCGCCCAATCGAAAGCCAAGACCCTCGGCGCGCCGATGACGGTGACCGTCGTCGACGAGGCCGGCCGCCTCGTGCTGTGTGCGCGCGGCGACGGCACCGGCTTCCTGACCCCGGACACCTCGCGCGCCAAGGCCACCGCCGCCGCCGCGTTTCGACGGAGCACCGCTGATCTGGCGAGCTTCGGCGCCAAGGGCTGGGGTTTCTGGCAGGTGATGCCCGTCGTCGCGCAGGGCGAGGTGCTGCCGACCCTCGGCGGCGCGCCGATCACCGTCGGCGGCAAAGTGATCGGCGGTATCGGGTGCGGCGGAGGCACCGGCGAGCAGGACCAGGAGTGCGCCGATGCCGGCGCCGCCGCCGTGAAGGGTTAAGGGGACTTCCAGGCGACGAACGCCCAGGCGGCCAGCGCGACCGCGCTGAGCGCGATGCCGGCGATCTCGGGCACGCCGGGGCCGTAGTGCAGCGTGACTGTCCCAGATGCCCGCGGCAGGCGAACCTCGAGGAGGCCGTCCTCGCCGCGGCGCGTCTGCAGCGGCGTGCCGTCCACGTCTGCCCGCCAGAGTGGATAGTACGCGACGCGCGCCGACGTCCAGCCGTCCGCCTCCGCGGTGAGCGCGACGCGGCCGCCGCCGTCGCGGCCCGGTGGCAGGGGTATCGGGGTCTCGCGCGCGAAGACGACGAACGGTGAGAACGACAACCGGCGGCGGAACGGGGTGCTCTCGGGCACCCACGCCAGGCTGATGACGTCGTCTTCGAGCGCGACCAGCGCGACGACGCCGAGCCGATCTGCGCGCGCGCTGAACTGCTGCGGGTCGAGCGCATCGAGGCTCTCGCCGAAGAGCGAATGACCATCGAGCTGTTCGGCGAGCTGCGTGATGGCGCCGCGGCCGGCCTCGCCGCGGTAGACGAGCGCAGCGATGGGCGATGGGTGAGTGAAGGTGCCGTGCACGATGTCGCGGCCGGCATCGGCCGGCGCCAGCGCCGTCACGTGGGTGTGCGGCCGCCACCAGTCGGCGCCGTGAACGAGCGGCACGCCGGAGCGCGCGAACAGGATTCGTCCTTCAGGGAGGCGGCCGAGCAGGCTCCAGAGATCCGGGATTCGCAGTCCGCGCTCGATGGAGATCAGTGAGGGCCAGATCTGGGCGCTCGGGCGCAGCATCAGCGTGTTGCCGCCGATGGAGAGGATTGCCAGCAGCGCGGCGGCGCCGAGGCCGAGCGCCGGCGCCCGCAGCGTCGATCCAACACGCTGCGCGAAGGGCAACGCATCGAGCCGGCGCGCGAGTCGGATGGCTCCGACGCCGCCAGCGATGACGAGCGCCATCCACGCCCCATCGACGACGCGGGCGGCGGGGAGCCAGCGAACGCCGAGCGGCTCCATCACGAGGCGGTCGAGCGCCGTCATCCCGATCGTGGCCGGCATCCACCAGAGCGCGAGCCGCGCGCCGGCGCCACGCTCGGCCCGATCGAACAGTCCCGCGACGGCGAGCGCGGCGAGGACGAGCGGAACGGGACGCGTGACGTCGGCGACGTGCAGCGCTCCCCAGGCGAGCGCACGAGTCTCGGCCACTCGGACGAGCAGCGGCAGCGTCCAGAATGCCGTCAGCGCCGCCCCGAGCGCGAGCGCCTTGCCGGCCTCGCGCGCGCTGGCTCGCCACGGCGCGCGAAAGTACACGGCCAGCGCCATCAACACCACGGCGGATGGCAGCTGAGCGGGATGCAGCAGCGTGATGGCCGCGAGCAAGAGCGCGACGGTCGGCGACAGCGCGCGAGGCGTCTCGAGCCATGCGGCCAGCTGCGCGAGCAGCAGCGGGAGCAGCGCCCACGCCAGTCGCGCGCCGACCATGCCGATTCGCACACCGCCGTTCACGCCGCTCGTGACCTCGGCGGACAACGTCATCGCGACGAATGCCCCGGGCAGAGCCAGCCACCGCTTACCCGTGATGCGCTCGAGAGCGACGTACGTCGTGGCCCCGGGCAAGAGGTACGCGACCCAGAGCAGGGCCTGATAGATCGTTCGCAGCTCGAACACGCCGGTCGTGGGCCACGCGAGCAGCGCGCCGAGGTAGGCGAAGCCCGGCGGATAGAACTGCAGCTCCGGATAGCCCGCCCACCAGCCGCGGTCCCACGCCCACGGTGCGGGGCCGTACGTGAGCACGTGCCAGACGCGATAGAGCTGGCCCGGATGGTCGTCGAAGCCGAGCATCGCGCCGCCGAGCGTTGCTCCCGCGAATATCACGCCGAAGCCGAGCAACAGCGCGAGCGGATGCACGAAGGGAGCATACCGCCTTGTATTTCCTGCTGGATATGCTTTAGTAAGCGAAATGTCTTGCTGTCGGTGCAGTAACGCTCGGGGCTCAATTCCCCTACCGATGGAGACGCGATGGCAAAGCTGAAAGGCCTGAAGTGTCGCGAGTGCGGCCGTCACTATCCCGCCGCACCGGTTCACGTCTGCGAGTTCTGTTTCGGTCCACTCGAGGTTGACTACCAGTACGACGCGCTCAAGGGCGTGGTCACGCGCGAGTCGATCGCCGGCGGCCCGCCGAGCATGTGGCGCTACAAAGATCTGCTGCCGGTCGAGGGCGACGTCGCGGTGGGACACCACGTCGGCTTCACGCCGCTCGTCCGCGCGCAGAACCTCGCCGACGAGCTCGGTTGCCGGGAGATCTGGATCAAGAACGACTCCGTGTGCCATCCGACGTGGTCCTTCAAGGACCGCGTGGTCGCGGTGGCGGTCACGAAAGCGCGGGAGTTCGGCTTCGACACGGTCGCGTGCGCTTCGACCGGCAACCTCGCCAATTCCGTGGCCGCGCACGCCGCCGAGGGGCGCCTGAAGTCCTACATCTTCATCCCGGCCGATCTCGAGCAGGGCAAAGTGCTCGCGACGCTGGTCTACAACCCCACGCTGGTCGCGGTGCACGGCACGTACGACGAGGTCAACCGCCTGTGCTCGGAGATCGCCGACAAGTACCGCTGGGCGTTCGTGAACGTGAATTTCCGGCCGTACTACTCGGAGGGCTCGAAGTCGTATGGCTTCGAGATCGTCGAGCAGCTGGGCTGGCGCACGCCCGACCACATCGTCGTCCCGTGCGCGGGCGGCTCGCTGATCACGAAGATCTGGAAGGCGATCAAGGAGCTCCAGACGCTCGGGCTGCTCGATGGCGCGGTGAAGACGCGCATGCACGCCGCGCAGGCACACGGCTGCGGCCCCATCGTCACGATGATCCGGAACGACACCGACGTCCTCAAGCCGGTGCGGCCGAACACCATCGCCAAATCGCTGGCCATCGGTAATCCCGCCGACGGCTATTACGCGTACCGCGCGACGAAGGAATCTGGCGGCTTCGGCGAGCACGCCACGGACGCGGAGATCATCGAGGGCATGCTCCTGCTGGCGCGGACAGAAGGAGTTTTCACGGAGACGGCGGGCGGTGTGACGGTGGCCGCCACCAAGAAGCTCATCGAGAGCGGCGTCATCCCGCGCGACGAGTCCGTGGTGATTTGCATCACGGGCAACGGACTGAAGACGCCCGATGCGCTCTACGAGCGGCTCGACGCGCACGTGAAGATCAAGCCCTCGCTGTCCGCGTTCGATCGTGCGCTCGCCGATCTCAAGAACCAGACGGGCTGAGATCACGCAGATGGTAGTGCGAGCCGCAGGACGTCGTGGGGCTGGGGCCCCACCGTCCGAGGCGAGCGAAAGAAGAAGGAGACGAGGATGCCGGTGACGGTTCGCATTCCCACCCCGCTGCGTCAGGTCACGAAGGGCAACGCCGAGGTCTCGGCCAAGGGTGGAACGATCGACGACGTCGTGGCCGACCTCGAGCGTCAGTTCCCCGGCCTCAGGGAGCGGCTGGTGGACGAGAGCGGCGAGCTGCGTCGCTTCATCAACATCTACGTGAACGAGGAAGACATCCGCTTCATGGACGGCCGGAAGACGACGCTGAAAGACGGCGACGCGCTCTCGATCGTGCCGGCCATCGCGGGAGGTCGGTAAGGGGCCGTGCTCGCTATGACACGCACGCGCGTACGGCTCACCTTTCCGCCCAGCCTGATCCAGGAGCCGATCCTGTATCGCCTGGTGAAAGACTTCGACATCGTCATCAACGTGCGGCGCGCCGATGTCAAGGAAGACTACGGCTGGGTCGCGCTCGAGATGGAGGCCGGCGAGGAAACGCTTGCGCGCGGCGTCGCGTGGCTGAAGGCCAAAGGCGTCCAGGTCGATCCCATCGAGCGGGACGTGATCGCATGATCGGCATCTCCGAGCGCGTCCAGGGCTTCACCGAGTCGGTCATTCGCGAGATGACGCGCGTGGTGAGCCAGCTCGGCGGAGTGAACCTCGCGCAAGGCATGCCGAACTTTCCCCCACCGCGGGAGCTGCTCGAGGCCGCGCACCGCGCGATCGACGGCGATTTCCATCAGTACGCCATCACCTGGGGCACGCCCGCGCTGCGCCGGGCCATCGCCGACAAGTACCGCGCGTTCTACGGCATGGAGGTGGACCCCGAGCAGCACGTCACCGTCTGCTGCGGCTCGACGGAGACGATGCTGTCCACGCTGCTGGCCGTGCTCAATCCGGGCGACGAAGTCGTGATCTTCGAGCCGTTCTACGAGAACTACGGTCCCGGCTGCATCATTTCGGGCGCCAGGCCGGTGTGGGTGCCGCTCGAGCCGCCCGAGTTCACGTTCGATCCCGATCGCCTGCGCGCCGCGGTCTCGCCGCGCACGAAGGCGATCGTCTTCAACAGCCCGAACAATCCCTCCGGCAAGGTCTTCTCGCGCGCCGAGCTCGCGACGATCGCCGACGTGTGCCTGCAGCACGACCTGCTCGCGATCACCGACGAGATCTACGAGCACATCGTCTACGACGGGCATGGCCATACGCCGATCGCGACGCTGCCCGGGATGGCCGACCGCACGATCACCATCTCGGGGATCTCCAAGTCGTACTCGGTCACCGGCTGGCGCGTCGGCTACGCGGTGGCGCCGCCGGAGCTGTCGGTCGGCATCCGCCGCGCGCACGACTTCGTCACCGTCGGCGCGCCGCACCCGCTGCAGGAAGCGGCGGTGACCGCGCTGCGGTTTCCCGATACCTATTACGTCGGCCTGCGCGAGGGGTACCAGAAGCGCCGCGACCTGCTCTGGCGCTACATCGAGTCGGCGGGCTTCGTGGCGTGGAAACCGAGCGGCGCGTATTACATCCTCACGGACGCGGCGCACTTCATGAAGGCAGCGCGCGTGGACGACGACTACGCCTTCGCGATGTGGCTGATCAAGGAATGCGGCGTGGCCACGGTCCCGGGCTCGTCTTTCTACGCCCACACCGACCTCGGCCGCACCAAGATCCGCTTCTGTTTCCCCAAGACCGACGACATGCTCCAGGAAGCCGGAGAGCGCCTACAGAAACTGCGCCGGCTTGGCTGACACGTCCCGTGATGCCGCGCACGCCATCTGGCGCGCGGCGCTCGCGGCCGGCGGCGTCCCGCCGCTGATCGAGCACGCGCTGGACCGTCTGCCGATCGATCCGCGACACGCCTCCGCGCACCGGCTGCTGGTGTTCGGTTGCGGCAAAGCCGGGGGCTCGATGGCGGCGGCCCTGGAGCGTGCTCTCGGTTCTCGCATCACCGAAGGCCTCGTGATCGTCAAGGATGGCTACACGGTCCCCACGCATCGCATCGCGCTCCGCGAGGCCGGGCATCCGGTTCCGGATGCGCGCGGGCAGGCCGCCACCGACGAAATCGTCCGGCGCGTGCACGCCGCCGGCGTCGACGATCTCGTCGTGTTCCTCGTCTCCGGCGGCGGGTCCGCGCTCACGCCGGCGCCGGTGCCCCCGATCACGCTCGCGGAGAAGCAGGAGACGACGCGGCTTTTGCTTGGGGCCGGCGCGACCATCAACGAGCTGAACGCCGTGCGCAAGCATCTGTCGCGCTTCAAGGGCGGGCAGTTCGCGCGGGCCGCAGCGCCGGCCACGCTCGTCACGCTGATCCTCTCCGACGTCATCGGGGATCCTCTGGACGTCATCGCGTCCGGCCCGACCGCGCCCGATCCGTCGACGTTCGCGGATGCGCTGGCCGTGCTCGAACAGCGTGGCGTCGTTGGGAGCGTCCCGGCGGCGGTCCGCGCGCGACTCGAGGCGGGCGCGCGCGGCGAGGTCGCGGAGACACCGAAGGCGGGCGATCCCGTGTTCGAACGCGTGACGAACGTCGTGATCGGCAACAACGCGCTGGTCGTGGACGCCGCCGCCACCGAGGCGCATCGGCTCGGGTATCGCGCAGAAGTCCTCACACGCGGGCTGCAGGGCGAGGCGCGCGACGTTGCGCGTGATCTCGTCGCGCGTGCGCGACGTCTACCGCCGCGCACGTGTCTCATCGCCGGCGGAGAGACGACGGTGACGGTGCGCGGGCGCGGCCGCGGCGGCCGCTGTCAGGAGTGGGCGCTCGCAGCGGCGCTCGAGCTCGCGCGCGGCGATGGTCTCGTGGCGCTGGCCGCGGGAACCGACGGCACCGACGGTCCAACCGACGCGGCCGGCGGATTTGCCGATGCGATGACGGCGGCGCGCGGTGAGCGTGCGGGCCGCTCAGCGCGCGCGGCCCTCGACGACAACGACGCGTACACCTTTCTCGCGCACGCCGGCGATCTCGTCGTTACGGGTCCGACCAATACGAATCTGCTCGACGTCTACCTCGTGCTCCGCGACTGAACGGAATTCGCAGGTCGTGCTCATCACGTGGGCGAACTGCTCTAACCGACCGACATTGCATGGACAGACTGGAATTCCGCACACGGTTATCCACGGGCCGCCCACGGAAACGGTGGATGAACCGATGTAGGATTTGCTCCCTGGACGGGTGGACTTACTCCCGCATCAGCGAGCGGCTCCCGTCGAGCCTCCGAACACGCTGCCGCCCAGCAGTTCTGTCGAAGACGCGCGGCGACTCTGCGCCAGCACCGGACTCGCGAGCAGCGCGCCCATAACGAAGATCGCAACGATACAACTGAACAACCGCATCTCGGCCTCCCGGCGGGGACAGTCACCGGTAGGACGGCGCACGGCGGCCGGCGGTTACAGTGTTATTCTTCGTGCAATGTCCGCGGCGAACCTCGTCGGAATGCTGCCATCGGAGATGGAAGATCTTGCTGTCGCGCTCGGCGGGTCGCGCTATCGCGGCCGTCAGCTCGCCACGTGGATCTATCGCAAGGGCATCGTGGATCTAGACGCCATGACCGATCTGCCGAAGGACCTCCGCGCGGCGCTCGCCGGGCGCGTCGTGACGCGGCTGCCCGAGGTGGAGCGGGACACGCCGTCGCAGGATGGCAGCCGCAAGCTCGTGTTCCGTCTCGAGGACGGCGCTCGCGTTTCGAGCGTCCTGATGCCGGACGAAGGGCGCGTCACGCTGTGTCTGTCGACACAGGCGGGGTGCGGCTACGCGTGCGCGTTCTGCCTGACCGGGACCATGGGGTTGGCGCGCAACCTCAGCGCCGCGGAAATCGTCGGGCAGGTGCTGCAGGCCAACGCCGTGACGCCGGCGACCCACCTCGTGTTCATGGGGATGGGCGAGCCGCTCGCCAACTACGCGGAGGTCGTGAAGACGCTTCGAATCCTCATCGACGCCAAGCTCGGATTCGGGTATTCGCCCCGACGAATCACGGTCTCGACGGTGGGCCTCGTGACCGGCATCGAGAAGCTGGGCCGTGAAAACCTCAAAGTGAACCTGGCCATCTCGCTGCACGCCGCGTCCGACGAGGTCCGCTCGCGGCTCATGCCCGTGAACCGCGCCTGGAATCTCGAGGCCCTGATGGCGGCCGTGCGCCGCTATCCGCTCGCGCCGCGGCAGCGGGTGTTCTTCGAGTACGTCCTGCTCGACGGCGTGAACGACAGCGCGGACGACGCGCAGCGCCTCACGCGGCTGCTCCGCAACGTGCGCGCCAAGGTCAACTTGATTCCGTTCAATGACTGGCCGGCGTCCGACTTCCGCCGACCGCCCCTCGCGCGGATCCTGGCGTTTCAATCGATCCTGCTCGAGGCGGGCATCACGACCACCGTGCGCTGGAGCCGCGGCGAAGACATCGGCGCGGCGTGTGGACAGCTCAAGGAAGCCGTGGCGTGAACGGCCGCGTCGCGTTCGCCACGCTCGGCTGCCGCGTCAACCAGGCGGACACCCAGCAGCTCCAGGCCGCCCTCGAGGCGCGCGGCTTCGCGACGGTGCCGTTCGGGGCGGCCGCGGACGTCATCGTCGTCAACACGTGCACGGTGACGGCGCGCGCCGAGGTATCGGACCGGCAGGCGATCCGCCGCGCGCGTCGGAGCAACCCGGACGCGCGCGTCGTCGTCACGGGCTGCTGGGCGCAGACGAGCGCTGCCGACGTCGCCCGCGAGTCGGGGGTGGACCTGGTGGTCGGCAACGCCGACAAGCCACGACTGCCCGCGCTCGTGGAAGAGATCTTGAGGACGCGTCGCGGGCCCGCACGCATCGAGGCCGGAGAGCTGCGCGGCGCGCGGCTGACGCTCGAGACGCCGTCGCGCGCGCTGGGGCGCTCGCGTGCGTTCGTCAAGGTGCAGGACGGCTGCCAGCACCGCTGCGCGTTTTGCATCGTCCCGCGCGCCAGGGGAGACAGCCGCAGCGTGGAGCCCGAGCGCGTGGGCGACCAGGTGCGCGCCCTCGTCGCCGCAGGGCACGTCGAGATCACGCTGACCGGCGTCGATCTCGGTCACTACGGCGCGGACCTCGTGCCACGCACGTCGCTGGCGGCGCTGTTGCGCGAGCTGGTGCAGATCGCAGGCGTGCGGTGGCTCCGGCTGTCCTCGATCCTGCCGGCGTACTTCACCGACGACGTGCTCGAGGTGGTGACCGCCGCGCCGGCGATCGCGCCACACTTCCACGTGCCG
>Ga0075417_10000270_pt1 | contig 10802 bp, 8 predicted proteins | sample SoiMetdeltSBSDD1_FD_71477 | JGI IMG/M metagenome (GOLD analysis project Ga0075417, IMG submission 71477) | Bulk soil microbial communities from a Populus tree surrounding site in Tennessee, USA - Soil MetaG P. deltoides SBSDD1 | ecosystem: Environmental > Terrestrial > Soil > Tree plantation...
TCGTCGGCCGGCGGGGGGACCCGGCCGACGAAGCGCACGGGGAAGTGCGGAGGACTCCTGCCCTCCCCGGGGTTGCCGCCGCCGGCGGCAGGCAGCCGCGGAGCTGCAAGGGTGACGCTACCGACGACACATGGCACGCAAATTGCCGCCGAAGGAACGGTGTGTGAACTCTCCCGCTCACCCGGCGGCGGCGCCGACGACCTATATCGTTGCTTCGGCCATGGCCACGGCACCGCCCCCTCGTCGCCCTCCGGCTCCCGGCCCGACCGACCACCGCTTCGCCGAGCCCACGCCGTTCGCGCGGCTTGCGATCACCCACGCCGCGAGCATCGGCGGCGACGTCTGCCTGACCGTGTCGCTGGCCGGATCCCTGTTCTTCTCCGTGTCCCCCGGCCAATCGCGAGAAAAGGTGCTCCTGTACCTGATCATCACGATGGCGCCGTTCGCCGTGATTGCGCCGTTGCTGAGCCCGTTGCTCGACCGGATCCGCGGCGGCAGGCGGCTGATGATCTTCGCCACGTGCGCCGTGCGCGGGGTGCTCTGCCTCTTCATTGCGCGCTACGTGAACGCGAGCGGCGCCGAGGCCCTGCTGATCTACCCGCTGGCCTTCGGCCTGCTCGTGGCGCAGAAGACCTACTCGATCGCCCGGAGCGCGCTCGTGCCTTCGCTCGTCGGCGGCGAGCGTGAGCTCGTGAGCGCGAACTCGCGTCTCGCGATCATCAGCGTCGTCGGCGGCTTCGTCGGCGGTCTACCCGCCGTCGGCATCTACAAGCTCTTCGGCGCCGAGGGGTCGCTGATCCTCGCCGCCCTCGTCTATGCGGTCGGGGCGATGCTCTCGTGGCAGATCCCTCGGGTCGAACGGGAGCAGGCGGGGCCGGACACCGAGCTCGAGAAGGAAGAGCTGCACGCGCCGAGCATCATCCTGGCCGGCAGCGCGATGGGACTGCTCCGCGGCGCGGTCGGGTTCCTCACGTTCTTCCTCGCCTTCGGGCTCCGCCACAACGACGAGGCGCCATGGGTGTTCGGGCTCGTTCTCGTCCTCAGCGGCGTCGGCGGGTTCCTCGGCAATCTCTTGGCGCCCCAGCTGCGCAAGGTCGCGCGCGAGGAGGTCATCCTCGCCTGCTCGCTCGTTCTCCCGGCGGTGGGGTGCTTGTTCGCGGCTCGCTCGGCTTCGCTCGCGATGACGACGTTCGGGGCGGTGCTCATCGCCGCCGGCGCTGCCGCGGGACGCGTCGCCTTCGACAGCCTGCTCCAGCGCGACGCGCCCGACGCGATTCGAGGGCGCAGCTTCGCCCGGTTCGAGACGCGCTTCCAGATCACGTGGGTGGCCGGCGCCCTGATCCCGGTTGCGATCCCGCCCGTCTACCAGGACCTGCGCATCGGCTTGTTCGTGCTCGCCATCGGCCTCGGGTTCGCGGGGCTGTCGTACATCGCCAGCATCCGCGCTGCTCGCGAAGCTGTCGCGCGTCGTCGGCGCCGAATGGAGCGAACCCGGGAGACGGTCGAGCGCGGCGTCCGAGCCGGCCTCGCGCGGCTGCGTCATCCGGGACGCCGTGCACGAACCGGCGGCGAGTCCTCCAAAGGCAGGGGAGAAATCGAGGCCGGCCCGTAACGAGGTCAGCTAGACAAGAGACCGTGGCGTCCGACTTCGTGCTTCGACCGGTCACGCGCGACGAGCTGACCGAGTTCACAATGACCCCCCTCACCGCGTTCGGTGAGCGGTTCGAGCCGGCGCGCTTCGAGCTCGACTGGACGAGCGTCGAACTCGACCGCACGCTCGCCGCCTTCGAGGGCGACAAGATCGTCGGCACCGGACGGCTGTACTCCCTCGAGCTCACGATGCCGGGCGGTCGGCTGTTCCCCACCGCCGGCGTCAGTTGGATCGCAGTCCTACCCACGCATCGCCGCCGCGGGATCCTGACTGCGATCAAGCGCACGCAACTCGACGACGCCGCCGATCGAGGGGAGGCGCTTGCGATCCTGTACGCGTCCGAGAGCGGGATCTACCGCCGGTTCGGGTACGGCGTTTCGACGAGCTCGATGAGCGTGAGCGTTGAGCGCCGCCATTCGGGGTTCCTCAACCCGGTCCCCAACGGGCGTGTGCGCCTGGTCGAGGAGGACGACGCCCGCAAGCTCTTCCCCGACATCTTCGACCGCGCCCGCCGCACCCAGCCCGGCGCGGTGCAACGTGTCGACGCCTGGTGGCCGGACGAGTTCTTCTGGCGTGACCAGGACGAGAAGGGCACGCGCCACTACTGCGTGTACGAATCGCCCGGAGGCGGGCTCGACGGGTACGCCGCCTACCGGTTCGAGGCGCGGTGGGGCAACGGTCCCGAGGGGACGTTGCAGGTCACCGATCTCGTCTCCTTGACGCCGGAGGCACGCGCTGTGCTGTGGCGCTACCTGCTCGACGTGGATCTCGTCGAGACGATCAAGGCGTGGGTCGTTCCCGTCGACGAGCCCTTGCGGTGGCTGCTGCGGGAACCGCGGCGGATGGAGGTCACGCGGCTCGGTGAGAGCCTCTGGGTTCGCGTGCTCGACGCGCCCGCCGCTCTGTCGGCGCGCACGTACGCGACTTCGGGGCGCGTGGTGTTCGAGGTCGTCGACGACTTCCGTCCGGATGGGGGAGCCGCCGGCCGCGTGGCGCTCGACGGCGGGCCCGACGGCGCCGAGGCCCGGCGCACGAGCGACGAGCCCGACCTGGTGCTCGAGGTCGCCGAGTTGGGTGGGATCCTGCTCGGCGGCGTTCGGCCGTCCACGCTGGCCCGGGCGGGGCTCGTCGACGAGCGCACCCCCGGCGCGCTCGCGGTCGCCGACGCCATGTTCGCGGTCGAGCCGCTTCCGTTCTCGATGACCGATTTTTGAGCCCGGGCAAGGAATCGCCCCTGCGTTGTTCAGCAGCGCGTCAGCAGGAAGCCACCGTTCCTTCACCCGCGATCGTTACCGTCGATGGTGATGAAGGAGAGTGATGCCGCCACGATCGGCGAATCGGTCGAGGCGGGCGACTGGATGCGCCGCCTCGCCGAGCACTACGCCGGTTTCCGCCGGAACTCTCCCGACGACCGGTTGCTCATCGTGTTCGACATCGACGGCACGATCCTCGATCTGCGTCACATGGTCCGCCACGTGCTCCTGGACTACGACCGGGAGCACGGCACCGACTTCTTCCACGGCCTGAGCGCGGAGGATGTCGATGTGCACGAGAACCGCGTCGAGGAGTTCCTGAACGGCCGGACCCTCCCGGCCGAGACGCGCGAGCAGGTCCTCGCCTGGTATCTGGAGCGCCGATGGCAGTCCGAGTCGGTCCTCGCCGCCCACCGCCCGTATCGCGGCGTGCTCGAGGTCATCCGCTGGTTCCAGCTCCAGCCCGCGACCTTCGTCGGCCTCAACACGGGACGGCCGGAATGGCTGCGCGACGAGACGCTGCGGTCGTTGAACGCGCTCGGTCGCGAGTATCGGGTCGAGTTCCACTCCGAGCTCCTGGCCATGAACGAGCGCGGTGGCGAGGACGACGTCCTCGACAGCAAGGTCGCCGGCCTCCGGCGCCTTGCCGACGCCGGCTACCGGCCGTTCGCGGTCGTCGACAACGAGCCCGCCGTCATCGCGGCGCTCGCCGAAGCCGACGAGAGCAAAGAGATCCTGTTTTTGCAGGCGCAGACGCTGTCGGAGTCACGCCGTGTCCCGACGCCGCGCACTGTGCGCGGCCGCTCGTACGACCTCACCGCGCTCGTCGCCGAGGGGGACCTTCCGCATCACGTGCAGCTCGTGTGGCACGGCGTCAACGACGAGGCCAACGTGCGTCAGTTCCTCGGCTCGCGGGTCCATTGGGCCGAGTGCGACGTGCGTCGCGACCCGCTCGGGCGCATCGTGCTCCGTCACGATTCGTTCGAGAGGACGCCGTGGAGCCGGTCCGAACCCGTGTTGCCGCTCGACGACCTGCTGGCGCATCTGAAGGAGTACGGGCGCGGCGTGAAGCTCGACCTGAAGGACGGCGAGGCGATCCTCGCCGACGTGCTCGCGGTAATCGACGCCCACGGCTTCGAGGACTCCGATCTGTGGTTCAACGGCCGCATCGAGGCGCTCGGTGAGGACGGGGTCCGGCGGATCGTCGCGGCACGCCCCGACGCCATCGTGCAGTGCCCGGTCGACTTCCTCGCGCCGCTGGCGCTCGCTGCACCCGAACACGCGTGGGACACCATCAAGCTGCTGATCAGCTGGGGCATCAACCGCTTCTCGGTCAGCTGGGCCGGGGAGCACGCCCGCGCGCTGCTCGAGTGTCTCGAGGACTTCGGTTGCGAGGTCAACCTGTACGCCGTGCCCGACCTCGAGGCCTTCCTCCGCGCCGCGCTGATGCTGCCGACGTCGATCACGACCGACTTCAACTTCCCGGCGTGGCACTACTTCGGGCGCGGCGCCGGTGAGCATCACAAGTACCACCGCTACAAGGTCGACACCCTCGTTCCCCCCACGACGGACGTCGCCTAGCCCCAGCCGGAGCTCGCTCCCTGCACCATGCCGAAGGGGCCGGTGGGCCAGCGGAAGCAGTCCATCATCAGCTGGTCCACGTCCTCCGCCGAGGCGATGCCCTCGTTCACGACCTTCTGCGCCTCGGCGACCATGGCGAAGTAGACGCGGTTGGTCACGAATCCCCACGCCATCGGCGTGTCCCGGATCACGACGGGATTCTTCCCGCACGCGGCCGCCACGTCCGTGACGGCCGCGACCGTCTCGTCGCTCGTGTCGCGCGTGGAGACGATCTCGGCCAGACGCATCACCGGTGCCGGTGACGCCCAGTGCCAGCCGATCACGCGATCGGCGCGGTCGGTCGCTGCCGCCAGACCTGCGATCGCGAACCCGGACGTGTTCGAGGCCAGGATCGTCTCGGCGGGTGCGGCCCGATCGAGGTCGCGAAAGACGCGGACCTTCAGCTCGAGACGCTCGGGCACGGCCTCGACCACGAGATCGGCCGCGGCGGCGTCGTCGAACGAGCTCGTGAACGTGAGGCGAGCCAGCGCGGCATCGGCCTGCTCACGCGTCACCTTTCCCCGCTCGACCCCTCGCTCCAACCCATAGCGCCCGGTCGTGACGTGCTCCCGCCCCGTGTCAAGCGCACGGGCGTCGACGTCGTAGCAGACCGTCTCGTACCCGGCCGTCGCAGTCACCTGCGCGATCCCGCTGCCCATCACGCCCGCCCCGAGCACGCCGACGCGCTTCACCGTGTTCACCGCGGTCAATCCGAGACCTTGACGATCAGCTTGCCGGTGTTCTCACCGGTGAACAGCCGGCGGAACGCGGCGGGGGCGTTGTCCAGGCCTTCCACGATGTCCTCGGCGTAGCGGATGCGCCCTTCCTGCACCCACTGACCCAGCTGAAGAATGGCGTCGACGAACCGGTCCCGGTAGTCGAGGAGGATGAACCCCTCGACCCGACCGCGCTGCGGGATGAGGTTGATGAAGTTCCTGGGGCCCGGCGCCAGCTCGGCCGTGTCGTACTGGGAGATCGCGCCGCACAGGGCGATGCGCGCGTGCAGGTTGATCTGCCCGAGCACGGCGTCGAGGATCTCGCCGCCGACGTTGTCGAAGAAGACGTCGATCCCGTCGGGACACGTCTCGCGCAGCCGCGCCGCGACGTCCTCCGACTTGTAGTCGATCCACGCGTCGAAGCCGAGCTCATCGGTGATCCATGCGCACTTCTCGGGACCGCCGGCGATGCCGACGACACGGCAGCCGATGATCTTGCCGATCTGTCCCGCGACGGACCCGACCGCGCCGGCCGCCCCCGACACGACGACGGTCTCGCCCTCCTTCGGCTGCGCCACGTCGAGCATGCCGAAGTAGGCGGTGAGCCCGGTGACACCGAGCACGCTGAGGAACGCGGTGATCGGCTCCTGGCGGGGGAGGGTCATCATCCCGTCGGGGCCGGCGCGGGCGATGCAGTACTCGGACCACTGCATCATCCCGAACACGAGGTCGCCTTCTGTGTACGCGGCGTTGCGCGACTGCACGACCTCGCCGAGCCCGCCGGCGCGCATGACGTCGCCGACGTGGATGCCGGGCACGTACGTGTCGATGCCGTTCATCCAGACCCGGATGGCCGGGTCGAGCGACAGGTACAGCGTGCGCACGAGTGCTTCGCCGTCGGCGGGCTCGGGGACGGGCGCGTCGACCAGCTCGAAGTCGTCGTCCTCGAGCGCACCGGAGGGATGCGACGCCATCTTGATCACCCGCTGCGTCGTCGCGACCGGCGCGTCGGTCACCTCGACTCCTCGGGGAGCTCGATCCGGGCGAGCCACAGGCCCGGCGCGTCGAGCTCGGCCGGCGTCGGCAGCATCCGCTCGGCCTCCCACAGCCGGTTCAGTCCGGCCGGGCCGGCGCGCTCGACGACGCCGCGGCAGAACGCCGCTCCCTGCTCGTAGTGGTGGCGTTCCAGCTTCAGCCCGAGCAGACCTTCGATGAACACCTCGGCCTCGCCCCGCTCGACCCGGTGCCGCTGCATCGCCTCGTGAATCTGCCGGAACGAGGGGATGAGCTTCTCGCCGACGCGCTCGAGCACCGAGTCCGCGTAACCCTCGAGCACGGCGGTGAGCAGCTGCAGCTGCCGGCGCGGCTCGTCCTGGCGCGGCGAGTGCATGGCGCCGAGCAGGGCGTCCGGATCCTCGGCGATCGATCCCAAGGTCGACGGGTCGTTGGGATCGACCGACCCGAACCTGTCCTCCAGCGCGCTCTGATCCACCTCGTAGGCCGACACGTATTCGGTCGACAACCGCACCAGGCGGTCGCGCAACCAGGGCACCGAACGTTCGGCAGCGTGCACGACCTCGTGCACCGCGACGTAGAAGCGCAGATCCGCTCGTTCGAGCGACCACGCCTCCTCGAACGCGTCGATGTTCTGCACGACGAAGCTGAGACTGGGCTCGTCGCTCGTCGGGAGGGGCAGGTCGTAGCGACCCAGCGCGTGCTGCGCCAGGTAGCCGATCATCGAGCCCGCCTGCATGCCGAGCAGCGCCGGCGCCAGCATCTGCATCATCCCGCCGAGCATCTCGGGCCCGAACGGGCTCGCACCGGGCCCGCCGGGTGCGCCCTGCTCCCCGGATTCGAGCTCACCCGGCTCGGGTCCCGTGTCCCGCATCACCTGCCCGAGCGTCGTCGCGAGCGCCTCGAGCACCGGCCGCAGCGCGTCCAGATGGAGGGCGGCCCAACCCTGTGGGCCGAGCGTGCGGAGCGGCGCGACGAACGTGGCCGTCAGATCCGTCTCGGCGACCACGTGTGTCTGCGCGGCGCGCGCGAGCTCTTCGAGCTGCTCGTGCGCAGCGGGATCGATCGGACGCTCCGTCCCACCGTCGACCGCGACCCAGGCCGCGATCTGCCGCGCCACGTCCCAGTTGATCGGCCCCTGCGACTGCAGCATGCGCATGAGCTGGGCGAGATCGAATCCGCCGCCCCCGAACGGCATTCCCGGAAAGCCGGACGACGACTGCGGCTGGGATTCGTCGCGCTTGTCGGGTTTGCCGGGCTCGTCGGGGTCGCCAGGTTGAGGCTGGTCCGTCACGCGGCCAGTCTATGGACGTGGTTGCGATTGCCGTCACCGGCGCGTCGGGGCTCGTGGGACAACAACTGCTCCCGCGACTGGCCGACGAGGCGCAGGTGACGCGCCTGATCGGCCTGGACGTTCGGGACCCTCTACGCCGCGTCCGGAACCTCACCTTCCATCGCGTCGATATCGGCGGCGCCGAGCTCAAGCCGCTGCTGGAAGCGGCCGAGGTCCTCGTCCACCTGGCCACCGTCGTCGACCCGATTCCCGACGAGGCGCTCATGGCGCGCGTGAACGTCGAGGGCACACGCCGGGTCCTCGACGCAGCCGCCGCCGTCGGCGCGCGGAAGGTCATCCGGGTGTCGACCGCCGCCGTCTACGGCGCGTGGCCCAACAACCCCGTCCCCCTCACGGAGGACGCCACCCTCCGGCCCAACCCCGGCTTCGCACCCGCCGTGCACGCCGCCGAGGTCGAGCGCCTCCTCGCCGAGTGGCGCGAGGAGCACCCGGCGGTCACGGTCACGACCCTGCGCTCGGCCCCCGTGCTCGGCGCCGGCGCCGAGCGGCTCCCTTCGCGTCTGCTGCTGGGCCGGCCGCCGCTGCGCGTCCGGGGCGCCAGCCCGCCCGTGCAGGTGGTCCACGTCGACGACCTGGTCGCTGCGCTCGTGCTCGCGGTCCGGAACGACCTCCCGGGCACGTACAACGTCGCCGCCGACGGGTGGTTGGGCACCGACGACGCCCGGGCGTTGCTACCCCGGTCGCTGTTGCCCCCGCTGCCGGCCGAGTTGCTCGAGCGGGTCCTGGCGCGCCTGTGGGCGAGCGGCCTCGGCGACATCCCGCCGACCGTCGTGCCCTACCTCGTCCACCCGTGGGTCGTCGCCAACGACCGCCTGCGCGCCGCCGGCTGGCGGCCGCAGCACACGAACGAAGAAGCCATCATCGAGGGCCTCGACTCACTTCCCTCCCCCAGATACGGGCGCGCGCTCCTGATCGGTGGCGCAGGAGCCGCGCTCGCGGGACTCGCAACCGGCGTCGCGTTGCGCGTGCGGAGCACACGAAGGCGGCGTCGGGACTAAGCGCCGGCCGGTGTGAGGTTCGCGCGGCGCCAGTCGCTCCACTCGTCGGTGAAGTAGCGCACGCGGGTCTTCTTGTACTCCTTGATCGACCACAGCAGCGCATAGTCGTCGACGCCGGTCTCGGCCTGGATGGCGGCGATGGTCTGCTCGCAGTCCCGGCCGTTGTGGCCGTGCACCATCGTGAACACGGAGTACGGCCAGTCGTCGTACGTGGGTCGCTTGTAGCAATGACTCACGAACGCGAAGCCGGCCATCCGCGGGCCCATCTCGTCGAGCTCCTCGTCCGGGACCGCCCACACGCCCATCGCGTTGGCCTTGTAGCCGGCGCTGCGGTGGTTCATCACGGCCGCGAACCGGCGCATCAGCTTGCGTTCCTTGAACGAGCGCAGCATGGCGAGGAGCGTCTCCTCGTCGGTGCCGATCTGCTCGGCCTCGGCCGCGAACGGCCGCTCGACCAGCGGCAGGTCCTCCTGTGAGATGCGGATCGCCGCGACCTCGAGGTCCGACAGCTCGGGCGCCTCCATGTGCTCCCGGCGCTCGGGCCGCTCGTGCTCCTCGACGTCGACCCGGGCATCGGCGGGCGTCTGCCCGGTCATGTCGAGCTTCACGCCGATCTTGTACAGCTTGAGCGTCGGGAGCTTGCGGGTGACGAGCGCCCCCGAGGCGCGGTGCAACACCTCGATGTGGTCGTCGAGCGAATCACCGGGCGGGACGGCGATCGTGTACCAGAGGTTGTACGCGTGGTTGCGCTTGTAGTTGTGGCTGACGCCCGGGTGCGCGCTGATGACGGCGGCTGCTTCGTCGACGCGGTCGGGGTCGATCTTCGCCGCGACCAGCGACGAGCCGTATCCGAGCGCCCGGGTGTCGAAGATCGCCGAGAGCTGGCGCAGCACGCCGAGCTCCTTCACGCGTGCGACACGTGCGCGCACGTCTGTTTCTCCGATGCCCAGTCGCTCCGCGAGCACGGCGTACGGACGCGGCTCGAGTGGGAAGTCCCACTGGACCGCGTTCAGCAGCTCGCGATCGGCGTCCTCGAGTTGGTCGACGTGCAACTCGCCGGCACGCGGCTCCTCGAGCAGCGGTTCTTCGCTCACGCTCACGTACTCCATCGTGCCGAGGCCCACCGCACCCGGCAAATCACGGCGCGCTCCCGGGCTCGGCCGGCGCTGTGCCCGCGGTTGCGCTCGCATCCTTTTGGTCGCCGAGCTCGAGCCCCACTCGGCGTTTCCCGCTGTCGCGATACAGCGTGACGTTGAGCTTCTCGCCCGGCTTGCGCCGCCCGACCTCGCTCATCAGCTGGGAGACGCTCGAGATCGCGGTCGTCGTACCCGATTTCCCGACGTCGACGATCACGTCTCCCTGCACCAGCCCCGCATCGGCGGCGGGGCTGCCGGGCACGACACCCTGGACGCGCGCCCCGCCACCGATCCGCTCGGTGTCGTCGGTGGCCCAGACGCCGAGCCAGCCGTGCTCCGCGCTCCCGCGCGCAGTCAGCTGCGAGGTGACGTCGCGTGCCTCGTCGATCGGGAGCGCCAGCCCCGCGGTGGAGGAATCCGGCGGCACGACCAGGATCCCGACGACCTCGCCCCGGGTGTCGAGGAGCGCGCCGCCCGAGTGCTCGCCGCCCGCGGTCATGTTGGTCTGAATCAGACCGGGCACCGAGACGCCCTCACCCCATACGAACGCGCGGTTGAACGATCCGATCTCGCCGACGTCGACCCATTGGTGCCGTGCTGATTCGGACGCCGCCACGCCGACAACCTGTTGACCGACCTGGAGACCGGCCGACGCCCCGAGCTGCGCGGGCTGCATGCTCGTCCCGTCGACGGTCAGGACGGCGAGGTCGGAGACGGGGTCGCTGGCGTCCACGGCCGCGGGCAGCGTGCGCCCGTCCGACGTGACGACGGCCACTGCATCCGCGCCGTCGACCGCGTGGGCGGTCGTGACGATCTGCCCGGCCTGCACGCACACTCCTGACGCGCGTCCCGTCTCGTCACCGCGCGCCGTCCGCACCGCGACCACACTCGGCGCCAGGGTTGCCACGATTCGTTGGATCGCACCGCTGCGGACGCGCTGCGTGGGCGCGCTGGAGTCGTCGACGGTCATCAGAGCGACCACACCCGCCACGGCCGCCACCACGGTCAGGCCCGCGGCGAGCGCCACCCAGCGACCGCGTCGCGACGCCCGCGGGCGGGT
>Ga0075417_10000276_pt1 | contig 10727 bp, 12 predicted proteins | sample SoiMetdeltSBSDD1_FD_71477 | JGI IMG/M metagenome (GOLD analysis project Ga0075417, IMG submission 71477) | Bulk soil microbial communities from a Populus tree surrounding site in Tennessee, USA - Soil MetaG P. deltoides SBSDD1 | ecosystem: Environmental > Terrestrial > Soil > Tree plantation...
GCTGGGGGCGCACATCGACCTGAACGGCCGCTACGAGATGCACACGAGCGGTCTCGTCGGGAAGCGGATCTTCCTCGACGAGGCGAGCGTGATGGCAACCGAGAACGCCGTGATGGCGGCTTCGCTCGCGGCCGGGGAGACGGTGATCGGCAACGCGGCCTGCGAGCCGCACGTCCAGGACCTCTGCCGCTTCCTGCGTTCGCTCGGTGCGGAGATCGACGGGATCGGCTCGAACGTCCTCACCGTCCGCGGCGTCCAGCGCCTTCGCGGCGGTGAATGGCGGATCGCCTGCGAGCACGTCGAGGTCGCGAGTTTCATCGGACTTGCGGCGGTCACCGCGGGCGACGTGACGATCGACGACGTCGTGCCCGAGGACCTTGCCCCGATCCTGCCGTCCTTGGAGCGGCTGGGTGTGCGCGTGGAGCTCGACGGCACGTCCCTCCGCGTGCCGCCCGAGCAGGAGCTCGTCGTTCAGGACGACCTCGGCGGCCAGATTCCGAAGATCGAGGACGGGCCGTGGCCCGCCTTCCCCGCCGACCTGACGTCGATCGCGCTTGCCGTCGCGACGCAGGCCCAGGGCACGATCCTGATCTTCGAGAAGATGTTCGAGAACCGGCTGTTCTTCGTCGACAAGCTCGTCTCGATGGGGGCGAGGATCATCCTCTGCGATCCACACCGCGCGGTCGTCACCGGCCCGGCGAAGCTGATCGGCCAGCGCATGGCCAGTCCCGACATCAGGGCCGGAATGGCGATGCTGATCGCGAGCCTCTGCGCCGAAGGCACCTCGACCATCGGCAACGTCGGCGAGATCGACCGCGGCTACGAGCGGATCGACGAGCGCTTGAGGTCTCTAGGCGCGCGGATCGAACGCGTCGAGGGCTAGCGAACCCGGATCGAGACGCCGCCGCTCGTCGCACCGGCGAGGTCGATCGTCCCGGCGAAACGAGCTCTCACGACGTACCTGCCGCGCGGGAAGCGGACGTTCCAGCGGGCGAGCCCGGTCGAGCTCGTCTGCACTGCCCGGCCGAAGAGCTTCCAGCGGCTGCCGTCGAAGGCCTCGAGGCGCACGGTTCGGCCGGCGCGCGCGGTCGTCGAGTCGCCCGGAACGAGCGACGCCCAGAGGCGAACGAGCACCCGTGAGCGGCCGCGGGTCGGAGACGCCTTCAGCGCCAGCGTCGCGCTCGACCGTGGCAGTCCGACGACGTAGGGGGCCGAGCTCAGGTGCAGCCCATAGCCATCCGGCACCGAGACCGTGAAGGAGTAGGTGTGCCCAGGCGTCAGGTCGTAGCCCGCGCCGGTCGCCGTGGTCGGGCCCTGCAGGACTCGGGCATGCGCGCCGTCGGTGCTTACGGAGACCGTGTACGACGCCGCGTTGGGAGCACTCCACGAGAGATCCACGTGCGTGCCTTTCCGCTTCCCGCTCAGGGTGACGACCGGCGGCGAAGTGAGCAGCGCCTGTGCCCGAGCGACCGCCGCGGCCGCGTCGAGACGGCCGAAGCCCGTATCCGAGTGCCAGACGCCGTTGTTGCCCGCCGCGGCTTCCTTGAGGACCGCCGCGACGTCGGTGGCACTCAAAGCCGGATTCGCCGCCCACACGAGCGCCGCCGCGCCCGCGACCTCGGGAGACGCGAACGAGGTGCCGCTGTCGTAGCCGTAGAGGCCGGCGCTCGACCCCGGCAGGGCCGTGCGCGGCCACGCGCTCTGGCCCGCATCGGCCGAGATTGCCCCGAAAACGTTTTCCCCCGGGGCGGCGATCGAGATGTACGAGCCCCAGTTCGAGAAGTACGACGGCGAGCCGGAGACGTCGGTCGAGGCAACCGCCAGGCCGACCCCGCCTTGGCCGTTCGAGAGGAGCGGCTGGAGGAACGCGGCGGGGTACATCGGGAGATTCGTGCCCGCCCCGTCGTTCCCCGCGGCCGCGACCAGGAGGACGCCGTGACCCGCCGCGTAGCCGATCGCATTCTGCTCCGTTGTCGACGGTGTCGGGCCGCCGTAGCTCATGTTGATGATGTCGGCGCCGTGGTCGACGGCGTAGACGATCGCCGCCGCGCTGTCGACGTCGGTGATGGTTCCATCGACCCTGGCGGCCTGGACGTCGAGCAGCTTCGCGTCGCCGCCGAAGCCGGCGACGCCCTCGCCGTTCGTCGAGGAGCCGGCCGCCAGCGAGGAGACGAAGGTTCCGTGGCCCTGATGGTCGGTGACGTCGGCGCTGTTATTGAGGACGCTCCAAGTGGCCGGGCTCTTCGCGGCGAGGTCGGGCGCGTTCACGTCGGCTCCTGTGTCGAGGACGGCGATCGTGAGCGCGCCGGCCGCCTGCTGAACGCTCGCCGGGACGAGATCCTCGCGGCTCGCGGCGTACTGCCACTCATAGGCGCCTCCCGGGACGGCCGCCGGCGCGAGGGCGGGCTCGGCGAGCGAGTGCCTCGCCACCGGCCGCTGCGCGTAGCGGATGCCCGGAAGGCCCGACATGAGCCGGAGCGCAGCTGGAGGCGCTTGCACCTCGGCGGCGTGGAGCGCCGGAAGCATGCGGACCACGCGTCCGCCTGAGTCGGCGACCGCCTCACGCAGGGCATGCTTGGACGCGTAGCCGATCACTGTCGTCCGGTTGCGCTGGACGCGCGGCGCGGCGCCGGCGGCCGTCACGAACACGGCAGCCGCCGCCGCGATCAGCGTCAGCATCCTCGCCGTCCGGTGGAAAGAGAGAAGTCTCATGGCCGCTCGGCGGCGCGAATGCCCGCCGGAAGAGGAAATCGGTGTTCGCTCTGAACTGCGATACCCTCGGCCGAGGGATGGCCCAGACCGGTTACGCGGGGGAGGAAGGCCGGCTCCAGGCGCGGGTCGCGGTGGACGGGTCCGGCAGGGCCTCCACCGACACGGGGATCCCAGTTCTGGACCATTTGCTGACGCTGCTCGCCGAGCACGCGTCCTTCGACCTCGCGCTCGAGGTTGCTCCGGAGGAGCCGGACGCCGAGGTCGCCGCCGCCGGCCGGGCGCTCGGGCAGGCGCTGTCCGGCGCGCTACACGACCCGGCAGCCCGCGGTCACGGTTCGGCGGTCGTGCCGGCCGACGAGGCGCTCGCACACGTTGCGCTGGAGGCGTCCGGCCGGCCGCTGCTCGTCTCGAACGTCGACCTTTCGGACATGGGGGTCGGCGGGCTCGCCACCGACCTCGTCGCGCGCTTCCTGTCCGAGCTGGCCGAGGGCGCCGGCCTGACTCTTCACGTCCGCCTGATCGAAGGCCGAGACACGCAGCACGTCCTCGAAGCGATCTTCAAGGGCCTCGGCGTTGCGCTCGCGCAGGCCGTGCGCTCGCGGAGAAAGGAGACCGATGGCAGGTAAGTCCGTGGTCCGAACCGAGGCAGCACCTGCCCCGTTCCAGGGCGCGCCCTACTCGCAGGCGATCCGCGCGGGCGGGTTTGTGTTCGTCTCGGGACAACTCGGGCTCAAGCCCGACGACGAGAGCATCGGGGGCGGAATCGTCGAGCAGACCGAGCAGATCTTTCGGAACCTGCGCGCGATTCTCGAGGAGGCCGGGAGCGGCCTCGACAGCCTGGTCAAGACCACCGTCTTCCTGATCGATCTCGACGACTTCGGCGCGATGAACGAGGTCTACGCGAATCACGTGGGTTCCTCGCCGCCTGCGCGTGCGACGGTCCAGGTCGCGGCGCTGCCCTCGGGGGCGCGGATCGAGATCGAGGCCATCGCCGCGCTCTAAGGGACAGTCCCCGATGGGGACAGTCCCTTCCGCTCCGCCACAATGTCTCCATGCGGTGCGAGACGGTCATCGCGACCCACACCAACACCGATTTCGACGCGTTCGCGGCGATGCTGGCGGCGCGGCGCCTCTACCCGGGCTCCGTGGTCTGCCTGGCCGGCTCGCTGAACCGGAACGTCCGCGAGTTCTACCGCCTGCACGCCGACGAGCTCGACTTCGTCGTCGAGGCCTCTCGGCTCGAACTGGACGCGATCCGTCGGCTGATCGTCGTCGAGACCGTGCATGCCGGACGCCTCGGCGAGCTCGAGCCGGTCGCATTGGACGCCGGCGTCGACAAGGTCGTGTTCGACCACCACGCGGCCGAGCAGCCCGAGTGGGCGCCGCCGGAGAACGTCGTCGTCTCCGAGGACGGTGCGCTGACGACAACGCTCGTCGGAGTGCTTGCGGAGCGCGAGCTTGCCGTCACGCAGGTCGAGGCCACTGCTTTCGCGCTCGGGATCCACGAGGACACCGGATCGCTGACCCACACGACGGCCACACAGCGCGACGCCGAGGCGCTCGGCTGGTGCCTCCGCCACGGGGCGAAGCAGGACCTCCTCTCACGCTTTCTGCACACGCCGCTCGGCGAGACAGAGCGGGAGCTCCTCTCGACTCTGCTCGATTCGATCGAGGTCCACGAGAGCGCAGGGACGGAAGTGTTCGTGGCCTCCGCAGCGGCGGGAGCGTACGTCGAGGGGATCTCGAACCTGGCGCACAAGCTCGTCGACGTGACCGACGCGGCCGGTCTCGTCGTCCTCGTCGAAATGGACGGGCGCGTCTTCGCGGTCACGCGCAGCCGCATCCCCGAGCTGGACGCCGCGGCGCTCGCGGCCGCGCTCGGCGGAGGCGGCCACGCGCAGGCAGCCTCTGCGATCTATCGTGGCTCGCTCGCCGACGCGCGACGGCTGGTCGTCGAGCACCTCGCCGAAGCCGTTCGCGAGCCGGCGCGTGCGCGCGACGTGATGTCGAAGCCGGCACGGACGATTCCGCCGGATGAGACGGTCTCCCGCGCGATGGTGGCCTGCCAGCGCTTCGGCCAGAGCGGGATCCTCGTGGCCGCCGACGACGAGGTCGTCGGCGCGGTCAGCCGTGAAGACCTCGACAAGGCGGTCTCACACGGCCTCTCGCACGCTCCGGTCAAGGGGATCATGAGCTCGCGTGTCGCCGTGTGCGACGAGGACACGCCGCTCTCGGAGCTCCAACGGCTGCTCGCGGGAGGCGACGAGCGTGTCGCGGTGCTGCGCGTCGGCAAGGTGGTCGGAGTCGTCACTCGGGGCGACGTGCTCGAGGCGCTCGGCGAGCGCGTCGCGGCGCCCGGGCGGCCGACCTACTCGCTCGCCGACGAGCTCGCCAAGATGGAGCGGCTTGCGCCGGTCTTCGAGGCCGTCGCCGCCCTGAGCGGCGATTTCGAGGGCGTCTACCTCGTCGGCGGGACGGTACGGGACATCCTGCTCGCGGAGCGCAGCTTCGACGTCGATATCGCAGTCGAGGGCGACGCGATCGCGCTCGCACAGGCGCTCGCCGACGCGTTGGGCGGCCGCGTGCGTGCGCATGAGAAATTCGGCACCGCGGTCGTCGTCTACGGGGACGGCGAGCGGGTCGACGTCGTGACCGCCCGCACCGAGTTCTACGACGCGCCGGCCGCGCTGCCGGCGGTCGAGCACGCGTCCATCCGCGAGGACCTCTTTCGCCGCGACTTCACGATCAACGCGATGGCCGTGTCGCTGAAGGGCGAAGACTACGGCCGGCTGGTCGATCCCTTCGGCGGTCGCGCCGACCTCGACGCGGGCCGGATCCGCGTGCTCCACAACCTCTCCTTCATCGACGACCCGACCCGGATCTTCCGCGCGATCCGCTACGAGAACCGCTACGGGTTCCGGATGGACGACCACACCGCCGGCCTCGCCCGCGGGACGATCGAGATGGGGCTCGTCGGCGACCTGTCCTCGGCGCGGCTCCGCGACGAGCTCATCGCTCTTCTCGAGGAGGGCCAGGTCGAGCACTCGATCCTTCGCCTGGCCGAGCTCGGCGCCGACAAGGCGATCCACCCGCACCTCGCGGCCGACCAGCAGGCCGTCGCGCTTCTGTCCCGCCTGCGAGCGCTGGCCCGGCAGTACGAGCTCGATGTCCCGGCCTGGCGCCTCGGCCTGATCTCGCTGGCGCGGAAGTTGCCGCCTGACGAGGTGTACGGGTGGCTGCAGCGCCTGAAGGTGAGGCGACGTGACGCTGAGCAGATCGCTGCTGCGGTGACTGTCGGCCCGCGGCTCGTCGAGCGGCTGCGTGACCGGGACGTCGAGCCGGCCGAGGTCGTCGCGCTGGCCGACCGGTACGCGCCGGACGCGCCGCTCTTCGCGCTCGCGCTCGAGGATCTGGAGGCGTTGCACGAGTACTTCCGGGGCCTGCGCGACGTCCGCCTGGAGGTGACGGGCAACGACCTCGCCGAGCTCGGGGTGGGCGAGTCGCCGCGCGTGGGGGAGATCCTCGCGGAGCTGCGGCGGCGCAAGCTGAACGGCGAGCTGGACGGGCGCGACTCGGAGCTCGCGGCGGCGCGGGAGCTGATCGGCCGGTGATCCGCTGGGAGACGCCGGGGCCGTACGAGGTCGCGTTTTCGACCCGCGCCGGTGGAGTCAGCGAAGGTCCGTTCGAGTCGCTCAATCTCACCTATGGCCCGGCCTGGTGGGACTTTCGCGACGCCGACGAGAACGTCCTCGAGAACCGAAGACGTGTCTGTCAGGCGATCGGCTCCGATGCGGAGCGGCTGACCGTCAACATCCAGCGGCACACGTCCGTCGTCCACCGGGCGCAGCCCCGCCGCCGTGAGATTGGAGACGCCCTCTGGACCGACGACGCGGACACGCCCATGCTCGCGATCGGCGCCGACTGCGCTCTCGTGGCGCTGGTGCGGACGAACGGCGCCCGTCCGGCCGCTGCGGTGGTCCACGCGGGCCGGATCGGCGTGCTCGCAGGCGTGCTCGAGGCGGCGGTCGGCACGCTCGGAGGTCGGATCGCGGCCATGATCGGCCCGACGATCGGGCCATGCTGCTATGCGGTCGGCGAAGAGGTAGCAGGCCCTTATCGCGAGCGCTTCGGCGCCGGGATCGTCAACGGCGGTCGGCTCGACCTCCCGACCGCGACCGAGCGCGTTCTCAGCGAGACCGGCTGCGTTTCGGTCGAGCGGCTCGACCCTGCACGTCCTGCCGGGCCGACCTGTTCTTCTCGTACCGCCGCGACGGCACACCCCGCGGCGGCCACGGCGTGATCGCGCGTGTTCTCGGCTGACGAGGTCCGCTCGAACTACGAGCGGATCCGAAGCGAGGTAGGCGAGGCGGTCACGATCGTCGCGGCCACCAAGTACGTCCCCCTCGAGAACTTCACGGCGCTGGCCGAGGCCGGCGTCGTGGTCGTCGGCGAGAACCGCGCCCAGGACCTCGAGGCGAAACACGCTGCTTACGGGAACGCCTTCCGCTGGCACTTCATCGGCCACCTGCAGAGCCGCAAGGCCAAGGTCGTCAACCGTACGTGTGAGCTCGTCCATTCGCTGTCCTCCGAATCTGCCGCGAAGCGGCTCGAGATCCCGGCACTGGTCGAGGTCAATCTCTCCGGCGAGGAAACGAAGTCAGGCGTCCTCGAGGCCGAGCTCGATGCGCTGCTCGCGGCGTACCCGCAGGTCCGGGGGCTGATGACGATGCCGCCCGAAACGGACGACCCAGAGGCCTCGCGACCGTACTTCAGCCGCCTGCGCGAGCTCGCTGCCGAGTGCGGCCTCCCCGAGCTGTCGATGGGCACAAGCCAGGACTACCGCGTCGCCGTCGAGGAGGGTGCGACGCTGATCCGAATCGGCTCCGTTCTCTACCAAGGTTAGAATCCGCTGGAAATGGGGTTCGCCGACGTCTGGAGCCGCACGCTCGTCTACTTCGGGATCGCCGAGGAGGACGACGAGTGGGATGAGGACGGCTACGTCACCGAGGAGGAGCTCGAACGCACCTACAGCGAACGGCCGAACGTCCGCCGGCTGACGCCGCGCAGCAGCAGCAGGCGCGACTTCGACGACTGGACGGATCCCGACGCGGACGAGACGCGCGTCGCCACGCGCCCACGGCGCCGCGAGCGGCGCGCCGAGGTTGCACCGATGCCGGGCCCGACGCCCGTCCCGTCGGTGCGTGTGCACCTCGTCGTTCCACACACGTTCCAGGACGCGCAGCAGATCGCCGACCGCTTCAAGGACGGGATTCCGGTGATCCTGAACCTGCAGGCCACGGAGCAGGAGCTCTCCAAACGTCTGATCGACTTCACGAGCGGCCTGACGTACGCCCTCGACGGCGGCATGCAGCGGGTGGCGGACAAGGTTTTTCTGCTGACGCCGCGGAACGTGGAGGTCTCTGCGGAGGAGCGGGCCCGCCTGCTCGAGCGCGGCGGCTTCTTCAACCAGGCCTAAGGCGTCACTTGCGACGCCTTCTTCGGGGTGTGCCGGATTTGCCGGCGCGCCCGGATAATCCGGGGTGGCAACGACGTTGCCACGTCTGAGATCGACAAGCGGACGTGTAGGAAGCTCGTCGCCTAGGCCGAAAGCCACTCCATGGGCCTGAGCCCCGGTTCGATCCTGCTCTTCGACGCAGCCTCGTCTGCGGACCGGTTCATCTACATCTTCATCTGGGTCTACGTCCTCCTGATCTTCATCTACGTCCTCAGCACCTGGGTTCGGCTGCCGTATTCACCGTGGTTGCGTCGGATCCAGGACTTCCTGCGCGACGTCTGCGAGCCCTACCTGCGTCTGTTCCGGCGGATCCTGCCGTCGTTCGGGCCGCTCGATCTCTCGCCCGTCGTCGCCGTGATCGTTCTGTTTGTCATCCAGAGAGTGGTCCACACGATCCTGAGCAACTTCTGACACGAGAAAGGAGGGCCGTCATGGCCTTCACACCGGTTGAGCTCAGACACGTCAGCTTCAAGCGGGGCCTTTTCGGTTACCAGCGCGGATCCGTCGACGATGCGCTCGAGGAAGCGGTCGACTCGTTCGAAACCGTGTGGCGCGAGCGGGCCGACTTCGCCGACCGGATCGAGCAGCTCGAGTCCGACCTCAAGCGCCACCGCGACCTGGAATCGCTGCTGCGCTCGACGCTGACGACTGCCGAGCAGTCAGCTCACGAGTTACGGGACCAGGCGAGACGCGAGGCGGCGCTCGTCCTCGAGGAAGCCCACGCCGAGGCGCGGCAGATCACGCGCGACGCGATCGCTGAGCGCGAGCGGCTCGCGACCGAGACCCACCGGATCAAGGCGCTCCTCGCAGCCGCGCTCGATGCAGTCGACGACGCGGGCGGGGAGGTCCAGGCAGAGGCAGCCTGAGACGTTAGGCGCGAAATCTATACTGGCCTCATGGCCGGGGCTTCGACTCGCTTGCGCCTGCGTGTCTCGCCCGGGGCGCGCTCCAACGCGATCGTCGGCCGCCACGGCGACGGCTGGAAGGTGCGTGTCACGGCGCCGCCCGAGGACGGCAGGGCAAACGATGCGGTGCTACGACTCCTCGCCGAGCAGCTCGATCTCCCAGGCGCTAGCGTGACCCTCGTTTCCGGCCCTTCCGGCCGGGACAAGATCGTCGAGCTGGCAGGCATCGACGCCGCCGAAGCGGAGCGACGGCTTGAACGACAAGGGTAGGCAGATGAGCACTCAGATCGACACCGAGCACTTCCGCGCCCGCCTTCAAGAAGAGCGCAGCAAGGTCCTCGCCGCGATCGCGTACCTTCAGAAGGAGAATCCCGGCGCGACTGAGGACATCACCGGCGACCTCGCACAGGGTCCCGGCGACAACCATCTCGCCGACCTTGCGACCGACACGATCGACCGCGAGATCGACGACACGCTCGAGGAGAACTCCGCGAACGTGCTCCGCGAGATCGACGCAGCACTGAAGCGCATCGACGAGGGCACGTACGGCACCTGTGTGGCAGGCGGGGAGCCGATCGAGCCGGAGCGCCTCGAACACCTCCCCTGGGCGACGCTGTGCGCCGAGCATGCCCGCGGGAGACGCGGTTGACACTCAGCCTTGATCACACATCAGATGGGGACTGTGCCAACACCCGGGTTTAGCGGCCGCGCGAGTGAATCGCGCGGCCTTTTGGACGGCGTCGCAAGCGATGCCTCGGGCGAAGCCCGGGTGGCCGACGTCCGCGTTGGTTCTTCGACCGACGCGCTGACACCCATCTCGGTGGCGACGCGTTCGCTCGCGGCGCGCAGGCCCCAGTGGATCGCGCTCGGGCTCGTCGTCGGGGCGGCGATCCTCGCCGATCAGGTGACGAAGCACATCGTCTCGAGCCAGCTCGCCCTGGACGACTCCATTCACGTCCTCGGCCCGTTCTCGATCCACCACGTCCAGAACTCGGGCATCGCGTTCGGCCTGTTCGCGAACGCGACGGCGCTCGTGACCGCTCTGACGGCGCTCGCGGTGGGGTGGATGCTCATCTTCTTCGCCCGCTCCGGCGCCCGCCACCCCGTGCTGCCGGTCGCGCTGGGCCTGCTGGTCGGCGGCAGCGCGTCAAACCTCGTCGACCGGATCCGGCTCGGGCACGTCACTGATTTCCTCGACTTTCGCTACTGGCCGGCGTTCAACCTCGCGGATACGTTCATCGTCGTCGGCGTGGCGATCCTCTTCGCCACGATCCTGATCGGCGACGCTCGGTCACGGTAAGGCGCTCAGTCCACGCGAAGCCGGGGGCCGCGGCGTCGCCTGCGATGCCGCTCAAGAGGCCCGCCGATTGACTCGGGCGGCCGCTAAAACCCGCTCAAGGTGAGCAACAGAATTCAAGTCCCCCGAGAGGCTGCAGGAGCGCGGCTCGACCGCTTCGTTGCCTCGCTGCCGGCGGTCGGCACGCGAGCCGAGGCTGAGAGGTTGCTCGCGGCCGGTGCGGTCCGTGTAGACGGCGAACTGCGCCCCAAGAGCCACCGCCTTCAGGGCGGGGAGGTCCTCGAGGTCGAGGTTCCAG
>Ga0075417_10000277_pt1 | contig 10726 bp, 8 predicted proteins | sample SoiMetdeltSBSDD1_FD_71477 | JGI IMG/M metagenome (GOLD analysis project Ga0075417, IMG submission 71477) | Bulk soil microbial communities from a Populus tree surrounding site in Tennessee, USA - Soil MetaG P. deltoides SBSDD1 | ecosystem: Environmental > Terrestrial > Soil > Tree plantation...
GTAGTCCGGCCTCCACCCACTTCATCCCCCATCTGTCGATTGTTCAGATTGATGTAACGAACGCTTCATGCAGCACGTTTTAGGAAGAACGCACCTGACGCGAGGGTGCTACCGGTCTGAAGTGAAGGGACGTAACTCTTGGCAGCATCTGACCGTGATCATCCTTCTGCCCGCCTCCTTGGTGAAGTCGCCGGACCGCTTGATGGCGGCCACCAGCGACTCAGCTCCAAACGGACACCCTTGCGGGCCCTGCTCCTCAGTAGGTTCGCCCTCGTCGGCGTGAGTGGGCTGGTTGTCAATCAGGCGCTGCTCTGGTCGGCAGTCAGCATCGGGCACATCAACTATGTGGCCGGTGCCGTCGCGGCGACCCAGGGTTCCACCACCTGGAACTTCCTGCTGCTCGATCGGTGGGTCTTCCCCGAGCGAAAGCACAAGCCCGGACCGATGCGCTACCTAACCTTCAGCGGCGTCAACAACCTCGCCCTGCTGCTGCGGGTCCCGATGCTGGCGGCACTTGTGTCAGTGCTGCACGTGCACTACCTAGTGTCCAACCTCATCACGCTGATCGTGCTCTTCGCCTCCCGGTTCTTCGTCAGTGACCGGCTCATCTGGCCGGCGCCGACGCCCGCCGCCACCACTGCGACGGCACCGGCCATCGCGCCCGCCCTCGGCCCGAGGCGCGAACGTGCGCCCCGAGGGCAGGACAGCCTGGTTCACCGCTACGACGTCGCCGGAGTCGTTGCCATCGCATCCGAGGTGATGCTGCCTGAGCTCGGCACGTTCGCAACGGCATCGCTGGAGCAGCCGGCTGACATCACCATCCGGGTCGGGCCCATCGGCGGCGGGCCGCGCTGGCGGCCCCGGGTGACTCATGGCCCGAGGTTCGTCGCCTACGACGAGCACTTGGGACCAACCGCAGGAAACTTCCGGCTCGACTTCAACGAGCAGATCGAAGTGATCGTCGCGCCCCTGTTGGCTCGCTCACCGCACGTCGTCTACACCAACGTCGTAGAGGCGTTGCTCCGGTTCGTGCTGGTCTCTCGCGACCACATCCTGCTCCATTCCGCGACCATCCAGCTCGGCAACCGCGGGGTCATGCTCACCGCCAGGACCGACACCGGCAAGACCGGCACGGTCCTGCGGCTCCTCCGGGACCACGAGGGCGCCTTCCTCTCGGATGACATGACCATCGTCGCGCCCGGCGGCCTGGCCTTGAGCTACCCGAAGCCACTCACCATCAGCTCCCACACGCTGGCTGCGGTCAACTTCGGCGCCTTGTCACCCGCTGAGCGGGTCAAGCTGTCGCTGCAGAGCCGGGTGCACTCCAGGAAGGGCCGTTCCATCGGCAGCCGGCTGGGCGAGATGAACCTGCCCATCATGGCGCTGAACGCCATCGCTCAGGCGATTGTCCCGCCGCCCAAGTACATGATCAACCGGCTGGTGCCGTGCCAGTTCGCGCGCGCCACCACCGTGCACGACCTGTTCGTGATCGAACGCGGCCCAGCCAAGCTTGAAGAACTGAACCTCAACTGCGCGGCTGAGATCGTGCTCGAGAACACCGACGACGCCTACGGCTTTCCACCCTTCCGGTACTTCGCCCCCGCCATCAAGGTCGACGGCCGGAACTACCGGGCGCTCCGCGAGCGCGAGGCGGAGTTGCTGACACAGTTCCTGCGAACCGTCCGCACGCGCCGGCTGGTTCGAGACGACTTCTCCTGGCCCGACGCCATCGCCAGGTTGACGGCGGGCGACGAGGGGCTGGCACCCCGGTGGTCGCGCTGATCACCCGCCCCCGGGTGGTGGCCGTTGCGGAACCCCAGGCCGAGCAGGACTCGATCCCGACACGTCTCCCGGCCTGGGTGGTGGTCCCCTCGGGCGTTGCTATCGCCGGGGGGTCGGCGTTCTTGCGCCTGTGGCAGCTGAACGCGCTCGGCTTTAACAGTGACGAGGCGGTATATGCAGGTCAGGCGGCCGCGATCGCCGGTGACCCGGCCCTCAAGGGCATCTTCCCGGTCTTCCGTGCCCACCCGCTGCTCTTCCAGTTCGTCCTAGCGGTGCTGTTCCGCGGGGGCAGCCGCGACCTGGTGGCGCGGCTGCTGGCTGTGGCGTTCGGCCTGGCCACCGTCTTTCTCGTCTACCGGCTGGGATCGCTGCTGTACGGCCAGGCGGTCGGCCTGCTGGCGGCGGCACTACTCGCCGTCTGCCCCTACCACCTCATCGTGACCAGGCAGGCGCTGCTCGACGGCGCCCTGACCTTCTTCGCCACCCTCACCGCGTTCCTGCTGGCCAAGTACGCCACCACCGGGTTCCCGCCCTGGCTGTGGGCGGCGGGCGCCGGGTTCGGGCTCACCTTCCTGGCCAAGGAGACCGGACTGGTGTTCGCGCCCGCCACCTATGCCTTCCTGGCCCTGGTCCCGGGCATCCGGGTGCGGCTCCGCGACGTAGCCGGCTGGGCGGTCTGCGCCGCCCTGGTGATCGCCCCGTTCCCGCTGTCGCTGCTGCTCGGCGGGGGCAGCCGCACGGCCAAGGGGTTCCTGGTCTGGCAGCTGTTCCGGGCGCCCAACCACGACTGGAACTTCTACGTCATCCAGGTGAGCCGGGCCCTGGGGCCGCTCCTGCTTGCCACCGCTCTGCTCGCCTTGGTGGCGAGCCTCCGCGCCTGGTCGTGGCGCGAGACCCTGCTGGCCTGCTGGGCCGCCGTCCCGATCCTCTTCTTCCAGGTCTGGCCGGTGAAGGGCTTCCAGTACCTGCTGCCGGTCGCGGTGGTGGTGGTGGTCCTCGCGGCAAGGCTGGTGGTCGGCGCCTGGCCCCGGTGGCGGCTCCGCGTCCCCGCGGCGGCGCGGGGCCTGGCCATCGTGGCCCTGGTGGCCAGCCTCGGGCTGGCCAGCTGGGGGCGGGTCGCCTCGGCCGGCTCGACCAGCTTCCTCGCCGGCTCGGGCGGGGTGCCGGGCGGCCGCGAGGCCGGGCGCTGGCTTCAGGCGAGCACACCCCCCGGCAGCAGGCTGCTCACCATCGGCCCCTCGATGAGCAACATCCTCGCCTTCTACGGCCATCGCCGGGGCTACGGGCTGTCGGTGAGCCCCAACCCGCTGCACCGCAACCCCGCCTACGAGCCGGTCAACAACCCGGACCTCCTGATCCGCAGCGGCGAGGTCCAGTACCTGGTCTGGGACTCCTTCACCGCCGCCCGCACCCCCTACTTCACCGAGCGCATGCTCCGCTACGTGCGGCGCTACCACGGCCAGGTGGTGCACGCCGAGACCATCACCGTCCGCCGGGGCGGGATGCCCACCGCGCAGCCCATCATCGTCATCTACCAGGTGCGGCCATGAGGGCCGGCGGTTTCCGAGCGGCCCTGGCCCTGGCCCTGGCCCTGGCCGCGGCCGCGCTGCTGGTCGCGGCCGGCGCCCCCGCGGAGGCCGGCGCCCCGGACACGCCGGCGCCCCGCACCCCGATCCGCCACCTGGTCATGCTGATGCAGGAGAACCACTCTTTCGACAACTACTTCGGCACCTACCCGGGCGCCGACGGCCTCCCGGCCAGCGTCTGCATGCCGGTTCGGCCGGACAAGCCGGAGAAGGGCTGCGTCAAGCCGCACCATCTCGGCGACCGGCCCCTGCGGGACCACTCCCACGACTACAAGACCGCCCTGCGCCAGCTCGACGGGGGCAAGATGGACGGCTTCGTCCGGGCCCTGAACCTCCGCCGCCAGGACGGCACCGTGGCCATGGGCTACTACGACCGCGACGACCTCCCCTTCCACTGGGCCGTCGCCGACCAGTACGTGCTCTTCGACCGCTTCTTCAGCTCCAGCCTGCGAGGCGGGGACGCCAACCACACGTTCTGGGTCGCGGGCCGTCCCGAGCTGGGCAAGGGCCCGACGATCTTCGACCGGCTCCAGCAGCGCGGCATCTCCTGGAAGTTCTACATCGCCGGCCACGACCCGAAGCTCAGCATCCGGACCCCGCCCGGCAAGCGCGACGCCCACTGGGGGCGGGTGCTCGACGACGTGCCCATCCTCAAGCTGCCCCGCTTTGCCGACGACCGGCGCCTCGCCTCCCACATCGTGGACCTGGGCGAGTATTACAAGGACCTGCAGGAGGGCACCCTGCCGGCGGTGTCGTTCATGGTCGACTACGGGGCCAGCGAGCACCCTCCTGGCGACCTCGTGCTGGGCCAGCGGCTGGTGCGCTCCCTGGTCAACGGCCTGATGGCCAGCTCGGCCTGGAAGGACTCGGCCTTTCTCTACAGCTACGACGACTGGGGTGGCTGGTACGACCACGTGCAGCCGCCCAAGGTCGACGCCGCCGGCTACGGGTTCCGCGTGCCGGCGCTGCTGGTCAGCCCCTATGCCCGCCGGGGCCATGTCGACCACACCCAGCTCGACCAGACCGCCGGGATCCGGTTCGTTGAGGAGAACTGGGGACTGGCGCCCGTTGGCGGCCGCGACGCCGCCGCCAGGACCTTCACGGCTGCCTTCGACTTCTCCAGCCCGCCTCGTGCTCCTTCGCTGCTGTTCGAGAACCTGGGCGGGGTCGGCGGCTCAGTCGCTAGGCGGCCGGCGAGCAGGCTGCTGTACGGCGTCTATGGGGCCGCCTTCGTGGTCGCCACGCTGGTGCTGGCAGGGGCGTTCGCGGCCTCCCGCCGGCATGCCCACCTGGGCGTCCGGCCCGACCGCGAGGGTGCCGGGTGACCAGGCGACGGCGCCTCCTGGCGGTGCCGCTGGCCGCCGCCCTGGCGGCCGTCCTGGCCGCGCCGGCCGCGGCCGTGCCGGCCCGCCGGCTGCAGCCGCACACCCTCGTCGTGCAGGTCGTCCCGCCCATGGCGGGGGTCGCGTTCACCCTGGACGGGCGGGGCTTCCGCTCCGGCGCCGACGGGGTAGCGTCGATCACCGCGGACGGGGTCGCCACCCGACGCCTGACGGTCGGCGTTCCCGCCCCCCGGTCGGGCCTCCGATACGAGTTCCAGCGCTGGACGGGCGGGTACGGTGGCGACGAGTTCAGCACCAGCCGCACGGTGCGGATGGGCGGCCGGGTGAGCAGGCTGGTCGCCGGCTTCGCCGAGGTCTGCCTTGTCCGCTGGAGCTTCGTCGACACCCAGGGCGACCCGATCCCCAGCGGCGTGGTGGACTCGGTGGTGCTGAAGGATGACAGCGGCGGGCGCTACCAGAAGCCCGGCGACGGCGCCCACTGGCTGCCGGCCAGCCAGGCGGTCCGGGACAACGCCAATCGCGTGACCGCGCGGCCGCTCGACTACTCGGTCGAGGGCGTGCTGATCAACGGGGCCAACGCCGTCTTCCGTTCCCAGCAGCGCTTCCGGCCGGAGCCGAACGCCACTTGGCCGATCACCCTGCGGTTCTACCAGATGCAGATCAGCGCCCACGACGCCGTATTCGGCTTCCCGGCCGGTTCGGCGCTGCAGCTGCGGTCCCCCGACGGCCGAGTACGGCGCCTCGACCTGGACGGGCGCTCGCGGGCCGTCAGCGGGCGCCTGGCCCGCGGCGACTATCAGCTGAAGGTCCAGGGGCCGGGCATCTCCTGGTGGGTGCCGGTGAGCCTTAGCCGCGACCAGCAGGTCGAGCTGGTCTTCCTGACCTGGCTGGACCTGTCGGTGGCGGCCGTGGTGGCCCTGCTGGTGCTGGTGGGCCTGCCCCTGCTCGGCGGGCGGCTGCGGGGACGGCGGCGGCGAGCCCCGGCGCCCGCGGCCACCGGCCTCGGCGCCGCCGCCGAGGACCCCGACCTGCTCGGGCGGGCCGGGCCATGAGGCGGCTGGCCGTTCTCTGCCTGGCGGCGCTGGTCGCCCTGCCCCTGACGGCCCTGCACCCGGCGTCCGCCGCGCCGGCCACGCCCGCCGCGGCCGCGCCCCTGCTCGCCTACTACTACATCTGGTTCGACACCAGGTCCTGGGACCGGGCCAAGGACGACTATCCCGAGCTCGGCCGGTACTCGAGCGACGACCCGGCAGTGATGGCGCGGCACGTGGAACTGGCCAAGCGGGCCGGCATCGACGGGTTCATCGTCAGCTGGAAGAGCACCCCCACCCTCAACCGGCGGCTGGCGCAGCTCAGCCGCATCGCCGCGGCCAACCGGTTCAAGCTGGCCCTGGTCTACGAGGGCCTGGACTTCCACCGCAACCCCCTGCCGGTGGACCAGGTCCGCCGCGACTTCGCCGAGGCCGCCGACCGGTACACCGGCTCCCCGGCCTTCGCGCTGTTCGACCGTCCGGTGGTCATCTGGTCCGGGACCTGGCGCTTCTCCCGGGCCGAGGTCGCCCGGGTGGTCCAGCCGGTGCGCGGCCGCCTGCTGGTCCTGGCCTCCGAGAAGGAGCCGGAGGGGGTTCGGCGCCTGGCCGGGCTGGTCGACGGGGACGCCTACTACTGGTCCTCAGCCGACCCGCTACGGACCCCCGGCTACCGCGAGAAGCTGGCCGCGATGGAGCGGACCGTGCACGGCCAGGGAGGGCGCTGGATTGCCCCGGCCGCGCCCGGCTTCGACGCCCGCAAGGTGGGCGGCACTAAGGTGGTGGAGCGACGCGACGGCGCCACCCTGGTCGCGTCGCTTGGCGCCGCCAGGGCCTCATCACCGGACGCGGTCGGGCTGATCAGCTGGAATGAGTTCAGCGAGAGCTCGTATGTGGAGCCGAGCCGGCGGTACGGCCGCCGCTACCTCGACGTGTTGGCGTCGCTCGCGCGCCCGCCCGCCTCCGAGGCCGCGCCTAAGACCACCGCCAAGCCCGATCCCAAGCCCGACCCCACGACCGCGGCCGGGACCAGCCCCGAGGCCGCCCCCGCGACCGACCCGGCGATCGACTTCGCCTCGGACGAGCCGGCCAGCCACGATGACGGCCCCGGCCGGCTGCTGCTGCTGGGCTCGCTGCTGCTGGCCGGGCTCGGCTCCCTCGGCGTCCTTGTCTGGCGGGCGAGCCGAGCAAGGATCCGCACATGAACCATCCCCGTCGATGGGCGCTCCTACCGGCCGCGATCCTGGCCCTGGCCGTGCAGTGCGCCACCCAGCCAGCGACGGCCGCCGCCGGGCAGCTGCTGCGCTACCCCTACCTGACCGACGTGGTCGCCGGCTACGCCACCCTGAACTGGGGCACCGACCAGTCCTCGGCCGTCGGCTACGCCACCTACGGCAAGGTCGCCACCGAGAGCTGCACCGCCCACCGGGTCGGGGCCACCAAGACGGCCATCACCGTCGGCACGACCCCCGAATACCAGTGGAAGGCCAAGCTCACCGGGCTGGGCCACGGCACCCGTTACTGCTACCGAATCTTCCTCGGCGACCTGGGGCTGGACCTGCTCGGGACTGACCCGGCGCCGACCTTCTGGAGCCAGCTGCCGGCCGGGTCGGCCACCGCCTACTCCTTCGCCGTGCTCGGCGACTGGGGCGCGGTCGACGCCGCCGGGAACAACCCCGACCAGGCCAGCCTCATGTCCCGGATCGCGGCCAGCGGTGCCCGCTTCGCGGTCGGGACCGGCGACACCGCCTACCCCAGCGGCAGCCAGGCCAACTACGGCGACCTCATCCAGCGGGGCGCGGACGTGAGTACCGTGTTCGGGCCGGGCTTCTACAAGCAGGTGGGCGCGCGCATCCCCATGTTCAACGCGCTCGGCAACCACGGGCTGAACGCCACCTTCTCCATGCTCTGGCCCTCGGCTCAGGCCGCCGCGACCTCTGGTGGCCGGGCCCAGATGGACACCTACTGCTGCACCAACGGCACCAACTCCAAGAGCTACCCGTCGCTCTGGTACGCCTTCGACGCCGGCCCGGCCCGCTTCTACGTGCTGGACGCGGCCTGGGCCGACTCCAACGTCGGTACCGCCGACCTCTACAAGAACGACTACGACAACCATTGGACGCCGTCGAGCCCGGAGTACCGATGGCTCGCCGCCGACCTGGCCGGCCACCCCTCGACGTTCACGTTCGCCTTCCTCCACTTCCCGCCCTACTCCGACAACCCCACCGAGTCCTCGGACCTGTACCTGCGCGGCCCGGGCAGCCTCGCCGGTCTGCTCAGCCAGTACGGCGTCGACCTGGTGTTCAGCGGGCACGCGCACCTCTACGAGCGCAACCTCCGCCAGCCCGGCGACAGCTTCGTCTCCTACGTCACCGGTGGGGGCGGCGCGAAGCTGGAGCCGATCGGCGACAAGGGCTGCAGCACCTTCGACGTGTACGGCATCGGCTGGTCGTCCTCAAGGGGCCGGGGCAGCGCCTGCGGCGCCGCCCCGGTGCCGGACACCATCGCCCGGGTGTTCCACTTCCTGCTCGTGACGGTGCGGGGCAGCCAGGTCACGGTGACCCCGACCGACGAGCTGGGACGGACCTTCGATGTCCAGACCTACAGCTTCTGACCTTCGCCGCTGGCTGCGGCGATCCCGACGCGGCGCCACGATCGCGGCCGTGGTGGTGGTGATGCCGCTGGTGCTGCTCCTCGCTGTCCGGACCGTGGTCGGGACTGAGCCGGAGGTGCGGAGGTCCTCCTTTGCCTCGCTCACCGACTGGTACGTCAGCGCCGAGGCGCCAGGCCGCTCGTTCAACGATCGCTGGCTCCAGACCAGCAACTCGGCCCGCCACCACGTCCGGACCTACCTGCGCTTCCGGGTCGACGGCCTGACCGGCGACGTTACCAGGGTGACGCTGCGCGTCCACGCCGCCACCGCCAACCGAGGCGGCTTCCTGGTCGTCGCGGTGCCCCCAGACGCCTGGACGGGGCGCGCCACCACCTACCGGGACGCCCCCCCGCTCGGCCAGGTGGTCGGCGTCTCCGGCCCGATCGACCACCCGGGCTGGGTCGCCGCCGACCTGGACCTGGCGCGGACCTACCGGGGACCGGTGCTGTTCGCGCTGGTCGCCGCCTCGACCGCCACCGGACGCTACGCCAGCGGCGAGACCGGCGGCACCAGCCCACGGCTCGAGGTCGAGACGACCATCGGCCGGGCTGGCCGGGTCGCCGGCGCCACCGGGCCGACGGCCGCCGCCGGCGCCCAGGTCCGGGTGGTCGCCGCCGGCGACATCGCCTGCGACCCTGCCAGCCCGGCCGACCCGGAGGAGGGCCCCACCGTCGGCCCAACCTGTGCGCAGGCGGCCACCTCCGACCTGGCCCTGTCGCTACGTCCCGACGCCGTGCTCCCGCTGGGCGACCACGTCTACTCCAACGGCACCCTAGCCAGGTACCGACAGTGGTACCAGCCAAGCTGGGGACGCCTGGACCGAATTAGCCATCCCGTCCCCGGCAACCATGAGTACATCACCTCCGCCGAGTCGGTCGACGCGGCCGGCTACTTCGCCTACTTCCGCACCCGGGCCGGCGACCTCCGCACGGGCTGGCGCAGCTTCGACCTCGGCCGCTGGCATCTCATCGCCCTGAACGGCCAGTGTCCCCCTGCCGGCAGCTGCGGGCCCGGGTCGCCGCAGGAGCGCTGGCTGCGGGCCGACCTGGCCGCGCACGCCAAGGGCCGCTGCGTCCTGGCCTACTGGCACGAGCCGCGGTTCAGCTCGGGACGGCACGGCAACGACAAGCGGTTCGCCGCCTTCTGGGACGACCTGTACCGCGCCGGCGCTGAACTCGTGCTCAACGGCCACGACCACGACTACGAGCGGTTCGCTCCCCAGACCCCCGACGGCCGGGCGGACCCGGACCGGGGCATCCGCGAGTTCGTGGTCGGCACCGGCGGCGCGAACCTCCGCCACTTCCGCGCCGTCGAGCCCAACAGCGAGGTCCGCGACAACTCGAGCGCCGGCCTGCTGGTGCTGGAGCTGCGGCCGGACGGCTATAGCTGGCGCTTCGCCGCCGCGTCGGGCGGATCCTTCAGCGACAGCGGGTCCGGCACCTGCCACTGAGCCGACGCTCAGCGAGGACACTCGGCGCCACAGCATCAGCGGACCAGCCATCAGGTAGCCGCGAACCTCCACTGACTGGGCGGAACACGTAAGGTTGCCCCAGTCGGACTGGAGGAATTCATGGTGGAGCCGACCTACCGGTGGGTGTGCAGTTACTGCGATGCCTCCGGCGTGGCCGAGAGTTCAGAGATGGCGCAGCTCGGGATCGAGGTCCACCTCTCCATCCAACATCCCCCTGCGGTGGAGCCCGACACTCGCAGCAGCCAGGAAGACGGCCCGGAGAGCTCCCGCGCAGCAGGATCCGACTAGGGACATTGCGGGCTGTGGCGTCAGGCAGACGGTGGGCAGCTCGGCCAGCTCACCCCGGCGGGCGGCGATCCGCAGCTCGACCAACGTCCCGCTCGCCTCGGTGAGCAGCTCGTCCAGCCGGTCGCGGAGCTCGCCGGCCCGCCGGTCGGGCGGCTGGATCCCGTCGAAGGTACCCTGGGCCGAACCGGCGTCCTCCTCGGCCTCCACCAGCACCTGGGTCGGGTACGGCCGAAGGCCTTCTGAGAGCACCAGATCGAAATCTGATGCTCTGGCAGCTAGCTCACTAGTGCTACGTTCCTTAGATCCGGTAGGTAACGGCGTGGCGTCGGTGGCGCGGCGATGGTGGTGGGCGGCCCCACACCCACGGGCGGGCACGGGCATTCAGCTGGCAGGTCGCGACCAGGTGGCCAAGGTGATCTCCTCAGGGGTGGCAAACGACTGGCCGGCAAAGGCTTCGCGGCGAAACAGCCGCCACCAGCCCTCCTGCAGATTCAGCCAGCAGGCCCGCTTGGGGATAAAGGTGTGCTGAATGCGAGGGTGGTCGGCCAGCCAGGTCCGGGTCGAGTTGCTGGTGT
>Ga0075417_10000291_pt1 | contig 10565 bp, 4 predicted proteins | sample SoiMetdeltSBSDD1_FD_71477 | JGI IMG/M metagenome (GOLD analysis project Ga0075417, IMG submission 71477) | Bulk soil microbial communities from a Populus tree surrounding site in Tennessee, USA - Soil MetaG P. deltoides SBSDD1 | ecosystem: Environmental > Terrestrial > Soil > Tree plantation...
GAGGCTCTCTTCCATATATGTCTGTAATTGCTCTGCAGCATCTGGTCCATGAACTTCCATTGTTACATACGCCAAGGCTTGCAGAACATTGGCGAGTTCCTTTCGATTTCCCAAATTTCGGCAGATGTCTTCGCTTTCGTGCAGAGAGTCGAATGCCAGTTTTGCATCACCCAGAAAAGCAGACGAAAACCCCAAAAAGTTGAGCGCATGTATCAATGTTAATTTGTCATCCAATTGTCGCGCCAGGGCAACACTTTGTTTGGCGGCGATCTGCCCTGTGCGATGGTCTCCCCGATTGACCGATAACATTGCCAGGACCCAATAGGCCCTGGCACGTGTTTGATCAATGCTGTCGCGAGGAAGCGATGACGACTCTGCACGGGTGATTGCAGCCTGACACCAGTTGCATCCTTCAGTCAAATAACCGTGTGAGAGCCAAAACAACGATAATGAGCAAACCATTTGCAGCGCCGATTCGTGATCATATTCCAGCGCCCAACCTAATGCAGACCGTAGGTTATCGTGTTCAATCTCAAGCAGATTTAACCATGGCAGCCTCTGACCGCTGACAAGTTTCTCTTCGACGGATTTGGCATATTCAAGAAAGTAAGCCCGGTGATGGTTCCGCGCGGCAACGGAGTCGCCCGATTCGAGCAGCTTTTCCATCGCGTATTGTCTGATTGTTTCAAGATACCTGTATCGGGACTCGCCTTCCTGTTCTTCCACAATGACCAGGGATTTATTAATCAGCCCTGACAAGTCATCGATCGCTTCTGACTCTCCCAGGACTGATTCGGCGGACTCAAAGGTCCAGCCGCCTGAGAATACTGCCAGCCAGCGCAAGGCACGCTGCTCCGTTTCATTGAGAGTCTGATAACTCCAATCAATCAGGGCGCGCAAGGTTTGTTGGCGCGGCACGGCGGTGCGGCTTCCACCTGTCAACAGCTTGAATCGATCGTCGAGGCGCGCCGCGATTTGTTCTGGTGTGAGTAGATTGACGCGTGCTGCCGCCAGTTCAATCGCCAGAGGAATACCATCCAAGCGGTGACAGATTTGGGTCACGGAGGAAGCATTGGATTCCGTCAATCGGAAATGCGGTTCGACTTTGGTGGCTCGTTCGACGAAGAGGCGCAGGGCTTCGTAGTCCATCAGACTTTCAGTGTCTTGCCGCTCGCTCGGGCCTTGGAAGCTCTGTGGCAAAGATAGCGAGGGCACGCGATAAACTGTTTCGCCATCGATCCCCAGCGCTTCGCGGCTCGAGGCAACGATCTTGAGATTTGGACAGGTAAGCAAAAATTGTTCCGAGAGTTTGGCACAAGATTCTACAAGATGCTCGCAGTTATCAAGGATGAGTAGCATTTGTTTGCCGCGCAGGTAATCCATGAGAAGTTCGTGAAGGGTAGTGCCTTGTGCCTCACGCAGTTTGAAAATGGAAGCAACCGTCGAGATGATATATGTTGGATCAGCAAGCGGCGCGAGTTCGACCAGCCATACCCCATCTTTGAAATTACCGATCTGTTCAGCAGCGACCTGGAGTGATAGACGCGTCTTGCCAGTACCGCCCGGACCAATGAATGTCAGACTGCGCGTTAGAGTTAGTAGTTGCTTTGCCTCCTCCAGTTCGCGCTCCCGACCAATAAACGAGGTAAGTTGTTGCGGGAGATTATGTTTGAAAGCCTCCAGTGTATTTAAAGGCGGGAACTCAGATTGGATATCTGGAGAGTCCAATTGATAGATATGTTCCAGATGCAATACGTCCTTTAATTGCCGTTCGCCCATATCTTTGAGTTGTATATGATTTGGAAGTCTCTCCTGGACCAGATCGAAAGCACTTTGTGAAAGAAGGATCTGGCCCCCGTGCGCGGCAGACATGATCCGTTGGGTCAATGCCAACGTTGCATATCCGGAATAGCCTGTTTGAAATGAGTCCCTATACAGTTGTGCCGTGCCGGTATGGATTCCCATCCGCACTTTGATTGGGGCTGGCATCCATGATTCACTTTGTAACATTCGTTGGGCATCCAGTGCGGCGTGTAGCGCGTCGCTAGCTGTATCAAATGCCACAGAAAAAGAGTCGCCAACAATTCTAAAGACAAAACCGTTATAGGCTTGGACAGCTTTACTTAGTAATTCATTGTGCCGCGTAAGCAAGGCGGGCATCTCGTTGGGATAATACTGCGCAAGCCTGGTACTGCCTTCAATATCGGTGAATAAAAAGGTTACAGTACCAGTCGGTACCTGTTCCGCTGATTGATGAGGCTCTGTCGAACGATCAGCCATAATTTTCCTCCAAGGCGAATTCAACCGCTCGTTCCATTGTCAAGGATCGCCCCTCGGCCCAGTGTGAGGCAAAGACTTTTTCATCCGTATTGGCGCGCAGGTCGGCGATCTCAGGGTCATATTCACTTCGCTCCTGAGGAGTCATCGCAATGTTGATTTTCTCACGCAGTGATTCGGCCGCGCCGAATAATTTCGCGGCGCGTTCGGGTTGTTCCTGGGCCTTGGCGATGAAAGCAAAACACTCCAGTTGATGTGCAATGGCCGCTCGGTGGCCCAGCCTTTGCCATTCCAGGATTGTTTCGCGGTACTTCGGCATTGCCTGATTGAATTGACCTTGTTCTCGCTCAATATGCGCCAGTTCACTGCGGATCATATTGATGCGATGTTTGTCTCCAAACTCCAGAAAAACTGGCAGGCAGGTTCGGAATCGCGAACGGGCCTGATCATAATCTCCTGTAGTCTTCGCAAAGAATCCCAACCCAAAGATGGTCATGGCCCTTCCCCATCGATTCCCACCTGCTTCCGATACTGCGATGGCTTCTTCACCGTAAGCCAGCGCGCCTTCGGGGTCTTGTTTGAAGATTGCTGTAAGCTGCCCCATCATGACCAATGAATATCCAAAAGCTGGGCTGTTTCCTTGTTCACGCGCGATTGCGAGGGCTTCCTGTGCGAGTGCGTATGCTTCAGCAACTTCTCCTAAATTCGCTTTTCCAGATGCGAGTTGTGCAAGTGCATAAGACAGAGTTTGTTGATTACCTGATTTTTGAGCCAGAGCAATGCTTTCAATGGCTGTGGAACGTGTGGTTTCGTTATCTCCGAGATCGGTTGCCATTCTACTTAAAGCCAGGTATGCCCGGGCGCGAACGTTTAATTGCTCGTTTGTCATGTCAATTTCCTGCATAGCGCGTAACTTTGCTTTTTCCAATACCTCCAATGCCCAACGATTGCCCTCCGCTGAATAGCCTTGAGTCATCCAAAAAAAGGGAAGCGCTCCAACGAATCGCAATGCGGCTTCAATATCTTTTGCCAGTCCCCATTCCAGTGCAGCGCGGAGATTATCATATTCAGCATTTAGTTTTGTCGCCCACTGCAAATATCCAAAGCGCTCCAGGTTTGGCTCAGCAGTTTCAGCCAGTTCCAAAAAGTAATGGAGATGCTTATTTCGTACTTCTTCCCCTTCACCAGATTCAAGTAATTTATCGCGGGCATATTGCCGGATGGTTTCAAGAAGGCGATATCGTGTATCATCGCCTTGTTCCATCACCACCAGTGATTTGTTTACCAGTTGGGTCAATAAATCCAATACGTCCAAATCACTGTAGATCGACTCAACTGCTTCAAACGACCAGCCGCCTGCAAAGACAGAGAGTCGTCGAAGCAACGTCTGTTCATCACCGGAGAGCATATCATAGCTCCAATCGATCAGGGCGCGCAGGGTTTGCTGCCGCGGCAGGGCAGTCCGACTTCCGCCTGTCAGCAACCTGAAACGATCATCAAGACGAGACGCAATCTGTTCCGGAGAAAAAACTCGCGCCCGTGCTGCAGCTAACTCTATTGCCAAAGGAATCCCGTCGAGACGGTAACAGATCTGGGCGACGGACGCGGCGTTCTTTTCGGTCAGATTGAACGCCGGACTCGCGGCGGAGGCGCGATCCACAAAGAGTTGAATCGATTCGTAGCCCATCAATGCCTCAGGCGAATCTTTAGATTGAGCCGGTACCACAAGCGATGGTACACGATAGACTGTTTCGCCGTTGATCCCCAACGCCTCGCGGCTGCTGGCGAGGATCTTCAGGTTCGGGCAGTGATGCAGGTATTGATCTGCCAGCTGCGCGCAGGTTTCGACGAGATGTTCACAATTATCCAGGATGAGCAACAAGTCTTTGTCACGCAGATAATTGAGCACCAGAGAGTCCAGCGGCATGCCTGGTTGTTCGCGAACGCCAAACACCGCGGCAACCGCCTGGAGGACAAGCGATGCTTCTGTGATTGGAGCCAGTTCGATCAGCCAGACGCCATCTCTGAACGATACAAGCAGGTCATTTGCGAGCTGCAGTGAAAGGCGTGTCTTGCCAGTGCCGCCGGGCCCGATCAATGTCAGCAGGCGGGCGCCTTCCAGTTTTTGTTTTGCCTCGGCCAGCTCACGCTCACGACCAATAAAGGATGTAAGTTGAACGGAGAGGTTGTTTGGGTGCAGATTGAGGGAATGAAGTGCCGGGAATTCTGTCTGCAGACCTGGCGCCTTGACCTGATAAAGATGCTCTGGTTTCGACAAATTTTTCAAACGGTGTTCACCCAAATCGAGCAGGTTTGTGTTTTCAGGCAGATGTTCGCGCGCCAATTCTGCGGTAACAGACGAAATCAGGATTTGCCCGCCATGCCCAGCAGACATGATCCTGGCGGCGCGGTTGAGGGTCTGCCCGTAATAATCGTCCCCGCGTCGTTCAGCTTCGCCGGTGTGCAGCCCCATGCGGACTTTGATCTCCAGGTTGTCACTCAGTAATTGAAGATCATGCTGAACCGATAGAGCCGCATCGATCGCCTCAATTACAGTCACAAATACTGCATGAACTCCATCCCCCGTTGTTTTGATAATGTGCCCACGATTTGATTCGATTCTTTCCTTCAGAATCGCGTCATGTTTCGCGAGCGCAGTATTCATCTCGGCTGGGAATTTTTCCCAAAGTTGAGTTGACCCCTCAATATCTGTGAAGAGGAAGGTGACGGTGCCGGAGGGGAGGGTCATAATGAATTCTCCTCCATTGCAAGGGCGATTGCCTGTTCGACGGTCATTGCATGACCTTCCGCGGAGAGACGTGCAAATTCAGCATCATCCATTTTAGAATGGATGACCGCCAAATCTTTTTCAACAGCAACCTGTTCAACTGGCGCACGATGATTATTCAGCTTTTCACGCACGGCATCAGCCCAGGCAATGAGTTGCGCTGCGCGTTTAGGTTGTCTTTGATTTACATTGAGGCTCGCTAATCCTTCCATGGCATAAGCCAAAGTGATTAGATTGCCCACCTTTTTGGAACCTCGAATGCAATCTTCAAACATCTTGCGTGCTTGTTGATTATCACCCTGCCGTAAAATTGTACAAGCCGTATATACTTGAGCCCAAAGATATTGATTCTGATCCCCGATTTTCTCACATAACAGCATTGCTTCTTCATAATACTCTTTTGCCCTTCCGTAATTATCCTGCCAATAGGCAAGATTTCCAAAAGCTTTGAGAATCTCTGCCTCGTGTACCTGATCACCTATTTGACGGGAAAGGGAGAACGCTTCCTCCAACCAGGGAGCGGGCGAGGAAAAATCCGCCTTCACAATCGTTAATCGAGCTAATGATGAGAGGCTTCCTGTGATACCATACAAATGTCCTAACTCCCGATAGAGACATAGACTTTCTCTGACCAAATCTATTGCATGTTCTATATCGTTCGTAGTAAGGGATAACCATTCCAACGTATCCGCTTGACCAATTTTGTCTCCCAAAACGCGGTAGACGGCAAGACCCTGCTCAAGAAGAGGAACGCCATCCCCCATGTTCCCTTGAGCTACAGTGAATATGCCCAGAACAGACAGACTAAGCGCCTCAATTTGCCTGTCAGATAGCGTGCGAGCCATTTGCCTACCTTGTTCTGCAATCTTGATCATTTCAGTAAAATCACCCTGTCTAAAAAGACAATAGGAATAGATGCATAATGCCTGCACGTGCAGGGTATCAACTCTAGGGTAGCGTTCCAAAAGTTGTGCCGCCCTTTCACCCAGCCCTTGAAAGTAACCGTGTGCCAGCCAAAACCGCCAGGGGGTGGCAAATATTCGTAATCCTGATTCAACGTCATTGGTAAGTGCCCATTCCCAAGCCATACGAAAGTTATCGAGCTCATCATCCAAACGATTCAACCATTTCAATTGATTTGCACGATACAGTTCCGGCTCGGCTTGTTTCACAAGTTTCACGAAATAAGCCAGATGCTTATCGCGAATAACTTCACTGCCGCCTACTTCCAATAATTTTTCGCGCGCATACTGGCGAATGGTTTCCAACATTCGGTAGCGCGTCTCCCCACTCTGGGATTGTTCAATGACAACAACCAATGACTTGTTGACAAGTTGGCTGAGCAAATCCAGCACATCAAAGGATTCGATACCATCTCCTGTGCAGACTTCTTCCGCTGCTTCGAGAGTCCAACCGCCTGCGAAGACGGAGAGTCGTTGCAGAAGCAATCGCTCGTTCTCGGTGAGAAGGTCATAACTCCAATCGATCAGCGCACGCAAAGTTTGTTGACGCGGTAAGGCTGTTCGTGCGCCACCGGTCAACAAACGGAAGCGGTCGTCGAGGCGCCTCAAGATCTGTTCAATGGAAAGCATCTTACTGCGCGCTGCGGCAAGTTCTATCGCCAGGGGAATACCGTCGAGGTGGTAACAGACCTGGGCGATGAAGGGTGCATTGTCTTTGTCCACCACAAAGTGCGGAGCGACAAGCAGAGCGCGATCAATAAAGAGTCGCACCGCTTCATATTGCGAGAGTTGTTCGATCGTAGGAGGGTGTTTTGGATCGGGCAAGGAAAGCGATGGGACGGGATACGAGGCTTCGCCTTTCACGCCGAGCGCTTCCCGGCTCGAAGCCAGGACCTTGAGTTCGGGCGCGGCATTGAGCAAAGTGTTTACTACTTGTGCGCTGGCAGAGACAAGATGCTCACAATTATCGAGAACGATCAATGCCTGCTTTTCATGCAGATATTCTTTTAATACATCTAGGGCCATCTTGCCCGGTTGCTCAACGATGCCAATCGCTGAGAGAATGGTTTGTGGGATCAGATCAGGATCAGCCAGCGGCGCGAGTTCGATAAACCAGACACCATGATCAAACTTCTCGAGCAGATCCGCCGCCACATACAGCGAGAGGCGTGTCTTGCCCGTACCCCCAGAGCCGGTCAAGGTGACAAGACGATGTTCATTCAATTCATGTTTGATTTCGGCAATTTCATTTTCACGTCCGATGAATGACGTGAGTTGTGTTGGCAGATTATTGGGGAATGAGTCAAGGGTCTTTAGCGGTGGGAACGATGCGGGAAGCCCCGATAAGTTGAGTTGATACAAGCGTTCGGGGCGCAGTAAATCTTTGAGACGTTTCTCACCTAAATCGAACAATTCTGAATCTTTTGGAAGCGCATCGCGCACAAGCTCACGCGTTGCGCGGGAGAGGAGGATTTGTCCACCATGCCCTGCGGACATAACACGTTGAGTTGTAGCCAGTGTGGCATAGCCTGTGTAAATCGTAGGCGCGGATGTGTCATTAAGTTTTGCCGCGCCAGTGTGAATGCCCATGCGCACTTTGATGGGTGCGGGTGACCATGACTCTTGTTGGAGCAGTTGTTGTGCATTTGAGGCTGCATTCAAAGCATCCATTGGAGAATGAAACGCCACTGCCAGTGAGTCACCATCGCTCTGAAAGACATATCCGTGTTGTGCTTGAATGACTTGTCTCAAAATTTCAAGATGGCGCGCGAGAAGGACCGGCATGGCGTCAGGATATTGCTGGGCCAGTTTGGTGCTGCCTTCGATATCGGTGAAGAGGAAGGTAACCGTGCCGGAGGGGAGGTTATTCGTGTTTTTCATTTACTATGTATTCAATCACCTGCTCCACTGTCATGATTCCTGTCGCAGAAACAAGAACCCCGTCCCAGCAATGATCAAATGCAGGATCAAAAACGGGATGTAATTCGTGGTGGGCCAACCCCTTAACATCCACAACAAGTCACCGCCAGCGCCGCGAATCAGTTCAAGGATGGAAACGGTCAGAACAAGGATTTTGTTGTGTGACGAGTCCCGCGCATAGTAAAGCATGATAATTCCCAACACTCCCATCTCAAGCACAAAAATGAGCCATGCATCCGAAAACGCCTTGAGAGCGATCGCATTCCCTGCGAACGGATTCATTGTGCCAAACATTTGCGGGTCAAAAAATAAGACTCTCAGGCTTGTTAGCGCGAGGACCAGATAAAAGAGACCCACGATCCGGAGCCACCAGGTTATCCTTGTCATGAGAAGTCCTTTTATTACAGATGACCCCCGGTTCCTGTTATACCCGTCCGCTGGCAAATAATAATCTATCGCGTTGGAGTGGTGTGGGGCTATGAATTGCTAGAGTGATTTTGGGTCGTGGTTGGTTCCAGGGTCTGAGGGTTACCACATTCAAGGCAGGGTCGCGAGAGTCAAACGCAGCAGTAAGAATTGTACCTTGATCCCTGCATTCCCAGCGGAGCATCTCCCATAAATATTGCGCGATTTTTATCTGACCCGACTCATACCAAAGCCCGTTGACCGCAACATCGCGCAGGGTGAAATCTGGTGGAAGCAGATGCACCATTTTGTTCAACAGGCGCAGCAGTCTTGGAGGATTGTTTACCGTATCCGATTTCAATAGCCCGCGCGCCCAGGTTTGCGCTCCAGCCAATAGATTTCCATGAGAGTCAACTGCTGCATAATAGCGATAGGGCTTCTGCCCTTCCACGGAAACATCAAGCGCGTGGATAATAGAATCCGGGCTGCTCGGAGGGTAAAGATCGTACTGCCTGTAAAAGGTGTTTTGCTTAAGGGCAAATTCTTCATATTCAGCAGAATTAATTTTGCGGATGTCTACATCGGCAAATGATTTGGGTTTGCGTGTCAGCGTGGGTACGAAGCGCACGTCGATGGCCGACTCGGCAAACTCACGGCACCATTTACTGGCTACCGCGTGCGAAGCGTGATTGTCATGCAGCATACCTGTGCTAATCACACATTGCTCTCCGTATTCTTCCCGCGCCTTTTGAACGCGCCAATTAGCAATTTGATATCCAAGTCCCTTGCCACGAAATTCCTCTTTCACTTTGAGACCATCCAGAAATGCGAGTGGTAACACCTCATCGTTAAACCGAACTGTGCTAAAACGGACAGTACCCATCCCAACCAGCCCGTCATAGTCCTCACATTCCACAACGACGCCACGTGTGCGGAATTCAGTTCCCGAAGTGATGGCGCTGTAGGGGTCTACCTGAAAGTGTGTTGTCAGGTCGCCGCCAAATTCTGTGATGAGCTTTACAAGCGCTGGACTGTCGGATGGTTGTAGTTCTCGTAGATTGAATTTTTGAGTGGCCATAATTCTATTGTTAATTCAAGAGGCTTTTATCATAAGTTTGATGCCTTAGAGTGATAGTGCAAACTCTATCGCCTGTTCCATTGTCATGGATTGTCCCTCTACCCATAGCGAACTGAATTCTGGTTCAGGTAGCAATGAACGCACGTGCACACCGGCCTGATCATATTCAACGCGTTCATAATCTGTCATTGGTGCCTGGATTTTGTCGCGCAAGGCCTCCGCCGCGCCGAATAGTTTTACAGCAGCTTGTGGTTCCTCCTCTGCTACAGCGAGAAATCCAAAACATTCCAACTGATGCGCTATGGCGGCGCGATTGCCCAGGTCCTGCCAGCCCTTAATCGTCTCTCGATAAATCAATCTGGCTTGCGTCACATTCCCTTTTTGGCGTTCGACGTGACCCTGTTCGCTGCTCATGACCATTACAAAATATTTGCTGTGGATTTGGCTGAATGCCTCTCTTCCTTGTTCAAAGATTTTTCTTGCCGAATCATAGTTGCCGCGCATGCGCTCATCCATGCCCAAGCCCAAAAGGAACATGCTCACCTGAAATGAATTGGGCATTTCACTCACCAACGCTCTCAGTTGTCCAATATATCTTTCCTTTTCGGTTTCATTGCCCCTGTGTGCATAAAGCCTTGCCATGTTCAGCTGAGCCATGCCCAACCCAAAACTGTCATTGACGTCCTCCGTAAATATCTTCAGCGCTTCCTGCGCGGCTTCTTCGGCCCCCGGCAAATCGATAAAGGTGGAGGCAGTGTAATACGTTGACAGACTACTGCCCAGCATCTGTTTATCACCGATCGCACGCGAGATGGCGATGGCTTCCTGAAGCGCTGCGACAACGATGGGTATGTTGCCCACTCCTAGCCCAACCATACCTTGTACAAACAATGCCCTGGCAAATAACTTCTTACGATAAAGATCAGCATCTCCACCTGCGGCAGGCGGCAGGGATCTAGCGCGCTCAGTAGCTGCCATCAAGATCCCAACTCCTTCTGCAGGCATACTCAACATGGCAGATGTGACGCAAAAGTTTGCAGCCAGGCGGACATTCTCTTCAGCATGATGTTCCGACCCCCATTCCAACGCGGCCCGGACATTTTCAATTTCTTCATCTATCCTGCTGAGGATAGGC
>Ga0075417_10000294_pt1 | contig 10540 bp, 7 predicted proteins | sample SoiMetdeltSBSDD1_FD_71477 | JGI IMG/M metagenome (GOLD analysis project Ga0075417, IMG submission 71477) | Bulk soil microbial communities from a Populus tree surrounding site in Tennessee, USA - Soil MetaG P. deltoides SBSDD1 | ecosystem: Environmental > Terrestrial > Soil > Tree plantation...
CTGGCAGGGACTGTGGAACAACCTGCTGAATCCGAAAGGCAGCCTCTTCTACCTTGGCGTGTTCACGCAACTCATCACGCCTGACATGTCGATCCCGCAGACGGTGCTGCTCGTGACCGTGATGATGACGGTCAGTGCTCTCTTCTGGCTGCTGTTCGTGAACACGCTGCAGTTGCCGATCGTCGGCCGCCGCCTGTCGCAATCGACGGTGCTCGTCAATCGCGCGCTTGGCGTGGTGCTCATCCTCTTCGCGGTCAGGCTGGCGATCCCGAATTGACCGCCCGCTGCGCCCGGCGCTTCAAGGCTGCTTCCAGCTGGCGATTGCCTGACCCTGGAGAGAGTCGGCGCCGAACTGGAAGATCTCGATTCGTATTCCACCAGGATCGGTGGCGTTGGCCGACATCGAATCGCCGCGACCCTGGCGTGGCTCCTCGACGGTCACGCCGCGCGACTTCAGCGCGGCGACGGTGGCCTTGAGATCCGCGACGTGCAGGCCGAAATGATTGAGGCCCGGACGCCGGTTCGCGTTTGCCGGCTGCAGCTCGATGAACGTGTCGCGGCTGACTTGGATGTATGACAGCGTCGGCTGTCCCTGATCGTTCTTGACGGTGAACCCGTCTCGGAAGCCCATCTTCTCCGTGTAGAACTTGTAGGCGTCGTCGAAGTTCTCGACGGCGATCGCCACGTGGTTCATGTTGTTGACGCCGGTGAGCCGCGCGCTCTGCGCGAAGCCGGTACTGATCGCCGACCCGATGGCAAGACCCGTCACGAACACGAATACAGTGCGCATGCCCAACTCCTCTGATCGTAGAGCGGAGGCTTCAGCCTCCGCGCGCCCGCACGCTCTACGTTACCGACTGCCAGCCTTCGGAATGATCTCGAAGTATTTGTTGTTCTCGTTGCAGATGTATTCCAGCAGCTCCGTGTCCGGAGCGAGCGCGAGTGGCAGCGTCACGTCCCACGGCTTGGTATACGCACCGGGATCGTCGATAGTGATGTGGACGTCCATGTGACCGAAATCCTTGCGCACGAACCGCTCGACGACGCGCAGCTTGTCGGTGGCCGGCTTGCCGAAGTTATCCAGCCAGCCCCTGTCGTTGAAGCCCTTGGTCTCGACGACGAAGGCGTCCTTCTCCCATTTCCCCACGGAGTAGCCGAACCAGGTGGGGTTCATATCCGCGGGAAACGAGCGACCGTCGGCGAAGATCTGCCGGTACGAATGCACCGCTTCGTACAGGATGACCACCATGCCTGGCACCTGCAGAATCTTGAACGGATACGGCACGAGGTCGGACCGTGGCACGCCACCGACGATGCAGTTGGCGGTGGGGTCGTCCCTGCCGTCATTGGCGCGGCGCTCCTTGTAGAGTTTCTCGGCCCACGCCTGGTAAGGAACGGAGTTCGGCGGCAAGTTGGCGGCGATGTCACCGATCAGGATTGCGGCCGGTCGCCACAAGCCGGAGAGGTCAGGCGTCCCATCCGCAGTTCGCGGGGCGGGCGCGGATAGATTCGGCTTGCCATCCGCCGTGCGCGGGATGCCTGGTGTTGGCTGCTTGAGCCACTGCGCCGCCGGCGCAGCGGTCATCACGCACGCGAGCGCGACTGCGATCCGGACGCTCTGCACAAGTCCCCTCCGGCTTCTCAACGATCAGCGTTCAGCTTCGGAATGATCTCGAAGTACTTGTTGTTCTCGTTGCAGATGTATTCGAGGAGCTCGGTGTCCGCCTGAAACGCCAGCGGCTGCACCACGGTCCAGGGCTTGGTGTAGGTCTTCGGGTCGTCGATCGTGATTTCGATGTCCATGCTCCCGAAGTTCTTGCGAACGAACTTCTCAGTCACACGAAGCTGCTCGGTCGCGGGATGTCCGCTGTTGTCCAGCCAGACGTTGTCGTTGAACCCGGTCGTTGTCACGACCAGGGCGTCGCCGTCCCACTTCGCGACCGAGTAGCCGAACCACGCCGGATTCGGATCCTTCGGCAGCTCGCGCCCATCGGTAAAGATCTGGCGATACGCGTGCACGGCCTCGTAGAGGATGACCATCATGCCGGGCACTTCGAGGATCCGATAGGGATACCCAACCAGGTCCGATCGCGGCACGCCGCCGACGATGCATTTGGCGGTCGGATCCTCGCGGCTGTTGTTCGCCCGGCGCTCCTTGAGCAGCGCTTCGGCCCACGGCTGGAAAGGAACCGGGTCCTTGAGGTTCCTCGCGATGTTTCCGACGCCTGGTCCTCCCGGCGCCGGCCGCCACAGCCCGGCGAGCACCGGCTTTCCGTTCGCGAGCCGCGGCGTCGGTGCGGTCAAGTCCGGCTTGCCGTCCGCCGTGCGCGGAATGCCCGCAGTCGGGTGCTTCAACCACTGCGCGGAAACCACAGTGCTCATGGCGAACACCACCACGACAATGAACCGAATCTTCATGGAGGGATTATGTCCTCGGTGATAGGGTTGTCAAGCGCGGTGAATCCTCGTAGATTCTCCGGGTGATGGAGGCGCATATGACACGGTCGACTTCCGTGACGACGCTGATTGCGGTGGCTCTTGCGGGCGCCGTCTCCCTGCTCACTGCGCAGCAACCCGCCTCCGCGCAAGGCTCCGGCGCGGCAGGCTCCCCGGCGGACGTCATCATCTCCAACGGCAAGATCATTACGGTCGATGAGCGTTTCACGATCGCTCAGGCCGTGGCCGTTCGCGGCGACCGAATTGTCGCAGTCGGGAGCGATGCGGAGATCGCGAAATGGGCCGGTCCGGCCACGCGCCGCATCGACCTCCGGGGGCGCGCGGTCATCCCCGGGTTGATCGACAACCACATGCACCTGCTGCGTGCCGGCACCACCTGGCAATGGGAAGTCCGTTGGGACGGCGTGGGCACCCGCGCCGCCGCGCTCGAGAAGCTTCGCACGCGCGCCAAGGCTGTGGCGCCGGGCGAATGGGTCTACAACTTGGGTGGATGGGCGATCGAGCAATTCGCGGACGACTCGAAGCCGTTCACGCGCGAAGAATTGGACAAGGTCGTCCCGGACAACCCCGTGTTCCTGCAGGCCTCGTACTACGAGGCCTATCTCAATAGCCGCGCGCTCCAGCAGCTGAAGATCGACGAGAAGTCGCCTGACTGGGCCGTGCGCGATGCCAAGGGGCAGCCGACCGGTCGCATCACCGAAGCGGGCTTCCGCGGGCTCGTCGGCAGGCTCCCGACAGCGTCACCAGCGGATGTCGAGAAGAGCACGCTCGGCATGATCCGGGATCTCAATCGTGCCGGCCTCACGACGTTCGGCGTAGCCGGCTGTGACGCCGACCTGATCGGCACGTATCGAAAGTGGGCGGCTGAGGGCAAGCTCAACGTCAGGACGTTCTGCATCGACGGTGTCGGCGTCGGTAACTCCCCAGAGCAGGTCGAGCGTGCGCTTCCGCGGATCGCGGAGATCAAACTGTTCCAGGGCGACAACTGGGTCGACAAGATCTTCTACGGCGAGAGCGTCTACGGACCGCTCCATGACCCGATGTTCATTCGTAAGTCGGATCCGAAGCCGGAACAGCTCGCGCTCTGGCGCAAGATCGCGACCGAGATCGCCAAGAACCGTCTGCCTCTACACGTGCACGCCAACCTCACCGACACGATCGATGGCTTTCTCGATCAGATTGAAGCGATCAACAAGGAGTACCCGGTCAAGAATCTCCGGTGGGTGCTGGCGCACGCGAATCAGCTGAACGCGACACAGCTCGCGCGCATGAGGGAGCTGGGACTCTACGCGGCGGTTCACCCATGGGCGGTCATCAACGGCGGCATCAATCAGCGCGTCTTCGGAGACGCGGCGCTCGACATGGCGCCGCTCGACACCATTCAGAAAAGCGGTGTCGTGTGGGGGTTCGGCAGCGATGGCAGCCGCGCGAATCAGATCCTGCCCTTTACCACGCTATGGTGGGCTGTCACCGGCAAGATGGTCGGCGGCGCCAAGGTGCTTCGACAGCCGATCAGCCGCGAGGATGCCCTCATCGCGCACACGCGACGGAACGCGTTCCTCGTCTTTCAGGAGAACAACCTCGGCTCGATCCAGGCAGGCCGCCTGGCCGATCTCGTCGTGATGGATCGCGACTACCTCACAATCCCGGCGGATCAGATCAAGGACATCAAGACGATGATGACGATGGTCGGCGGGCGGATCGTGTACGACGCGACGAGCCCCGCGGCATCAACACACTAGCCATGCCAGCCTACTGGGTCGCTCGCGCGAAGATCACGGATCCCGTGCAGTACAAGAAGTACACGGACCTCGTGCCCTCAATCATCGCCAGGCACGGCGGCAGGATCCTGGCGCGCGGCGGCCGGTATCACATCAACGAAGGACCGCACGACTTCCATCGCTTCGTCGTGATCGAGTTCCCCACGCTCGAGCAGGGCGTCGCCTGCTTCGAATCCCCGGAGTATCAGGCGGCGGCCGCATTCAGACGCGCCGGCGGCGGCATCGTCGAGAACGTGATGGTCGACGGGGGCGATGCCACGAAGTGAATTCTGAATTCAGAATTTAGAATTCAGAATTCATTTCTGCGCCGCTTTCTCCTCGGCACGTGCCGCGCTCAGGATGTTGCGCAGGCCGTAGTTTCCCTCGTGGCACCCGTACTCGAAGATCGCCTGGCTCTCGTCCCTCGTCAGCTGCATCGCCCACGTCCAGGGCCGCGTCCACGTCTTCGCATCGTCGTAGGTGACGGACCATTCGACCTTGTTGGGTGAAACCGGCGTGAAGCGCTCGATCAGCCGCAGGCTCTCCGTCGCGCCCCTGTTGTTGACGGCGGGATGAAAGTTGGTCGTTTCCACGACCAGCGTGTTTCCCTCCCATCGGCCGCGGGCGTCTCCCATGTACTGCTTGATCGACGAGGCGATCTGCGGGCGGCTGTCGAGCGGGATGATGCGCGCCTCGTGAATCATCTCGTAGCGGATCACGACCGCATCAGGCGACTGCACGATCTCGTAGGAGTTGCCATAGATCTTCGGCGTCATGGAACCGGGCACGCTCAACGAGATGCAGCGGTCGTAGAGGCTGCGGTCGGTCCACGAATCAGCCTCCCCTCGTCCGCTTCGCGCACGTTCGGCAGCGCGTGCAGCAGCGCGCTTCTTCGCATCCTCAGTCTCCGAAGGAATCTTCCCGCTCGGATCGACGATGAGCCAGAGCCGGCTGTTCTTCGCGTCGTAGTTCTCGTACCAGTGCGTGGGACCGGCCCCGGTGATGCCGCCGGCCTGCGGCGCGCGTGCCGCCGTCTGCCTGTTTCGCTCCCGGACGATGTCGGCGAACTCGCCGTCTTCCACGTTATCGGGCGCCTTCGCCGACAGGTTGTCGGGCTTTTCCATCGGGATGCCCGATTCGTCCTTGTTGGTGTAAGTCCCTTGCAGGTCCGGGTGACCCCACGGCGTCCGTGGAGGCGCCCACTGCTTCGCTGCGGCCGGCGGGCTCGCGGCCCGGGTCTGCGCAAGGGCTGTCGTGGGAGGCGCCGCAATCACCAGCGTGGCGAGCGCAGTGAGAAGAACGGCAAGGCGTAGTGCGCCCATGAGGAACCCTCCTCCTGGGCGCGATGATAACGCAGATTGACAGAGGTGTACGACGGCCCTAGAATCCGACCACTTTTTACTCGGCGAAATCCCGACGCACTTATCTCGCCTTTCATGCGTGTCGTGACCCAACGGGCCGTCAGAGGAGGTCACTATGGGATGGTCGGGTTTGCTACAGCGGTTCTTGCTGGTTTCGGCAGTACTAACAGTTCCCCTTATAGCGTCCGCGCAGGAAGCCGTCCTGAGCGGGACGGTGACCGACAGCACGGGGGGCGTCCTCACTGGCGTCACGATTACGGCCGTGAACACGGCCACGGGGAACACATTCGTGGCCGTCACCGACGAGCGCGGCGTCTATCGCGTCAACGCTCGCGCCGGCGTGTACCGGCTGAGAGCGGAGCTGCAGGGATTCAGAGCGGTCACGCGCGAGGGACTGCAGCTGCTCGTCGGCGAGATCGTCACCGTCAATCTGCCGATGCTGGAGGCGACGGCCGCTGAGACGGTCACCGTCACGGCGGTTGCGTCGCTCATAGACATCTCGTCGTCCAGTCTGGGAGGCAACGTCGATCCAACGCAGGTCAAGGAGTTGCCGGTCGCCGGACGCAACTGGATGGGCCTGGCGCTGCTGGCGCCTGGAAGCCGCACGTCCTCGACCAACGCTTCAGCGCCGCTTCCGGATCGGAACGGCGGCGAGGCGCGTGAGTTCCAGCTCAACCTCGACGGACAACAGATCTCGTCGGAGCTCGGTGCCGGCAACCAGCCGCGGTACAGCCAGGACTCGATCGCCGAGTTCCAGTTCGTCTCGAACCGATTCGATGCGACCCAGGGAAGATCGTCTGGTGTGCAGGTGAACGCGATCACCAAGTCTGGCACCAACAACCTGTCAGGTGTCTTCCGATCCAACTTCCGTGACAGCAGCTTCAACTCGCCAGACCCCAGCCTGATTCCGCCGCGCGTCGTCCCGATCAAGAACCAGCAGTACAGCACGGCCGTCGGTGGACCTATCATCACCAACAAGCTGCACTACTTCGGCAACTTCGAGTACGAGCGTGCGCCGCAGAGCAGCATCTGGAACACGCCGTACCCGACGTTCAACATCGAACTGACCGGCACGAGCACGCGAAAGCTTGGTGGTGCGCGCCTCGACTATCAGTTGTCCACGAATACGCGCGTGATGGGCAAGCTGTCCAAGCACAAGAGCTGGGAGCCGTTCGGCCCCGGCGCCTCCAACAGCCATCCGGCGCAGACCGGCACCACGGACGAGCGCAATGAGGAGTACCTGGGCCAGTTGACACAGGTGCTCAGCAATCGGATGCTGAACGAACTCAAAGGCGGATACAGCCACTTCGGATTCCGCAACGAACTCCTCACCGAGTGGTCGAAGCACTGGCAGGCGCCGCGCGTGACCAACGGCCATCCTCGTATCACGCTCACTGGCTTCTCGATTGCCGGCAACGCCAACTATCCACGCCATCGCGATCAGCGCGTGTCGTTTGTGCGCGATGACTTCATGTACTCCTTCGATGCCCGCGGCCGGCACGACATGAAGGCCGGCTTCGAATTCGTCCGTCACTACGAGGACAGCGAGAACTGCAATCGCTGTGGCGGCGAGATCGACGCCAGGAACTTCAACGTCTCGACGACACCAAACGCCGCTGCGCTCCTCGCCCAGATATTCCCCGACCCGTTCAACGTCGACTCGTGGAACCTGAATCTGCTCTCGCCGTTTGTCCGCAGTTACACGATCGGCGTCGGCACGTTCCCGCTGGAGTACGGTCAGCCCAAAGTGGGCGGGTGGGTGCAGGACGACTGGCGCATCGGCAGTCGGCTGACGCTGAATCTTGGCCTGCGGTACGACATCAGCTTCAACTCATGGGCGAACGAGGTGGGTGTCGAGCCGTTCTACTCTCCGGGGCGCCCGAACGACGCGAACAACATCCAGCCGCGACTGGGCTTCGCCTACCAGTGGAACGAACGCACGATCGTTCGCGGCGGGACCGGACTGTATTACGCGGATGCTCTCACGATCGACGCGTTCTGGCCGTACTACAACGCGCAACTGGCACGGCCTCAGTATTTCTATGATGGGCGCGCCGACTTCGCTACCAACCCGCTGAACGGACGGCCGCTGCCAACCTTCGATCAGGCGCAGTCGTTGTTCTGCAATTCCCCGAACCAGGCCGCGGCATTTGCCGCATGGCAGTCGAATAACTTCGCAGGCGCCGCACCCTGCCTCCTGAATACGTATCAGGAGATGCCGGCGCCGACTGAGTACATGAAGCAGGCGCGAACCTGGCAGACGTCGCTGGGCGTTCAGCGACAGTTCGCTGACACGATGTCGGTCGAAGCGGATTACGTCTACTCGCAGGGCCGATCGGAGAAGGACACGCTCGACAACGTCAATCTCTCCTTCAACCCTGCGACCGGCGCGAACTATCCATTCAGCAACCGGGCGCTTCTTCCGTACCCCCAGTACGGAATCATCTCGATGATTCCGCACAACACGCGTTCCGGATATCACGGCCTGCAGACGAGTTTCAACAAGCGAATGAGCCGGCACTGGCAGGCGTCGGGCACCTACACACTGTCGTGGTTCAAAGATGCGTCGAACCAGCCGTTCAGCGGCCTCGCAATCGTGCCGTTCGCGGTGGCACCGGATCTCGGCAACGAATACACGCTCGCGGACACCGATCAGCGGCACCGCGCCGTGTTCAGCGGCATCTGGGAAGTCGGCAAAGGGTTCCAGGTGAGCGGACTCCACTATTTGGGCGCCGGCATCCGCAGCGCCACGACCTACGGTGGCGACCAGCGCGGCCTCGGCGCCGGCGGCAGCGCGCGGCTGCGTCCCGACGGCACGATCGTCCCGCGCAACGACTACATCCAGCCGGCGCAGAACAAGACGGACGTGCGCCTGCAGCAGCGGCTTCCGCTGGGCAATCGCGCGAGCATCGATCTCATCGGCGAAGCGTTCAACGTGTTCAACCGGCCGAATTGGGGTATCACCACCCAGCAGAGCAGCGCGAACTACCTGCAGCGAACCTCGGCGCAGTACCGCGCGGTCCAGCTCGGGTTCCGAGTGAACTTTTAGTGGTCCGTATAGGCGGAAGGAGTACCAGTCACAACCAGCCTTCGACTGCGATGTCCCGGCCGCGACAACGGAGCGGCCGGTAGTGATCTAGGAAGGGCATACCATTGAACACGTGGCGGGGCCGGGTGGGAGATGATCCTGCCCGGCCCCTTCTCGTGATCCACGTCCTCTTCTTTCTGTCCGGCCTCAGCGCCCTGATCTATCAGGTCGCATGGGTGCGGCTGTTCGGCCGGGTCTTCGGCAACACGATCTACTCGGCATCGCTGGTCGTCGCGGTGTTCATGCTGGGACTCGGCGTGGGCGGCCTCGTTGCCGGCCGGTGGGCCGATCGACGCTACGCGGTGGCGCCAGGATCGCTGCTGCGCGCGTATGGATGGTTCGAGCTCGCGATCGCCGTGATGGGACTCATCATCGCTGCGCTGTTGCCGCGCCTCGATGAGGTGTCCGCGCTCGCCTCCTCATACGTGCGCGATGAGTCAGGCTGGAACGTCCTGTCAGTCGGCTCCTATCTGGCTCGTGCCGGCATGGCCGTCGCGCTGCTCACGCCGATCACACTGCTCATGGGCGGCACGCTGACGCTGCTCATCCGCCATCTCGTTCGCCGGAATCTCGATGCAGCCGGCTGGCAAATCGCGACGCTGTACGCCGTCAACACCGCCGGCGCGGCGGCGGCGTGTCTCGTGACGGATTTCGCGCTCGTGCCCAACATCGGGCTGTTGGGCGCTCAGCTAGTGGCGGTGGCGTGCAACGTGTGTGCGGGCGCGGGCGCGTGGTACCTCTCGACTCGGGATTCAGGATTCGAGATCCTGGATTCGAAGCGCCGGACTCGCTCCTCAAAGTCGGCGGCGCGAAAGACCGCGGCGAGCGCCGAGCCCGGAGTCGCTGTTCTCGAATCCCGAGTCCCGTCCCTCGACGTTGCTCGGGACGCCCTGAGCGATAGTCGTCCCTCGACTTTGCTCGGGACGACCCTGAGCTTGTCGAAGGGTCGAAGGACCGATCCCAGAGTCGCACTCACGGCGATCGCGCTCGCCCTGTCCGGCTTCGCGGCCATGGGCATGGAGATCGTGTGGTTCCGGCACTTTTCGATCCTGCTTGGCGGATTCCGTGCGGTCTTCGCGCTCCTGCTGGCTGTCATCCTGATCGGCATCGGAGCAGGTGCCTTCCTCGGAGGCGTTCTCGATCGACGGATACGACGGCCTGGCGTGTGTCTCATGATCACGCAGGCGCTCTTCGTCGCGTTCGCGTTGATCGGGCTCGCGGCCGCGGATGCAACCACGATCGACGCGCGGCTGGCAACCGAGGCCGGGCCCATGCCCCGGCTGACTGAGATCTGGTTCAACGCGAAGCCGATCCTGCTGGAGGTTGCGATACCTGCGCTGCTCATGGGCTTCAGTTTTCCGCTCGCGAACGCCATGGTGCAGCACGCGGAGCGCTCGGTCGGCCTGCGCGCCGGCGTGTTGTATCTGTCGAACACGCTCGGCGCCGTGTGCGGGAGTGTCGGCGCCGGTTTCGTGCTGCTGCCGATGCTCGGCGTTCAGCGCAGCACGACGATCCTGATGCTGGCCGCGGTGCTGGCGATCGTGCCCCTCGCGCTGGTGACCCGGCCGTCGAAGGCGATCGCCGGATCGATGCTCATCGCGCCGTCTGCGCTGGCAGTGTGGCTGCTCCTCCCCGCCACTCACGTCATGGATCGGGCCCTGCCTCGGCTCGCCGCCGGCGAGCGGCAGATCTTGGTGAGCGAAGGGCTCCTCGAAGTGATCGCCGTCACGGAGATTCCCGGCGAGGGACGACGCCTGTTCACCAACGGACACGAGATGTCATCCACGCGACGTCTCGCGCAGCGCTATATGCGCGCCTTGGCGCACATCCCGCTGCTGTCGATGGATCGCCCGGAGTCGGTGCTGGTCATAGGC
>Ga0075417_10000301_pt1 | contig 10484 bp, 8 predicted proteins | sample SoiMetdeltSBSDD1_FD_71477 | JGI IMG/M metagenome (GOLD analysis project Ga0075417, IMG submission 71477) | Bulk soil microbial communities from a Populus tree surrounding site in Tennessee, USA - Soil MetaG P. deltoides SBSDD1 | ecosystem: Environmental > Terrestrial > Soil > Tree plantation...
CCTGGGTGGCGTCCTCGGCGTCCTCGCGGTTGCCGAGGATCCGCAGGCAGAGGCCGTAGATGCGGCGCTCGTGGCGGGCGACGAGCGCGCCGAAGGCCCGGGGGTCGCCTCGTAGATGGGCGGCGAGGAGGGCCTCGTCGCTCGGGTCGCTCACGACGTCAGCTTGACGTTGGCCACCCCGCCGCGGAACTTGCCGTCGTCGTCCTGGGGAAGGCTGGTGAACCAGACCAGCAGGTAGCGGTGACGGCCCTGGAGGTTGAAGCTCGCCTGGTCCTGGCCGGTCTCCGGATCGGTCAGCCTCGTCCAGTCGTCGAGGAGGGACGGAAAGGAGCCCTCGGAGCCGTCGGAGCCGTAGATGGCCAGCGTGCTGCCGCCAGTCGGGTCCAGGGTGAGGGTCAGCTTCCTTGCCTCCTGGGGACGAAGCAGGTCGAGCACCAGGCCGACGCCGGGCTTGATGCCGCCTCGGCCGAAGTTCTGGTCGTAGCCCTCGGTCGGCCAGACGGTGCTCTGGTCGTTGTCGATCGCGCGCAGGGCCTTGGCCTGGCTCTCCTGCCCGTCGCCCTGGGGGTCGAAGGGGGTCGCGCTCTCGACCTTGACCGGTTGGGTGCGAATGGTGGTGGGGGTCGAACGGCTCGTCTTCGGTGGCTGGTCGCCGCCGAACAGGTTGGTCAGGTCGTCCTTGGCCAGGGTGAGCCCGACCGCGACCAGGATGGCGGCCACGGCGACCAGGGCCAGGACCCAGCCCAGAAGGCGGCCCTCGTGGCGCAGGAAGCCGCGCGAGGGCTCGATCTCGGGACCGGTCGGGGCCGGCGGGAGCGGGAGGAACTCGGCCGCCGGGGGGCCGTCGACGCCCGCGGCCGACCGGGAGAGGGCGGCGGCCATGGCCTGGACCGTCTGGAAGCGGTCGTCGGGGTCGGTGGCCATCGCCTGGCGGACGATCGCGTCCAGGTCGCGGGGCACGCCGGCCCGCACGGCCCGGGGCGGGACGGTGGTGGAGGGGTCGGCGCCAGGGGGCCGGCCGGTGAGCATCTCGTACAGGCAGGCGCCGAGCCCGTAGACGTCGGCCCGCCCGTCGGCGTCGTCGCCCCTGGCCACCTCGGGAGCCAGGTAGCCGTTGGCCCCGAGGACCTCGCCGGTGCGGCCGGGGTCGTCGTCGGTGGCCGCCCTGGCGATCGAGAAGTCGGCCACCTTCACGCTGCCGTCGTCGGCGAGCAGGATGTTGCCCGGCTTGAGGCTGCCGTGGCAGACCCCGGCCTGGTGGGCGTAGTCCAGGGCGGCCGCGACCTCCATCGAGAGCCTGGCCGCCCGCGACGGCGGCAGCGGCCCGTGGCGGCCCAGGGCCTCGCGCAGCGTCGGCCCGTTGACCAACTCCATGACGATGTAGGCGATGTCGCCCTGCTCGCCGGTGTCGTAGAGGGCGACGATGTTGGGGTGGGTCAGGCGGGCCGCGTTCACCGCCTCCTCGTGGAAGCGGGCCCGGAAGCTCGGGTCGGCGGCCAGCTCGGGGTGCAGCACCTTGACGACCACGTCGCGGCCGAGGACACGGTCGTGCCCACGCCATACGCTTGTCATGCCGCCCGCTGCGACCTGCTCGCTGAGCTCGTACCGCTCGGCGAGCAGGCGGGGCAGACCGGAACCAACCTGCGACATGCTCATATACGGAGTGCGGGGCGTTGGACCCCGGGGATCGCGACCCCCGAAGTCTAACAAGAAGGACCCCGTCCGACCCCTCGAGACGGTCAACCGGTCCGGGAGCGGCGGCGGCGGACGACGTCCCGCAGCAGGGCGAGCTCCTCGACCCGGAGCAGGCGGGCCGTGGCCAGGTAGGTGGCGGCGCCCACGACCACCCCGGCGACCACGGTGATCAGGTCGCGGGCCAGCCCGGGCTCGATGGCCGCGGCCACGGCCCGGACGACCAGCAGGGTCGCCCCCAGCATGACCAGCCCGGCGACCAGCATGCGGCCGACCGCGGCCATGATGTGGAATCCTTCGAGCCCCCCGATCCGCCTGGACAGGAGGTACAGCAGCAGGGCCGAGCCGACCGTGTAGCTGGTGACGTGCCCGAAGGCCAGGCCGGGGATCTTCCAGCGCACCGGGAGCAGGTTGAACAGCAGCAGGTCGACGACCACGTTGACCCCGACCGAGACCAGGTTGACGCGGAAGGTCGTCCGGGTGTCCTGGAGGGCGTAGAAGGCCCGCAGCACCAGCTGGAAGGTGGAGAACGGGACCAGCCCGAGCACGAACACCATCAGCACCGGCACCAGCAGCGAGGTGCTCTCCTCGGTCACGACCCCGTGCTCCAGGAGCAGGCGGACGATCGGGCCGGCCAGGGCCAGGTAGCCGAGGGCGGCCGGCAGCAGGACGAGCGCGGTCAGCCGGATGCCCCGGGCCAGAGTGGCCCGGAAGGCGGGCCAGTCGGCGGCCACGGCCTGCTCGCTCAGGGGTGGCAGCAGGGCGGTCATGACCGAGACGGCGACCACGCCGTGGGGCAGCTGGAAGAAGATGAACGCGGTCGAGTAGGCGGTGTAGCCGCCCTGGACGCCGTAGGCGAGGATCGGGACCAGCAGGTAGCCGAGCTGGTTGGTGACCACGTAGCCGACGGTGTAGGCCGACAGGGTGGCCATCTTGCGGATGGCCTTGTCGCGCCAGTGCCAGACGAAGTGGAACCGGAAGCCGATCCGGCGCAGGAACGGCCACTGGACCAGGGTCATGGCCGCCACCCCGGCGGTGGTGCCGAGGCCGAGCAGCAGCTTCTGGCCGGTGGTGACCTCCCCGACCTGGGGCACCTGCTGGCCGACGAGGGCGTGGAAGCTGAGCCCGACGGCGATCACGACCAGGTTGTTCAGGATCGGGGCGAACATCGGCACCCCGAAGCGGCGGTGGGCGTTGAGGAGCCCGGTCATGACGGCCCCGACCCCGTAGAAGACGATCTGGGGCATGAACATGGCCAGGAGCTGGCCGCCGAGCTCGACCGCCTCGGCCCGCTCGGCCGGGCTGCCGGAATGGACGTACAGCCGGATGATCCAGGGCGCGGCCAGCATGGCGATCCCGGCCAGCAGACCGAGGCCGACGATGGCGATGGTCATTGTCGCCCGGGCCACGTGCCAGGCCTGCCGCTGGCCGCGGGTGTTGCGGACCTCGACGAACACGGGCACGAAGATGGAGGACAGGATCCCGCCCAGGACCAGCTCGTAGACGATGTTCGGGGTGGTGTTGGCGACGTTGTAGACGTCGGCCAGGCGGCTCTCGCCGACGCCGAGGGTGGCGACCAGCACGGTGACCCTGAGCAGCCCGGTGATCCGCGACAGCAGGGTCCCGGTCGCCATCAGGGCGGTCGACCGGACCAGGCTCGGCTCCGGCGGCCGCGCCCCGGCCCCGCCCGGGGCGTCCGCCCTGGCCTGCTCCTGCTCCGTGCTCAATGCTCGTTCCCGTTCTCGGGCCGGCGGCGGCGGCCGAACCGCCACCACAGCAGCAGCAGACCGGCGGCCCCGCCGGTCAGGGCGAGAGCTACCCGGTTGAAGGCGGTGGAGGTGAGGCGGACGTCACCGCCGGCGATCGTCTGCTCGCCGTCGGGGGTGAGCACGTCGACCCGGATCGGGAAGGTCCCGGTGGCCCTGGTCCCGACCTGGAGCAGCTGGGTCGTGCGGCGCCCCGGCTCGAGCACGAACGGCTCGCTGGCCGCCGGCAGGTCGACCTTGGGCGAGGTCAGGCGCAGGACCACGGTGACCCGCTCGGCCGACCCGTTGGCCACCGTGATCGGGATCTTGCCGCTCCGGGCGGTCAGGGTCACCGGGGTGCTGATCACCCTGATGTGCCGGTAGACGCCCTTGATGCCCTGGTCGACCGCCCGGATGTAGCCGCGCCCTCTCCCTCTGGCCGAGGGCGGGCGCCAGTCGCTCGACTCGGCGACCAGCAGGTCCCGCTCGAAGCTGCTGCTGTCGTTGCCGCCGTCGGGGGGGCTGAAGTCGTTGCCGACGGCCCGGGTGAAGCTGTCCAGCTCGTCCCGGGTCTTCTCAACCTGGTTGAGGTAGGTGCGCGACAGCCCGGCGGCGACGTCGGCCGCGGTCACCGTGGCCAGGCGGCGCTCGCCCTCGGCCGGTCCCTGGGGGACCTCGGCGGCCAGGGTCGAGGCCGGCTGGAGGCGCAGCCAGGGGGCCGCGCCCAGCCCGCGGACCAGCGACCGGAAGAACGCCCGGCTGGGTCGCCAGTCCTGGGGCGGGGCGAGCAGGATGCCCCGCGGCTCACTCGAGTTGGGGCGCTCCAGCCAGGTCACGGCCGTCTCGGCCAGGATGCGCTGGGCCCACTCGACGGGGGCGCCGGCCGACCGCGGGTCGGCGAGGGCCTCCGAGAGGACGTCGTCGCCGACCAGGGCCCGCTGCGGCTCCGGCCCGTCGCCCAGGTCGACGGTGGCGTTCTGGGTGACCCCCGTCTCCGGCGCCGGCAGGTGCCGCGGCTCCAGCACCACCACGTCGCTGCCGGCCTGCTCCAGGGCCTGGAGCAGGGCACCGTCGACGGCCCCGTCGACCGGCCAGGCCAGCGATTCGTCCGGGGCGGTCCCGAGGCCGTTGGCCAGCAGGTTGCGCCCCTTGCCCACCGGCCCGTCGGCCCTGGCGCCGCCGCCGACCCTGACCAGGGCCGGCAGGTCGGCGTTGCCGAAGGGGAAGGCGGCCGGCGGGTGGCCGCTGGCCGCCTTCTTGAGCTCCCGGAGGAACTGCTCGGCGTGCTGCGAGCGCGGGTCGCCAGGGGGGACGGTGACCCGCCGGCCGCCCTGGCGCAGGCGCCAGCCGCCGACCATCGCGGTCGCCTCCTCGACCAGCATGGCGTCGACGACCATGGTCACCGCGGGCGCACCGGGGCTGGCCAGCTCGGTCACGACCGCGCCGAGGGACCCGCCGGGGGCGAGCAGGTCGTCCAGCTTGTCGTCGATGAAGTCGCCGGCCGGGTTGCGGTGGGTGGGCTCGCGCACCGGCGCCAGCAGGGCGGCCCGCAGGGGCTGGCCGGCCCGTTCCGGCAGGTCGACCACGTAGGTGGTCAGGTGGGCCGTGACCGGCCCGGCCCGGCCGGTCGCCTGGACCTGGACGGAGAGCGGCAGGACGACCCCGGCGTGCCCGTCGCCGAGCCCGGGGGGCAGGTCGACCCGGCGGCGCTCCAGCGGCCGGGCGGCCCCGGGGGCGAGTTCGCCGACCGCCGGGCGGAACTCGTCCAGCGGCTGGACGCCCGGGTCCCCGCCCGGGGTGGCGAGCAGGGTGGCCAGCTCCGAGCGGGTCTCCAGCGGCTCGCCGAGCCGTGTCCGGACCAGCAGGTCGCGGACCGGCTGCTGGCCGCGGTTGCGCACCGCGACCCGGTAGTCGAGCGGGGCCCGCGGCCCGACCACCGTGGAGACGGCGGTCAGCACCACCTCGAGCGACGGGGACGCCTCCTGGGCAGGCGCCGCTGGCGCCGTGGCCGCGACCAGCGTGCCCGCGAGCGCCAGGGCGGCCAGTGCGCGGGTCGCGGTCCGCGCGCCGGTCACGGTCCGCCCGCGGCCTGCCCGGCGAGCACGTCCGGGATCAGGTCGAGCAGCCTGCGCTCGTTGGCGAAGGACATCTGCTCCCTGGCCCGCGCCGGCTCGAACCAGGCGGCGTCCTCCATCTCGTGGTCGTGGTCGGCGAAGTCTCCGCCCACGGCGCGCATCAGGAAGTAGTGGACGAACTTGTGGTACCTGGTCTGCTCCGGCGCCCACACGAACCAGTAGTCGATGGTGTCGAGGGCGCCCACGAGCTCGGCCTCCAGGCCGGTCTCCTCGCGGACCTCGCGGAGGGCCGTCTGCCCGACCGACTCGCCCGGCTCCTGGGCGCCCTTGGGCAGGGTCCACTGGAGGCTGCCCCTGGCCGAGCGATGGGCGACCAGGGCCACCGGCGCGTCGGGCCGCAGCTCGGCCAGAACCACCCCGCCGGCCGAGACGGCACGGGCTGTCCGCACGGTCAGTTCGCCTGCCTGGTGATCCGGGCGACCACGGCGCTGGTCGCCTTGACCAGGTCGGCGCCGTGCACCTTGAGGATCACGCCGGGCTCGCCGGCGGCCGCGTAGACGACGTCCTGACCGGCCACCCGCTCGTCCACCACCAGGGTGGACGAGCACTCCAGGGCGACCGGCGGGACGAAGGGCAGCAGGTACCCGGTCATGCCGGGGGCGCGGTCGGGCGGGACGGGGTCGAGGTCGAGCCGTCCCAGCAGCTCGGCCACGCTGGCGGTGTCCACCTCGGCGTCGGCCGGGGCGAGCACGACCACGCACCCGGCCTCGTCGGCCAGCAGGGTCGGCCGGCCGACGGCCCCCGGCGGCAGGCCGAGGACGCCGGGCGCGGCCGAGAGGTCGCGGAGCGGTCCCGGGAGCTGGGAGAGCTCGTGCACGACGTCGTCGGCGAGCAGGTGGTTGTGGACGTCGATGCTTGATCGCACGGGGTCTCCAGACTGCGAGCACGGCGGTCGAGCGCACCCGAGTATAGCGGGAGGCCGGGGCAGTCATGCCCCGGCCTCGGTCGACGACCCCAACGACGTGGGGTCCCCGATCAGCGTGAGCCGCCCTTGCGGCCGATCTTCTGGTAGAACTCGATCCCGTACCGCTGCTTGGTCGTCTCGCCGCCTTTCTTGCCCCCCATCCGGCCGATCTTGCCGAAGAAGTCGTCGCCGTAGCGCTTCTTGGTGGTCTGGCCACCCTTGCGGCCGGCCTCGGCCCTGCTCATCTTCGTGGTGTCCGGCATCCGACCACCTCCTTCCCGAACCGGTTGCCCTGGTTCCCCGTGCGTAAACCACTTGAACTGGTCCAGGATCCGGACGCGTATGCTGCGGGGCATGCATCAGCTCTCCCCGGCCCAGCGCGAGGCCCTCGGCGCGCTGCTGAACGCGGCCCCCTTCGCCAGGGTCGTCCGCGACCTCGGCCGGCGCTTCGGCGAGCGCGGGCACGAGCTGTACCTGGTCGGCGGGACGGTCCGCGACGCCCTGCTGGACCGCATCGACCCCGACGCCGACATCGACCTGACCACCGACGCCACCCCCGACCAGATCCTGGCCGTGGTCCGGTCCGGCAACTGGGGCGGCGGCGTGTGGCTGCAGGGCGTGCGCTTCGGCACCGTCGGGGTCCGCAAGGGCGACTTCAGGCTGGACATCACCACCTTCCGCTCCGACAGCTACCGGGAGGACTCGCGCAAGCCCGAGGTGACCTTCGGCCGGTCGATCGAGGAGGACCTGGCCAGGCGCGACTTCACCGTCAACGCCATGGCCATGAGGCTGCCCGACGGCCCGTTCGTCGACCCCCACGGCGGGCTGGGCGACCTGGCCGCCAAGCGGCTGCGTACCCCCTCCAGCCCGGAGGTCTCCTTCGACGACGACCCGCTGCGGATGCTGCGGGCGGCCCGCTTCGCCGCCCAGCTGGGGCTGGTGCCGACCCCGGAGACGCTGGCCGCCATCACCGGGCGCCGCGGCCGGCTCCAGATCGTCTCGCGCGAGCGCATCCGCGACGAGCTGGAGAAGCTGCTGCTCGGGCGGGCCCCGGCCAAGGGCCTGTGGCTGGCCGTCAACACCGGGCTGGCCGACGAGTTCCTGCCCGAGCTGCCCGCGCTCGGACTGGAGCAGGACCCGGTCCACCGGCACAAGGACGTGCTCCGCCACACCATCGCGGTGGTCGAGCGGGCGACCGCCTTCGACGCCGACGAGCCCGACCTCACCCTGCGCATGGCCGCCCTCCTCCACGACATCGGCAAGCCCCGCACCCGCCGGGTCGGGCCGGAGGGGGTGACCTTCCACCTCCACGAGGTGGTCGGGGCCAAGATGGCCGAGCAGCGGCTGACCGAGCTGCGCTTCCCGTCCGACTTCATCGCCGACGTGCGCCAGCTCGTCCTGCTCCACCTGCGGTTCCACACCTACCGGCTGGGCTGGAGCGACTCGGCGGTGCGGCGCTACGTGCGCGACGCCGGTCCGCTGCTGGACCGGCTGAACTTCCTGGTCCGCTCCGACTGCACCACCCGCAACCCGTTCAAGGCCAGGCAGCTGGCCGGCTACTCCGACGAGCTGGAGGAGCGGATCGCCCGGCTGGAGGCCGAGGAGGAGCTGGCCAGCATCCGTCCCCCGCTGGACGGCCGCCAGGTCATGGACCTGCTCGGCGTCCCGCCCGGCCCGCTGGTCGGCAAGGCCCTGGCCCACCTGCTGGAGCTGCGCCTGGACCGCGGCCCCATGTCCGAGGAGGAGGCCACCGACGCCCTGCGGGCGTGGGCCCGCGAGCAGGGGCTGGAGCTCCCCGGGGACGCCTGATCCTGCGCCCCAGGTCCCAGGGCCCCCGAACGGGAGGGTAGCCGACGGCTGGAGAGGCTGCTCGCCCCTGTCCACACCCCCGCCCGGTCAGGTGAGCCGGACGACCACGCCCTCGTCGGGGGCGAGGCGCAGCGGGTGCAGGCCGACCGGGCCGCCGGTGGGGCGGGCCGGATCGGTGGCCAGCTCCAGGCGGCCCTGAGCGGGGCCCTCGACCTGGTACTCGAGCGGCTGGCCGGTGAAGTTGAGGGCGACCAGCAGACGCTCGTCGCCCGCGGTGCGCAGATAGGCGTAGCAGCCGCCGGGGGCGTCGGGCAGGGAGCGGTAGTCGCCGCCGCGCAGCGCGGCCGACCCCTTGCGGTACCAGATCAGCCGCCGGAACAGGGTGAGCATGGAGGCCGGGTCGTCGCGCTGGGCGGCCACGTTGACGGCGGCCGCCTGCGACCCGACGGGCAGCCAGGGGTCGCCGGTGCTGAAGCCGGCGCCGGGGGAGCCGTCCCACTGCATCGGGGAGCGCTCGGGGTCGCGGGCGTCGACGTCGACCACCCGGTCGGGCGGGATCTCGCCGTCGGCCTGGCCGATCTCGTCGCCCATGTAGACGAACGGGGTGCCGCGCAGGGTGAGCAGCAGCATGGTCGCCACCCGGGCCCGCACCTGGCCGTTGCCGCCATCGTCGTAGCGGCTGGCCACGCGGGAGATGTCGTGGTCGCCGAGCATCCAGGCCGGCCAGGCGTCGGCCGGCAGCAGCCCGTTGAACTCGTCGACCACCGAGCGGAAGGCCTCGGCCTTCCAGGGCTGGGTCAGGAACACGAAGTTGTGGGCCAGGTGGAACTCGTCCTGGCCGGAGCCGTAGTAGCGGGCCAGCCGCTCCAGGTCCAGCAGGTAGACCTCGCCCACGGCCATGCGGTCGTCGTAGCCGTCCAGGGTGCGCCGGAAGCGGCGCACGATCTCGTGGACCTCGGGCCAGTCCTCGTCGCGGCGCGGGACCGACTTCATCTTGGCGAGGCGCCTGGCCCTGGCTAAGCCGCTATCGTCCAGGTCGGCGTCGTCCAGCTCGACCAGGGGGTTGTCGCGCAGCTCGGGGTCGCGGGCCATCTTGTGGGCCACGTCGACCCGGAAGCCGTCGACGCCCCGGTCCAGCCAGAACCGCATGACCTCGTCCATGGCCTCGCGGACCTCGGGGTTCCACCAGTTGAGATCGGGCTGCTCGGGCGTGAACGAGTGCAGGTACCACTGGCCGGTGGCCTCGTCGAAGGTCCAGGACCGGCCGGCCCGTGGAAACGCGCTCGTCCAGTTGTTGGGCGGCGAGCCGTCGGGCCTGGAGTCGGCCCAGACGTACCAGTCGCGCTTGGGGTTGTCCCGGGACGAGCGCGACTCCAGGAACCAGGGGTGGCGGTCGGAGGTGTGGTTGGGCACCAGGTCGACCACCACCCGGATGCCGCGGGCATGGGCCTCGGCCACCAGCCGGTCGAGGTCGTCCAGGGTGCCGAAGAGCGGGTCGACGTCGGTGTAGTCGGCGACGTCGTAGCCGAAGTCGGCCATGGGCGAGGGGTAGAACGGCGACAGCCAGAGGGCGTCCACCCCGAGCGAGCCCGGGGTGCCGTCGTTCAGGTGGTCGAGCCTGGCCGTGATCCCGGCAAGGTCGCCCACCCCGTCGCCGTTCGAGTCGGCGAAGCTGCGCGGGTAGATCTGGTAGACGACGCCGTGCCGCCACCAGTCTCCTGTGGCCAAGCGCGCCTCCCCCCGAGTTCTCAATTGCCGGGCCGCGCTGCGAACTCCTCGACCAGGCGGCGGGCCTCGTCGTCGGTGTACTGCACCGGCGGCGACTTCATGAAGTAGGCCGCCGGGCCGAGCAGGGGACCGCCGATGCCGCGGTCCAGGGCCAGCTTGGCGCAGCGGACGGCGTCGATCACCACGCCGGCCGAGTTGGGCGAGTCCCAGACCTCCAGCTTGAGCTCCAGGTTGATGGGGACGTCGCCGAAGGCGCGGCCCTCGACCCGGATGTAGCACCACTTGCGGTCGTCCAGCCAGGGCACGTAGTCGCTCGGCCCGACGTGGACGTTGCGCTTGCCCAGGTCGTGCTCGACCTGGGAGGTGACGGCCTGGGTCTTGGAGATCTTCTTGGACTCCAGCCGGCTGCGCTCCAGCATGTTCATGAAGTCCATGTTGCCGCCGAAGTTCAGCTGGTAGGTGCGGTCGATG
>Ga0075417_10000303_pt1 | contig 10453 bp, 10 predicted proteins | sample SoiMetdeltSBSDD1_FD_71477 | JGI IMG/M metagenome (GOLD analysis project Ga0075417, IMG submission 71477) | Bulk soil microbial communities from a Populus tree surrounding site in Tennessee, USA - Soil MetaG P. deltoides SBSDD1 | ecosystem: Environmental > Terrestrial > Soil > Tree plantation...
TTCTTGAGCTGCGCGAATTGCTTGAGCAGCCGGTTCACGTCCTGCACGCTCGAGCCGCTGCCGCGCGCGATGCGCTGCCGACGCGAGCCGTTGATGACCTCCGGGCTGCGCCGCTCTTCGGGCGTCATGGAGCTGATGATCGCGTCGAACCGACCGAGATCGGCCTGCTCGCCCGAGAGTTCCTTGGGCGCGCCCTTGAACATCTTGCCGAGCGGCAGCATCCCGAGGATCTGATCCAGCGGACCGAGCGCCTGCACCTGCTTGAGCTGCGCGCGGAAGTCCTCCAGCGTGAAGGTGTCCTCGCGCAGCTTCTTGACCATCGCCTCGGCCTGCGCCTGGTCCACGTTCTGCTGGGCCTTCTCGACGAGCGACAGGATGTCGCCCATGCCGAGGATGCGCGAGGCGAGACGATCGGGGTGAAACGGCTCGAGCGCGTCGGTCTTCTCACCCGTGCCGACGAAGGCGATCGGCCGGCCGGTCACGTGGCGCACGCTGAGCGCGGCACCGCCGCGCGAGTCGCCATCCATTTTGGTGAGGATCACGGCGTCGATGCCGACCGCCTGGTTGAAGCGCTCGGCCACGGTCACGGCGTCCTGGCCCGTCATCGCGTCGACGACGAGCAGCACGTGGTGTGGCTTCACGGCGGCGCGGATCTGCTTGAGCTCGTCGAGCATCGTGTCGTCGATGTGCAGGCGCCCGGCCGTGTCGAGAATCAGCGGCGTGAGGCCGCGGGCGGCCGCGGCCTCGAGCGCCGCGCGACAGATCTCGACGGGCGTTCGCCCGTCGGCAACGACCGGTACGTCGAGCTGTGTGCCGAGCGTCTTGAGCTGCTCCTGCGCGGCGGGCCGGTAGGTGTCGGCGGCGGCGAGAATGGGATGCTGCCCCTGTTTGGCGTACAGGCGCGCGAGCTTGGCGGCGGTCGTCGTCTTGCCCGAGCCTTGCAGCCCGATGAGCATCACGATGGTGGGCGGGTGCGCCGCCGGCGCGAGCCGGTGCCCGCTGCCGCCGAGCAAGTCCACGAGCTCGTCGTGCACGACCTTGACGACCTGCTGCGCCGGCGTGAGCGACTTGAGCACATCCTGGCCGACCGCCTTGACCTTGACCCGCTCGATGAAGCCACGCACGACCTTGAAGTTGACGTCGGCCTCGAGCAGCGCGACGCGGACCTCTCGGAGAGCGGCCTCGATGTTGTCTTCGCTGAGCCGGCCCTGGCCGCCCAGACGGTCGAAGATCGTGGTCAGTCTTGCGCTCAGTGAGTCGAGCATGGAAAGTCCGAGTCTACGGAACTACGCGGAACATTTCAACTCGCGGGCCTCACGATTCCGCGGCGGCGCGCAGCTCGCGAATGACTTTGGCCGGATCCTGAGCCTCGAAGACCGCCGAGCCGGCGACCAGGATGGACGCGCCGTGCGCGGCGAGGGGCCGGGCGTGCTCGACCTTCACGCCGCCGTCGATCGATACGTCCACTGAACGGGGACCGAGCATCGTCCGGATCTGACGGATCTTGGGGTAAACGGAGGGGATGAACTTCTGGCCGCCGAAGCCGGGGTTCACCGACATCACGAGGACGAGGTCCAGATCGTCTTTCACCCACTCGATCGTGTCGGGTGTCGTGGCGGGGTTCAGCCCCGCGCCCGCCTTCACCGGCGCGCCTCGCTTGGCGGCGAGCTCGCGGATCGAGGTCAGCGTGCGCTGCAGGTGGGGACAGGCCTCGACGTGCACGGTCAGCATGTCGGCGCCGCGGGCGGCGAACTCCGCGAGATATTTGTCCGGCTCGACGATCATGAGATGCAGGTCCAGCGGCAGCCGCGTCCGCTTACGGATCGCGTCGAGGATCGGAAACCCCATCGTGATGTTCGGCACGAACCGCCCGTCCATCACGTCGATGTGGATCTGGTCGGCGCCGGCCGCCTCGACACGCGCGATCTCTTCGGCGAGGACGCCGAAATCCGCCGACAGGATCGAAGGCGCGATCTTGATCATTCGCGCTTCCTTATATCACGCGTGATCATCCGCCGATCACGCGTCATCATCCGCGCCGCAGCCGGACGGCGGTGAAGGCGTCGGTGCCGTGGCGATCCGGACGCGTGCGCAGATAGCCGTCCGCGTCGACGGCCAGCGGAAAGTCTGCCGGGGGATCCACGCGCCAGGCGGGCTGCGCGGCCACGAGCGCGGCGACGACCGCGTCGTTCTCTTCCGGCTCGGGCGAGCATGTCGCGTAGACCAGTCGGCCGCCGGGCTTCACCAGCGTGGCGGCCGCGGTGACGATCTCGACCTGACGCGCGGCGCTCGCCGCGATGTCCTCGGGGCGCCGCCGCCACTTCACCTCCGGATTGCGGCGCAGGACGCCGAGGTTCGTACACGGCGCGTCCACGAGCACGGCATCGGCGCGCGACGCGTGCGAGGCCGCCAGCTCCTGCACCGTGCCGGCGAAGGTGTCGACGATCGTGACCCCGAGCCGGCCCGCCGCCTCGCTGACGCGTTCCAGCCGCGCGGGCTGCGGATCGACGGCGATGATACGGCCGCGGTTGTCCATGAGCTGGGCGAGGTGCGTCGTCTTCGTGCCCGGCGCCGCGCAGGCGTCGATCACGGTCTCCCCCTCGCGTGGCTCGAGCAGCCGCGCCACCAGCATCGACGCCTCGTCCTGCACGACGCACGCGCCTTCCGTGAAGGCACGCCAGCGCGCGGGCGTGCCGGCCGCGCGCTCGGCGACCAGCCCTTCGGGCGCCCACGTCGTCGGCCGTGTTGCCACGTCGTCGCGGGCCAGGCGCGCGGCGAGCGCTTCGCGCGGCAGACGCAGCGTGTTGGCGCGCACGGCGAGCGGTGGCCGCTCGTTCATCGCGCGCATCAGCGCCTCGGCCTCCGCCGCGCCGTAGCGCTCGACCCACCGCGCAGCCAGCCAGGTCGGAAACGAGCACCGCGTGGCCAGTGCCTCGAGCGCGTCGCGCGGCGGCGCGGGCTCGCGCTCACGCGCGCGGCGACGCGCGAAGGCGCGAAGCACCGCGTTGGTGTATTCCGCGGCGCCGCGGGCGCCGTCCCGGGCGAGGGTGACCGCGTCGTTCACCGCGGCGAAGGCCGGCACGCGCGCGAGGAACACGAGCTGGTAGGCCGTCATTCTGAGAAGAATGCGCACGCGGGCGTCGAGCTGGTCGAGCGGCCGGCGCGAGTGCGGCGCGAGGATCCAATCGAGGTAGCGCTGCCAGCGCAGGGTGCCGTAGGCGAGCTCTGTGGCCAGCCCGACGTCGCGCGGAGCCAGGCGCGAGCGTTCGGTCTCGACGTCGAGCACGACGTCGGCGAACGCGGCGTCGGTCTCCACGCGCTCGAGCACGCGGGCGGCCAGCGCGCGGGCCGGCGCCGCCGCGCCACGCGCGCGCCGCGCCGCTGCGCTCACGGCGGGCCGAAGCGCGCGTCGTCCGGCAGCCGCGCGCCGCGGAGCCAGTCGTCCCAGCGCATGGGCTTGCGGTTTTCCGGCTGGACCTCGATCGGCGCCAGCAGGCCGTCGCGCGTGACGATCACGCGGCCACCGTCGTGCGTGACGAGGCGGCCGGAATCCGGCTGCGTGCCGACGATCGCGCGGGCCCGGCGGATCATCAGCGTGCCGGCGGGCGTCGCGGTCGTGGCGCCCGGCCAGGGGTTGCAACCGCGGACGAGATTCACGATCTCGCGCGCGCTCTTCATCCAGTCGATCACGCCGTCCGTTTTTTTCAGCCGCGGCGCGAGCGTCGCGGCCGAGGCGTCCTGCGGCCGCGGCGTGAGCGTGTCGAGTTGGTCCAGCGTCTCGACGATGACCTCGGCGCCGAGCGCCGCGAGCCGATCGGCGAGCTCGCCGGCCGTCTCGTCGGCGCCGATCGGCGTGCGGCGCATCAGCAGCACGTCGCCGGTGTCCATCCCCGGGTCCATCTGGAAGGTGGTGATGCCCGTTTCCGTCTCGCCACGAATGATCGCCCACTGGATCGGCGCGGCGCCGCGACACATGGGCAACAGCGAGGCGTGGATGTTGATCGAGCCGCGCGTCGGCGCGTCGAGCACGGCCTTCGGCAGGATCTGCCCGAACGCGACGACCACGGCGACGTCGGCGCCGTATGCGGCGAGGCGCTCGGGCCACTCGGGATCGCGCAGCCGCGGTGGCTGCAGCACGGAGACACCGGCGGCGAGCGCGGCCTGCTTCACGGGCGGAGCCGTCACGCGCTGGCCACGATGCGCGGGGCGATCGGGTTGCGTGATGACGGCGACGATGTCGTGGCGGCGGCGCAGCGCCTCGAAGGCGGGTAGCGCGAAGCCCGGTGTGCCGTAGAAAAGAAGCTTCAGCGGGTTACAGCGCGAACGCGCGGTGGGCGGTGGTGTCTTCGGCGAGGCCGTCCTTCTTGATGCGCCGCTTGATCCGGTCGCGCGTGACTGGATCGAGGCGGTCGATGAACAGCACGCCGTCGAGATGATCCATCTCGTGCTGGAAAACCCGCGCGCGCAAGCCGCGCGCGGTGATGGTCACGGCTTTGCCTTCCGGATCCTGGGCTTCGAGGCGGACCCACTCGGCGCGCTTCACCGGGGCAAAGATGCCAGGAATCGACAGGCAACCCTCCTCGGCGACGATCTCGCCACCCTGCTCGCTGATGACCGGATTCAGCAGGGCGCGCGCCTCGCGGCCCTCGTCATCGGCGACGACCATGAGGCGCAGCGAGACGCCGATTTGCGGCGCCGCGAGACCGAGCCCGACCTCGTCGTACATGGTGTCGATCATGTCGGCGATCGTCTTGCGGACCTCGGGCGTGACCGCCTCGACGCGAGCCGCGCGTCGCCGCAGCACCGGATCGCCGTATTTTCGGACGCTCAGGATGGCCATTCGACCGGATCCACCTCGATATCCATGATACCGCGGCTCTTTGGGCGCGGCCGGCGGAAGTCCGCCAGCGCCGTGGCCACGTGCGCGGCCAGGTCGGCGTGGCCTTTGACCACGATGCGCCGCGCGCGGTCGCGTCGCGCCGCGGCCGGCCCGTACACCGTGAGCGCGGGTACCGAGCGCAGTGCCGCGGCCACGGCGTCGGCGAGCCGCTGCATCTCGCCGGCGGACGGGGCCGTGGCGGTGATGATCGCCAGTCGCCGGAACGGCGGGTAGCCGAGCTCGCCGCGGAACTTCAGTTCGTGCCGATAGAACGCGCCGAGCTCCTGCCGCGCGCACGCCGCCAGGACGTAGTGGTCCGGGGTCTGCGACTGCACGACGAGGGCGCCACCCACGGCGATGCGCTCGGCAGCCGCCCACATCAGGGAGAACAGACGCTCGCCGGCGCGGAAGTCTGGCAGGCGTAGCAGCTGATCGGGCGAGACGAACCCCGCGACGCCCACCGAACCCGGCCCGAACAGACGCAGCGCGCCGCGCGTGCCGATCACGATGTCGGCGGCCGCGGCCTCCGCGCGCTGCCGCTCGGCCTTGCTGCCGCGCGTGGCGTCGGGGTCGTAGCGCGCCACGCGCGCCTTCGGAAAGCGGCGTCGCACGGCGTGCTCGACCCGTTCGACGCCCCAGCCGAACGGCGACAGGCGACGGCCGTGGCAGCCGGGGCACGTCTCGGGCGTCGGCGTCTCGCTCCCGCACAGGCGGCACATGAGCGCGCGGGCCGCGCGCGCGTACGCCAGGGCAACGTCGCATGCCGGGCAGCGCACGACGGCGCCGCAGTCGTCGCATGCGAGCGCGGAGGTCAGCCGGGTGACGACGAGCAGCGCGCGCCGTCCCGCGCCGAGCGCTTCGCGTACCGCGCGCGCGAGCACCGGCGTCAGCGGCTCGACTTTGAGGATTCCCCGCGTGTCGGCGATCTGGACGTTCGGCCACGGTCCGGCGTCGCCCGTCACGAAGCGCGCACGAGAGCTGTCTGCGCGCCACCATGTCTCGACGCTCGGCGTCGCCGAGGTCAACGCCGCCTGGAGCCGCGTGCGCTCGGCGCGCTCGAGGACGACGTCGCGCGAGTGCACGCGCGGTGGTCCGGGCGGCTTGTGCGCCGCTTCGTGCTCGTCGATCAGCGCCAGTATCGCGCCCGGCGGCAATGGCGCCAGCAACGCGGACCGCGTGCCGACCGACAGGCGCGCGTCGCCCGCCGCGAGCGCCGCCCATGCCTGGGCCCGCGCCTCGTCGTCCACACCGGAGTCCAGCCGCGCCACCGGGCCGTACTTTTCCAGCCGCTGCGTCCAGCGTCCGGCCGCCTCGAGGTCGGGAACGATGACCAGCGCCGGCGTGCTCGCCGTCCCGACCCGCTCCATCAAACGGCGCTCGCGGCCCGCGCCGATGAAGATCTCGGGCAAGGCTGGCTCAACGTTGGCGCGCGTATGAGCCGCAGGCGTGCGGAGCCGCGAACCATCGAGAACAGGCCGCCCACCGCTCGAGCCGGCCTCACGCTCCGATACAGACAGCCGGGAACCATCTATGTCGGGCCACCCACGGTTCGAGCCGGCCTCACGCTCCGATACAGAAGGCGGCATGAGGGCGGCGAGCGTGGAGCCGAGCGAGGACAGCGACTCTGCGCCGATCCAGCGCGCGAGCTCGAGCGTGTCGCCGTCCATGATCGGCGCGGCGTCCACGACGCGCGTGAGCGGCTTGAGTGCGCCGGCGTCTGCCTCGCGCAACGCGACGACGACGCCGACGCGCTCGGCACGTCCGAGCGGCGCCGCCACGCGCTGGCCGACAGCCACGCGCATGCCGTTCGGCACGAGATACGAGAACGGATGGTCGACAGGTGTATCGAACGCTATGTCGGCGACTGTCACTTCGTCCGGCGCTTGTCGTACTCCCGGCGGGCAAGCTTGAGGTCTTCCCAGGCCATGCGCTTGTACTCCGGGCCGGGATTGCGCAGCAGGAACGCGGGATGGAACGTGGGGATCAGCACCGCATCGCCATATGAGTGAACGCGCCCGCGCAGCTTGCCGATCGCCTCTTTCGTTCGGAGCAGCGACTGCGTCGCGACGCTGCCGAGCGCGAGCACGACCTTCGGCTGAATGACGGCGAGCTTGTCGGCCAGGAACGGCGCGCACGCGGCGAGCTCGTCCGACTCGGGGTTGCGATTGCCGGGCGGACGACACAGGACCGCGTTCGTGATGAAGCAGTCCGTTTCCCGCGACAGGTTCACCGACGCGAGCATCTTCGTGAGCAGCTGTCCGGCGCGACCCACGAACGGCAGCCCCTGCGCGTCCTCGTCGGCGCCCGGGCCCTCGCCGATCACGACGAGTTCGGCGGTGGGATTGCCGGAGCCGAAGACGACGTGGGTGCGACCCTCGCAGAGCTTGCACCGGCGGCAATTCTGGAGCGCCTGCTCCTGCCGGCGGAGTGTCTCGGCGGGCGTCATGAGGTACTCGCCCTCGAGCGGCAATGTCTCGACGCCCAGGTCGCGATAGAAGCGCAGCGTCTCGGCCAGCGCGTCGAGGGCGCCGGCCAGCGTGTCGCGGGGCGCCTCGCTCAGCGCGGCGCCTTGCCCGCCACGCGACCGGCGGCGCGCCGGAGGGCCAGAATCTCGGTGAGGATCGTGTCGGCGACCACGCGCTTGGCCATGCGCGGCAGCGCGCGGTTGCCGCCCCAGCGATCGATCAGCAGCACCTCGTTGTCGTCCGCGTCGAAACCGATCCCCGCTTGACTCACGTCGTTGGCGACGAGCAGGTCGATACCCTTGGCCTCGAGCTTGGCGCGCGCATTCGCAGCGACGTCGTTGGTCTCCGCCGCGAAGCCGACGACGAACGCGCCCGACCGCCCGGCGGCGACCTCGGCGAGGATGTCGGGGTTCGGCGTCAGCTCCAGCGTGAGATCGCGCTTGCCCTTGATCTTGATCTCCGACGGGCGGCGCACGCGATAATCCGCGACAGCCGCCGCCTTGATCACGATGGTGGCGCCGGCCAGATGATGCAGGACCGCCTCGCGCATCTCCTCCGCCGTCTGCACCGGGACGAACGTGGCCGCGGCTGGCGGCGTGAGCGCGGTGGGGCCGGACACGAGCGTGACGTCGGCGCCACGGCGTAGCGCGGCCGCCGCGATGTTGTAGCCCATCTTGCCGGAGGAGCGGTTGGAGATGTAGCGCACCGGATCGATCGGCTCTCGCGTCGGCCCGGCGGTGACGACGACCTTCTCGCCGATGAGGTCCTGAGTCGGCGCGAGCACCGCCATGAGCGTGGCGATGATCGCCTCCGGCTCCGGCAGGCGACCGCGGCCGCTCAGTCCCGACGCGAGCGCACCGGCGTCCGGCTCCATCACCGTCACACCGCGCGCGCGCAGCGTGGCGACGTTGGCGGCCACCGCCGGATGCTCCCACATGCCGCCGTCCATGGCCGGCGCGATCAGCACCGGACAGCGGGCGGCGAGCAGCAGCGTCGTGAGGAAGTCGTCCGCGACGCCGTGAGCGGCCTTGGCGAGGAGGTTGGCGGTGGCCGGGGCCACGACGATCGCCGCCGCGCGCTCGGCGAGCGCCACGTGCTCGACGGCGTCCTCGCTCTGCGGATCGAACAGGTCGGTCAGCACGGGACGACTCGAGAGCGTCCGGAACGTCAGCGCGCCGACGAAGGTGGCCGCGTGCTCGGTGAGGCAGACGCTCACCTTCGCGCCGAGCCGGGTCAGCTCGCGGAGCAGGATCACCGCCTTGTAGGCGGCGATCGAGCCCGTGACGCCGAGGACGAGCTCCCGCCCGTCGAATCTCACGACTTACGCCTTCGGCGTCTCGTCCGCGTCCTTGATGCGATATTCGACCTTCGCGGCCGCAATCTCCTCGAGCGCCGAGCTGGTCGGCTTCTTGTGCTTGCTGTCCACACGCGGCGGGGCGCCCCGGTTGAGCTGCCGCGCGCGCTTGGCAGAGAGCACCACGAGGAGATAGCGGTTGGACACCTTGTTCAGAGCCGACTCCAGCGAAGGAAAGGACATCACTCGGGGACCTCCAGGTCGGGGAGCGTGAGCGACAGACGAGTGGTCCGGCAGCGCTCGGCCTGGATGACGGCGAGCAGCTGGTCCATCGCCTCTTTCACGTCCCGGTTGACGATCAGGTAATCGTACGTGCGCCACAATCGGATCTCTTCGCGCGCGCGCGCCAGGCGCCGCGCGATATCGCCTTCGGCGTCCGCGCCGCGCTCGCGCAGGCGTTGCTCGAGCTCGGCGATCGACGGCGCCACGATGAACACGAGGACGGCCTCGGGATACCGGCGGCGCAGCTGGGCCGCGCCCTGCGTGTCGATGTCGAGCAGCACGTCCTTGCCATCGGCGAGCGCGGCCTCCAGCGGCTTGGACGGCGTGCCGTACAGGTTACCGTGCACGGTCGCCCACTCGGCCAGCTCGGCGTGCTCGAGCATGGAGCGGAACTGGCGCTCGCTGACGAAGCGGAAGTCGACACCGTTCACCTCACCGGGGCGCGGCGCACGCGTGGTGGCCGAGACCGAATACGCGAGGTCCGGGATGACGAGCCGTGCCTCGCGGCAGAGCGTGGTCTTGCCGGCGCCCGAGGGGGCCGACACGACGAAGAGAGTCCCGCGGCGCCCGATCCGCGCGCCCGCGCGACTACTCAAGATTTTGTACCTGCTCGCGGATCTTCTCCAGCACGCCCTTCGCCGCCAGCGCCGCCTGGCTCATCTCGAGGTCGTCGGCCTTCGACGCGACCGTGTTGACCTCGCGGTTCAGCTCCTGGATCAGAAAATCGAGCGGTCGTCCGACCGGACCGCCTTTGTCCAGCAGCAGGGTGAACTCCGAAAGATGCGCGCGCAAGCGCGCCAGCTCCTCCGTCACGTCCGTCTTGTCCGCCCAGATGGCGGCTTCGGTCACGATACGCCCCTGGTCGATGGTCGTCTCGGCGAGCAGCGCCCGCAGCCGTTCGCGCAGACGCTCCTCGCGGCGTACCGCCGTTGCCGGCGCGCGAGCGGCGACGACGTCGACCGCCGTCGTGAGCTCGGCCTGCAGCGTGCGCAGCGCCTCGACCAGTCGCTCGCCTTCCGCCGTGCGCCGCGCGACGAGCTCGTCGAGCGCGCGGCCGAGCGCCTCCGCCAGCAACGGCCACGGCGCCGCGGGCTCAGCCGGTTCCGGCTCTTCAGTGCGCACGACCCCGGGCCGCTCGAGCACCCAGGTCAGGTTCGGCGCCCCTTCGAGCCCGAGCTCCATCGCCAGCGCGCGCGCGCGTGCGACGTATTCGCGGGCGAGGGCGGCGTCCACCTGCACGCGCTGTGTGCCGCCTCCGAGCGAGGTCAACTGCACGGTGATGTCGACGCGACCGCGCTCAAGCCGACCCTGGACGACGCGACGGGCGTCGAGCTCGAGCGGTGCGAGCGAACGCGGCAGCCGCAGCGAGACATCGAGGTGGCGGTGGTTGACCGATCGGGCTTCGACGGTGACGGCGATCGAGTCGCCAGTTGCCTCCGCCCGTCCGAACCCCGTCATGCTCCGGACCATTAGGAGACCCAAGCATCGCCGAAATTCTCTGTAGTGTCAATATGTTGCGGTTGACAGACGCGT
>Ga0075417_10000304_pt1 | contig 10440 bp, 9 predicted proteins | sample SoiMetdeltSBSDD1_FD_71477 | JGI IMG/M metagenome (GOLD analysis project Ga0075417, IMG submission 71477) | Bulk soil microbial communities from a Populus tree surrounding site in Tennessee, USA - Soil MetaG P. deltoides SBSDD1 | ecosystem: Environmental > Terrestrial > Soil > Tree plantation...
TCGGTGGCCGCGGCCGTGCTGCTGGTCGTGTGCCTGGTGGGGCGCCAGCAGCTGGCCGGCTACGACTCCACCACCTGGTGGGCGCTGGTCGCCATGGTGATCGGGCCGCAGCTGCTGGGGCACACCCTGGTCAACCGGGTGCTGCCCACCACCGGACCGACGCTGGTGTCGGTGGCGATCCTGTTCGAGATCGTGGGCTCCGCGTTCATCGCCTGGCTGGCCTTCGACGAGGTCCCGCCGCTGACCGCGGTGCCCGCCGGCATCCTCATCGGAGCGGGCGTCGTGCTGGTGGTGCAGTCGGAGGCGGACGAGCCCGCGGTCGCGGGTGCACCGGCCCTGGAGTGAGCCACTACGGTCCACCGGTGTGCGTGCCCGTGGCCTGTGGATCGTGATCAGCGTCGCCGTGTTGGTGGGGCTCGTGGCGTGGACGACCACGTGCACGGGCCCCCGGCCCCGCCCTACCGGCGAGACATTGCCACCCGCGGACTCCAGCAGCACGACCTCTGTGGTGTCGACGACGACGACCGTCCCGCCACCCCTGTGAGCGACCGCGCCCGCGCCGCTCTGCGCGGGTGAGGTGCGCACTCCGGCGCGCACCTCACCCGATACAGCGCAGACTCGGACGGCGAGCCCTAGCCGTGGACCGGCCGGGTGCGGAGCCCCCAGCCGTAGGGGAACAGCGGGTCGGCCCCGCGGTCGCCGCGGTTGATGGGCACCTGGTCCTCGCTTCGGGGCCAGGTCACGGAGAGCTGGCCGCGGAACCCCGCGCGCCCGAACAGCACGTCCGCGACGCCGGCACCCTCGCTGCCGGGCAGCCAGGAGGCGACGAGGGCGTCCATCTGGTCGAGCTGGTCGGTGATCACCTGGGGCCGGCCCGACACGATGAGCACGATGCACGTCTCGATGGCGCCGCACACCGCGTCGACGACCGCCCGGTCGCCGTCCAGTAGCGAGAGTGACTTCTCCTCCCGCAGCTCCGGATCGCCGAACTGCCATTCGGGGCCGTCGATGTCGCCGAAGCCCTCGGAGTACGGCGTCTCGCCGACCACGACGATCCCGACGTCGGCGCCGTCCATCGGTGCCGAGGCGTCCTCGCTGAAGGTGATGTTCGCGTTCGGCGCCACCTGCTGGATGCCCTCGAGGATCGTCGTGCCGCCGATGAGGTCGTCGCCCGAAACGCCCTGCCACTGGGTGGTCCAGCCGCCGGCCTGGTTGCCGATGTCGTCGGCGTTGCGGCCGGCGACGTAGATGTCGCCCTCGGGGGCGAGCGGCAGCGCACCATCGTTCTTGAGCAGCACCTGCGACTCCGCAACCGCCTCGCGAGCGAGCGCCCGGTGCTCGGGGCTGCCGATCTCGTCGAGGTTGTCGGCGGAGGCGAACGGCTCCTCGAACAGCCCGAGCTCGAACTTCGTCGCCAGGATCCGGCTGACGGCGTCGTCGATACGGGCCATGCTCACCCGTCCCGCCCGGACCTCGGCGAGGAGCATGTCGATGAACACCGGGGCGTTGTTGGGCTGCATGAACATGTCGATGCCGGCGTTCACACCGGTCCGGACCTTGAACGGGGTCAGGCCCCCGTTGGTGGGGTCGTCCGGGTCGGGGATCTGGTGGATGCCCTCCCAGTCCGAGATGATGAAGCCGTCGAAGCCGAGCTGCCCCTTGAGCACACCGGTGAGGAGATCGCCGTTGGCGTGCATCTTGACCGGGTTGCCGACCCCGTCCTCGGTGAAATCGACGCTGGAGAACGAGGGCATCGCGCTGGTCAGGTGCTCACGACGGATCACGTGCGCGTACGGATCGACCGCAAGGCGCTTGAAGTCACGTTGGTTCGTGACCGTGACGCCCTGGTCGATCGTGTAGGCCTGCGCGGCCGGCGGCAGGCTCTCGTTGTTCTCGGCCGTCTCCTCGTTGAACAGCGTGTTGCCGTCCCCCGCGAAGTGCTTCGGCGTCGCCAGCACGCTGCCGTCCGACGACAGGTCGTGGCCCTGCAGCCCGTCGATCAAGGAGCTGCCGAGCCGCGTGACCAGGCCCGGGTCCTCGCTGTAGCTCTCGTACGACCGGCCCCACCGCTCATCGCGGGTAACGCACAGGCAGGGCCCGAAGTTCCACGGGATGCCGATGGCCCTCGTCTCCGCCGCGGTCGCGGCGCCGATCTCCTGCACGAGCCCGGCATCGCGCGTCGCCCCGAGCCCGATGTTGTGCGGGAAGATCGTCGCTCCCTGCACGATGCCGAGGCCGTGGACGGCGTCGATGCCGTAGATGATCGGGATCCCCAGGCGGGTGGTCAGCGCCTCCGCCTGGAAGCTGTTCACCATGTCGAGCCATGCCGCGGGCTCGTTGACCGGTGGCGTGGAGCCGCCGCCCGAGAGCACCGAGCCGACCTGCCATTCGGCGATCAGCGACGGGTTACCGAAGACGGCCCCCCGCTCGGTCTGGGTCATCTGCCCGACCTTCTCCTCGAGCGTCATGCGCTGGAGCAGGTCGGCGACGCGCCGGTCGGTCGGCTGGCGCGGGTTGAGGTACGCGGGCCCGCTCGCCTGGTCGGGTCCGGCGGGGACGCCGGCGGCAACGGTGCCACTCGCCACGACGACTGACGTGGCCAGCACCAGGGCCGACAGGATAGGGAGCCCGGCCGTGCGGGACGCACGCACCGAGCGACGGATAGCCGTGTGCGGTCTGATCACGAGACACCCCCGGAGATCGCGTTCACTACCAGGACGCTCCGCCCCCCGACTCACCGTACGAAGCGGCTCGTCAATGAAGTGTCAAGATTCGGTGGGGCCATAAACGATTTGTGAAGCGACCCACCGTGTTTCCACGCTCTTGTCGCTAGCCCCAGTCGATGGCGTCGAAGGCGGCGCGCAGCTTGGGCCCGCGGGCCGGGTTGGCCGCGGTGACCCACGAGATCCGGCCCTGCAGGTGGGCCCGGAAGTCGGCGTGCCCGGCGCGGTCGGCGGCGGCCGGCCCGTGGCGGGCGGCGTCGTGGAGCACGGCCCGCAGCCGGTCGTAGTCGGCGCGGGCCACGTTGGGGTGGGCGTTGACCACGAGGCCGAGCATGGTCTGGCGCTGGGCCGCGGCGAGCCGCTGGGACTTGCCCTCGTGCACGCGGAACCCCTCGTCGGACGCGATCTCGGCCACCAGCGCTCCCACCCGATCGCCCGCGCGGCGCCCCAGGTCGCCCGACAGCACCAGGTCGTCGGCGTAGCGGGTGTAGGTGGCACCCAGGCGGTGGGCCAGGCCCGCCAGGCGCCGGTCCAGGCCGTAGGCGGACAGGTTGGCCAGAGCCGGGGACGTCGGCGCCCCCTGGGCCAGGTGCGGCGTGGCCAGGTGAGCCAGCAGCCGGCGCCGGCGTTCGACCGCGGCGTCCTCCGTGGCGGACGGCGTCGCTCGCAGCACGGCGGGCGGCGTGACCGTCGTGCACAGGCCGGCGAGGCTGTGTGCCACCGGCTCGGGGTAGCCGGCCAGGCGGAAGATGCCGTACACCCGGCCGGCGGTCACCGAGCTGAAGAACGACTCCAGGTCGTACCGCAGGACCACCGCGTGGCCCGCGTGCCGGCGGGTGGCGGTGAGGGCGGAGCGGCCGGGCCGGAACCCGTGGGCGGACTCGTGGGGCGGGAGGCGGTCGAGGATGTGGCGCAGCACCTGGCGCTGGAGGTCCTTGAGCTCGCGCTTGGGCGCCTCCAGCAGGCGGGCCGAGCCGTCGGGCTTGCGGAGCCACCGGCGGCGGTAGTGGCGCAGGCGCTCGTCGGCCGCGATGCGCTCGAAGGACCGGCAGTCGGCGAACCAGGCCAGGTGGTCGGGCGTGACTCCCAGCCAGGCGGCCAGGGCGGCGAGATCGTCGACGGCGGGGACCGGCCAGCGGCGCCGGCCCATCTCGGTGGGCGCCGCCACCCACGTGTGGACCCGCACCGCCCGGTCGGGGCCCCGCAAGGCATGCCGGAACGGCTCGCAGGCGGCGATGAACGTCGCCAGCTCGCGGGGCCGGTCCCGCGGGCGGTCGGGGTAGGCCCGCACCACGATCTCGGCCAGGTCGGTGGGCCAGCGGCGCCGGTCGGCCAGCGCCCGCTTGCCCCGGCGGCCCATGGCGGCGGGCTGCCACTCGCCGGCCAGGAACGCACCCGCCAGCGCGGTCGCGACCCTTCGCTCGCGGTCGGCTCGGCGCACCGATCGCTAGGGCTGCGCCGGGTGGGGCGGCAGCGCCCCCCGACCGTCCCTGTCGTGCGTGCGCGGCGGTGCATAGGGGTGCACTCGGGCGCATGCGTTGCGTTGCCGGACCACTACGTCATCCCCCGGGGGAGCCCCGGAGAGGCCGACCGGCGCCCGAAGGCGCCCCCGGCCAGCTCGGAGGGCGCTGCCACGGCGCCGGACTCTACCGGTCCCGGGTCGGCGCGCCGAGGTCACGCAGCGACCAGCGCAGCAGGTCGGGGTCGGCCCACGCGGTCTCGGGGCCCGACAGCGCCCGGCCGAGGGCCCGCAGGGCATCCACGGTCATGGCCAGCGCCGGCGCCGGCTGGGCCAGCAGCTCGGCGACGAGGGCGTCCACCGCGGCGTCGAGCTCGGCCGCGGGCACGACCCGGTGGACGTAGCCCCAGGCCTGCGCCTCGGCCGCCTCCAGCCGCCGCCCGGTCATGACCAGCTCACGCGTGCGGGGCAGGCCGATCTCGCGCACCAGGCGGGGGAGCCCGGCCCAGGTGAGCGGGATGCCGATGGCGACCTCGGGGATGGCGACGGACAGATCGTCGGCCGCCACCCGGAGGTCACAGGCGGCCGCGAGCAGGGCGGCGCCGCCGATCACATGGCCCTGTAACCGGGCCACGGTGACCTGGGGCAGGCGCTCGAGGTCCTCCAGCAGGCGTTGCCAGCGGCCGCTGGCCCGCCGCCGGGCCAGGGGATCGGGCGGCAGCTCGACCCGATCGGCCAGGTCCGCCCCGGCCGAGAAGGCCCGCCCCGCGCCCGCGACCACGACGACCCGGATGTCGTCCCGTTCGGCGACGTCCCGGACGGCGGTGTGCAGGCCGGCGCGGGTGGCGTCGTCGAGGGCGTTCAGCTTGTGGGGCCGCTCCAGCGTGATGCGGCACACGCCCCTTTCCCCGCCGGTCTCGACGCGGACGGGGCCGTCGCTCACGGGCGGGACCCTAACGCAGCCTGGCCGCGGCCAGCGGCCCGTCGAGGACCGGCCCGCTCAGCCGGGGATGGGCCAGGCCTGCCCGAGTGGCGGAGTCGGGCAGGCCTGGCCGGGGGGTGACGCGCCGGCCGACGGGCGGTGTAGGCCGGGCATCACCGGGGACATCGAGGATCAGCCGACGTGGTCGTCGCCGGCCGGGTCGTCGGCCCCGCCGCGGCCGGAGCCGCCGGAGCCCGAGCCGCTGGAATCGGAGCCCGAGCCGCTGGAGTCGGAGCCGCTGGAGCCGCCGTGGTCGTCGGTGACGGTGTCGCCACCGTGGTCGTCGACCGCGTCGTGGCTGTGGTCGTCGCCGACCTCACCGGCGTTGCCGGGACCGCTGTTGGCGCTGCCCGGGCCGCTGTTGTCGTCGGCCATATCGCCGTCGAAGCCCTTGGTCTCGACGACCACGCCGTTCTCGATGCGCACCTCGGTGCCTGCGACCTCGTCGCGGAACCGCACGCGCTCACGGATGGCGCCGTCCTCGACCTCGACGTTGACCTGGACTCGCTGGCCGTCCCGGCGGAAGTCGACCTCGATCTCGACCCCGGCGTCCTGTTCGACCTCGACGGCCCAGCCGGCGTTGGGGGTGGCGGACAGGAGCGTGAGCTGGTTGCCGTCGCGGGCCACGACGACGGTCCCGGCGCCGGCGGCGTCGATGGCACGGGTCTCCGACGCATCGCTGGCGGTGCTGGCGGGCACCGACGCCGGAACGGCCGTGGTCGTCGTGGTGTCGTCGTGGGACGAGCCGATGCTCGACAGCGCCGGCGCCGGCCCGAAGCCGGAGATCAGGGCGACGCCGACGCTGCCGCCGACCATCCCTGCCGCCAGGCCGAGGCGGCCCTTGGTACCGGGGAGCTTCATGGTGTGGGGTCCTCTCTCATCTGCGTGGGTGTCCGCTTGGGGACACACACTGGGGGACTCCCGGCTAAGGCTGCGTCGGCGATCCCCTAAGCGCGGCTAAAGGTCAGGGCCGGTCAGCCGGGGCCGCCGGACCCGCCGCTGCCGCCGCTGTCCTCGACCCGGTCCTGGGGGCCGCCATCCCACCAGGCGTCGATGCGGCTGCGGGCGGTGCCGCTCTCGAATTCGACCCGCACGCCGCTGCCCTCGGGCTCGGTCTTGACCGACCAGCCGGCCGCGGGACGCGCCAGGAGCACCGTCACCCCGCTGGGGGAGAAGCTGATGGACGCGGTTCCTCCGGCGACGCTGTAGTTCCTGACGACCGCGTCCGGCGCGGGCGCCGGAGCCTGTCCACCGGAGCCCGAGCTGCCGTTCGAGCCGGTAGCGGGGGCGGTGCCGCGACTCGGGGTCGTGCTCTGTCCGGGGGTGGTGCCTCCGGCGCCCGCATCGGCCGCGGTCGTCGAGGGGGGTGTGGCGCCGGCCACGGTGGTGTCGCTGCTCGGAGGCAGGGTCGTGGTCGGCGGGATGGGGATGCCGCCTCCGCCGCTCGCGAGGGCGGCGTCGATCTCGTCGGCGGTGAGCGTGCCGTCGTGATCGTCGGTCACCTGGTCGCCGATCAGGCCGACGCCCTGCCACGCCACGACGGCGGCGACGACGGCGGCTGCCAGCCACGCGAGACCGAGGGTGAAGATCCGCCGCATCGCGCTCATGTTCGCGTCGGCTGGCAAGCGGTACCCAAAGGGGACCCTAAGCCTTCGCTAAGAGACGCTGCGTCCCCGTCCTGGCCTGCATGCCGGAATCGGCGCCGACGTACCGTGGTGGCCGTGGCCTCAGTGCTGGTGATCGAGGATGACCTCCGCATCCGCGAGTCGGTGGCGCGCGGGCTGGTCGGGTCGGGCCACGTGGTCCGCACCGAGGCGTCGGGCGCGGCTGCGCTGGCGGCCGCCGTCGAGTGGCGACCCGACGTGGTCGTGCTCGACCTCGGCCTGCCCGACATCGACGGCGCCGACGTCCTGCGCATGCTGCGCGGCGTGTCGGCGGTGCCGGTCATCGTGGCCACCGCGCGGGACGACGAAGCCGAGATCGTCCGAGTGCTCGACGGCGGCGCCGACGACTACGTGGTCAAGCCCTACTCGGCGGCCCACCTCGAGGCCCGCATCCGGGCCGTGCTGCGCCGGGCCGAGACGGCGGGGGCCGAGGCCGACGCCGGCGAGGTGGTGGTCGGCGCGCTGGTGGTGGCGCCCGGCCGGCGCGAAGCGACCATCGACGGCCGCAAGCTCGACCTCACCCGGCTCGAGTTCGACCTCCTGGCGCACTTGGCACGGCGCAGCCCCGAGGTGGTGACCCGGCGCGAGCTGCTGGCCGAGGTCTGGCAGCAGCCCTACGGCGGCGCCGACAAGACCGTCGACGTCCACCTGTCATGGCTGCGGCGCAAGCTGGGGGAGACGGGCTCCGAGCCCCGCTACCTGCACACCGTGCGGGGGGTCGGCGTGCGCCTCATCGCCCCCGCCGCCGGCTGAGACGCCCGTGCGCCGCCGCATCGTCCTCGTCGTGCTGGCCACCACCTCCCTGGTGGTCGTGGCCTTCGCCGTGCCGCTGGGCGGCCTGGTGCGCTCGGCGGCCCGCGACCGGGCCATCGCCGCCGCCGAGCGCGACGTGACGTCGATCGGCCCGGCGCTGGCCCTGCCGAACGTCACCTCCGACCTGGTGACCGCGGCCATGGACGGCACCGATACCGGCAACTCGGGCCGCATGGCCGTGTGGCTGCCGGACGGGACCGTGGTGGGCGACGGGGCCCAGGCCGACGAGGCCTCGCTCCGGCTGGCTCTCAGCGGCCGGAACTTCAGCGTGGAGCGCAACGGCGGCGTCGAGATCTACTCGCCGGTCGCGACCGGGGTCGACAGCACCGCGGTGGTCTTTGCACGCGTCCCGAGCGAGCTGCTGGACGAGGGGGTGGCCACCGCCTGGCTGGCGCTGGCCGGGGTGGCCGTGGTGCTGGTGCTGGCGGCGGTCGTGATCGCCGACCGGCTGGCACGGTCGGTGACGCGTGACGCCACCGAGCTGTCGGCCACCGCCCGTGCCCTGGCCGCGGGGCAGGGCGATGCCCGCGCCGATCCCGGTCCCACTCCCGAGCTGGCCGATGCCGCCCGCGCGCTCAACCTGCTGGCGGACCGGATCGAGGAGCTGCGCACCGCCGAGCGGGAGCGGGTGGCCGACCTGTCCCACCGCCTGCGGACCCCGCTGACCGCTCTGCGCCTCGACGCAGAGGCGGCGGGCGACGCTTCGTTGGTGGCCGATGTCGAGCGGCTGGAGGGAGCCATCTCCGAGCTCATCCGCAGCGCTCGCCGCCCCTTGCACAGCGGCATGGTCGGCTCGGTGTGCGACCTGGTCTCGGTGGCCCGGGAGCGGACCGACTTCTGGAGCGCGCTGGCCGAGGATGACGGCCGGGACTGGACGCTGGACGTCGACGGGGCGAACGGTCCCTGCCCGGTGCCCCTGTCGGCGGGGGAGGTGGCCGCCGCCCTCGACGCCCTGGTCGGCAACGTGTTCGCCCACACCCCGGAGGGCACGCCGTATGCGGTTCGGGTCGAGGTGGCCGACGGGACCGCCCGGCTGGTGGTGGAGGACGCCGGGCCCGGCATCGCCGACCCGGGCGACGCCCTCGATCGCGGGGTCACCGGGGCGGGATCCACCGGCCTCGGCCTCGACATCGCCCGGCAGGCGGCGGAGGTGGCCGGCGGCAGCATCGCCATCGACCGTTCGAGCCGCGGCGGAGCCGAGGTCAGCCTCGAGCTGCCTCTCGCCCGCCACCGCATCTGAGCCGGCTCCGAAGCCTCACTCGATGAGGTGCAGCGCGAAGGCGATGGCGAAGCCGGCGGTGGTCATCAGTCCGACCTGGCGCCCGCCGTGCTGGAAGGCCTCGGGCATCATCGTGTCGGCCAGCATGGTCAGCACCGCGCCGCCGGCGAAGGCGAGGACGAAGGCGATGATCCAGTCCGAGGCGCCGTCGAACACGGCGAAGCCGGCCAGCGAGGCAAGGGCCGACACCAGGGCCACCAGCAGCCAGAGCCCGATGACGCGCCGGGGCGCCCAGCCCGACGCCGTGAGCCCGGTGGTGGCGGCGATGCCCTCCGGCAGGTTGGACACGAACACCGCCACGATGAAGGCGACGCTGACCCCCGCGCCGGCCAGCAGCCCGATGCCGAGCACGATCGACTCGGGGATGCCGTCCAGCACCGCCCCCAGCACGATGGCCAGCCCCGAGCCCTCGGCCTGCTCGCCGCCCGAGCTCTTGCGCTTGTCCCCGCCCATGCGGTCGATGATCCCGTCGCCCACGAAGAAGGTCAGCGCCCCCGCCGCCAGCCCCGCGGCCACGCCGCCCGTGCCGTGGGAGGTGTCGACCGCCTCCTCGACCAGGTCGAAGGCCACCGCGCTGATGAGCACGCCGCTGCCGAGGGCCATGACCAGTCCCAACACGTGGCGGTGGATGGGCACCACCAGGGCGAAGGCGGCCCCGATCACCAGGGCCGCCGCGCCCACCGCACCCCAGAAGAAGGCCTCTCCCACGGCCGGACTGTACGGCGCTCCCAACCGAGGGGCGCTCACCCGGGCGGGGTGACGTCAGCGGGCCCCCGACGCGGTTCGGTTACGCCGAGCGCGTAACGCGCACCGAGAGACCCCGGGGGTTTACATCGATGTTGATCGCAGAAGTCGGAATCGCAGAACTGCTGTGGTGGACGATCGAGCTGTTCTTCCTCTTCATGTTCATCTGGATCTTCGTGATCCTCATCGCGGACATCTTCCGTGACCACGAGCTTTCCGGCTGGGGCAAGGCGGGCTGGATCCTGCTGCTGATCATCCTCCCGCTGATCGGGTCGTTGATCTACATCATCGTCCGCGGCCCGAGCATGGCCGAGCGCTCGAGGAAGCAGGCGGCCGCGGCCCAGGCCCAGGTCGACGACTACATCCGCGAGACGGTCTCCGTCGGCGGTCCCGCGGCCGAGCTGACCCGGCTGGCCACGCTGCGCGACAACGGCACCATCAGCGAGGACGAGTTCCAGACCATGAAGGCCAAGGTGGTGGCCGGCAGCTAGCCGCTAGAAGGCGCGTCCACCCATGTGGGCGGCGATCATGGCCATGGACTGCCGAATGGTGGTGGGGCCGTAGGTGCGGGCGGGCGCCATGCTCGCACGAGCGGCCTCCACCTCCTCCGGTGTGAGCCCGCTGGATCCGGTGATGGGCTCGATGTCGTAGAGCCGCGCCGCGTTGACGCCGAAGATCTTGGCCTTCACCTCGTCGGTCAGGGCCGGGTAGCCGTGGGCCTCCTGCAGCTCCTCGCTGATCTGGAAGGCGCGCATGGCCTGGATCTGGTCCTGGGG
>Ga0075417_10000323_pt1 | contig 10205 bp, 9 predicted proteins | sample SoiMetdeltSBSDD1_FD_71477 | JGI IMG/M metagenome (GOLD analysis project Ga0075417, IMG submission 71477) | Bulk soil microbial communities from a Populus tree surrounding site in Tennessee, USA - Soil MetaG P. deltoides SBSDD1 | ecosystem: Environmental > Terrestrial > Soil > Tree plantation...
GCGCGAAGGAGGGCGGTGGCCTGTCGGTCGGCTTCAACATCGAGCTTCCGCACGAGCAGCACGAGAACCAGTACCTCGACATCGAGCTGACCTTCCACCACTTCTACGCGCGCAAGACGATGTTCGTGAAGGCGGCCGAGGGCTTCGTCATCTTCCCCGGCGGCTTCGGGACGCTCGACGAGCTGTTCGAGTCGCTGACGCTGATCCAGACCGGCAAGGTGCTGCACTTCCCGGTCGTCCTGCTCGACCGCGACTACTGGCAGGGCATGCTGGCCTGGCTGCGGGAGCGCCCGCTCGCCGGGAAGATGATCTCGACCGAAGACATCGACCTGCTCCACCTGACGGACTCTCCCGAGGAAGCCGTTGCGCGCGTCGTCGACGCGTACGAGCGCCGCTCGCCGCGGACGCCGGCCGAGCCGCAGAAGGCCGACGCGCAATAAGGGCTGGACGCAGGGTCTGGTCCCGAAGGGTCTGACCCGATGACCGTCACTCGGACAGTCCCCGTTCGGGGATAGTCCCTAGAAGTTGTAGACGCTGATCGGGTTACCGACGTCGACGTGGCCGGCGTTGTCGGAGACGGTGATCGTCTGCGTTCCGGTCGCGCGGAGGATCACGCCGCCGAGTGTCTTGGCGCCGAAGTCGTTCGTCGTGAATGTGTACGGAGTCGGCAGGAACGCGGCCGGGTCGCTGCTCGAGAAGCTGACCGTCCCCGTGTAGCCGGACGCCGTGTTGCCGAAGGCGTCCTCGGCCCGGACGGTGACGCCGAACGGCGTGCCCGCCGTCGCGATCGTCGGCGCATTGAGGATGAGGTGATCGACCGGGCCGCCGTTCACGACCACGACCGGCTGCTTCTTTTGCGCCAGCGGCCGGAACGTCGGCTTGACGGTGAACGTGACGCGCTTCGTGACCGTCTTGAGGACCTTCTTGCCGGTCTTCTTGTTCTTGACGGCCTTCTTGACCTTGATGAGCTTCGTCGCGGTCGTGCCGACGCGCGGCTTGGTCTGTGTCAGGAACACGTAGCCGTCGGCCGCGAGCGTGGACGCGACAGCGGGCCCATATGTGAGCTCGAAGCGCTGGCCGCGCCGGCAGTCGGTGGCGATCGTCAACCGGTAGCCCGAGATGCGGGTGATCTTCGTCGCGGTCGAGCACGTGTCGTGCGCGAGCGCCACGTAGCCCGTCACGCCGAGTCGTGCCGCCTGCGGCAGTGACCAGCCGCGAGGGATGTCGATCAGGGTCTGTCCCTGCAGAGGGCCGGTGTCGGCGGTGAAGGTGAGCTTGAACGTGTTCGTGCTCCCCGCCGGGACATGGTCGGGTGTGACGTCGACGCGGCCGACGCCCGGCGCCGCCGACGGGCTCTGGGCCGGCACGAGCAGCATGGCCAGGCCGAGCACGGCTATGAGGACGCGCGGAAGCTTTCGAATCACGACAGGACCCCTACGAGTTCGCGAAGCCGAAGTTAAGCAGCCGCCGCGCGTCGCCGTAGGGATCGGTCGCGTGCAGCACGACCGCGATCAGTCTCGTCTTCCCTCGCCGCGCCGAGGCCACCAGGCAGTGGCCGGCGATCGTCGTCCAGCCCGTCTTGACGCCGTCGGCGCCGCGGTAGCGGCCGATCAGCAGATTCTTGTTTACGTAGGTCTTCGCATAGGTCGGCTTCGACCACTTCACGTGCGCGATGTGCGTGCGCGTGATCTTGCGGAACGCGGGCATCGTCATCGCGTAGCGGGCAAGTGCCGCCAGGTCGTACGCCGACGAGTAGTTTCCGCGGTCGACAACACCGCTCGGGCTCGCGTAGTGGGTGTCGTGGAGCCCGAGCGTCCGGGCCTTCTCGTTCATCAGCTGCAGGAATGCACCCCGGCTGCCCGAGGTCGCGATCCCGAGCTCGAGCGCGTCGTCGTTGCCGGAGAACAGGAGCAGCCCGTACATCAGCTTCCAGACGGCTACGCGCTCGTGGGCACGCAGCCCCTCGCGGTTGAGCGCAACCCTCGTGACGAGCGGGTTCACGCGGACGACCTTCTGCGGGCTCAGGTTCTCGAGCGCGAGAACGGCGGTCATGATCTTCGTCGTCGAGGCGATCGGCCTGCGGCGGTGGGGCCGCTTCGCCCAGAGGACGCCGCCGCTTCTCGCATCCACGAGGATGGCCTCCGGAGCACTGATCGGTCCGAGCTGAGCGTGCTCGAGCCGCGGCGATCCCGGCAGGAGCAGCGGCAGGACTGGAATCTGCTCGGCGGCCTCCCGGCGCGAGGCCAGCTCGCGAAGCCGCGCGAGCTCTCGCTTCGAGACCGCGCTGGGACGAATCGTGACCTCGTGCTGCGCGTGAGGCTTTCCGCGTGCAGACGCCCATCGCTGGGACGCCGCGAACGCCCCGGCGGCCACCAGGACGGCAACGGCGACCAGGACCAGCGGGCGTTTCGACCTCCCGCGGCGCCTGCGCCGAACCGGTTGGAGAACGGAATACGGCATCGTCTCGAGCGCTCCGCCGGCGAGTTTAGTCCGTGAATCCACCGTCTCTACACTTCGTCCGTGGAGCTGCGGGACCTGCCATCGGTGGATGAGCTCGCAGCGGATGAGCGGCTCGCGACCGCGGCGCCGCGGCCTTTGCTCGTTGCCGCGGTGCGTTCTGCGCTCGAGCGGGCCCGCGAGGAGATCCGCGCCGGAGCGGATCCAGGCGACCTCGTCGACCGCGTCGAATCCGAGCTCGCGGCTGCCAGTGGCGCCCGGCTCCGCCGCGTGATCAACGCAACGGGAGTGGTCGTGCACACCAATCTCGGTCGTGCGCCGCTTGCCCACGACGCCCTCGAGCGAGTCGCGTCGGTGGCGGCCGGTTACTCGAACCTCGAATACGACGTCGGCGAGGGCGCCCGCGGTTCCCGCCAGGACCACGTCGCACCGATCCTGAGACGGCTGACGGGCGCCGAGGCCGCGCTGGTCGTCAACAACAACGCCGGCGCCGTGTTGCTCGCGCTCGCCGCGCTGGCGGAAGGACGCGAGGTGCTCGTTTCGCGCGGCGAGCTGATCGAGATCGGCGACGGTTTCCGGATTCCCGACGTGCTCGCGCGCTCGGGCGCGCGCCTGCACGAGGTCGGCACGACGAACCGCACACGCGCGGCGGACTACGACCGGGCGATCGGTCCGGACACGGCGCTGCTGCTCCGCGTGCACCAGTCGAACTTCCGTGTCGTCGGCTTCACCGATCAGCCGCGGCTCGAGGAGCTCGTGCGGATTGGCCGGACGCACGGGATCCCGGTGGTCGACGATCTCGGCTCGGGTGTGCTGGTCGAGCTGGAAGGCGAGCCGTCGGCCCGAGACGCGCTGCGCGCCGGCGCCGACCTCGTCTGCTTCTCCGGCGACAAGCTGCTCGGCGGGCCGCAAGCAGGGATAGTCGTCGGCCGCGCCGACCTGGTCGAGAAGTTGCGCCGGCACCCACTCCAGCGGGCGCTGCGGGCCGACAAGCTGACGCTGGCCGCACTGGAGGGGACGCTCGCCCTCTATCTCGATCCCGAGCGGGCCGCTGGCGAGATCCCCGTGCTTCGAATGCTCGGGGAGCCGCTCGAGGCCGTGCGAGGTCGCGCCGAGCGGCTGGCCGAGGTCGCCGGGGGCGAGGTCGAGCAGACCGTCGGCCGCGTCGGCGGTGGCGCCCTGCCGCTGGCCGAGCTGCCGAGCTTCGCCTGCGCAATCGAAGAGGAGCTGGCCACGCCGCTCCGCGAAGGCGACCCGCCGATAGTCGGCATCCTCCGCGACGGCCGCCTGCTGCTCGACTGTCGGACGCTGACCGACGAAGAAGTGGACGAAGTCGCAGCGGCGATCGGATCCGCGCGCGGATGAGCGAGGCCGTGGCCGAGCTCCGCGAGCGCGTCCGCGTCACCGGCATTGTCGCCGATCGCCTCGACGCGGGCGGGCGCCCCGCCTTCGACGGCGACTTCCGGACCTGGCTCGCCGAGCACCCTCACAAGCGCGCCCTCTTCGACCTCGCGATGGACGAAGGCACCGAGCGCCGCATCGAACGGCTCGACGCTCTCGAGCGGCGCGGCGACGAGACGCTCTTCGGAGCGCACGAGCGAACGGAAAGCGAGTGGCGCGCCTTGGCGGACGCCGCCGGCCTGCGCGTGGACGCCGTCCACGAAGCGCTGATCGAGGCCCGATGCCCCTGACCGTCGGGACAGCCGGGCACATCGACCACGGCAAGACGTGGCTCGTCCGGGCGCTGACCGGAAAGGACACCGACCGACTCCCGGAGGAGCACGAGCGCGGGATTTCGATCGACCTCGGCTACGCACCGTTGGAGCTCCCGGACGGCACGCAGCTCTCGCTCATCGACGTCCCTGGCCATGAGCGCTTCGTGCGGAACATGGTCGCCGGGGCGACCGGAATCGACCTGTTCCTGCTCGTGATCGACGCCGCAGAAGGCGCGCGGCCGCAGACCCACGAGCACCTCGCGATCCTGCGCCTTCTCGGCGTCGAGCGCGGCGTCGTCGCCGTGACCAAGGCCGACACGGTGGACTCGGAGACGCTCGAGCTCGCGGTGGCCGAGGCGGCCGAGCTCGTGCCCGAAGCCGAGGTCGTCGCCGTCAGCGCGAAGACCGGCGGCGGGCTGGACGAGCTTCGCGCCGCGCTTGCAAGGACCGCCGAGACAGTCGAGCGCCCGGAGCGGTTCGGAGCGACGCGTCTTTGGATCGACCGCGCCTTCTCTTTGCGCGGCATCGGCACGGTCGTCACCGGAACGCTCTGGTCGGGCTCGATCGCCGCGGGTGACCTCTTGCGGCTCGAGCCTGGCAGCCGGGCTGTCCGTGTGCGCAGCGTCCAGGTGCACGACCAGCCGGTCGAGGTCGCGGGAGCCGGGCAGCGCGTGGCGGTGAACCTCCCGGCGATCGAACGCGGGGAGCTGAGGCGCGGCAACGCGCTGGTCGCGCCCGGCCACTACCCGGTCACTTACCGGCTCGACGCCATCCTCGAAGAGCTCGAGCCGGTGCCGCCGGCCGTCAAGGTTCACATCGGCACGGCCGACGTGACCGCGCGTGTCGTTCGCGCCGGGCGGTTCGCGCAGCTACGGCTGGAAGAACCCATCGTGGCGGCACGCGGAGACCGATTCGTCGTGCGCGGCGAGACGACCCTGGGCGGCGGTCGTGTCGTCGACCCTTCTCCGCCAAGGCGCCTCGAGCCGGAGCGGCTCGAAGTGCTCGACCGGGGCGATCCGGCGCAAGTGGTGAACCTGCTTGCCGCAGAGCCCGTTCGAGTGCTTGAGCTCCAGGCAACCGGGCTTCTTTCCGCAGCCGAACTGGGGCGCGGCCTCGCCGCCGTTGAGCAGTCCGGCGACTGGGCATACCGCTCGAGCTGGCTCGAAGGCGTGCGCGCAATCGTCCGCGAGCGCCTGCAGGCCAGGGCTCAGTCGAATCCACTCGATCCGGGAATTCCGCTCGCCGAACTGCTGCCGGATGAGCCGTGGGCGCCGGCAATCCTTCCGCTCCTCCACGCCGAGCGCCGCAACGGCAAGGCGTTCGCACCGGGCGCGGCGGCGTCACTCGGCGACCGCGCCGAGGCGGCCGCGCGCCTGGAGGCCGAGCTCGCGGACGGCGGCCTCGCCCGCGTCGAGGACGCGGAGCTCGCGGCGTACCTCGAGTCAGCCGGGAAGCTGCATCGCGTCGGCGACGGCTTTGCGGTCTCCGCGGAGCTCTACGACCGCGGCCGCGAGGCACTGCTCACGCTCGAGCCGATCACCCTCGCCGCCTTCCGCGACGCGCTCGGCGTCTCCCGCCGCGCCGCCCAGCTCTTGCTCGAGCGCTACGACGCCGACGGGCTGACACGGCGGGTCGGAGACGAACGGGTCCTCAGGGCTTCGGCGCGTCAGCGAATCTGAGCTGCGCCTCGTAGGGCCCTCGTCCGGTCATGCACGCCGCTCCACACCGTGCTCCGAGTACGAGCGAATCCTCCGTCGAGCGGCCGTCGCCGAGGCCGAACGTCAGCCCGCCCGCGAAGGAGTCGCCCGCGCCGTAGGCGTCGACAGCACGGCCTGGAAGCGGCGCGGCAGCCCAGCGGCTCATCTTCCCGTCCGGTTTCAGGAGCGTCCCGCCCTCTCGGCCGGCCGTGCTGACGACGAGGCCGGGCACAGGCTCGATCTCGCCGGGCACGTACTGCTCGTCTCGATCATTCCCGCTCGCGACGAGCACGTCGAGCCGGACGCCCGCCGAGGCGAGCACTTCTTTCCCTCGCACCGAAGCGACCAGGATCCGAGCCGAGCGCGCCGCTCGTAACGCCGCCGAATCGCCGGCGGTGAAGTAGACCGCGTCGGCATCAACGAGCTCGTCCCACGGCAGCGGCTCGTCGCCGCGTGGGCCGAGGCGCTCGCCGATCACGGTGATCGTCCGCTCTCCCTCCGCGTCGACATGGACGAACGCCTTTCGCTGCCGTTCCGGCCGCCAGGCCGCCGCCACGCGCACGCCCAGCCGCTCCAACTCGCCCTTGGCTCGATGGCCGAGCTCGTCATCACCGAGAGCCGTGATGAACAGGCAACTGCCCGCCAACCGTGCGAGCTGGACCGCCGCGACCGCGCCGCCGCCTCCCGGCTCCTCCCAGTCCTCGGAGGCGTGGACGATCTCGCCGGCCACCGGCACCCGCTCGACGCGCGCGAACTGGATCCACTCGACGTGCCCGACGACGGCGACCTTCACGGCGAGAGATTCTCTCCGGCAGCGGGCTACGCTTGCGCCGGAGCGGCACGGGCCCGGTGGCCCAACCGGTCTTCAAAACCGGTGCGGCGTGGCAGCCCCACGCTCGGTCGGTTCGACTCCGGCGCCGCTCCGTTGAGCCGAAACCCGCTACTCAAGCGGGTTTTGGCATCTCTTGAGGCGCGTTCGGCCCCGCGCTCGCTTTACCGCCTGAAACCGCTAGAGACCGCCTGAGGCTGGCGCTCACTGGCGCGCAACTGGCGCGCAGCAATAGCCTCGCTCGAAGTGAGCGCGACGGCCGTCATCGCTCTCATCGCGCTGGTCGTCTCGATCGGAGCGGGCGCGGCTGCGATCGTCTCCCTCGTGCTTCAGCTCCGTGAGTCCGAGCGCCGTGACGAGGAGATCCGTCTGCTGCGCGCCGAGGGTGGCCGACGCGATGAAGAGCTCCGCTTGCTCGGACAACAGGTCGAGGCTGAGCAGAAGGAAAGGCTTGGGCGCGAACAGGCGGCGATAACCGTATTCGCCGGCGTCCAGGGCAGTGGCTCGGAGCACCGAATCGAGTACACGGTTCCGCTTCAGAACAGCGGCTCGGCGCCTGCGTCCCAGATCGCCGTCGTTCTGGTCAACGGCCGCGGAGACGCCGTTGGAAAATCCGCGCTCGTCCCCGCGCTAGTTCCCGGCGAGAAGGCTTACGCCACAGTGGCCATGTCCTCGACGACCAGGACCGGCGGTTGCTCGGCGTCGAGGTCTCGAACATCGACCACGCGCAGCGTGCTGCGGCCGAGCGTGATTGCCTCACGGGCTTGAACCGGTGCCGAGACGAGGCGTAGGGTCGGGGCGGCCGGGGGTTCGGCCGTCGAGTTTCACCGGCAAAAGGCAAGGCAGAGGCCAGCGGGTCTCAAAACCGAGGAGGTCAGCATGAAAGAGTTGCTGCTGGCTCGTGCGTGGACGGCGATCGCCGCAGCCGCCGTCGCGGTCACAGTCGCGGCCGGCGTTTCGTATGCCGCCACGGGCGGGTTCACCGGGAATTCGGGGAGTAGCGGCAGGCTTTACGCGTGTGTGACCGCGCAGTTCAAGACCCTCAATCTGTCGTCGGCGCGCGCCAGGTGCCCCAAGGGGGAGCAGAAGATCTCCTGGGCCATCAAGGGCCAGCGCGGGCCGCAGGGCGCCCGAGGGCCGAAGGGCAGTGGCGGTACGGGACCAGCGGGGCCAAAGGGCGATACAGGAGCACCGGGAGCGAAGGGCGATACGGGAGCTTCAGGCCCGAAGGGCGACACCGGAGCGCCAGGCCCGAAGGGCGATACGGGGCCGAAGGGCGATACCGGGCCCGCTGGCAGCCTGACGAGTGCGTACCTCGACGCCTACAGCTCGTCAGGCCAGACCGTGGCTGCCGGCAGCGCCGTTACATTCGACACGCTGGCCGTCGCCCCGGTCGGAATCAGCGACATTACCGCCAACGCGTTCGCCGTGAGCGATGCGGGCAAGTACTTGATCACCTTCGTCGTCCCGCCCGCGATCACGTTTGTTTCGTATCAACTGAGGGTCAACAACAACGGCGTCGGGCTTACCGGCGGCACCAGCTTCTCGCGGATTCTGAGCCTGAACGCGGGCGATGTCCTCACTGTCCACAACGTAGGAGGCCAGGCAGCCCTCGTGGGTGCGGGGGCCGGTATCACGATCGTGCGAATCAGCTAACGGCAAGGAGGCTCGACTTAGAAATCAGCCTTTAGGGGGCCGCGCACGGTCGGCGATCGCTACCGGCACCGCCTCCGCGGCCAGCTCGCGGAGGATGCGAGGGGGCTCGACGAGTACCTGCACGCGGAGGCTGCTGAGGTTGTCGCGCTTCCGACTGGCGCGCAGACTGGCGCGCAGGAGGCTCAGGCCGCTTCGTTGAGCGGAACGGGCTGAGTCTTCAAAACCGGTGCGGCGTGGCAGCCCCACGCTCGGTCGGTTCGACTCCGGCGCCGCTCCGTCGGGCAAAGAACCTCAGCAACAGTCGGACTTTGGAACGCGCGTTCGCTGCCGGCCGCTCGCCTTCACTCCCGCACGAAACGCTATGAACCGAGCGTTCGTGGCCCGCACTGGCCCACGACTGGCCCACCGGCGGTACCGATAGGACTACGGGAGCATCACGAGAAGGTTGTCGCCCGTGACGTGCTTGTTGAAGTTTGTTCCGCGGGCGTTCACCTTGACCCCTTCGCTGGTGCCTGGCGGCGCCTGCCCGCCCGGATCGTGGATCTGGCAGTTCACCTCGTACAGCCCGTCACCTTCCTCTCCGGTGGAGCTCGTGGCGTGAACGGCAAAGATCACCCGTCCGCCGCAGAAGTCGGGCGGAAGCGTGACCCGGCCGTCCGGCGTCGTCACCTCGCCGCAGCCGTAGAACTGGAAAGCGACCAACCGCTTAAGCGTGAAGGTCCCATGCTCGAGTTCGGTCGCGCCGGCCATGACGGCGAACGAGCCGTCGCCGCTTGCCGTCTTGTCGGCGACATTGAAAGTGCCCTCAAGCTCGGACTCGATCGTCAATCCGTTGCTCGCCGACGAGGTCGTCGGTTCGACGAACACCACGAACGCTGACGTGGATGTTCGCGATCCAGCGCTCCCAGCAGTAACCGCCGCAACGGCGAGCGCACACGCGAGAGCCACCGCAAAGCGTCTCATCTGCCCACCTCCCTGTTGGGTGCACCCAGCCTATTCTCTTGCGACGATCGCTACAAGGCCCTTCGGATCGCCCAGCGAGCCCTTGGTCGGGCCAAGTAGGCGGCGTCGTCAAACCGGAGCGGCGTGGCACCTCACGCTCGGTCGGTTCGACTCCGCCGCCGCTCCGTTCCTGCAAGCACGTGGCGGCCAAGACGGCAAATACCGTCCGCCGCTGAAGGCATAGCTGCGGAGCTTTCCGCTGCTTTGCGCAGCCGTCCGGCTCTGCCAGACTGTTCGCAGATGCCGAAAACGCTTGCCCCGCTCGTGCTTCTCGGCATTCTCGTCGTTGCGACGCACGTCGCCTCCGCGCGAACGGCAGGGACGCTTCGACTCTCACACGCGGTCTTCACCGGGCGGGTCAATCAGGTCGACTGCCCGCCGGGGACGGCGGACTCGACAGCCTGCTTCCAGACCAGCGGCACCGGCGTGTTACCGGGGCTTGGAGTCGTCTCGGAGCACTATCTGAACTACGTCGAGGACCCCGACTCGAGCTGCGAGCGCTGGCACTCGACGCCTGTGCTCACGGTTCGTGGCAAGGGTGAGCTCCACCTCTCCGTACGTCCACCGCAAGCGTGCGTGGTTCCGACCACCGGCGTTCTCAACGCATCGCTCGTCTTCACGGTGACGAGCGGCTCTGGGGTCTACGCAGGTGCGTCAGGCCAAGGGACGTTCCTGACGAGGGGCGGCCCGGGGACGACGGGCCGCAATGCAGACACGTTGGCAGGCAACCTGACGGTCTCGGGGCTGGTGTTCGACCTGACTCCGCCCGCGGTGAGCGGCGCGGTCTCGAAGACGGTCCTGGCGCCGAGCCAAGCGAAGGCCGTCCGGGTCACATTCACGATCAAGGCC
>Ga0075417_10000324_pt1 | contig 10204 bp, 8 predicted proteins | sample SoiMetdeltSBSDD1_FD_71477 | JGI IMG/M metagenome (GOLD analysis project Ga0075417, IMG submission 71477) | Bulk soil microbial communities from a Populus tree surrounding site in Tennessee, USA - Soil MetaG P. deltoides SBSDD1 | ecosystem: Environmental > Terrestrial > Soil > Tree plantation...
GCCGGATTGGTGGCCGGCGCGTTCCAGCCGTTGCCCGCGTCGCCGTAGGTGTCCATCGTGACCTTGGCACCATACGGCGGATCGGCCTCGAGGATCTCCTTGAGGCGGCGCACGGCGCGGCCGGCTTCGCACGTCGGCGGCAGGCGCAGCGAGAGCTTGAGCGAGGTCTTCGGCCGCAGCACGTTGCCGCCGTCGGCCGGCAGCGGAAGCCCCGCGGCGCCGGTGATCGCGAGCGCCGGGCGCCACGTGTTGTTCAGGATCAGCTCGTACGGGTCGGTGCTGATCGGCGTGCCGCCCGGTGGGAACGGGAAGCGATCGTACACTTCCGTGCCGAGGACCTTCGCGACCTCGCGCGCCTCGGCCTGCCGCTCGCGCGGGATCTCGACGTGGAAATCGCGCGGGAGGATCTGGCCCGTTTTCGAATCCTCGATGCGCTCGAGCAGCTGGCGCAGGATCCGGAAGCTCGAGGCCACGATGCCGCTGGCGGCGCCGGAATGCACGCCCTCGGTGAGCACCTCGACGGTGAGGACGCCGCCGACGACGCCGCGCAGCGAGGTCGTGCCCCAGAGCTGCTCGTAGTTGCCGCAGCCCGAGTCGAGGCACACGACGAGGCTCGGCGTACCGAGCTTCGCCTTCAGCGCGTCGACGTAGTACGGCAGATCCGCGCTCCCGCTCTCCTCGCACGCCTCGATCAGCACGACGCAGCGCGCGTGGCGCACCCGCTGCTCCTGCAGGGCCTGGATCGCGGTAAGCGCGGCGAACGTGGCGTACCCGTCGTCACCGACGCCGCGGCCGTAGAGCTTGTCGCCGCGCTGCACGGGCGTCCACGGGCCATAGCCCTCGGCCCAGCCGACCATCTCCGGCTGCTTGTCGAGGTGACCGTAGAGCAGGACGGTGTCCTTGCCGGTGCCGGGCGCCTCCATGAGGATCACGGGCGTGCGCCCGTCCATGCGCACGACCTCGATCGAGAGTCCCTCGATCGGGCGCTCGCCGGCCCACCCACGCAGAAGCTCGACCGCGCGGTCGATGTGGCCGTGCTCGCGCCATTGCGCGTCGAACATCGGCGACTTCGCCGGAATCTTCACGTACTCGTGCAAGGTCGGAACGATGCTTTGATCCCACGTCTTCTGGACGAAGTCGCGGGTCTTACCGGTGTCGAGCGCCATGGGGACTCCTCAGGACGCGATGCGCAGGCCGGACCGGATCTCCCAGAGCTCCTGAAGCTCGAGCGGCGCGTCGGCGATGCGCGCGAGCTTGCCACAGAGGTGACAGTGAATGAACGCCGGCTCGCGGCCGACGTACGTGCTGTCGCACTTCGGGCACCGAGCCTGCGGCGCGGGGAGAAAGCGCTTCGCAGTCCGCTGCAGGGTGTGCTCGGGGGTGAGGCGGATCACCGTCGCGGGGGCCGCGACGGGTTTCCGCTTCGCGCGTTGCGGTTTCGCCAGCTTCATGGGCGAGGGCCATTGTAGCGTATCTTTGCCCGGATGAGAGTCAGTGTGGTCCTCGACGGGCGGCGTACCGCCGGCGAGATCGCCGAGCTGGCACGGTCGGCTGAGACGTACGGGTTTTCCCACGTGTGGCTATCCGGAGGAGCCCGGACGAAGGATCATTTCGTGCGGCTCGCCGTCGCGGCGGCCGCAACCCGGCGGATCAAGCTGGGCCCGATCGCGGTGAGCCCGTTCGAGATGCACCCCGTGCACATCGGCCTGGCGCTCTTGACGCTCGACGAGATCGCCCCGGGCCGCGCGTGCATCGTGCTGGGCGCGGGCGGCGATCTTGCCGCGACCTTGGATCCACCCGCGCGCGGCCGCGTCGGCGCCGTCGAGGAGTGTCTCGACATCCTTCGGGCGCAGGCCGCCGGCGGGGAGATCAACTACGCGGGCGCGCACTATCGAGTGACCGGGCTCTTTTCGCCGTGGAGCCGCGTGGCGATGGATCGCGTGTATCTCGGCGCCAACCGGCCGCGGATGTTGCGGCTCGCCGCGCGCAAGGCCGACGGCGTGATGGTGACCGACATGCCGCTGGCCTACCTGACCACCTTGCTGGCACGGGTCCGCGGCGATCTGGACGACGCCAAGCGCGATCCGCGCCGATTCGCCGTGAGCAGCTGGTTCGTGTGGAACGTTCAGGAGACTCGCGCGGAGGCCGAGCGCCTCGCCCGGCGGGGCCTCGGATTCCGGCTTTATTACATTCGCGACATCGCGGCCTCGATCGGGCTCGGCGACGCCGAGGCGCGGGAGCTCGCGGCCCGGCAGCCCGAGATGCTGCGCGCGATCTTCCAGGGCCGCGAGCCGTGGGCGCCGTCGCCGGAAGTCGCCGACCGCCTGATCGAGCACCTCACGCTGACCGCCGACCGCCGCGGGCTCGACGCGTGCGTGGGCCGTTTGCTCGAGTTCGAGCGGGCCGGGCTCACCGAGATCGCGCTGGCGCCGCACGGCGATCCTGCCGCCGCGATCAAGCTGATCGGCGAGGCGGTGATCCCCGTGGTCGACCATGCCGGCGCCTCCCGCGTTCCGTGACTGGCAGGCCACCAATAGCGTATTCTGTCCAAGGGGGACGAATGATCAAGCTCGACCACCTGACGATCGCGGTGACGAACTGCGATAAGTCACGCGACTGGTATATCGAGACTCTCGGACTCAAGCTCGAGTTCGAGATCCCCGAGCGCCGCACCTCGGCCGTCCAGGACGAGTTTGGATTCACGCTGTTCCTGGCCGAGACGCCGGGCGGCCCGGGCCGCCCGAGCTGCGTTCTGACTTTTCAGGTGAGCGACGTCGAGGCCAAGCACAAGCAGCTCGTGGCCGCCGGCGTGCAGTTCGTCCATCCGCCGCAGAAGACGTTCTGGGGTTACGGCGCCGACCTCAAGGACCCCGACGGATATCACATCTGGCTGTGGGACGAGAAGTCGATGCGGGAGAAGGGCGAAGCTTAAGCAGCGCGTTCGCATCGACGGTGCTTCGCGCAGCAGAAATGAATGAGGCCACGCCGACCGCCGGCGTGGCCTCTGTGCGTCTGATCGCGAGTGCGAGCTAGTCGCCCGGCGCTTGGATTGACTTCAGCGGATCGGAAGTGCCGTCCGGGCCGACGCGCGGATGCATCTCGGTGACGACCTTCTTGTCGCCCTTCGACTCGTACGCAGCCTCGATATAGTTACCGGGCGACACCGTGGCCTCCTGGCCTTCGGTCACCCAGAGTCGCGTGCCGTCCTCCAGGACGATCGTATGGTCATGGGTGTTCATCGAGCGAATCGTGCCGCGCGCGTCTTGGGCCGCAGCCGTGAGCGCCAGGCCGAGCGTGAGCGCCACCGCCAATCCCAGAGTCTTGCCCATCAGTGATCTCCTCGTGAAAGTTTGGGTCAAGCTCCAGTATGGGCAATTGCCGTGCCGGAAACCGGGTGTTGCGATGCGTCGATTTCGCGCAGACTTGGCGATCACGAGGGCGGGCGATCACGCCGCTGCGGCTGTGGCGGAACGCCACAGCGTGGCAAACTGCCCCACAGCGCGCCTAGCGGCGCACGTAGGCGCTCAGACCCGAATCCGACAGAAACCGAGCGATCAGCGGCGCCGGAATCACCGTCGTCTCGCCGGCCACAGGGACCTCGAGTACGCGTTCTTTCATTTCCGGAATCGCCACCTTCGCCGTCCGGTAGCTCTCGACGATCGCGACCAGCTCGCCGGTGTCGGCGTCGAACACGCCGCCGCCGCTGGATCCATAGCTGACGGTCGCACTCACCATGCGCGGCGCCCCCGCCACCGGCAGCTCGCCCATCGGCCCTTCGATCTGGCTCACGACACCGCGCACGACCGTGAACCGCTGTCCCCACGGGAACGAGACGAGCAGGATCTCGTCGCCGAGGATCGTGCTCATCTTCAAGCGCGCCGGCGTGACGTCCGCGTACTCGGTCTCGATGATCGCCAGATCGCGGTCGCCGCTCACGAACGCGATCGTCGCGGGAGCCATGCTGGTGTGCCCCGCCAGTCGCACGTAGAGCTGCTGCGGGCGGTTAGGCTCGAGGAAGTGCCGCGCGGTCGCGATCCACATGCGCCGCGACGCGAAGTGCGTCGCCACGACCACGCCGGACGCGGCCCGGCTGATGCCGGCTTCGTGCTCGGACCGGAGCTGTACCGTGGAGGCCAGAATGCCGCGGATCAGCTGACTGCGGTCCGGCACGGGCGGTGCCGCGGCGGAGGTGCAGCTGCCGACGGCCAGAACGAGCCCGGCCAGCGCGAGCGCCCACCTCATACGTCGTCCTCGGTCGCCTGACGCTCGAGGATTCTGTAGAGCGTGCGACGATCGATGCCGAGCAGCTCGGCGGCCCGCTGCTTGTTCCCGCCGGATTCCTCGAGCACTTTGTTGACGTACCAGCGCTTGACGTCTTCCAAGGTCATTCCCTCGGAAGGTAGACGGGGCGCACGGTCGCGCTCTTCACGCACATGCGGCGGGAAGTCGTCGGGCAAGAGCGTCTCCGACGAGGAGAGGGCCGTGGCGCGCTCGATGACGTGCTCGAGCTCGCGCACGTTGCCGGGCCAGCGATAGCCGGAGAGCAGCGCGACCGCTTCGGGCGCCAGCCGCTTGACCGGTCGGCCGCTACGGCGCGCGAACATCTCGAGGAAGTACTGCGCCAGGAGCGGAATGTCCGACGCCCGCTCGCGCAGCGGCGGCACCGTGATCGTGACGACGTTGAGCCGATAGTACAGGTCGTCGCGGAATCCACCCTCGGCCACCAGCTTGCGCAGATCCCGGTTGGTGGCAACGACCACGCGCACGTCCATCGGGATCGGATCGTTGCCGCCCACGCGGCGGATCGAGTGCTCCTGGAGCGTGCGCAGGAGCTTGGCCTGCAGCGGCGCCGTCAGCTCGCCGATCTCGTCGAGAAGGCAGGTGCCGCCCGCGGACGTCTCGAGCAGACCGCGCCGCGCCGAGACCGCGCCGGTGAAGGCGCCGCGCTCGTGACCGAATAGCTCAGACTCGAAGAGCGTCTCGGGCAGGGCCGCGCAGTCGACCACCACGAACGGCCGCGCGCCGCGCGCGCTGGCGCCGTGAATCGCCCGCGCCACCAGCTCCTTGCCGGTGCCGGTCTCGCCCTGGATCAGCACCGTCGTGTCGAGCGCCGCCATCCGCGCGATCAGCTTGTAGATCTCGACCATCTGATGCGACTGGCCGATGAGGCCTTCGAAGCCGTAGCGCGCCTTCAGCTCTTGACGATACTGGAGGTTCTCTCGAGCCAGCCGCCGCGCGTCGAGCGTGCGCCGTACGACGATCTTGATCTCCTCCATTCGGAACGGCTTCGAGAGATAGTCGAACGCGCCCGCGTTCACGGCTTCGATCGCCGTCTCGACCGTCGCGAAGGCCGTGAGGATGACGACCGGCAGGTCGGGCTGGATCATCGCCAGCTGCTTGAGCACCCCCAGACCATCGAGGTCGGGCATGCGCAGGTCGACGAGCGCCATGTCGAAAGGCTCGGCGCCGGCCAGCCGCAGCGCCTCTTCGCCGCCGTCGGCGACCCGCACCCGATAGCCCTCGCGAGCGAGCGTCTCGGCGAGGAGCTCGCGCGCAACCTGATCGTCGTCGACGACCAGGAGCACGGGCGTCGCGGCGGTCACCCCTGGCTCCTCAGGGCCGGCAGGCACACGCGGAAGGTGCTACCGCTGCCCTCGTCGCTGTCGAGCTCGATCCGCCCCTTGTGCTCGCGCACGATCTCGGCGGTGATGAAGAGCCCGAGGCCCGTGCCGTGTCCGGCCTCCTTGGTCGAGAAGAACGGCTCGAAGATGTGCTTGCGGTCGGCCGGCGAGATCCCGGGGCCCGTGTCGACGATGGCGATCTCGACCTCGTTGGGCTCCGGCCGGTAGCGAGTGGTCATCTCGACGCGGCCGTCGGGCGGCGTCGCGTCGATCGCGTTGGTGAGAAGGTTCAGGATCATCTGCTGAAGCTGATCCCGCTGGCCGAGCACCGCCGGCAGCGTCGGCTCGGTCCGCACGTCGAGCGTGAGCCGCGCGCCGGGCAGGGCGGGACGGACCAGCTCGGCGGTGTTGCGGATCAGCGCGTTCAGATCCACCGCGGTCGGCTCACTCGGCGCGCGGCGGGTGGCGTCCAGCAGCCGGCTGATGATCTCGATCACGCGGGCCACCTGCGTCTCGATGATGCCCAGGCGACGCGTGACGTCGTCGGACGTGAGGCTCGGCGGCAGGTCTTTGCGCAAGAGCTCCAGATGGCCGGCGACCGAATGCAGCGGTGTGCCGACCTCGTGCGCGACTTCGGCCATGACCCGCCCGGAGAGCGCGAGCCGCTCGGCGTGGCTCAGCCGGCGCTGCATCTCGTAGAGGAGCACGTTGAGCTGCTCCACCTGGCGGACTCGATGGTCGAGCTCGCTCGTGGCCTCGGCGATGCGCGTCTTGAGCTCGTCGCTGAACCGGGCGATGCGCGTCACCATCTCGTTGAAGTGGTCGGCGAGCACGCCGAATTCGTCGGTGGTCTTGATCGAGACCGGTGCTGGCGCGCCGTCGTCCGTCGCCGCCGAGATCGCCTCCATGAAGCGCCGGATCGGACGATCCACGACGACCTGGATCGCGGTGGTCATCAGCACCGCCATCAGCGCCAGCGACACGCCCGCGAGCGCCAGCGCCCAGAACTGGATGCGTCCGATCAGCTGGTCCGAGCGCTGCGCGGAGAACTTCACGGCGACCGCTCCCGCCACCGCGCCGCCGAGCGTGATCGGCGCCATCACCTCCCAGTGGTGCTCCGTGCCCTGGCTGATCGCCCGCGAGATCACCCGACCGCGCTGGACGTCCTCCGCGTCGCTCCAGTTGAACGAGAGCTGGCTGCGCGGCTCGTTCGAGGCGACGAGCGTCAGGCCGTCGACGTCGTAGGTGAGGACGTCGAGCTGGAGCACGCTGGTGCGGATCTCGAGCAGCCGCGCGATGAGCTGCTGCAGCGCCGGACCGCTCTCGAGCTCGAGGCGACCGCCGATGGCGGCCGCGACCTCACGCGCGTAGACGATCGCGCGGTTGCGAAGATCCTCCTCGATCGCGCGGCGCGCGAGCTGCAGACTGACCCACGTGAATCCCGAAGAGACGACGAGGATGACCAGCGTGCTGAACAGCGTGAGCTTGAGTCGGACGCTGAGGCGCAAACAGCCCCCCGCCGGTTACCCGGCAGCGACGATCAGGCGCTCTCGGCGGCGGGCGCGGCGAATCACAGGCCGGGACGGTAACACGCCCGCCTGCCCTCGGCAACGCGGCCCCGGCGGCTCGATCCCCTGGTAAGATCGGAGGATCAGGAGGACGACGCCATGTGGGGTTCCAGGACGAAGCTGGCGATGCCGTCGAAGGACAAGGCGCTTCCGGGTCGGAGCGAGCGCATGCGCGTGCCGGCCGAGCACTTCGTGAACCGCCATCCGCTGACGCCGCCGTTTCCCGACGGTCTCGAGAAGGCGATGTTCGGCCTCGGCTGCTTCTGGGGCGCCGAGCGCAAGTTCTGGGAAGCCCCCGGGGTGTTCACGACGGCCGCGGGCTACGCAGCCGGCTATACGCCGAACCCCACCTACGAAGAGGTGTGCACGGGTCTCACCGGCCACAACGAAGTCGTCCTGGTCGTCTTCGATCCCAAGGTCATCAGCTACGACGGCGTGCTGAAGATCTTCTGGGAAAGTCACGATCCCACACAGGGGATGCGTCAAGGCAACGATATCGGCACGCAGTATCGCTCGGGCATCTACGCCTACACGCCGGAGCAGCGCCGCCGGGCCGAGGCCTCACGCGACGCGTACCAGAAGCTCTTGTCGAAGGCGGGCTACGGTCCGATCACGACGGAGGTCCTCGACGCGCCGGAGTTCTACTACGCCGAGGACTATCACCAGCAGTATCTGGCCAAGAACCCTGGCGGATACTGCGGGCTGGGCGGCACGGGCGTCGCGTGTCAGACCGGTCTCGTCGAGGCCGCCGGCCGCGCGACGTCCTAGCGCGCTCTTACCGACCTTTCAGCGTCTGCCACACGCGCTCGGGACGCAGCGGCATGTCCAGGTGCCGCACCTTGAACGGCTTGAGCGCGTCGACCACCGCATTCACGATCGCGGGCGTGGAGCCGATCGTGGCCGCTTCGCCGATGCCCTTGGCGCCCATCGGGTTGCGCGGCGAGGGCGTGACGGTCTGATCGGTCTTGAACGACGGTAGATCGTCGGCGTGCGGCACCGCATAGTCCATGAGCGTGCCCGTCACCAGCTCTCCGTCGGGACCGTAGACCAGCTCCTCGAGCAGCGCCTGCGCGATCCCCTGCGCGAGGCCGCCGTGGACCTGCCCGTCCACGAGCGTGGGGCTGATGCGCACGCCGCAGTCGTCGACCGAGATGAAGTCACGCACGGTGATCCGGCCGGTCTCGCGGTCGATCTCGACGACCGCGACGTGGGCACCGAACGGATAGACGAGGTTCGGCGGCCGGAAGAACTCGGTCGACTCGAGCCCTGACTCGATACCCTCGGGCAGCCCTTCGCCGTAGGCCTTCGGAGCGATCGCGTCGAGCGTGAGCGCCTTGCTCGGCGCGCCCTTCACCTGATAGCGGCCGTCGGCGTAGATGACGTCGTCGGGCGCGGCCTCGAGCATGTGCGCCGCCAGACGCCGCGCCTTGGCCTGCACCTTAAGCGCCGCGCCAAGGATCGCCGAGCCGCCGACGACCAGGCTGCGGCTGCCGCCCGTGCCGTTGCCCATCGGGGTGTTCAGGGTGTCGCCGTGACGGACGACGATCTTGTCGAACGGCACGCCCAGGTGATCGGACAGGATCTGCGAGAACGCGGTCTCGTGTCCCTGGCCGTGCGCCGAGGTGCCCGTGTACGCGGTGACGGTGCCGCCGGGCTCGACGCGCACCACCGCGCTCTCGAAAGGGCCGAAGCCGCACATCTCGACGTAACACGCGATGCCGATGCCGAGGAGCTTCCGGTCCTGACGCTGCAGGCGGTCCTTCTGCTCGGCACGGAGCTTCGAGTAGCCGGCGAGCTCGAGCGCTTTCGTCAGCGCGCGATCGTACTCGCCGCTGTCGTAGTGCTGGCCGGTCGGCGCCTGATACGGAAACGCGCTCGGCGGGATGAAGTTCTTGCGCCGCACCTCTTCGGGGCTCCGACCGAGCTCGCCCGCGATCACGTCCATCAGCCGTTCGAGGTAGTACGCGGCCTCCGGCCGTCCGGCCCCGCGATACGCCGCCACCGACGTGGAGTTCGTGAAGACGCACGTCGACTGCAGATCGACGTTCGTGAACTTGTAGACGCCGACCCCCATGCTCAAGGTGAGATCGGGGATGAACGTGAAGACCGGGTAGGCGCCGATGTCGGCGGTGACCCTCATGCGCAGCGCCGTGATCGTGCCGTCGTCCTCGACCGCGGCTTCGAGATCGGTGACCTGCGCCCGGCCGTGCGTGGTGGCGAACATGTGCTCGACGCGCGTCTCGGTCCAGCGCAGCGGTATCCGGTAGAGGCGCGCCAGCGCGGCGAGCGTGGCATCCTCCGGATAGCAGCCGAACTTCACGCCGAAGCCGCCGCCGACTTCCGGCGCGATCACGCGGATCAGGTTCTGCGGCATGCTGAGCGCGGTCGCGAGGTCGTTGCGCAAGCCGTGCGGGGCCTGGTTCGTCGCCCAGACGACGAGCCCGCCCGACGTTGGATCGGGCGCCGCGAGGATCGCGCGGCCTTCCATCGGCACACCGGAGAGCCGCTGGCTGGCCATGCGCTGCTTGACCACGCGCTTGGCCTTCGCGAAGGCACCGTCCGGATCGCCCGACTTGATCGTGGTCTGGTGCTCGATGTTGTTGGCCGCGTCGTCGTGGAGCTGCGGCGCGCCCTTGCCCATCGCCGCGAACATGTCGGTCACGGCCGGCAGCGGCTCCCAGTCGACCACCACGTCGGCCGCCGCGTCCACCGCGATCTCTTCCGACGTGGCAATGACCGCCGCGACCGCTTCGCCGACGTGGCGCACGCGGTCGATCGACAGCGGATAGTGCTTGCGGCCGATGTTGGCCGAGGCATCGCTGCTGCCGCCTTCACCGGCTCCCGCGATCGGGAGCGGCGCGCAGAGCTTGCGGATGTCCTGCCCCGTGACCACCTTGAAGACGCCCGGACGCTTGAGCGCCGCCGCGGCGTCGATCTTCCTCACGCGCGCGTGGGCATGCGGGCTCCTGACGAACGCGACGTAGTGCATGCCCGGCAGCGCCAGGTCGCCCACGT
>Ga0075417_10000326_pt1 | contig 10156 bp, 2 predicted proteins | sample SoiMetdeltSBSDD1_FD_71477 | JGI IMG/M metagenome (GOLD analysis project Ga0075417, IMG submission 71477) | Bulk soil microbial communities from a Populus tree surrounding site in Tennessee, USA - Soil MetaG P. deltoides SBSDD1 | ecosystem: Environmental > Terrestrial > Soil > Tree plantation...
AATTTAGCTGAGTTCATGCAGCGCGTAGGTTCTGTCCTCATTCCGGGCACGCAAATGGAGAAGAGTTTCATGGCTGTGCCAATCATGAACGGCGATGATGTCATTGGCATGGTCAGCATCAGTGATTATCAAAAAGAAAATGCTTTCACCGATTCAGATGTACGCCTTCTACAAACGGTCGTCGGGGCAATGAGTGTCGCGCTTGAAAATGCCCGGCTCTTTGATGAGACAAGTCGTCACGCGCGCGAATCTGCCGCGCTTAATGAAGTAGGCCGCGATATTTCCTCGACCCTGGATCTTTCCACCGTTATGGACAGAATCGCTTCCAATGCGCGTGAACTCCTCAAAGTCGATACCAGCGCCATCTTCCTGCCTGAATCAGATGGTTCGTCCTACAAGGCAATTGTGGCTCAAGGCCTCGATGTAGAAGAGATCAAAGCGGATACGATCACAGCAGGCGAAGGCATTATCGGCACGCTTGCCCAACAAGGCAAAGCCGAATTCATCAATGATACAAACAGAGATCCACGCAGCGTTCCAATCCCGGGCACGCCGGAGCATGAAGAGGAACGTCTGATGGTCGCGCCATTGCTTTTAGGCGAGAAAGTCAGCGGCATGATGGCAGTCTGGCGCGAAGGCGGAGAGTCATTTGGGGAGGCTGACCTAAGATTCTTGCAAGAGCTTTCCTTGCAGGCTTCGATTGCCATCAAGAACGCCAACCTTTTTGATGAAACTCAGCAACGTGCCGCCGAACTTGCGATCATCAATAGCGTGCAGGAAGGCCTGGCTTCCAAACTGGATATGCAAGCGATCTATGAACTGGTAGGGGATAAACTCAATGAGATCACAGGGTCGGAGATCGTGATGATCCAGATATGGGATATTGAAAAAGGGATTAGGCGTGATGAATATTCTCTTGAGAAAGGTAAGAGATTCCCAATTTCTGAACATTCATTCACGCTGCTGGAACAGTCAATGATCCCAAATCTCGAACGTGGCAAGCCGATTGTCTGGAATGAAGGGATGGAGGAAAGGATTAAAAAATTTGATCATAGCCATATCGTTGTTGGCGAATTACCGCTTTCAGTTGTAGTCGTGCCTTTAAAAACAAGCAAGGCTGAACAAAAAACCATCACTGCAATCTCCCTGCAGAACGGTAGCCGCGAACATGCCTTCAGTGACTCGGATGTGCGTCTCTTGGAGACCCTCGCCAACAGTATGAGCGTCGCACTTGAAAATGCACGGCTCTTCGACGAGACCCAGCATCTCCTCAAAGAGACTGAGCATCACGCCGCTGAACTCTCAATCCTCAATAATGTTGGCCAGGCGATGACCAGCACACTGGATGTAAAAACACTGACCTACAACGTCGGTGATAAATTACGCGATATCTTCAATACGGAAATTGTAGACATTCTGATGTATGACGCGAATTCCAGAACGGTGAATCTAACCTACAGTTATTTCGAGCGCTATTTTGAAGATGAGCCTCCATGGGAACTGGGAGGCGGGCTTACATCAAAAATTATTCTCTCACGGCGGCCGCTCCTGCTTAATACTGACCAAGAAATCCTTGAAAATGGTGCGGAAGCCTATGTCACCGCGCCGGATGAAAGCGAAGACGTTCAGTCCTATCTGGGCGTGCCAATCATGGTCGGAGATAATGTGCTGGGGGCGATTGATATCCAAAGTTTTAGACCGTATGCATTCAATGAAAACAACCTGCGTCTCCTTCAGACGCTATCATCCAACATGGGTGTGGCGCTCGAAAATGCACGTCTCTTTGATGAGACTCAACGCCTGCTCAAAGAGACTGAACAACGCGCTACCGAACTTGCCATTTTGAACAGCATGGGCGAAGCCATGGCGCAGACACTCGATATAAAGACCCTGACGGGCATCGTGGGCGAAAAAGTGCAAGGCGTGTTCAACGCAGATGTTGTTTATATTCGATTGCTCGACTCCAACACCAACCTGCTCCAACAATACTATAACTATGATCTCGGTGCGATGCCATTAGATGTGCCGATTCCATTAGGCAGGGGCATGTCGTCTAGAGCGATTCAAAATAAGCAACTCGTCGTATTCAATACGGATCCCGAATCGAGGGAATTGGATGCGCTTCCATCCGCCCTGCCGACCGCCCAAGGCACTATGAACGATACCCAGTCTGGCATCCTTGTGCCAATCATCGTGGGCGATAAAGCCATCGGTGTGGTCAGCGTGCAGAGTTACCGCGAATATGCCTTCGATGAAAATAATGTCAACCTGTTGCAGACCATCACCGCCAGCATGGCAATCGCCCTCGAAAACGCGCGTCTGTTCGAGGAGACTCAACGCCTGCTCAAAGAGACTGAACAGCGCAACGCCGAACTTGCCACCGTTAACAGCGTGCAGCAAGCCCTTGCGTCTCAACTCGATTTGCAAAAGCTATATGAGTTGATCGGCGAAAAAGTTCGTACTATTTTTGATGCTCAGATTTCCACGATTGTCACGTATGATCTCACCACTGGCCTGCTACATCACCAGTATTACGCCAAGCAAGGCGAACGTCTACATATCGACCCCGTTCCATTAACGGATATTGCCCAGTATTTGATTCGCGATAAGCAGCCCCTTCTCATTAATGCCAACTGGTTGAATGAACTGGATACCCTCGGCATTAAGCCGAAAATCATCGGTGGCGATCAACTTCCGAAAGCCACCCTTTTTGCCCCTCTCATAATTGGTGATCAAGTCCGGGGCGCGATCAGCTTGCAAAATGTGGATCGTGAGAATGCCTTCAGTGAATCCGATGTTCGCCTGCTCACAACCCTGGCGAATAGTTTAAGCGTTGCCCTCGAAAACGCACGACTCTTTGACGAGACTCAACGCCTGCTCAAAGAGACCGAACAGCGCGCCGCTGAACTTGCTATTATCAATAGTGTACAGCAAGGGCTCGCAAGTGAACTTGATTTTCAAGAGATCGTTGATTTGGTCGGCGAGAAAATTGGAGAAAACTTCAACGCGGATACGATAAGTGTGGGAATGTACGATGCAGAACGCGACTGGTCTGTAAATCTGTATTATGTCGACCGCGGCCAACGAATACCGCTGGGCGATGGTCCCGCGCCGCGACCTAGCTTGACCGCGGTCGTAGTTGACACCCGTCAGCCATTGTTGACAGGCACAATGGAAGAAGGCGAAAAATTGGGCGCACGCAGAATTCCAAGAATCGGAGAGGAGGAAGACAAAAACGAAAGTTATTTGGGTGTGCCCATTATGGTGGGCGAGAAAGTGATCGGAGTCAGTGCTGTACAGAGTTATAAACAGCATGCCTTCAATCAAAATGATTTACGTTTGCTCCAGACTCTTGCCAACTCGATGAGTGTCGCTCTCGAAAACGCGCGTCTCTTCGACGAGACCCAGCGCCTGCTCAAAGAGACCGAACAACGCGCCGCTGAACTTGCCATCATCAACAGCATAGGGCAAACCCTTACCGAGGAACTTGACCTGAACGCCATGATTGAACGTGTGGGTGATAAACTGCGCGCGTCTCTTAACGTAGGGAATATTGGCATCGGCATCTATGATACCAAAACCAAAATCATGGAAACACCCTACATTTATCGTTATGGTGCGAGAATCACTGCCAATCCGTTCCAGTTGAACCGTTTCAATATACGTATTTCGTCCCGGCTGGGAAGGTCCCTGGTTGTGAATACGAACGCAGAAAAATACTGGAGGAAATTTGGGTCGATTACAGTCGGCGATGATATTCCAAAATCCTTCATCATGGTGCCGATCCTCGCGGGCAAGGAAGTGGTTGGCGGCCTTACCATACAGGATTTTGAGAAAGAGGATGCTTTTACCAAGTTCCCAATTGGCTTGCTTGAGACCGTCGCCTCCAACATGGGCACAGCCGTTCAAAATGTTCGTCTCTTCAACGAGACACAGCGACTGCTCAAAGAGACCGAACAACGTGCCGCTGAACTCGCCATCATCAACAGTGTACAGGAGGGATTAGCCTCCAAGTTGGAAATGCGCGCAATTTACGAACTGGTTGGGGAGAAGGTCCGCGAGATTTTCAATGCGGACACAACTTATATTAATACGTACGATAAAAAAAGACGATCAGTTTATTCGCAATACTATGTAGACAAAGGACAACGCATTGTCAGGAACGAGCCATTGCCTTTTGGAGAGGGTCTGTACACGCGGGTAATCCAAACAGGCAAACCGGTATTGGCAAGTACCATGCAGGAGCAACTTGAATTAGGAGTAAAGCCTGCTCCTTCTCCAGATAGTGAACGGGATTTGAATCAAAGTTATCTGGGTGTTCCGATATTGCTCGGTGACGAAGTGACTGGCGTAGTGAGTATTCAAGGGTATAAGAAGAATGCCTTTGGAGAAAGCGATGTGCGTCTGTTGCAAACGCTGGCTAATTCGATGAGCATTGCTCTTGAAAATGCCCGCCTCTTTAACGAGACACAGCGACTGCTTAAAGAGACTGAACAACGCGCCGCGGAACTCGCCACGATTAATACTGTTAGCAACGAGCTGGCAGGCGAATTGGATTTGAGTGCTCTGATTGAACTTGTCGGTGAGCAAATCCGCAATGCATTTACCGCAGATATTGCTTATGTGGCCTTATTGGATGAGGAGACTGGCATCATCAACTTCCCATATGAATATGGTCAACATTTGGAACCGTTGCCACTCGGTCAGGGATTAACCAGCAAGATTATCGAAAAGAGCGAGCCGCTGCTGATAAATCAGGATATTGACAGACGCCGTGAGGAGTTAGGCGCGAGACAAATTGGTGTTCAGGCACGTTCTTATCTGGGGGTGCCAATTTTCGTAAGAGGCAAAGCGATTGGCGTAGTCAGCGTGCAGAGTACAACGCAGGAAGATCTATTCACAGAAGACGATCAACGTTTGTTGAGCACCATCGCTGCGAATGTTGGCGTTGCTTTGCAAAACGCGCGTCTCTTTGATGAAATCCAGACGCGCAATCGTGAAATTACTGAATCTCTTGAACAACAGACTGCCACAAGCGAGATCCTACGCGTCATTGCCGAGTCGCCTACTAACATTCAGCCCGTACTGGATGTGATTGTCCATAATGCAGCACGATTATCCGGTTCGGCTGATTCGATGATCGATATGGCCGATAACGGCGATTTACGCGTCGTTGCTCATTTTGGGAACGTTCCCATGTTTCCGATAGGAGAAAGCATTAAATTAAATCGTGACTCGGTAGCTGGCCGGGCAATTCTTGACGGTCAAACCATTCAGGCAATTCACAATCAACCTGGCGTGGAGTCGGAATATCCTGAAGGCGACATGTGGGCACACAAATACGGCTATCGCTTGACCTGCGCCGTGCCACTCATGCGCGAAGGTAAGGCAATTGGTTCCATCACCATTCGCCGCATCGAACCTGAATTGCTGACCGATAAACAAGTGGCGCTTTTGCAAACGTTTGCCAGCCAGGCCGTGATCGCCATCGAGAACGTGCGTCTGTTCAATGAACTCCAGCAGCGCAATCGCGAGATCAGCGAGTCGCTTGAACAACAGACCGCGACAAGCGAGATTCTACGTGCAATCGCCAGTTCACCGAATGATGTACAACCGGTGCTGGAGGCGGTCGCGCAGAATGCCGCCCGATTGTGCGAAGCAAATGATGTTCAAATCTACAAAGTGGATGGCGACCTGCTTCGTCAGGTTACCCACCATGGTCCAATCCCTGCTCTGCAAGATGGAGAAGCATTACCTCTGGTACGCGGTTTGGTCACAGGTCGTGCAGTGATAGAACATAGAACAATTCACATTGAAGATACGTTGCAATTGGACGAAACAGAATATCCAGATAGCATTGCTCTCCAAAAACGTCTTGGACACCGGACTGCGCTTGCATCGCCATTGTTGCGCGAAGGAAATGCCATCGGCGCAATTGTTATTCGCCGGAACGAGGTGCATCCATTTTCCTGGAAGCAAATTTCATTGTTAGGCACTTTTGCAGATCAAGCCGCCATCGCCATTGAGAACGTGCGCCTCTTCAACGAAGCGCAGGAAGCTCGCGCCGCCGCTGAGCGGGCGAATGAAGCCAAGAGTTCCTTCCTTGCCATCATGAGCCACGAAATACGTACTCCGATGAATGCTGTCATCGGAATGAGCGGTTTGCTTATGGATACTGAACTCGATAAGGAACAACGCGATTATGCGGAAACGATCCGCAATTCGGGCGACGCTCTCCTTGCTATCATCAACGACATTCTTGACTTCAGCAAGATCGAAGCAGGAAAAATGGATGTTGAGCATCAGCCTTTCGACCTGCGCGAATGCGTCGAATCTGCATTGGACCTTACGGCTGGTCACGCTATTGAAAAAGGATTGGATATTGCCTATATTATGGAAGACGATGTGCCAACCGGCATCAAAAGCGATGCAACTCGCCTGAGGCAAATCCTCATCAATCTGCTTAGTAATGCCATCAAGTTCACGGAGAAAGGCGAGGTTGTCCTGACTGTTAAGAAGGGCAAAGCGAAAAATGAATTGCTGTTCGCAGTGCGCGACACAGGCATCGGTATTTCAGAGAATCACATGGGGCGCCTCTTCCAATCTTTCTCGCAGGCAGATTCATCCACCACGCGCAGATTTGGCGGCACGGGTCTGGGTCTTGCCATCAGCAAACGTCTCGCGGAAATGCTTGGTGGAGAAATGCATGCCAAGAGTGAAGGCATTGGCAAAGGTTCAAAGTTTTTCTTTACGATGAAAGTCGAGCCTGTCAAAGTTCCCGCGCGCAAGACCGAACGAGACATCAAAGGTATTCAGTCGGTTCTACATGATAAGCGTGTCCTCATTGTGGATGACAACGCTACCAACCGCCGCATCCTCATGCTTCAAACCGAGAAGTGGGGTATGACCCCGCGCGAAACGGAGCTCCCACGTGAAGCTCTGGAATGGATTAAGGACGGCGAACACTTTGACATGGCCATTTTCGATTTACAAATGCCCGATATGGATGGCATTATGCTCACGCGCGAAATCCGCAAACTGCACGACGAAAAATCACTGCCCATCATCCTTTTGACTTCACTGGGCAGACGCGAAATCGGTGCAGCGGATCTGGACTTCGCTGCATACCTGACCAAGCCTCTCAAACCCTCAGCTCTCTACGACGCCCTGGCCGGACTCTTCGCCACAAGTATTATCGCCCCGAAAGTGGATTCTGCTAGGCCCACTATGGACGCGGAGCTTGGCAAGCGACATCCCTTGCGCATCCTGCTTGCAGAAGATAACGCGGTGAATCAAAAATTGGCACTTCGAATCCTTGAACAGATGGGTTACCGCGCCGACGTTGCATCGAATGGCATCGAGGCAGTAGAATCCATCGAACGGCAGAAATATGATGTGATCCTCATGGATGTGCAAATGCCTGAAATGGACGGACTCGACGCAACCCGAAACATCCGCAAGCTGGTAAACATTACACAACCGCACATCATTGCTATGACGGCCAATGCCCTGGAAGGCGATCGTGAAATGTGCCTGGCCGCCGGGATGAATGATTACATATCCAAACCCGTTCGAGTCAATGAATTGGTCGATGCATTATTGAAAGCAGAGAGAAAATAAAGTTTTTATGTCATACTGAGGAACACGGGCGACACTCGCACCTGCACGTGTGCGGTGCAAGTGTAGTTCCTCTCTGGGTGACATAATCCAGGAGACCTAATGTCTGTCATTGACAAAGCAACTTTCGAAGAACTCAAACAAATATCTGGCGTGGACTTCATTAATGAGTTGATAGACGCATTCCTCGACGATGCACCAAACATGATACAAAGCATGCAGTCCGGGCATGATACAAAAGATATTGAGTCCTTTCGCAGGAATGCACATTCATTGAAATCCAATGCCAACACCTTTGGTGCAATGGAACTTGGTATGCTCGCGAAAGAGCTGGAATTCATGGCGAAGGATAACAATCTTGATATCGGGAACAGGCTTGAGGTCCTGAAAGAAACGTTTGACAAAGCCGCAGCGGAATTGAGGGAAATGCGCACATGAAGTCTGCACATGAACCGGGCCATTTACTGGTTGTTGACGACAATAAGGTGAACCGTATGCTGCTTTCACGCAGTTTGGAAAAACAAGGACATAAGATCGACATCGCTGAAAATGGAAAGCAGGCTTTGGAAAAATTACGTGTCGATTCTTTCGACCTTGTTTTGCTTGATATCGAGATGCCAGAGATGAATGGCTACCAGGTGTTGGAAATCTGTTTGCAAGACCCCGAACTTCGAGATATTCCTATTATCATGACATCTTCGCTCGATGAAATTGATAGCGTTGTCAAATGCGTCGAGCTGGGCGCAGAGGACTACCTCAACAAGCCGGTCAATCCCATTTTGCTGCGCGCGCGTGTTAACGCCAGCCTCGAAAAGAAACGTTTACGTGATGAGCAGAGAAAACTATTCCGTACCTTCGCCACTAAAGAAGTTGCAGATGAGTTATTGAGATCCGGTTTTTCGCTCGGCGGCAAATATGTTAATGCCAGTGTGATGTTTGCAGATATTCGTTCGTTTACATCGATTGGCGAAAAACAGAAGCCTGCTGATACGATTGATTTGCTCAACAATTATTTTGCCTTGATGTTCGACGCTATTGTCAGCAACAACGGGACGGTCAATCAGATGGAAGGGGATGGTTTCATGGCAATTTTCGGTGCACCGATCTATTACGATGGTCATCGCGAATATGCTGTACGTGCCGCGCTTGAAATGATTGAACTGCTCAAAGTCTTCAATGCTGGACAAGCCACACAGAATAAAGTTCGGATCAAAATCGGCATAGGTATTGCATCAGGCGAGGTAATTGCCGGTTATGCTGGTACGCAACATCGCGCCACGTACACTTGTGTTGGTGATACGGTCAATACTGCTGCGCGCATCGAAAAATATACCAAGGAAGCCCAAAGACCCATTCTGATTGATCAACATACGAAAGAGGGTCTACCAAACGATATCGAAGTGGAATCGCTTGGCCCTATCCTTTTCCAGGGAAAGCAATTACCGATTCATATATTTGCAGTGAACGGATGAAACCCATTGCCGCTTTTCTTTTATAATTTACTTTATGAAAGTAGATAGACTTGGCAAGCGGAGTATTCCGCTTTTATTTTTGACTGTCACAATTGTTGCATACGGGTTATTGCTCCCACTCACAGGTTTTTACTGGGATGACTGGCCGTTCGCCTGGATCGCAAAATTCTTGGGCCCACAGGAATTCTTCCCTGCCTTTGCGTCAGTTCGTCCCTTTCTGGCCCCGATTTTCTTTGTGACAACCAGCCTGATCCCGCTGGAGCCTATTTACTGGCAACTATTTGCCCTCATCATCCGCTTCATTTCCGGACTTTCAGCTTGGTTCGCGTTAGATCAGATTTGGCCCCATTACAAGCGACAGGTTCTTATCGCGTCGCTGCTATTTCTTGTTTTTCCAGGTTATAGCCAGCACTGGGTCGCGCTGACACATATCAACCAGGAATGGATTCCCTTTATTTTTTATCTACTGTCTTTTGGCTTCACTGCTCGCGCGCTCCGGAATCAGGATGTCATTGCGAGGAGCGGAGCGCCAAAGCAATCTCCAGATGACAAGGGGATTGCTTCGCGCAACGAACGCCCTCGCAATGACACGATTATTGCACTTCTCCTATTAATCGCAGGAGTTTTCCCCACTGAATATTTCATTGGACTCGAACCCATTCGCTTTCTCTTCATCTGGGTCATTGTCTCAGAAAAAATCGCCGGTTTTCAACCAAGATTAATTCAATCTATAAAATACTGGTTGCCTTATCTACTCATTTGGCTGGGGAATGCGGCCTGGCTGGCTTATTTCTATACGATCGGATTATATGAGTCTTATGAGGTTGAAGTTGTACAAGAACCGCTTACTTTATTGCACCTTCTTTCTAGTATTGTCGAAGCCATATGGAAGGCGGGGTTTTACGTTTGGGGACAGGTGATCGTGCTAATAACAAATGCAATCACTGCCCCAACATCGCTTCTCACTTTTGCTGTCATCCTTCTTTCCTTCTTTCTTCTTTCATCTTATTTTCTCAAGCAACCATTCACCCAGACCTCCTCATCAAAATTTGCCTTGCCTGCAATTC
>Ga0075417_10000333_pt1 | contig 10076 bp, 10 predicted proteins | sample SoiMetdeltSBSDD1_FD_71477 | JGI IMG/M metagenome (GOLD analysis project Ga0075417, IMG submission 71477) | Bulk soil microbial communities from a Populus tree surrounding site in Tennessee, USA - Soil MetaG P. deltoides SBSDD1 | ecosystem: Environmental > Terrestrial > Soil > Tree plantation...
TGGGTCCTCGGGGAGCTGGCCGACACCGTCGACCAGGTCACCCGGAGCCTGGACGACTACGACGCCACCAGCGCCGCCCGGCGGCTGGCCACCTTCGTCGACGACCTGTCCAACTGGTACGTGCGGCTGTCGCGGCGGCGCTTCTGGCGCGGCACCGGCGACGACGCCGACGCCGCCTTCCGGACCCTGTGGACCTGCCTGCGCACCGTGACCCTGCTGCTGGCCCCGTACGCGCCGTTCACGGCCGAGGAGCTGTGGCAGGGGCTGGTGGTCGCGGTCGACCCGGAGGCGCCGGACTCGGTCCACCTGATCGACTGGCCGGTGCCGGACCGGGCCGCCGCCGACCCGCGGCTGAGCGCGGCCATGGCCGAGGTCAGGCGGCTGGTCGGGCTGGGCCGCCAGGCCCGCACCGAGGCCAGGATCAAGGTCCGCCAGCCCCTGGCCCGGGCCCTGATCAGCGTGCCCGACCCGGTGCGGGCGGGGGTGGCCGGGCTGCTGGACCTGGTCGCGGCCGAGCTCAACGTCAAGGAGGTCGGCTTCGCCGAGGGCGAGGCCGGGCTGGTCGCCTACCGGCTGGCCCCGAACTTCCGGGTCCTCGGGCCCCGGTTCGGGCGCGACGCCCCGGCGGTGGCCGCCGCCCTGCGCCAGGTCCCGGCCGAGCCGGCCGCCGAGCTGGCCCCGCGGCTGCGGGCCGGCGAGCGGGTGCGGCTGGAGGTGGACGGGCTCGGGCCGGTCGAGCTGGGACCGGAGGAGGCCGGGGTGGTCGAGGAGCCGGTCACCGGCTGGCGGGTGGTCCGTGACGGCGCCACCGCGGTCGCCCTCGACCTGGAGGTCACGCCCGAGCTGCGCCTGGAGGGCCTGGCCCGCGACCTGGTCCGGGCCGTGCAGGACCTGCGCAAGGCGGCCGGGCTGGAGGTGGCCGACCGGATCGAGCTGGCCGTCAAGGCCGACGGCCGGGCCGCGGCCGCGGTCGCGGCCCACCACGACTACCTGCTGGGCGAGACCCTGGCCACCAGCCTGCACGCCGCCCCCCAGGGCGACGGCCACGACGCCCGGGTCGACCTGGACGGCCAGGAGGTCCGCATCTGGCTGCGCCCGGCACGGTCGTGACCGGCGGGCGGGCCCGGGTGGACGACCTGGGGGACCTGCTGCCGGCGGCGCGGTCGCGGTGGGGGTACGTGTGGGCCGGGCCGAACAGCCTGGTCGGGCTGGTCGGGGGGCTCACCACCCGGTCCAGGCCGGTGCGCTGGCGGGGAGTGCTGCTGTTCGAGGACGCCAGCGCCGGGCTGGCCCGGTTCCTGCGCTGGCGCGGGTTCGCGGCCATCACCCTGGGGCATGTGATCGTGGCCAACCGGCCCCTGAGCGACCGGCTGCTCGCCCACGAGCTGGAGCACGTGGCCCAGCACGAGCGCTGGGGGCCGCTCTACTACCCGGCCTACCTGCTCGGCAGCGTCCTCGGGTACCGCCGCAACCCGTTCGAGCGGGCGGCCTCGCGGGCCGCCGCGGCCGTCGGCGACGCCCTGGAGGCGCCCGGCCGCCGGGGTCGCGGCTAGCGGGCCCGGCGCCGGCGCAGCGCCGTCACCAGCAGCGTGACCGCGACCGCGTCGACGGCCAGGGAGGCCCAGACGAGACCGAGACCGTCGGCGCGGAACAGCGAGACGACCAGCAGGCCCATGGCCGGGGCCAGGGCCAGCAGGGCGGCGGCGACGACCACCCTGGCCCGCTAGGGGTGACCGTTGCAGCAGCGTCAGTCGTCGTGGCGCAGCCGGTCCACCCGGTCGCGGCCGTTGTGGCCGAGCTGGTCCGAGGTCGAGTCGCGCAGGGCCGAGTAGGAGCTCTGGCGCGCCCCGGTCGACAGGGCGGGCAGGTCGTCGGCGCCCGGCAGGGGCCGGGAGTTCCCACCCAGACCGGGCGGCTGCGGCGGGGCCACGGGCCCGGACGGGGCCGCGTCCTCGAGCGCCTTGAGCTGGCCTTCGACGAAGCCGCGGAGCCGGGCCCGGTAGTCGCGCTCGAAGGCGCGCAGGGCCTCGATCGAGCTCTCCAGCTCCTGGCGGCGCCTGGCCACCTGCTCGGTCGCCTGGGCGATCTGCATGCGGGCCTGCTCCTCGGCCACGCGGGCCCGGGCCTCGGCCGACTGGATGCGCTCCTTGTAGCGGGTCTCCAGGCCCTCGGTGAGCTCGCGGGCCCGGGCCTGGGCGGCCTCGGTGACCTCGCGGGCGCGCATCTGGGCGGCCTCGGTGACCTCGCGGGCCCGCATCTGGGCGGCCTCGGTGACCTCGCGGGCCCGCATCTGGGCCTGCTCGGTCATGTTCTTGGCCCTGGCCTCGGCCTCGGCCACCATCGACTTGGCCTTGACCTTGGCCTCTTCGACCGTCTGGTCGGCCATCCGCTGGGCCATCACCAGGGCCCGGGCGATCGCCTCCTCGCCACCTGCCGTACTCCGCGCCTCGGCGGCCACCGGCTGGGGCTGCGGGGGCGGCGGCGGGGGCGCCTGCTGCGCCTGGACCGGGACCGGCTGGGGCGGCGCCGCGCTGGAGGCCTGCTCCCGGAGGCGGGCGATCTCGTCCTGCATCCGGGTGAACTCCTCGGTGACCTGGTCGAGGAAGGTGTCCACCTCGTGCATGGCGTACCCGCGCATCGCCTTGGTGAATTCTTTGTGTTGGATGTCCAGCGGGGTCAGTGGCGGCATGTGCGCTCCTTAACCTGAACCTGCAAGTGGATGGGCGATTGTACCCGAGCACCACTCGAGCGTTCGCGTTGGGCCGGCTAGCTGGTACTCACCACCTGTCTGAGCAGGGCGATCAGTACGAACACTATGAGGGGGGAGAGATCTAGGGCCACAGCGCCGACTCGCAAGGGGGGAAGGAGTCGCCTGATGGGTCGGAGGATGGGTTCGGTCAGGTCATACAGTATTCCATACAGGATCGCCAGACCGGAAAGACCTCGGCCACCGGTCAAGCTGAGGATGAGGTCCATCACGATCCGGCCGAGCAGGATCAGCCAGTAGAGGCTCAGGAGTAGGGAGAGAATCCACACAGATCGACACCGGTCATGCCTGGTTGAAGAAGCCCCGCTCCTGGAGCCGCCGCCGCTCCTCGGCCGAGACCTCGACGTTTCTGGGGGTGAGTAGGAACACCTTGTCGGCGACACGCTGGATGCGCCCGTCCAGCCCGAAGGTGAGCCCGGCGGCGAAGTCGATCAGGCGCTTGGCGGTCTCGGCCTCCATACCTTGGAGGTTCACGATGACCGGGATGTCGGCCTTGAACTTCTCGCCGATCTCCTCGGCGTCGTTGAAGCCGGACGGCTCGATCAGGTGGACCTTGCCGGCGGCCGCCGACGGGATCGGGTGGATCACCGCCTCGGTCGGCTCCTCCAGGCGCCCGGCCTCGCGACGGCGCCCGTAGCCGTCGTCCTCGCGCACCCGGCGGATCGGGGTCCGATCGGCCGGGGGTCGCCCGGCCGCCTCGGCCACGTCGGCCAGCTCCTCGTCGTCCTCAGGCTCGACCAGCCCCAACCACACAAGGCTCTTCTTGAACGCCCCGGCCACCTCACGTCACCTACCTTTCGCCATGTCGACAACTGTCCAAGCACCTGAGGACGTCCGCCTTGCGCGGCGCCGGCAACACTATGGCGATCATCGCCTCAGAAGTCACGGCGAGCGCTCCGGGAACGTCCCTTTTTCCGATTTCCGTAGTCCTGATCGACGCTCCTGACCGAATCGTAGGGCTCACGGGTGACAGGCTCATGGGCCGCCTCCCCGATCCACCGGGGGACCACCCTGGCGGTCCCCCGGACCCCCCCGGCCGGTCGGGCGGGGGCCGAACAGGGCGGTGCCGATCCGGATGAGGGTGGCGCCCTCCTCCACGGCCACCTCGAAGTCGGCCGTCATGCCCATCGACAGCTCGGCCAGGCCGGAGCGGGCGGCCAGCTCGGCGGTCCGCCGGAACGCCGGCCGGGTCGCCTCGGGGTCGTCGGCGGGGGCGGGCATGACCATCAGGCCCTCGACCTGGAGGCCGTCGACGGCGCGGCAGGCGTCCAGGAGGCCGCCCAGGTCGGCGGGCCTGACCCCGTGGGCGGCCTCGCGGTCGTCGACCTCGACCTGGACCAGGGCCCGGGCGGTGGTGCCGGCGGCCACGGCCCGCCGGCCGAGGGCCCGGGCCCCGGCCAGCGAGTCGAGCGAGTGCACCAGGGCGCCGACCCTGACCAGCACGCCGGCCTTGTTGCGCTGGAGGCGGCCGACGAAGTGCCAGCGCACCCCGGGCACCTGGGCCGCCTTGGCCTCCAGGTCCCTGGCGTAGTTCTCGCCCACGTCGGCCACCCCGGCCTCCAGCACGGCCCGGACCGCGGCCGCCGGGAACAGCTTGGCCACCGCGACCAGGGTCACCTGGTCCGGGTCGCGCCCGGCCCGGGTGGCGGCGGCCGCCACCCGCTCCCGGACGCCGGCCACGTTGGCGGCCACCGCCACCGGGTCGACGGCCACGGTCACCGGCCGCCTCCGGGGACCAGGGCGATCAGGCCGGCCCTGTCAGGGCTCCGCTTCATCGGCCGCCGTCCCAGGTCGGGACCAGGGCGATCAGGCCGGCCTGGCGGCCGCTGCGGCCGTGGTCGCGGCGGTGGGAGAAGAAGCGCTCCTCGAGGTCGAAGGTGCACTCGCCCGCCACCCGGAGCTGGCCGACCCCGGCCCGCCGCAGCGCCTGGGCGGCCCCGGCGGCCGGGTCGAGGGCGGGGCGGCCGTCCCTGGTGGTGGCCAGGGCGGCCGGGAGGCGGGCGCCGACGGCGTCCCGCACCTCCGGGCCGACCTCGTAGCAGCACCCGCCGACGGCCGGGCCGACCAGGCCGACGCAGCGCGCCGGGTCGGCGCCCAGCCCGGCCATGGCCGCGACCCCGGCCTCGACCACGCCGGCGGCCAGGCCGCGCCAGCCGGCGTGGACCGCGCCGACCACGCGGGCGGCCGGGTCGGCCAGCAGCACCGGGGCGCAGTCGGCGGTCAGCACGGCCAGCACCACCCCGGGGTCGGTGGTGACCAGCCCGTCGCCCTCGCCCAGCGGCGGCCTGGCCTCCGGGGGGCCCTGGCCGAGCCGGTCGGCCTCGACCCGCAGGACCGTGGCCGAGTGGACCTGCCTGGCCAGCGCCCAGGGCCGCCCGGCCAGGCCGAGGACGGTGGCCACCCTGCGCCGGTTGGCCAGCACCCGGCGCAGGTCGTCCCCAACCCGCAACCCGAGGTTGAGGGTTGCGTAGGGCGCCTCGGAGGAGCCGCCGGCCCGCCCGGTGAACGCGGCCACGACCCCGGCCCCCAGCAGGTCCTCGGCCACCAGCAGGGGTGGCCAGGCCGGCGCCGGCGCCGCCGCGGCCGGCGGCCCGGGCCGCCACAGGAGGCCGCCCGGGCCGCCCCGGCCCGGGTCCTCCGGTGGCTGGGGATCAGCGCTTGAGGAAGGACGGGATGTCAAGCTCGTCGTCATCGCTGTCGTAGCGTGGGCGGCGCTCGGGTTCGCGCCGGTCGGGCTCGCGCCGCTCCGGTTCACGCCGCTCGGCCGCGCCCGGGGTCGGCGGGGCCGGGCGGGAGACGCGGGCGTCGTTGGGGCGCCGCATGCCCGGGGTCGGCCAGACCGACTCGTCCTCGCCCGAGGCGCCCGCCTGGGACCGCCCGGGGTCGGCGGCGGCCTGCACGGTGCCGCGGTCGAACCCGGCCGCGATCACCGTGACCCGGGCCTCGTCCCCCAGGGCGTCGTCGATCACGGCCCCGAAGATGATGTTGGCGTCGGGGTGGGCGGCGGAGGCGATCACCTCGGCGGCCTCGTTGACCTCGAACAGGCCGAGGTCGGAGCCGCCGGAGATGTTGAGCAGCACCCCCCTGGCCCCCTCGACCGACGCCTCCAGGAGCGGCGAGGAGATCGCCTGCCTGGCCGCGGCCACGGCCCGGTCCTCGCCGCGGGCCTGGCCGATGCCCATGAGCGCGGTGCCGGCCTCGCGCATGGTGGCCCGCACGTCGGCGAAGTCGAGGTTGATGAGCCCGGGGATGGTGATCAGGTCGGTGATGCCCTGCACGCCCTGGAGCAGGACCTGGTCGGCCAGCTTGAAGGCGTCCAGCATCGAGGTGGTGCGCTCGGCCACCTGGAGCAGGCGGTCGTTGGGGATGATGATGAGGGTGTCGACCTCCTGCTTCAGGCCCTCGATGCCCTTGTCGGCCTGGGCCGAGCGGCGCTTGCCCTCGAAGGCGAACGGCCTGGTCACCACGCCGATGGTCAGCGCCCCCTGGGCCTTGGCGATGCGGGCCACCACCGGGGCGCCCCCGGTGCCGGTGCCGCCGCCCTCGCCGGCGGTGACGAACACCATGTCGGCGCCCTTGAGGACCTCCTCCAGCTCCTCGGCGTGGTCCTCGGCGGCCTGGCGGCCGACGTCGGGGTTGGAGCCGGCGCCGAGGCCGCGGGTCAGCTCCCGCCCCACGTCCAGCTTGACGTCGGCGTCGGAGGCGAGCAGGGCCTGGGCGTCGGTGTTCACGGCGATGAACTCGACGCCCTTGAGGCTCGCCTCGATCATGCGGTTGACGGCGTTGACTCCACCGCCGCCGATCCCGACCACCTTGATCACGGCCAGGTAGTTCTGCGGCGCCGCCATCATCCAACCATCCTCCTTCGCCCGTTTCACGGACAGTCGTCGCCCAGCCGAGGGCCAGGGAAGCGGGGGAAGTTGAGCCTCAAGTTGAGGTTCAATTTTATGTCAACCTCAAGCTGTCCGGGATGGTACAAGGTGCCCCTGACCTGGTCAACTACCCTGGTGTAATTTCACTCATTGTTATTCGCTGGCGTGGCCTGAACCGTCGGCGTCGACGGATCGCGGACGTCGATTCGCTGCGCCTCCCTTCCCTCCCGTTTCAGGGTCCGCCGCACCAGCGACACGGCGGCGTCCTTTGCCGGCTGGTCCACCGCGAGCCCGTACAGGACCCGGGTGCCGTCCTTGAGCGTGAATTCGAGGCTGTCGAGGGTCCGGGCGTCGACGCCGCTCACCTCGCGTTTGAGCTGCGGGGCCATGCCGCCGAGGGCGCTGAGGGCGTTGGTCAGCTCGTTGCCGGGGGGCAGGCGGCTGCCGGGGCCCACCCCGTCGGGCAGCGGGACCGAGGCCACGTACGGGAGGTCGGGGGGGCGGCTGGCGGCGGCGTCGAGCACGGTGCCGTCGGCGGCGACCAGCCAGTACACGCTGCCGGCGAAGACGCTGGCGGACGAGACGCTGGCCACCGGCTGGCGCTCGGTGACGGTGATGCGCAGGCTGGAGGGATAGTCGCGGGTCACCCGGACGGCCGCGACCCGGGGCAGGGCGGCCACCCGGGCGCGGATGGCGACCAGGTCCAGGCCCAGGTAGGGCTCGCCGATGCGGACCTTGCTGGCCTGGAGGACCTCGGCATCGGCGACGACCCCGGTGCCCTCGACGCGGACCGCGGTGAGGCCGAACAGCGGCGTCCTGATCAGGTAGGCCATGCCCACGGCGAGGGCGATGGCGGCCAGGGTCCAGCCGAGCCAGCGCCGCCGGCGCCGCGCCCGGGTGGACAGGATGGCCTTGCGCCGCTCGGCCATGCGCCGGTCGGCGGCAGCACGCCGCCCTGGGGCCGCTCCCCCGGGGCCGCGCCCGCCCGGGCTGGTCCGCTGGGTCATGGGGTCACCGCCTCGCCCCCCGGTCCCGGGCGGCCGGGGCCGGTCCCGGCCGGCTCCCCCGGGCCGAAGTCGCCGACCAGCTGGACCTCGGTGCGCAGGGTGACGCCGAGCTCGTCGCGGGCCCGGCGCATCGCCCGGCGGATGAGGACGAGCACGTCGGCGGCGGTGGCGCCGTCGGCGGCGACGATGAAATTGGCGTGGACCTCGCTGATCCTGGCCCCGCCGTGGCGTTCGCCCTTCATGCCGAGCAGCTCGACCACCCGGCCGGCGGCCATCTCGGGCGGGTTGGCGAACACGCTGCCGCAGTTGGGCTGGTTCACCGGCTGGTTGTCGCGCCGCCAGCGGCGGGCCTCGTCGATCTCGGCGCGGACGGTGGCCTCGGGCGCCGGGGTGAGGGCGAACCGGGCCGCGGTCACCACCACCCCGGCCGGGAGGGCCGAGCGCCGGTAGCCGAAGCCGAGCTCGTCAGGCTTCATGCGCACCGCCCGGCCGCGCTGCGCGCCGGTCAGGTGGAACACGTCGGCCCAGGCGAGGCGGTCGGCCAGCTCGCTGCCGTGGGCGCCGGCGTTCATGCGCACCCCCCCGCCGACGCTGCCCGGGATGGCCACCGCGAACGCGATCCCGCCCAGGGAGGCCCTGGCCGAGCGGGCGGCCACGCTGGGCAGGGGCGTGGCCGCCCCGGCCTCCAGCCCGGTGCCGTCGATCTCGACCCGGCGGAACCGCTGGCCCAGTTGCAGCGCGATCCCCGGCCAGCCGTCGTCGGCGACCAGCATGTTCGACCCGCGCCCGACGACCAGCAGCGGCACCCGGGCCACGCCGAGCGCCTCGGCCAGGGCGGCCAGGTCGTCCAGGCTCTCGGCCCGCAGGAGCACCGCCGCCGGCCCCCCCAGCCGGAACGTGGTCAGGGGGGCCAGCGACAGGTCCCGATGCACCCGCCCCGGGCAGCGCGCGGCCAGCTCAGCCGCGGCCGCCTCCAGCACGTCGGCGTCCACCGGCCCCACCGGGCCCGTCACCGGGGGCCACCCGCCGGCCATGGACGGCTCCCGGCCGGTCATCGGCTGCCCCCGGCCGCATCCAGCAGGGGGGCGAGCTCGTCGGCCAGGGTGGTGATGTCGCCGGCGCCCAGGGTGAGGACCAGGTCGCCCGGCTGGGCCAGGGCGGCGACCCGGGCGGCCAGGGCGGCCCGGTCGGGCTCGTAGACGCAGTCCAGGTCGGGGCGGGCACGCCGGGCCGCCCCGGCGACCAGGGCGCCGTCCACTCCGGGTTCTGGGTCCTCCCTGGCCGCGTAGACGTCGGTCACCACCACCAGGTCGGCGGCGGCCAGGGCCCGGCCGAACTCGTCCGCGAACAGCCGGGTGCGCGAGTACAGGTGGGGCTGGAACACGGCCACCACCCGCTTCCAGGGGCCGAGCCTGGCCGCGGCGAGGGTGGCCGCCACCTTGGGCGGGTTGTGGGCGTAGTCGTCCACGACCGTGACCCCGCCGACCTCGGCCCGCAGGTGGAAGCGCCGGGCCGCGCCGGTGAACCCGGCCAGGGCCGACTGGGCGGCCTCGAACGGCGCCCCGGCGGCCAGCGCCGCCGCGATCGCCCCGAGGGCGTTGACCACGTTGTGCCGGCCAGGGACGGCCAGGCCGACCTCGCCGAGGCGTCCGCCATCGCCCGTGACCAGGAACCGTGCGTCCCAGGGGCCCAGGGCGAGCCCGCTCCCCCGCACCTCGGCGGCGTCGGTCAGCCCGTAGGTCACGACCCGGCAGGGGGCGGCCCCGGCCAGCTCCAGCGCGCCCGGGTCGTCGGCGCACAGGACGGCCGTGCCGGCCGCCGGCAGGTGACCCACGAAGGCCCGGAAGGCGGCCTGGACCGAGGCGAGGTCGCCCCAGTGGTCGAGGTGGTCGGCCTCCACGTTGGTGACCACGGCCACGGTGGGGGCCAGCTCCAGGAACGAGCCGTCGGACTCGTCGGCCTCGGCCACGAAGTGGGGGCCCCGCCCGGCGGCGGCGTTGATCCCGCTGGCCTTGAAGTCGCCGCCGACGGCGAACGACGGGTCGAGCCCGGCCGCCTCCAGGATGGCCACGACCATCCCGGTGGTGGTGGTCTTGCCGTGGGTGCCGGCGACGGCGATCCCGACCCTGCCGGCCATGAGCAGGGCCAGCAGCTGGGCCCGGCCGAGGACGGGGATGTCCAGGGTCCCGGCCGCGACCAGCTCCGGGTTGCTGGGCCGGATCGCGGTCGATGCGACCACCAGGTCGGGCCGGCCCAGCCGGGCCCCGTCGTGCCCGGCCCACACCTCGGCCCCGAGCGCCCGCAGCGCCTCCAGGGTGGCCGACTCACTGCGGTCGGACCCGGTGACGCGGTGCCCCCCGGCCAGCAGCAGGCGGGCCAGCCCGCTCATCCCGGCCCCGCCGACCCCGACCAGGTGCACGGTCCGAGGCC
>Ga0075417_10000338_pt1 | contig 10042 bp, 10 predicted proteins | sample SoiMetdeltSBSDD1_FD_71477 | JGI IMG/M metagenome (GOLD analysis project Ga0075417, IMG submission 71477) | Bulk soil microbial communities from a Populus tree surrounding site in Tennessee, USA - Soil MetaG P. deltoides SBSDD1 | ecosystem: Environmental > Terrestrial > Soil > Tree plantation...
CGCGCTGGTCTACTTGATCGCCGCCTGGGCGCTAGTGACGGGCGGTTTGGAAATTGCCGCGGCTATTCGGCTGCGCAAGGTTATCTCGGGCGAGTGGCTGCTCATATTGAGCGGGCTCGCGGCGGTTGCGCTTGGGATAGTGCTCGTACTCTTTCCCGAGCCCGGTGCCCTTGCCCTGGTTCTCTTAATCGGCGTTTATGCGCTGGTCTCGGGCGTGCTGCTCATCGCGCTCGCCTTTCGGCTGCGCTCGTGGTTGAAGTCCCGGAGCCCACAGATGGCGGCGGGCAAGGCATGAGTAAGGCACGCAATATCACACAGGGTGAGTTCAAAACGGCCCTGAAAAACACTGACGAGATAGAACTCATCGTAACCGGTAGAGTATCCGGTCGCAAAACCTCACGCCCGGTGTGGTTCGTCCAGGAAGGGGATACGCTTTACTTGCTTCCAGTAGGAGGTTCGGACACCGAATGGTTCAAAAACGTGCTGCACAATCCGACCATTACCTTGGCGGCGAACGGAATCACAACGGAATCACATGGACGGCGAAGGCTAGGCCGATCACAGATCCCGCCAAGGTTAGCAATATCGTCGAAAAGTTCCGCGCCAAATACGGCGCCGGCAATGTGAAGAAGTACTACTCGAAGTTTGATGTCGCCGTCGAGGTGCCGCTCGCTTGAGGCTGTCGATCTCCCTAGACAAAGTTAGTTTATCAAACCCCGCCTCTATCGGCCCGGAAATGAGGATAAGTATTATGGATATGATCGACCCGCACGTAAGAATGATTCGCCCGGTTACTCCGAGCGCCAATGGCTGCGAGGATTGCTTGAGAATCGGTTCGCGTTGGCTGCACTTGCGCTTATGTCTGACGTGCGGTCACGTCGGCTGCTGCGATTCATCATCGAATCGGCACGCCAGGAAACACTTTCACGCAAGCGGCCACCCGATCATCCAGTCCTTCGAACCGGGCGAGGACTGGCGCTGGTGTTACATTGACGAAGCAGAAGTATAAGAGAATGGAGTATTGGAGTCGTGGAGTGATGGAGTAATGGGAAAAGGGAGAAGGAGAACGGATGCTTGGGTTTTAACCATCACTTCAATACTCCATCACTCCAGCACTCCATTTTTTCTGTTGTGAGGTAAAACATGGCTGAGAACGATCTACGTGCCGTCGCCTTCCCCAAGCTCGACGACGCCCAGATCGCCGCGCTGGAGCGCTGCGTCGGAGTGTCGATGAAGCGGTACCTCGCTGGGGAAAAGCTCTTCGAGGTCGGTGACCGTGACTTTAAGTTCTTCGTCATCAAGTCCGGCGAGGTCGAGATTCTGGACGAATCCGGCGAGATGCCAAAGACGATCACGATCCACCGGCCAGGGGAGTTCACCGGCGACGTGGCGCACCTGACCGGCAGACCGTCGGTCGTCAGCGCCGTCGCCCGGGTTGATTGTGAAGTCTACGAAGTGTCGGCCGAGGGCGTGCGTGAGGTCCTGAACCGCTGCCCGGACCTCGGCGACATCATCCTTCAAGCGTTCATTGCCCGGCGCCAGCTCCTGCGCGAGTCGGGAGATTTCACCGGCCTGCGCGTGATCGGCTCGCGCTACTCCCAGGACACCTTTCGGATCCGCGACTTCCTGGCCAAGAACCGGGTGCTATTCACCTGGCTCGACCTGGAGGCCGACCCGCAGGTGAACCAACTCCTCAAGCAGTTCGGCTTCACTGAGGCGGACACGCCTGTGGTCGCCTGGGGCCGTAAGCTGATCCTGCGCAACCCCTCGAACCGCGAATTGGCGGAAGCACTCGGCCTGCGCCGGCCGCTGGAGCGGGCGGTGTATGACCTGGTGGTGGTCGGCGCCGGGCCGGCAGGGCTCGCCGCAGCGGTCTATGGTGCCTCTGAAGGATTAAGCACCTTGGTGCTGGAGCGCACGGCGCCAGGAGGCCAGGCCGGCCGCACCATGCGCATTGAAAACTACCTCGGCTTCCCTACCGGCATCAGCGGCGGCGAACTGGCAGAGCGCGCCGTCCTGCAGGCCAATAAGTTCGGAGCGTGTCTACCCGTCGCCACACCGGTCACCGGCCTGACGTTCGACAGCGCTTACCCGGTGCTGCATCTCGACGGCGGGGAGACGGTCACGGCGAAGTGCCTGTTGATCTCAACCGGGGCCGACTATCGCATGCTGGGCGTCGAAGGGTGCGCGCGATTCGAGGGCTGCGGCGTCTACTACGCGGCCACCCCAAACGAGGCGCAGCTCTGCCACGGGGCAGACGTAGTAGTCGTTGGGGGTGGTAACTCGGCCGGACAGGCCGCTGTTTTTCTCGCAGGGCATGCCCGCAAAGTGTATCTCGTGATCCGCGGCGACAACTTATATAAGGATATGTCCGCCTACCTGGCCCGGCGGGTCGAAGAGACTCCCAATATCGAGGTACTCCTCGACACAGAGGTCCGGCGGCTGTCCGGCAACAGCCACTTGAGCTCGGTCGAGGTGGTCAACAATAAGACCGGTGAGGTGCGGACGATTGCATGCCCGGCGCTGTTCAGCTTTATCGGGGCGGTGCCGTGGAGCGATTGGCTACCGCCGGAGATCGAGAAAGATGCGAAGAATTTCGTCCGGACGGGGCCAGCCTTGGCGCAGTCGCCTCACTGGACCTTGCGGCGGCAGCCGTTCTTGCTCGAGACCAGCCGCCCCGGCGTGTTCGCCGCCGGCGATGTCCGCTCCGGCTCGGTCAAGCGTGTCGCCTCGGCCGTCGGCGAAGGGGCGATGGCGGTTATGTTTGTCCACGAGTACCTGAAGGACATGTGAACGAAAGGATCAAGCCATGGCAAAGGCAGTAGCGAAGCCTCCTATTAACTGAGAACCACCGCCTTAAAGGCGGTGGGTTCCTTTCCGTCTAAAGACGGCTCAAGGGCGATATAAGTTCCATGAACACTCACACAGTTTGTCGCCACGTCAAGCCGCAGCCCTGCGCCAACACATCACAACCATCGCGACCCTCTCTGCTTTTACCACCGCCGACAAACTTCGGTCGCGGATCTTTGCTTCATCTTTTCCTTAAACCCCCAGCTTCAGCTGGGGGAGCAAGCGGATCATCAACCTTGAAGGCTTCGCCTAAAGGCGAGGGATTTTCTCCCATTCCCCGAAGGAGACATTAATACATCGAGGTTTCGTGATTGTGTCAGCTTAATCTGAGTGCGAAGAATGGCCTTTGATATTCTCAGTTGTTTTGCTTGCTTTGCTTGCGACGGTCAATTGGCCACCACTTCTCGTAGAGTAAATGCCTTTGATCTGTGAAATATACGTTTTTAACAACCATATTTCGGGGATTATCTCAGATATTAATTCCCCATTATCGAAGACTCGTACCATCGAACTTTCAGAAACCGCGACAGCAATACAGTTTGTGCTTTTAGTGACGGAAGCGGCAGCCATGTGTCGACTGCCCAGCCCGAGGGGAAGTGAAATTCCTTCCGCAGATGCGTTTATGTATCGACAAGCAGATAGAACTGTTCCGTCATCTGCAACCACAAAAGCACCATCTAATTGGGCGAGTTCTTTGATCGTTTCACGCATTCGGGGTTTCTTATATTCTTTTCACTGCTAGGATAATGCCAGAGAGGGTCGAGAATCAGCGGCTTGGAGGTTGCGAGGACGTTTTGCTCATCGGAGATCACGAATAATGTGCCAACTTTTCTCCCTTCCCTGCCTTCTCTTGCGATTTCGACAGCCAATGTGATGACATCACTGAGTGTCTGTAAATTTATGCTCCGTTCCTGAATGAGTATGTCTTTCAATAAATCCATGTCTTCTATCATAGTGGTTGCCTTCCTTCTTTGGTTGATTAACTCTTCAAGTTAGCTACGACGCCGTGTTGGCCCATTGTTTCTCTTGTACTCTTCCCGCGATTTGGCAATCCGTAGGTCTATCAGTGAAAGTCGACGGCTACGAACGCGGAGATCAACCCGAGTCATGAGCTTAAGTACCAGGGAACGTCGATGACGATGATTCTCTGGTTTCCCTTTAGCAAAAGCAAAGCTTTTAACCATGCCGCGCGCTGATTATGCAGCAAGTAATGATACCAACGTTGCACCACCAGCTCTGGAACCAGCACGGCGATCTCCCGGTCTGGATTTTTTTTCTCAAGCTCCAGTACATAGTCCAGAATCGGGTTGATGATGAAGCGGTAAGGTGAGTTCAGCACGACCAACTTCGGAATCGGTAGACCCGCTTTCTTGGCCGGTTCCTCTACAAAACTGCTCCAGTTCGCCCGAAGCTGTTTGCTACCTTCCCCGCAGTCGACGTGCAACCCCTGCACATCGGCCGACAGAATCAACGCAAATCGTAGGCCCTTTTGAGCGACTTTATCCCAGCGCAGGATCGGAACCACAACCAGCGGCTGTCGCAAACCGCTCAACTCCAACGGCTCCGGTTTGGCCGTCTCCGCTTGCTCCCGGTCGTAGTGCCGCCGGACCGCAATCATCAAAATCATGATCGCGGGAATCAGCAAAGTCGTTACCCAGGCCCCTTCAGCAAACTTGGAAACAGTTACCACAGCTACAGTGGTTGCAGTTGCCGCAGAGCCGAGCCCGTTCACGAACATGCTGCTCCTTGATCTTCGTCCTCTTTTTCGCATCCAGTTTGCCACCATGCCGGCTTGGGAGAGGGTAAACGCCAGGAAAGCGCCAACCGCGTACAGCGGGATCAGGCGGTCCGTCACACCACCAAACAGCACGAGTAAAAAAGCGGACAAGAAGGCGAGCACATAGATACCTTGCGAGTACACGAGCCGCCTGCCACGGGATGCAAACGAGTAGGGAAGATAGCCGTCTAGCGCGACGGCCCTGCAGAGGCGCGGAAAGTCAGCAAAGGCAGTGTTAGCCGAAAGCGCTAATACCAGCAGAATAGAGCCGATCGTGACGTAGTAGAATACGCCCTTTCCTGCCACGGCTGCAGTCAGCTGAGAAAGTAGGCTCTGATAGCCCGGCTCTCCCGGTGGAGTTGCGCCGATGTGGTACGCGCGCACCAGATAGGCGATGCCCGCGAGCAGCGCAATAAGAATTACAACGATGGCTGTCAGCGTGCGCTGCGCTGTCTTCACAACTGGTTCCCGGAATGCTTTCACACCGTTGCTGACTGCTTCGACTCCGGTCATCGCAGTGCAGCCGCTGGAAAAGGCCTTGAGCAGCAGCCAAGCGCTAACCATCATTGTCTGCGGCTGAAGCGGCGGCGGAGCAATCACCGGCTCCGGCTCACCGCCTGCGGCAAGTGACTTGACTAGTCCTAGTCCTAGCGTGATGAACAGGGTTGCAACGAAAAGATAGGTCGGGAACAAGAACACTGCGCCCGTCTCCCGAACGCCGCGCAGGTTGACAATTGTGATAAGCAGCAAGATGGCCAGGCACAGCGACAGCGTGTGCGGCTGCAGGGACGGAACCGCCGATATGAGCGCCCCGACACCGGCCGAGATCCCTACTGCCGCTGTTAGAACGTAATCGATCATGAGCGCTGCGGCCGCAAGCAATCCGGCGAAGACTCCGAGGTTTTGACGGGCGACCGTGTAAGAGCCGCCGCCGGTCGGATAGGCTTCAATCGTTTGGCAGTACGAAAAGTAGACGATCAGGAGCAGAATGATGATGCTGACGCTGATCGGAATGATGTAGGCAATTCCAGCTGCACCCAGTGGAATCACCAAGGTCAACGCCGCTTCAGGACCGTACGCAGCCGAACTGAGCGCATCCAGTCCGAAGACCGCAATGCCAGCCGCAGGCCCGAGCTTCTCTCCCCTTTCCTCAGACGACTTTAGCGGTCTTCCAACCAATAGATCGATAAGAGACATCACTCGGCGTCTTAAGCTTTCGCCCGAAATCGTCGTTTGCCGCTACTGCACAAGAGTGTAATGCAAGTCACGGAACTTATGGCTATGAGAAGGTAGGCATAAATCAGTCGATTACCCGAGGCCGTCATACTCTGGTCCGCACAGCCGGGCAAACTAACTACTTAACGAACCAGTTGTGAAAAATGAACGGCTCTCGGACCGCCAGCGAAGCCGGAATGCGCCCATAGATCCATGCGCTAAGGAATACCGGAAATACGGAGAAAGGATAATGATTGGCCTCCATCGGGTACTGCAGAAGAAATGTGTCAACAACTGCTACTGCCACACCCCGACAGCGACATTCCAACCCCACGGAAGTCGGCATGCATTAGACCCTCGCAACGAACATATGTGGCCGGTAAGGTCAGCCAACGATGTTTCAAAATGTCGCAGAGGCTTAAAAATTTGTGCAGCAAGTCGAGGGCCAATCGAAGGAATTGAAAAATCAGTGCGGAGTGTAATCAGAAATTGCGAGGTATCGTAAATCTGCGGATTCTCGCGAGCAGGGGAAGACCGACCGTAATCCAACAATTTTTCACCAACAAGGCGTGATGGCCAATATTTCCTGATATAAATTCTTCGCTAGCCGCCTCTCGCCAAGTCAAAAAATCGGTAACAAATATCGAGTTTTTTATGTTTCTTTCGCTGGCATCGCTGTTGCTCTATTCCTAACCAGACCAACACTCCGGTTCGCAATCTTCTCGGTCTACCATACGTCGCGGCTTTTTCTCATCCATGAATAATGCGAGCTAGAGAGTCAAGGCCATCGTAAACAAAGAAGAGTAACTGAAAAGGAGAAATAACTATGGCAACTGCAACCGCAACGGTAACCACAAACCTAACCGACGAGCAAATACAGAAGGATGTATTGGCTGAGCTTAAATGGGATGCCCGCGTCCAGCCCAACGAGATCGGCGTGGCCGTCAAAGACGGTGTCGTCACGCTTACGGGCTGGGTGGACTCCTACTCTAAGAAATGGGCCGCCGAGGAGGCTGCCCACCGCGTCCACGGCGTAAAAGCCGTGGCCAACGAGATCGAGGTGCGGCTACCAAGCTCCGCCGAGCGCACGGACGCCGACATCGCCGCGGCCGCCGTTCGCGCGCTGGAGTGGGATGCTTTCGTGTCCGTCGACAAGCTCGACGTCACGGTTTCCAAAGGCTGGGTGACGCTCAAGGGCGAAGTCGAGTGGCAGTTTCAGAAGGAGGACGCAGAGAGGGTCCTCCGCCGCCTGTCAGGAGTCAAGGGGGTAATTAACTTGATCGTGGTTAAGCCGCGCGTAACGCCGTCGGAGCTCAAGCAGAAGATCGAGCAGGCGCTGATACGCACTGCGCAGACCGACGCGCAGCGGATCACGGTCGACGTGCAGGGGAGCAAGGTGATTCTGAAGGGCACGGTTCGGTCGTGGGCGGAGAAGGAAGAAGCGGAGCGGGCAGCGTGGTCGGCGCCAGGGGTCACCTCGGTCGAAAACCGGATCGTGATCGCGCCTTAAGCGTTCCGATCCGGTGTGACCGATAGAAGATCGTTGGAGGAGAGGATCAAACGGAATGCGGAGCGGCGTCAACGCCACGCCGACTTTCTTCATCAATAACGTGCGCCATGACGGCTCTTACGATCTCGGCTTATTGTTGGATGCGATCGAAGACGCGGTGCAAACCGAGGTGATGGACGAGCACTGGGAAGACAAGGCCGCCCGGCCCAGGTAGGCAAAGGGGGAGTCTGTGCTTTGTAGTCCGCTCTAGGCGGTAGAAGGAGTCGCCACATGAGTATCACTGGCCTGGACGTATTCGATACTACCGTACAAAAAACCAACAACTGGCTCCATGACCTGATGCAGGTTCTCCGTTGGCCGGACAAGCACAAGATCTACCTGGCCTTGAGAGTAACCCTGCACGCGCTGCGCGACCGGCTCACAGTAGAGGAGGTGGCGCACCTTGGCGCGCAGCTCCCGATGCTGGTCCGTGGGTTTTACTATGAAGGCTGGGATCCGACTGACAAGCCGTTGAGACAGCGCCATAAAGAGCAGTTCCTGGCCCGTATCGAGCAGCAATTCAAGGACGATGACAGCGTCGATTCTGAGGTGGTGGTTCGTGCCGTGTTTTTCGTGCTGGCACACCGGGTGACCGAAGGAGAAATCGAAGACATTAAGCAAATATTGCCGGTCGAGATACGGGATCTTTGGCCATGAGCCGAGAGGAAATAATGAGCCAGCCAACGCGCGCCACTAACAGCATCGGACTTATAGAGGCGGTACGCACGACCGCGCACTCGCTGAACGGCCAACCCCGGGACTATGACCCGCTCATCGACCTGATTGGCGACGCGCGCATCGTGCTGCTCGGCGCGGCATCCCACGGCACGCACGAGTTCTATCGCGAGCGCGCCGAGATCACCAAGCGGCTCATCCAGGAAAAAAGCTTCACGGCGGTTGCGGTGGAAGCGGATTGGCCTGACGCTTATCGCGTCAACAGCTACGTGCGCGGCATGAGCGACGACCCCGATGCCGTCAAAGCGCTCGATGGGTTCAAGCGCTTTCCAGCTTGGATGTGGCGCAACACCGACGTGGTCGAATTTGTCCGGTGGCTGCGTGCCTACAATGATGGGCTTCCCGTGAGCATACCAAAAATCCGCTTTTACGGGCTCGATCTCTACAGCCTCCAGTCCTCGAGGGAAGCCGTGCTCCGCTATCTTGAGAAGATCGACCCCAAGGCGGCATATCGCACCCGCGCTCATTACGCCTGCCTAGATGACCTCGTTGATCACTCCCGGGGGTATGGTGTCCTGGCGAGCCTGGCCAGACCCTGCAAGGACGACGCCGTAAGCGGGCTCGTCGAACTGCAGGAAAGCCATGTTGTAAAAGAAGCGCGACGTGCCGGTTCCATGGGAGAGGAAGAGTTTTTTAACGCATTGCAGAATGCCCGCGTGGTGAAGAACGCAGAGGCCTACTACCGCTTGATGTACCGCGCGGAGGTATCGACGTGGAACCTGCGCGATAGTCACATGACCGAAACGCTCGAAGATTTGCTCGTGCTTCTCAATCGGCAGAGCGGGCGCGCGAAGGTTGTCGTCTGGGCGCACAACTCCCACCTCGGCGACTTGCGGGCTACCGAGAAGGGCCAGGACCGCGAGTTGAATGTCGGCCAGCTGGTGCGCCAGCGGCACGGCGACGACGCCGTGCTGGTCGGCTTCACGATGAATTCCGGCACCATCACAACGGCTTCCGACTGGGATAGGCCCGCGGAGCTCAAGGAAATCCGGCCGGCGTTTCCCGACAGCTATGAGGCATTGTTCCATGACACGCAACGCGCTCGCTTCCTGCTCATCTTTCGGGAGCGCGACAATGTGCAGGAGGTTTTGCGCCAACCCAAACTCGAGCGCTCAATCGGCGTCATCTACCATTCCGAAACCCCCGAACTCGAGCGCACGAGCCACTACTTCACCGGACGGCTGGCCAAGCAGTTCGATGCGGTGCTCTACTTCGACGAGACGCGCGCAGTCGAACCGCTCGAGCGCAACGTATCGAAGACAGGCGAGGTGCCGGCGACGTACCCATTCGAGGTGTAAGTGTTCAGTAGAGAGCCATCGTTGTCTTCGCGTACCCCAAGAGAGCTTTTCGCAGCAGGTATGAGATGAAGCAGCAATTGTCGGCGACGCCAGCAGACGCGGCAGATCCCCGCGTTCGACTAATGGCGAATGAAATCATTGTCGAGGCTAACAGCGATAGCCCGACCGTGTCTACTGGGCCACGGCAGGCCGAGGCAGAGCTTGGGCGGAGGACAGCGTGAGTCATGGGTTCACGATCTTCGGCGGGACAGCCAACCCCGCGTTAGCGGCAGCTATTGCGCGTGAGCTGCACGTGCAGGTCGGCGCGTGCGCCATCGATCGGTTCCCCGACGGCGAGGTGGCGGTCCGGCTTCTCGAGCCGGTCCGCCGCAAAGAGGTCTTTCTCGTGCAGTCCACCTCGCCACCGGTCAACGACCACCTGGTCGAGCTGTTGGCCTTCGCCGATGCCTGCCGTCGCGCGGCCGCCGCGCGTATCACGTCGATCGTGCCCTACTTCGGCTATGCGCGAGCGGACAAGCGTCACGGTCGCCGGGAGCCGATCACCGGGCGGGTTGTCGCCGATCTCCTGGAGGCCGTTGGCATCGCCCACGTGGTCACGGTGGATCTGCACACGCCACA
>Ga0075417_10000345_pt1 | contig 9997 bp, 10 predicted proteins | sample SoiMetdeltSBSDD1_FD_71477 | JGI IMG/M metagenome (GOLD analysis project Ga0075417, IMG submission 71477) | Bulk soil microbial communities from a Populus tree surrounding site in Tennessee, USA - Soil MetaG P. deltoides SBSDD1 | ecosystem: Environmental > Terrestrial > Soil > Tree plantation...
GGTGCGGTGTCGGGGCTCGGCGTGGTGAACCTGTTCGCCGGCGTGGCCGAGATCTGGACTTACCTCGCCTCCCGGCATCTCAGTGATCCGGTCGTCTCGATCAGACGCACCCCGGCTGCCGAGGAGTAGTCGCCTGCATCAGGTCGTCTGCATGATCTCCGATCGGCACCGGCTTGCCGACCCCTGCGAAGAGAGCCTCGTCACGCTGGTCGGCGCCGCCGCGCGTGCCGGCGTGCATCTGGTGCAGATACGCGAACGCGACCTGGATGGGCGTGCGCTCGTCGGGCTGGTGGCGCGCTGCGTGAGCGCGGTGCGCGGCACCCGCGCACGGGTGCTCGTGAACGATCGCGTCGACGTGGCGATGGCCGCGGGCGCCGACGGCGTGCATCTGCGTGGCGATTCGATGCCTGCAGATCGGGTCAGGGCGATCGCACCACGGATGTGTCTCGTCGGGCGGTCGGTGCACAGCGCCGACGAAGCCGCGCGAGTCACCGCGGGCGGCGGTCTCGACTACCTGATCTTCGGGCCGGTGTTTGCGACGACCTCGAAGCCGGGTGCAGTTCCGGCCGGAGTGCGCGCGCTCGCCGACGTCGTTGCCGCGACCGCGCTGCCGGTGATCGCGATCGGCGGGATCACCGAGGCGACCGCACGCGAGGTCGAGGCGGCGGGGGCGGCCGGTGTCGCGGCGATTGGACTGTTCAGCGACGGCGCGATCTCGGAGCTGCCTCACGCGATTGCCCGTATCATGCGTACGATTCCCGCACGAGGCTTGCGCTGAGCGCTTGCCCTGAGCGAGCGAAGCGAGTCGAAGGGAACGACGCGAATCGAAGGAATGATGGAGAGCGGCTTTCGATCCCCACTGCTCGATTTCTTCAGGCGCGGTGACGTCGCCCGCGACGTCCGGCTGGTGGCGGCGCAGGGTGCGCTGGCGCCCCGTGCCCACGAACAGCTCGGTCTGCTCGTGCTGCTGATCTCGGATCCCGACCCCGAGATTGCCGCCACCGCCGAGGCGACGCTGCAGGCGATTCCGCGTGAGGCCCTGGAAGGGTTCCTGGCCCGATCCGATGCCCCGACCGAGCTCGTCGAGTTCTTCGGCGCCCGCGGCATTCACCCCGGGCCGACGCCGTCGCCGAGCGCCGATGAGCCGATGATCGACACCGAGCCCGAGTCCAAGCCGGAGGAGGAGGAAGAAGACTCGACGTCGGTGCTGCAGCGCCTCGCGGCGATGAACGTGCCGCAGCGCCTCAAACGGGCGACCAAGGGGACGCGCGAGGAACGCGCGGTGTTGATCCGCGATCCCAACAAAATGATCGCGGTCGCCGTGTTGAGCAGCCCCAAGCTGACAACGACCGAGGTCGAAGCGATCGCGCGAATGGCCAATGTTTCCGACGAGATCCTCCGCATCATCGCGATGAATCGCGCGTGGATGAAGAACTACAACGTCGTCTGGGCGCTTGCGAAGAACCCGAAGACGCCGGTGCCGCTGTCGCTGAACCTGCTGCCGCGTCTGGCCGAGAAGGAACTGCGCACGCTCTCGAGCGATCGCAACGTGCCCGACATCCTTCGGATTACCGCCAGGAAGAAGATTGTGTTAGATAAGTAGCCGTCACGCGCGTCGCGTGCTCAGCGAGGAGGCGGGCATGAACTGGGGCACCACGGCACTGGCGGCGATCATGGTCGGCGTGCTCTCGCCCTCACTCTGCGCCCAATGGCCGCTGCATGCGGTGGGCATTCCGAAGAGGCCAGACGGCAAACCGGATCTCACCGCCTCCACCCCTCGAACCCCCGACGGCAAACCGGATCTGTCCGGCGTCTGGACCATCGCAGGGGGAGTCGATACGAGAGGTCTGCCATTTCAACCGTGGGCCGCCGATCTCCAGCAGAAGCGGGCGGCCGAAAACGGGTTGAACGATCCCGACGGACTCTGTCTGCCGCAGGGTCCGCTCCAGTACCACGTCGATCCCCAGCCGCTCAAAATCGTCCAGACCCCCAAGCAGATTCTCATCGTCTACGAGTCGAATTACGGCTTGCGCACGATCTACATGGACGGCCGGGCGCTGCCGAAACTGGGGGATCCCCAGCCGTTCTGGCATGGGTATTCCGTCGGGCGATGGGAAGGCGACGCGCTGGTCGTCGACTCGAACAATTTTCGCGGCGTCGACCCGGCCGAATTCAAGGGTGCCGAGCCAAAGAGCTTCTTCGGTGTGGGATGGCTCGATCATCGCGGGAGCCCGTACACGACCTCGATGACGCTCAGCGAGCGCTTTCGGCGCGTGAATTACGGGCAGATGGACATCGAGATGACCGTCGACGACCCGAAGGCCTATACCAAGCCGTTTACGCTCCGAATGACGCAGCGGATCGTCGCCGATGGCTCGGAGCCAATCGAGTTCATCTGTCACGAGAATCAGATGTTTCTGAAGCTCACCGGCCGCGCGCCGCGATAGCTATCTGCGCGGCGCGCCTCGATTCGGTCTAGACTGTGCGGCAATCGAGCATCCTGAAAACGGCATCTCCGGAGGCGATCTATGCGCATATTCGTGAGCGTCGTCGTTGTTGGTCTGGCGGCTCTCGTCACCGCGGGTGGGCTGCGGGCGGCGGGCGAGCCTCCGGCTTGGGCGTACGCGATTCCACCGGCGCCACCAGCAGGCGCTGCCGCTCCCGCGGCGGCACCCGCTCAGCCTGATCCCACGCCGAGAACGCTGCCCGGCAGCACGCTCAGTTTCCCGCTGGCGGCTATCAGAGACCAGTTCGGGCCGGCTGACTGGTTCCCGGGCGATCATCCGACAATGCCCGAGATCGTGGCGAAAGGGAAACGGCCGGACGTACGCGCCTGCTCGCTGTGCCACTACCCGAACGGCAAGGGGCGTCCTGAGAACGCCGGCGTCGCCGGTCTGCCGGTGTCGTACTTCATCCAGCAGATGAACGACTTCCGAGCCGACGTGCGCAAGAGCGGCGAGCCGAGGAAGGCGAACACCAACATCATGATCCAGATCGCCAAGGGCATGACGCCCGAGGAGATCAAGGCCTCGGCCGAGTATTTCGGCTCGATGAAGTGGACGCCGTGGATCAAGGTGATGGAGACCAAGACGGTGCCCAAGACCAGGATTCAGGGAGGCATGTATCTCCGCCTCGAGGGCACCGAGACCGAGCCGATCGGCATGCGGATCATCGAGACGCCCGAGAACGTCGAGCACACCGAGACGCTTCGGGATCCGCGTTCCGGCTTCATCGCGTATGCGCCGATGGGCAGCATCAAGAAAGGCGAGTCGCTGGTGACGACCGGCGGAAATGGCAAGACCGTTCAGTGTGGTTTCTGTCACGGGGCCGACCTGAAGGGGATGGGTCCGGTGCCAGGGATCGCCGGTCGTTCGCCGAGCTACATGGTGCGCCAGATGTACGACATGCAGATGGGCGCGCGGAAGGGCGAGTGGACCTCGCTGATGAAACCGGTGGTGGCGAAGCTGACGGACGAGGACTTCGTGTCCATCGCCGCCTACGTCTCGTCGCGCGTACCATAGCGCTCCGCGAAAAGTGGAAAAGTGGAAAAGTGGAAAAGTGGAAAAGTGGAAAAGTGAAAGTATCTAAGTGGCTAAGTCGACGAAGTACCTCGGGGTACTTCCGGCACTTGGTCACTTACACACTTCTACTTGTTCCACTTGTTCCACTTCTTCCACTTGCTGCGCAAGTACCGCCGCGCGGCGCTGACTGGCCGCTCCACAACCTCGATCTGGCCGGCAGTCGCTTCTCGCCGCTGACGCAGATCACCGCGTCGAACGTCAAGTCGCTCACGCCGCGATGGCTGTTTCAACACGGCGTGATCGACGGCGTCAGCAACCAGACCACGCCGGTGATTGTGAACGGCGTGATGTACGTCACCGATTCGCGCGGCAGCGTGTATGCCGTCGACGCGGCCGACGGTCATCTGCTCTGGTCGTACGACGTCACGAATCAGATCGGCGGCGGACGCGCGGAAGGCTATATCTTCCGCAACCGTGGCGTGAGTTACGCCGATGGCGTGGTCTACGTCGCCGGCGGCTCGTTTCTGTTCGCGCTCGATGCCAAGACCGGTAAGCCGATTCCGACGTTCGGCACCAACGGGCAGGCGAGCGTCATTCTCGACGTCCTGCGGCAGCGATATCCCGAGGCGAAGACGGCCATCAGCATGGGGTATTGGTTCACGACCGCGCCGCAGGTCCACAACAGCGTGCTCTACATCGGCAGTACGCGGAGCGAAAGCCACATCCCGGGCGGACATGTGTTCGCCGTCGATGCGCGAACCGGTAAGGTGCTGTGGCACTTCAATACGGTCCCGCAAGACGAGCGGGACCATGGCTGGGAGATCGCCGGTCCGACGTGGGTCGGCGGCGAGCGGCATGGCGGCGGCATCTGGGAGACGCCGGCGATCGATCCCGAGCTCGGGCTGCTCTACGTCGCCGTCGGCAATCCGTTCGGCGACAGCCGCAAGCGCGCCGGCATCAATCTCTTCACCGATTCCATCATCGCGCTGCGACTGAAGGACGGCACGCTGGCGTGGCACTTCCAGCAGGTGCATCACGATGTGTGGGACTACGATTCGGGTGGTCCGCCGATCCTCTTCGAGATGCAGGTGCGCGGGCGGCCGGTGAAGGCGGTCGCTGAAGCGAGCAAGAACGGGTATCTGTACATCCTGAATCGCGAGACGGGTGAGCCGGTGCATCCGATCAAGGAGGTGCCGGTGCCGACGGAGGGCGCGATGCCTGGCGAGCAGCCGTGGCCGACGCAGCCGCTGCCGTTCACCGCCGCTGGCAAGCCGATGAGCCCGGTGTCACCCGTGACACCGCTGGAGATTCCGCCCGAGCGTCTCACCCGATACCAGATCGTCCCCGCGTTCACGCCGGCGGCGCCGAACCAGATCATCGCGCCAGGCATGGGCGGCGGCGCCAACTACGGATCGTTGTCGTACAGTCCGAGAACCGGATTGCTTTACGTCAACGCGATCGACGATCCCACCAACTCGGGACGTCCGCCGAAGGGGTATTTCTCGGCGTTCGATCCGACGACCGGCGAACTGAAGTGGCAGCAGGTCTACGAAGGCTACGGTCAGGCGGGATCGGTCGTGACTGCGAGCGATGTCGTCTTCGTCGGCAGCGGCAGCAATGTCGCCGGCTACTTCTTCGCGTTCGATGCCAAGACCGGTCGACAGCTGTGGAAGTTCAACACCGGTTCCGGCGTCTTCGGTTCGCCGTCGGTGTATATGGTCAACGGCGAACAGTTCGTCGCGGTGGCGTCAGGGGGAGGGGAGCGTGGACGGCGCGGCGGAGATCTCATTCTCAGCTTCGCGTTGCCCAACGAGCGGTGACCTTCGTTGTGCCAGCTTCGGAAGGCACTCTAGCTTGCTCGTTCGACAACCACCGCGGTGCCATACGCCAGTACTTCGGTGACGCCCGCCGCCACTTCATTCGCGTCGTAGCGTACACCGATCACCGCGTTCGCGCCGGACTCCGCCGCGTGATCGAGCATCAACCGAAACGCGTCGGCACGAGCGCGCTCGCAGAGCTCCGTGTAGATCGTGATGTTGCCGCCGACCAGCGTCTGGAGTGACGCGCCGATATTTCCGACGATGCTGCGCGAACGTACAACGATGCCTCGGACGACGCCGATATTTCGCATGACCCGGAAGCTTGGCAGCTCGAACGTGGTGGTGACGAACGCGGGGTCGATGGGCACGAAAGCCTCCTGGGCAAGGTCCGGCTAAAGCCGGACACTACATGGATACGAAGACGAGAACATCGATCGGCTCGATGATATCTTCGCGCGCCGCCTCCGTGGCGTGACTCCGCAGCGATGCCAGGCCGGCATCGAACTCGGGCCGCGGCAGGCGGGCGAGGATCGAGTCGCTGCCCGTTGACAGTTTGTCGGCGTACTCGGCCCACCCGGCGGCGATGGTCTGTTCGATGATGTCTGACGACACCAGCCGAAACCCTGCCGCCTCGAACGTGTCGCGCACGATCGCCACGGCCGGGAGCGTCTCGTGCAGCATCGAGCGGGTGGATGGGAAGAATGGGACGTACGGGTACGACTCGATCCGCTCCCGGCTTCCGGTCCTGATCACCAGCCAGCCCTCGTCTCTGATCACCCGCCGGCATTCGCGTGCGGCCAGACGCGGCTCGTCGAAGTGATGCAGGCTCATCGACATGAAGATCAGATCGATCGATCGAGACGTGAGCGGAATCGCTTCGGCTCGTCCGCGCTGATATCGGACGCGCGGGTCTCGCTGCTTCGTGCGAGCCACGGCGAGCATCTTCATCGACGGATCGACGGCGACCACCGCCGCTGCGAATCGAGCCGCGAGCGCCTCTGAGAACCTGCCGGTGCCGCAGCCGAGATCCAGAATCCGTGTGACGTCGCGGCTGCCCAAGCGCGCCGAGACGCTCGTCATCCAGAGGTCGAGGAACTCCGGACCGTGATCACGACCTCTGTCGTACGCCGCGGCAATGTCGGTCTTGTCGTAGTCCATTTCTCAACTATTGCTTTCTACCTCCTCCGCGTCCTCCGCCACCTCCACTTCTTCCACTTTTTCCACTTCTTCCACTTTTCAACTTCGTCTTCCCCCAGTCTTTTCGCATCTGCGCGATGCCTTCCATGTAAACGGTCGCGCGCTCGCGCTGCTCCTCGGTCGGAAGACTTTTCAGCAACTCGATGGCGTGGTCGAAGTCGTGTTCGATCGTCTGGCGTGTCGTCTTGAAGTAGATCCGCCGGATTTCCGCGATGGCGGCGTCGGGATCCGGTGAGCCCTGCTTGAGCGACGTGAGCGAGACGAAGCCGCCGGGGGCTTTCGCCACTCACCGACTCCGATGCCGCCGCAGACGGGCGCGCATCTGATCGACCGGCAGTGTATTCAGAATGTCGGTGGGCTGCGCCCACGCGCGCCGCGCCATCAGCACCCCCCACTGCAGCCGCTGCAGCGCGCCGGTGGCGTGCGCGTCGGTGGAGATGACCAGTGGAACGCCGTGCTCGACCGCGAGCCGCGCGTGCGTGTCGCAGAGGTCCAGCCGATCGGGCTGACAGTTGATTTCCAGCACCACGCCGTGCTGCGCGGCGGCCGCGACGACGGCCGACATGTCCAGTTGAATCGGCTCGCGCTTCAGCAATCGCCGCCCGGTCGGGTGTCCCAGCACGTCGACCCACGGACACTCGAGCGCGCGCAAGACGCGATCGGTCATCTGCTGCTGGTCCTGCGAGAACTGCGAATGCACCGACGCGACGACGATGTCGAGCTGGGCGAGGCAGTCGTGGGCGAGATCCATCGAGCCGTCGGCCAGGATGTCGCACTCGACGCCCGCCAGCACGGTCAACCCCTCGAATCGTCCGTTGAGGGCCCGCACTTGTGCGGCGTGCTCGAGCGCACGCCGCTCGTCGAGGCCGTTGGCCATCGCCAGCGCCTTGCTGTGATCGGTAATCGCGATGTAGCGGTGCCCTAACTGATGCGCCGCGGCGGCCATCGCGGCGATTTCGTCGCGGCCGTCGGTGGCGGTCGAGTGCATGTGGAGATCGCCGCGCAGGTCAGCCACGGTGACGAGCGGTGGGAGCGTGTGCGCGATGGCGGCTTCGATCTCGCCCCGAAGCTCGCGCAGTTCGGGGGCGACCCACGACATGCCGAGCGCCTCGTAGATCCCGTCCTCGGTCTCGCCGGCGATGCGGCTCTCATCGGTGGCGCGGAACAAGCCGTACTCATTCAGTTTGAAGCCGTGCTGAATGGCGCGGTCGCGGACGGCGATGTTGTGCGACTTCGATCCGGTGAAGTACTGCATCGCCGCGCCGCGGCTTTCGCGTGGCACCAGACGCAAGTCGGCCTGATAGCCACCGGTCAGGCGAACGCTGGCCTTCGTGTCGCCGTGGCCGAGTACTCGTTCGACGCGCGGATGCGTGCTGAAGATCTCCATCAGACGCGCATCGCCTCCGACCGCCAGGATGTCGATATCGCCGCAGGTCTCGCAGCCACGCCGGAGACTGCCGACCGGAATGAACTCGACGTCCGGCGCAAGCGGCTGGAGATAGCCCACGAGATCGGCCGCGGTGGCGGCGGTATCCGTGAGCAGGTGGCGTCCTTCGTCCTTCGACCGTTCTTCGATCGCTTTGAGGATCTGCGCTTCCTTCTTCGCCCCCATGCCTTTCAGCGATCGGAGGCGACCGTCACGCGCGGCCGCCGCGAGCTCGTCGACGCTGCGAATGTTCAGCGTGGAATAGAGCAGGGCGACGGTCTTCGGCCCCACACCTTGCAGGCGCAGCAGATCGAGAATCGTCGGCGGAAACTGTGCGACCAGCTCCTGGTGATACAGCGACGTGCCTGTCGTCGCCAGTTCCTTGACCCGGGCGGCGAGGTCCTTGCCGATGCCGGGAATCGCGCGAAGGCCTTGTTCGTCGAGCCGGGCGACCGCCTGTGGCCATGGTGCGATCGTCTCGGCCGCGGTCCGGTAGGCCCGTACCTTGAAGGCGTTCTCGCCCTTGATCTCGAGCAGGTCGGCGATCTCGGCCAGCACCTGCGCGACCTGCCGGTTATCCACGCGTGAGTCCGTGCCGCTCGAACGTGAAGTCGAGGATGCGGGCGCCACCGGCTGCAAGCGCCGTACGGATGCGCTCGCGAGCCTCCGGCGGTCCATAGCAGAACAAGCAGCCGCCGCCGCCCGCTCCGCACACTTTCGCCGCCGTCGCACCCTGGGCCATCGCGCGTGCGATGAGATCCTCGATCGCGGGTGTGGTCACGCCGGGGGCCAGGCGCTTGCGGTTCTCCCACTCCTCGCCAATCGCTCGTCCGACGCCGTCCCAATCACTCTTCTCGAGCGCCGCGCGCATCGCCAGCGCCGTATCGCGGATTCGTTCGAAGCAATCGAAGACGAAGCGATCGCCGTCGATGTGCTTCTTCGTGATCTCCCAGTTGTTCGTGCCGGAGTTGCGTGGCTCGCCGGTGTAGCACAGCACGATCCGTCGCTGGAGCTCCGTCAGGTCGACATGGAGCGGCACGCGTCGAACGCCGTCGACGTCGAGCTCGACCGCGGCGACGCCGCCGTAGAGTGCGGGCCTGTAGTCCTGCAGCCCGGTGGGCACCTTGATCGCCCGGGCTTCCACGTTCATCGCGACCTGCAGCAGCCCCTCGGGGTCGTAGTGCATGCGCTTCCAGTCGGCAAGCGCGGCACACACCGCAACGTTCAACGCCGATGAGCCCGCGATGCCCGCGCCAGCCGGCGACTGTGACGAAGTCGTCAGCGTGATCCCTCGCACCTCGAAGAAGTGCACGAGCAGCGAGAGCAGCCGCAGCTCCGTGGGGTTCCACAGCTCCCGCCAATCGTCCGCTTCCACGGTGGCGCCGGTGTCCTCGGATCGAATCACGATGCGCAGGTCGTCGCGCCGTTCGACACGCGCCGACGCGCGAAGGCTGATCGCCGCGTTCAGCGTCTGTGCCCCCGGATGAAACAGATAGAGCGGCCAGATGTCGATGGTCCCGCCGGCGAGATCGATGCGTGTCGGGGCTGAGGTCTGGATGCGCACGAAGGAATTATAAGTAGGCCGAGAGCCTAGAGTCCCTTCCTTCCGACGACGTCGATCAGCGCCGGTCCGATCGCGAGTGATGCGCGCCTCCTCGCGTTCGCGAGCCAGTGCCGTCGAAGCGACGCGGCCTGCCTGGCGTCGAACGGCGGCAGCTGCGCAAGCTGGTCCATCACGCCCAGGAAATAGGTCGAGAGCCAGGTCCACTCGAGCGAGCCCGGGTGTCCGGTCTTGATTGTCGGCGTGACGTCGATCACGCCGAGCCCGGCTTTCTCGAACATGCCCGGCAGGCGGCTGGCGATGCTGGCGTCGCCGCCATGCGTAGCGAAGAACGCGGCGTCTGCCGCCATGAACGCCGGCCATTCCGGCGGGGTCGGAATCATCGACAGCGTCTCGCGACGATAGTCCTCGATCGCCAGCAGCCCTCCTGGTTTCAAGGCCGCGGCGAGCTGACGAACGTGACGATCGGGAT
>Ga0075417_10000348_pt1 | contig 9984 bp, 5 predicted proteins | sample SoiMetdeltSBSDD1_FD_71477 | JGI IMG/M metagenome (GOLD analysis project Ga0075417, IMG submission 71477) | Bulk soil microbial communities from a Populus tree surrounding site in Tennessee, USA - Soil MetaG P. deltoides SBSDD1 | ecosystem: Environmental > Terrestrial > Soil > Tree plantation...
CTCAAGGACGACGTCACCTACCGGAAGGCTCTCGTTCACTCCAACGTCGGCAACCGTTATGGGGGGCCTTGCTCGGACAACGACGTGGACGTCGCGTACAACGTGTGGGCGAGCGGCCGTTGCGGAGCGACCGACCGGCGCGGTTCCTCGGGGTTTCGCGCGCCGGATCGGTTCGACTTCCATCTGAAGCCCGGGGCGGTGGCGATCAACCGCGGCCACCCCTCGAGCTATCCGCGGACCGACATAGACGGCCAGCGCCGCCCCCGCGGAGGACGAACGGACGCGGGGGCCGACGAAGCGCGCTGATGGGCGGGCTCTTCCTGCGCGCCTACAGGCTGTGGACGAGAGGGAAGGCGAAGGGGTTCTCCGTCCTCTCGTCTGGAGCGTTCGCGTCGTTCGGCCGTCACAGCGTCCTCCAGCCGCCGGTTCGCCTCGCCCGCGAGCATCGGATCGCGATCGGCAGCGGTGTCTTCGTCGGGGCGGGGTCGTGGCTCCAGGTCCTCGAGGACGGTGACGGGGTTGCGCTCGAGGTCGGGGACGGCACGAGCATCGCCGGAAACTGCGTCCTCTCGGCAGCTCGTTCGGTCCGCCTCGGACGGAAGGTGTTGCTCGCCCGCAACGTCTACATCTCGGATCACATCCACGCCTACGGTGACACCGGCCGGGCGGTCCTCGAGCAGGGCGTGGAGCAGATCCGAGAGGTCGTGGTGGAGGACGGGGCCTGGCTCGGCCAGAACGTCGTCGTCTGCCCGGGCGTGACGATCGGGCGAGGCGCGGTGGTCGGAGCCAACTCCGTGGTCCTCGAGGAGGTGCCCGCCCACTCGCTCGCGGTCGGCGCTCCCGCGCGAGTCGTGCGGGAGTTCGCTCCCGCGGCGCAGTGAAGCGCGTCCTCTTCCTGGCTTACCACTTTCCGCCCACGGGGGGCGCAGGCGTGCAGCGGTCGGTCAAGTTCGTGCGCTACCTCAACGATCTCGGGTGGGAAGCGGTTGTCGTCACCGGCCCGGGAACGACCGGCAGCCGGTGGACGCCGCCGGACGAGACGCTCGCCGCCGAGGTACCCGCGTCCACGCCCGTGCTCCGGGTTCCTTCGGCGCCGCCGAAGGCATCGCGCTGGAGACGCAGGGCCGATCGCTGGCTCGGCACCACCACGCCGTTCGGCCGCTGGTGGATCGACGGTGCCGTCGAGGTCGGTCGAGGGCAGAACGTGGATCTCGTCTACGCGTCGATGTCCCCCTACGAGTCCGCCGAGGCCGCGGCGCGCCTCTCCGCAGAGCTCGGGCGGCCGTGGGTGGCCGACCTCCGGGACCCCTGGGCGCTCGACGAGATGATCGTGTATCCGTCCCGGTTCCACCGTCTCCGCGAGCTCCGGCGCATGCGCCGCCTCCTGGCCGACGCGGACGCTGTGGTGATGAACACACCCGAGGCGGCCGCCCGTCTCCGCCGCTACCCCGAGTTCTCCCAGCGCGAGCTCGCGGTCATCCCGAACGGCTTCGACGCGAACGACTTCACGGGCCCGCCGCCGGAGCGGCACGACGACGCGTTCAGGATCGTCCACGCCGGCTACCTCCACACGGAGCTCGGGAAGCGGGAGCGCTCCTCCCGACTTCTCCGGCGTGTGCTCGGCGGCGCGCTGCTTCCGGTCGACATTCTCACCCGCTCACATGTCTTCCTGCTCGAGGCGGTCGACCGCGTGCGGCGGGAAGGGGTCGCCGTCGAAGTCCACCTGGCGGGCGTCGTCACCGACGTGGACCGTGAGGTCGTGGGGGACCGTCCGTACGTCCATTTCCACGGATACCTCGACCACTCGGGAACCGTCTCGCTGCTCCGCTCGGCCGACCTGCTCTTCCTGCCCATGCACGATCTTCCGCCCGGCGTCCGCGCCGGGATCGTGCCGGGGAAGACGTACGACTATCTCGGCTCCCGGCGCCCGATCCTGGCAGCCGTTCCCGACGGGGACGTCCGAGACCTGCTCGGCCGCGCGGGCAACGCCTTCGTGACGAGGCCGGCAGACGTCGACGGGATGGCGGAGGTCATCTCCGGGCAGGCCGCTGCGAAAGCGGCCGGGGCGTCACCGCGCGTGCCGGCCGAGGACGTGCTGAGCGCCTGCGAGCGAAAAACGCTCACGCGTCAGCTCGTCGACGTGTTCGAAGGCTTGAGCGCGCCGTCGGCCGAGCGGACGCTCGCGGCGTCGCGGGACTAGGACGACGACGCCACGCTGGACTCGGCCCGTGTGAAACCGCGCCGCTCGCCGAGCCGCTCGTTGTCGGCGAGGGAGTAATAGAGCGCCTGAGAATCGTCCTGCGGGGCGGCCTCGATCCGGTCGAGCATCGGCATCGTCTGCTCGAAGAGCGTCCACGCGAACTCGAGCGCACGCGCGTAGACGTCGCGGACCTCGTCCACCTCGGGAAAGATGGAGTACAGCGCCTGGGCGACAATCGGCCCGTCGTCGATCCCCGGCGTGATCTCGTGGATCGTCACGCCGTGGAGGCGCTCCTCGTTCTTGAGCGCCCAGTTGATCGGCGAGACGCCGCGGTATCGGGGAAGCGGTCCGTTGTGGATGTTGAGGATCCGGCGGCACCGCCGGATGAACCAGTCCGGGAGGATCCGGTCGTAGAACACCGAGACGGCCAAGTCGGTGGCCCAGTCGCCCTCTTCGCTCGCAAGGTCGCGGTAATCGCCGGACGGGACGTGCTCGACCCCGGCCGCCTCCGACCATCCGAGAAACGAGTCCGTCCACGCCGGCTCCGGGACAACCGGCACCACCGTCCGCAGCTCGTAGGCCTCGCTCCGGCGGAACCAGTCGGCCACCCGGATCGCCAGGGTGCCCTTGCCAAGCACGACGACGCGTCCTCCGTCGGCCATGGCGGTCAGGCGAAGTAGTCGGCGATCGCGGCGACGACCGTGTCGACCTGCTGCTCGGTCATGCCGGGGAACATCGGCAGCGAGAGCACCTCGGAGGCGAGCGCCTCCGCGACCGGGAACTCGCCTCGCTCGTGCCCGAGGAACCTGTAGGCCGGAGCAAGGTGGACCGGATCCGGGTAGTGGCGTCCCGTGCCGATGCCGCGCTCGCGCAGGAAGCCGGCGAGCTCCTCCGGCGCCGCGGTCCGGATCGCATAGATGTGCCAGACCGGCTCGCTGCCGTCGGGCACAGGGGGCAGGCGCAGGTCGCCGATTCCGTCGAGCCGCTCGTCGTACTTGGCGGCTACTGCTCGCCGCTCGCCGTTCCAGCGGTCGAGGAGCGGCAGCTTTCGGCGCAGCACGATCGCCTGGATCGTGTCCAAACGGGCCGTCCACCCCTCGATCTCGTGGACGTACTTGCGCGTCTGGCCGTGCTCCCGTAGCGCTCGCACGCGAGCGGCGAGCTCCTCGTCGTCGGTCACGAGGGCGCCGGCATCGCCGAACGCGCCGAGGTTCTTGCCGGGATAGAAACTGAACGCGTTGGCGAGCCCTGCCGTGCCCGCGGCGATCCCGTCGCGGCTCGCGCCGTGCGCCTGGCACGCGTCTTCGAGGATCGCTAGGCCGCGGCGCTCTGCGATCTCCATGAGCGACCGCATGTCTGCGAGCTGCCCGTAGAGGTGCGTCGGCATCAGGAACCTGGTGCGTTCGGTCAGCGCGGCTTCGAGCGCGGCGGGATCGAGGTTGTAGTCCTCGTCGGTGGCGTCGACCACGACCGGCCGTCCGCCGGCCTGTGTCACTGCCTCGAGCGTCGCGACGAACGTGCTCGCTGCCACGACGACCTCGTCGCCCGCCTCGAGGCCGGCCGCCTGGAGCCCGAGCCTCAGCGCGTCGAGGCCGCTCGCCAGGCCGACGCAGTGCTCGGTGCCGCAGTAGGCGGCGAACGCCGCCTCGAACTCACGGACCTGCGGGCCGTTCGTGAAGGCGCTCGAATCGACGAGGTCAGCGATCTCCTCGACGATCTCCGCCTTCAGGTCACGGTGAAGCAGCCCCAGATCAAGGAAAGGGACGTTCGGAGCAGCCTCGAGAAGCCGTCGCTCAGCCATCGCATCTGACACTACAGAGGCGCCCCGGCGCGGAAACTAGCCGTCCTGGGGGTTGTGGTACGGAACCCCAGCTCGGACAATGAAATCGTGCTTCGGAAGAGGCTTCTTGGTCCCCTTCTTCCTGCAACTCTCATCGCAGTTGTCGCATGCGGCGCCTTTTTCGCAAGCCCGGCCTCGGCAGCTGACAACAGCCGGCCGAGCAAGCCGGGCTCGCTGACGGAGACCGCTGCGACCGAGAAGACCATTTCGCTCTCGTGGAGCGCGTCCACCGACAACAAGGGCGTGAAGGGCTACCGGATCTACCGGAACGGCACGCTTGCCGGCACCGTCAAGTCAGGCCTGAAGTACGTGCTGACCGGGCTGCGCTGCAATACCACGTACATCGTCACCGTCTCCGCGTACGACGCGGCCGGGAACACGTCCCTGCCTGCAGCGATCTTCGCGAAGACCGCAGCGTGCGGCTCGGACGAGCCCACGTGCCAGACCCCGTCCACCGTGTTCCAGCTCCTGCTCGTGCACCAGATCCAGTACGGATGCGGCTGGCCGGCCGGCGTCCATGCGAAGCAGGCGATCCAGTCGGTCCGCGTCATGCTGGCCGCACGTGGCGGCACGCTCGACACGTGGCGCGCCAAGAAGTGGCACAAGGTCGCGCTCGAAGAGCTCGACGCCGCGTCGAGCAAGGCCGGCGCCTGGGGCTCGAAAGGGGTGCTGCAGCCGAACGCAGCCGGGCTCGCCGTGCAGTACAAGATCGGGCGCGTGATCCGGATCCTCCACTGGCACAACCCCGAGCTCTACGAGGTCTCGAAGGCGGAGAAGTGGGCGCTCACGGCGATCTCCTGGTACATCTCGGCGAGCGAGTACAACCGCCACTTCGCGATCGTCGGTGCGACACCGACGATGAACTCGGCGCTCAACGACCTCAAGCGGGCGGACTCGGACTTCTTCTCGAACGCGATCTACCGCGCCTGGGGCCGCTACCGCCAGGTGTGGCAGCGGGTCAACGGCCTCTAGCCGAGCCCCAGCGAGCCCGCTACCTCGCCTCACGGCTAGGTCGAACCTCGACTTACGCCCATTACGCCTCGGGCGCCCGCGGGAGATAACTCAGACGTGGGCCGGGGGGCTTGCTTGACGTTGCGGCTTCGAGTTTTCGTACTCGGTCTGATCACGGCGGGCGCGTTTGCCGTTGCCGGCCACGCGGGCGCCGCGACGCTTCAGCCCAACTTCCAGGAGACGGACGTCTTCTCGGGCCTCACGAATCCGACGACACTCCGGTTCGCCCCCGACGGCCGTTTGTTCGTCGCCGAGAAGAGCGGCCTGATCAAGACGTTCGACAGCCTGAACGACGGCTCTTCGACGACCACGATCGACCTGACGACCAACACCTACAACTTCTGGGACCGGGGGATGCTCGGCCTGGCGATCGACCCGAACTACCCGGCGCAACCCTACGTCTACGTCCTCTACGCCTACGACAAGGAGCCGACCGTCGCGACGTTCCCCCGGTTCGGCACGCCCGGTGTTCACTCGGACCCGTGCCCGCCGTTGTACGGCGCGACCGCCGACGGGTGCGTCGTGAGCGGCCGGCTCTCGCGCTTCCCGGTCAGCACCACCAACGGCGTCGCGTCCGGATCGGAACAGGTTCTGATCGAGGACTGGTGCCAGCAGTATCCGAGTCACTCGATCGGCCAGCTCGCATTCGGCTCGGACGGCGCGCTCTACGTGAGCGGCGGCGACGGCGCGAGCTTCAACTTCACGGACTGGGGACAGGACGGGAACCCGCTCAACCCCTGCGGCGACCCGCCCGGCAACCGCGGCAGCACCCTGACACCGCCCACGGCCGAGGGCGGCGCCCTGCGGAGCCAGGACCTGCGCACGTCGGCGGACCCCACCTCGCTCAACGGCTCCGTGCTGCGAGTCGACAAGACCACCGGCGCGGCTTTCCCGGGCAACCCGCTTGGGTTCAGCTCCGACGCCAACGCCCGCCGGATCGTCGCCCACGGCCTCCGCAACCCCTTCCGGCTCACGGTCCGCCCGGGCACGAACGACGTCTGGGTCGGTGACGTCGGCTGGAACAACTGGGAGGAGGTCAACCACCTCGGCCCGGTCGCCGACACCACCGTCGACAACTTCGGGTGGCCCTGCTACGAGGGCAACGGGCGCCAGTCCGGTTACGACGGCGCGAACCTGAACATCTGCGAGAACCTCTACAGCGCCGGCTCGTCGGCGGTCCGGCTCCCGCACTACACCTACAGCCACTCCGCCGCGGTCGTGAACGGCGAGAGCTGCCCAACGGGAGGCTCCTCGATCTCCGGACTGGCCTTCTACAACGGCGGCAACTACCCCTCGAGCTACCTGGGGGCGCTCTTCTTCGCCGACTACTCGCGCGACTGCATCTGGGCAATGCTCCCGGACGGCACCGGGCTCCCGAACGCGAACAACCGCCAGACGTTCGTTGCGGGAGCCGCGAACCCGACCGACCTTCAGATCGGCCCGAACGGGGATCTCTTCTACCCCGACTTCGACAACGGGCGGATCAAGCGCATCCGCTTCCTCGGTGCGAACAACGCGCCGGTGGCGCAGATCTCCGCGAACCCGACCACGGGCGGCGTTCCGCTCAACGTCAGCTTCAGCGGTGCGGCCTCGAGCGACGCCGACGGTCACCCCCTGTCCTACACGTGGGACCTGAACGGCGACGGGACCTACGGCGACGCCACCGGCGTCACGACCTCGTTCACCTACACCGTGGCCGGCCTCTACACCGCACGCCTGCGGGTGACCGACAGCCAGGGGGCATCCGATACGGAGGAGGTGACGATCAACGCGAACGCGAGCGCGCCGCCCGCGGCGACGATCCTGTCGCCCTCCAGCTCCCTGAACTGGAAGGTCGGAGACACCGTCAACTTCAGCGGCATGGCCACCGACCCCGAGGACGGGACGCTGCCGGGCTCGGCCCTCTCCTGGTCGTTGATCCTCCACCACTGCCCGTCGAACTGCCACCAGCATCCGATCCAGGACTTCGTCAACACGGCTGCAGGCTCGTTCGTCGCGCCGGACCACGAGTACCCGTCCTACCTCGAGCTGCGGCTCACTGCCACGGACTCGAGCGGCTCGACCGACACCGAGAGCGTCCTCATCCAGCCGCAGACGGTGAACCTGACGTTCGCGACGGCGCCGACCGGCCTCCAGGTCGCGGTGGGCGGGATCCAGGCGCCGACGCCGCTGACACGGACCGTGATCGTCGGCTCGACGAACACCGTCAGCGCCATCTCGCCGCAGCAGTCCGTGTCGCGGACGTATGCCTTCGGCTCCTGGTCGAACGGCGGCGCCCAGACGCACACGATCACCGCCCCGCAGACGGCGGCGACCTACACGGCGACGTATCTCGACACCGGGCCCGCGCCGCCCGAGGGGCTCGTGGCGGCCTACGGCTTCGAGGAAGGAGCCGGCACGACGACTGCGGACGCCTCGGCGAATGCCCACCAGGGCACGCTCGAGGGCGGAACCGCATGGACGACGGCCGGCAAGTACGGCAGGGCGCTCTTCTTCGACGGGGCGGACGACAACGTCCGCATCGACGACGCGCCGACGCTCGACCTGACGAACGGCATGACGCTCTCGGCGTGGGTGAAACCGCAGTCGCTCGTCAGCTGGGACACCGTGATGCTGAAGGAGAACGGTTCGACGCTTTCCTACGCGCTCTACGGGAACACGGGCTCGAACGTGCCTTCTGCCGAGGCTCACATCGGCGGAGGCCTCAGGTCCGCCCCGGGTGGCGGGCAGATCCCGCTCGACGCCTGGACCCACCTGGCGGCGACCTATGACGGCGCGACGCTGAAGGTGTTCGTCGACGGCGCCGAGGCCGGCTCGAATGCGCACGTTGGGGGCATCACGACCTCGACCGGCCCGCTGCGCATCGGCGGGAACACGATCTGGCCGGAGTGGTTCCACGGCTACATCGACGACGTGCGGGTCTACCAGCGGGCGCTCAGTGCGGCCGAGATCCAGTCCGACATGAACTCGCCGACGATCCCGCCGCCGCCCGGCGACAGCGAGCCGCCAACGGCGCCGACGAACGTCACCGCCGCGGGCACCTTCGGGCAGGTACAGCTGAACTGGACGGCGGCGACGGACAACGTGGGCGTCGTCCGCTACAACGTCCACCGGAGCACGGTCGCGAGCTTCCTGCCCAATCAGGAAAACCGCGTCGCGCAGGTTCCTTCGACGAGCTATCTCGACACCCCGCTCGCGCCGGGCGTCTACTTCTACAAGGTCGTCGCCGAAGATGCGGTCGGCCTCCAAGGGCCGCCGTCGAATGCCGCGAGCGGGACCGTTCCGGCCGATTCGGAGGCGCCGACTGCGCCGACGAACCTGAGCGCGACCCTCCAGGCGGGGAACAACATCGCGCTTGCCTGGACCGCATCGACGGACAACGTCGGCGTCGCGCGGTACAACGTGCACCGCTCGACGACCGCAGGTTTCACGCCCGGGCCCGGTAACCGGATCGCCCAGCCGACCGGGGCGAGCTACACGGATTCGGCGCTCAACCCGGGCACCTATTACTACGTCGTCACCGCGGAGGACGCGGCGAGCAACGTGAGCGGTCTTTCGAACCAGGCGCAGCGCACGATCGACGCGCCGCCGCCGCCGCCGCCCACGCTCGTCGCCGCGTACTCGTTCGACGAGGGCAGCGGCACGACGGTGGGCGACCTGAGCGGCAACGGCAACACCGGGACGGTCAACGGCGCAACGTGGGGCGTGGGTCGCTTCGGTCAGGGCCTCTCGTTCGACGGCGTGAACGACCGTGTGGTGATCCCCGACTCGGCCTCGCTGGACCTGACGACGGGGATGACGCTCGAGGCGTGGGTGCGGCCGACTGCGCCGATGACGAACAAGTGGAAGACGCTGCTCTTCAAGCACCGCGACAACAACGCGACGAACATGATGTACGTCCTCTACGCCAACCGGAACACGAGGGTCCCGAACGCGGAGATCACGAACGGGACGTCGGTGCGGGCGGCGAACGGGACGACCCAGGTGCCCGAGAACGCCTGGACGCACCTTGCCGCGACCTACGACGGCGCCGTGGTCCGTCTCTACATGAACGCCACCCAGGTCGGGACGATCGCCACGGGCGGCGCGATCTCGGTCTCCAACGGGCAGCTCTGGATCGGCGGCAACAACATCTGGGCCGAGTGGTTCCAGGGGACGATCGACGAGGTCCGGATCTTCCGCAGCGCGCGCACCGCCGCCGAGATCTCCACCGACATGGGGACGAGTGTCGGCGTGCCGGACACGGAGCCGCCGACGACGCCGGGCAACCTGCAGAAGACGGGCTCGACGGCGGCGTCCATCTCGGTCTCGTGGACGCCCTCCACCGACAACGTCGGGGTTGCGGGCTATCGGGTCTTCCGAGGCACGACGGAGGTCGGCACGACGACGAACACGAACTTCACGCTCGGGTCGCTCGGCTGCGGCACCGCCTACGACATCTCCGTCGAGGCCTACGACGCCTCGAACCGGATCTCACCGAGGGCGACGATCAACGCGTCGACATCGGACTGCGACACGACGAAGCCGGTGGTCTCGGTCACGGCTCCGGCGGCCGGCGCCACTCTCTCCGGCTCCGCCGCGAACGTGTCCGCCTCCGCGACCGACAACGACGCCGTCGCCGGCGTCCAGTTCCTCGTGAACGGCGCCCCACTCGGCGCCGAGGACACGACGGCGCCGTACTCGATCTCCTGGAACACCTTCACGGTCTCGAACGGCCCGTATGCGATCAGCGCCCGGGCCCGCGACGCGTCCGGCAACCTGGAGACGTCGGCGCCGGTGAACGTGACCGTGAACAACACCGCGCCGCCCCCGTCGCCGGGCCTCGTAGCCGCGTACTCGTTCGACGAGGGCACCGGCGCCACGGTCTCCGACCTCAGCGGCACCGGGAACAACGGAACCGTCAACGGACCGACCTGGGCAGCGGCCGGCCGCT
>Ga0075417_10000349_pt1 | contig 9982 bp, 7 predicted proteins | sample SoiMetdeltSBSDD1_FD_71477 | JGI IMG/M metagenome (GOLD analysis project Ga0075417, IMG submission 71477) | Bulk soil microbial communities from a Populus tree surrounding site in Tennessee, USA - Soil MetaG P. deltoides SBSDD1 | ecosystem: Environmental > Terrestrial > Soil > Tree plantation...
CAGGACCAGCGCTTCGTGGACGGGCGCCCGGACGTGCTCACGTTTGTGAGCGCGCCGCTCGAGCACGACCTCACGATCACGGGCGAAGTGGCGGCCGACCTGTTCGCGTCGACCTCCGGCACCGATGCCGACTTCGTGGTCAAGCTGATCGACGTCTATCCGGAGAACGCCCAGCCGAACGGCTGGAACCCCGACGCGGGGCCGGCCCCCGGCGAGTACGCGAGATCCATGAACGGCTACGAGCTGCCGATCGCAATGGAGATCCGGCGTGGCCGCTACAACGACAGCTTCGAGCACCCGCGGGCGCTCCCGGCCAACAAGCCGGTCGAGTGGCGCATCCCGCTACGCGACCACGATCATGTCTTTTTGAAGGGGCACCGCCTGATGGTCCAGGTGCAGTCGACCTGGTTCCCGTTGATCGACCGCAACCCCCAGAAATTCGTGCCGAGCATCTATCGGGCGACGGCGGCCGACTACGTGAAGGCCACGCACCGGGTGTACTGCTCCACGGCTCTGCCGTCGCACATCGTGTTGCCGGTTGTGCCCTAGAATCGCTCCCATGGGTCAAGAAGGAGCGACGGTGAGCCTGCTCGCCGAGCTCGAAGCCGCGGCGAAAGTCGTGTATGGCGCCATGCAGCCCACGCCCCAAATCGCCTGGCCGCTCCTCGCGCAGCGGGTGGGGACAGAGCTCTGGGTCAAGCACGAAAACCACGCTCCCACTGGATCGTTCAAGGCGCGGAGCGGGCTCGTGTACCTCGACTGGTTGCGACGCGAGCGACCCGACGGGCGCGGCATGATCTGCGCCACGCGGGGAAACTTTGGGCAAGGCGTCACATTTGCCGCGCGCCGTCACTCGATTCCTGCCGTGGTGGTGGTGCCGCGGGGGAACAGCATCGAAAAAAACGTGGCGATGCTGGCGCTGGGCGCCGAGCTGGTCGAACAGGGGCATGATTTCCAGGAAGCGTACGAGTATGCCCAGGCGCGGGCCGATCGGAGCGGTTTCCACCTCGTGAGATCGTTCCACCGGCTGCTCTGGTTGGGTACGGCATCGTACGGTCTCGAGCTGTTACGAGCTCTGCCGGATCTCGATACGGTGTACGTACCAGTCGGGCAAGGCTCCGGAATCTGCGGACTCATCGCGGCGCGGGACGCCCTGAACCACCGCGCGCGGATCGTCGGCGTCGTCCCCAAGAACGCCGAGACCTACGCCCTGTCCTTTGCTGCCAGGCGCTGCATTGCGACGGAATCGGCCCTTACGATCGCCGACGGGATGGCATGTAGGGTGCCAGATGCGGACGCTCTGGAGATTATCCTGCGCGGGGTTGAGCGAATCGTGACGGTGTCGGAAGCAGAGATTTGCGCCGCCATGCGACACTATTTCACCGACACGCACAACGTGGCCGAAGGCGCCGGAGCCGCGCCGCTCGCCGCCGTGCTCAACGAAAAGGCGGCCGTGAAGGGGAAGCAAGTCGGCGTGGTCCTGTCAGGCGGAAACGTCGACCGGTCGGTGTACCAGCAAGTCCTCGCCGCGGCACCGTAACATGGTGCTCGTCGGATTCGGATTGGAGCTGGTCCTCGACAAAGGCCGCCAGCTGGCTAGGCCGCCCGGGGTTGCGGCGAGCGTCCCAGAGCCGCCTGAATGAGCAGGAACTCGCCCACGTTTTCCATCGTCAGGAGCCCCACTAAGGCACCGCGACTTGTCACAGGCAGCGTGTGACAGTTGCAGGACTGCAGCCGCGCGAGGGCCGTGTCCAGCATGTCAGCCGCGTCCACGACCTCGAACTCGCGGCGCATGACGTCGCGCACACGCCAATCGGACGCTCGCTGGGCCAACGCCTTGAGCACATCGCTGCGCAGCAGCACGCCCGCAACACGGCCTCCCTGGCCCCCGTCGACCACTGGGAAATCCTGCTGCGATCCCGCGAGGATCAGCTCGAGCACCCGTTTCGCCGCGTCATCCGGCGCGACGGTCTGGAAGTTGGTGAGCATGGCGCGACTCACCGGGATGCCGCTCAACGCGGTCCGCATTTGCACCATGCTCGCCTCCTGCGCCGCGCCGATCCAGACGAAGAACGCGATGAACACGAGGAACGGGTTCGAGAACAGACCGATCAAGCCGAACACGAGGGCCATCGCCTGCCCGACGTGCGCGGAGACCTGCGTGGCCCGGACGTAATCCATGCGCATCGCGAGCAAGGCCCGCAGCACCCGACCGCCGTCCATGGGGAAGGCGGGCAGCAGGTTGAAGACCGCCAGTGAGACGTTCACGAGCAGGAGTCGCTCGAGGAAGGGACCACCCGCCATCGTGAGCGCGGAGAGCGGGCGCAGGGTCTGCGAGAGGAGAAGCCAGGCGTACAGTGCCGCCGCGATGACCACATTCACGGCGGGGCCCGCCAGCGACACCCACACCTCCTGACGCGGATCGTCAGGTATGCGCTCGAGTCGGGAGACGCCCCCGATGGGCAGCAGGGTGATATCGCGAGTACGGATGCCGTAACGCCGGGCGGTGAGCGCGTGGCCGAGCTCATGCAAAACCACGCAGGCGAACAAGGCGAGGATGAACGCGATGCCGGAGAGCGCTGCCGCGCTGCCGCCCGCGAGCCAGTATGTGACTCCGACCCAAGCGATGAGCAGGAAAAACGTGGCGTGCACATAGAGGCCGATGCCGGCCACCGTGGCCAGTTTCCAAGACCATTTCATCTCGCGACAGCCGACCCTCCGGGCGCTTCCGTTGTGTCGGGGGCAGCGCCATACTCCCTCCCCCTGGGAGATAGCTGTGCGTCGTACGAGTCGCAAGCAGTTGAGGGGTGAGAGTCCATCGTGACCGACAGGCGCGGAACGCTGTGGGCGGCGATTCTCGGGTCCGGGATTGTGTTTCTGGACTCGAGCGTTCTGACCGTGGCGCTGCCCCGGATTGCCCGGGATTTGCCCGCGCACGTGGTGGGGATTCTGGAAGGAGAAAGCTACGTCTACACCGGATATCTCCTCGGCGAGAGCGCCTTTCTCATTCTCGCCGGCTGGCTGACTGATGTCCACGGGCGTCGCCGGATATTCACGCTGGGACTCACCGCATTCGGCGCCAGCTCGCTGCTGAGCGGCTTCGCGCCGAGTCTCGAATGGCTGATCGTGCTGCGCGTCTTGCAGGGGATCTCAGGCGCTCTCATCGTTCCAGGATCGCTGGCGCTGGTGACGGCCTCATTCTCCGGGGAGGAGCAAGGACGCGCATTCGGCGTGTGGTCCGGGGCGTCGGCGGGTGTCGCCGTCCTCGGTCCGATGTTAGGTGGCCTGCTGGTGGACGCCCTCTCCTGGCGGGCCGTCTTCCTGATCAATGTGCCGCTCGTCCTTGTCGCCCTATGGCTGACGCGACGTTACGTAGGCGAAGGGCGGGCCGCCGCTCCGAGCGGAAGCCTGGATCTGCCCGGCACCGTGCTCACGGCATTGGCATTGGCTGGACTGTCTGCGGGCGCGATTTCGGGCCAGCAGCGCGGCTGGTCCAACCCCTCCGCCTTTGTTGCACTGGGCATTGGCGCCATCGCGACGGCCTTGTTGCCGTGGTGGATGATTCGTGCACCCGATCCACTCGTTCCGCCGGCGTTGTTCCGGTCGCGGAATTTCACCGTGACAAATCTCTCGACGCTCGTCATCTACGCTGCCCTCGCGGTCACGTTCTACTACTTGACCCTGTTTCTCCAGGGGACGCTCGGGTATTCAGCGGCGGCGGCGGGGGTCGCCACGATGCCGGGCGTGCTCCTCCTGGCGTTGTTTTCGTCGCGACTCGGTGCGCTGTCCGCCCGTTACGGCGCGCGCTGGCTCTTGACGATCGGCCCGGTCCTCATGGCCCTCGGTGTGCTTTGGCTTTCGCGTATCCCCTCCACCAGCGCGGCTTGGGACCTGCACGCTTCGGCCGCGCAGACGTTCATCCCGCCGTACGGCTACGCGACGGCTGTACTTCCTGGTCTCCTGGTGTTTGGTCTCGGCGCCACGCTCATGGTCGCTCCGCTTACGGCCACGGTCATGGCGTCCGTTCCGGTCGAGCGTGCAGGCGTGGCCTCGGCGGTCAACACGGCGATTTCAGATGTGGGCCCGCAGCTGGCCGTGGCGGTGCTGTTCGTCGCGATGACGCAGAATTTCTACGGTGCGCTGGCGCGCGATGCGCCCGGCCTGGATGTCGCCTCCGCCGCAGTACGCAAGGAGGTTGCGCCGCTCAACGTGCCCGGTCCCGGGGTGGCGGAGGAGGTCCGACTCGCGGCCCGCGACGCATCCGCGGGCGCGTTTCGCCTCGCCATGGTGGTTGCTGCCGTCATGCTCTTCGCGGGAGCCGTCATCAATGCCGCGGGGTTGCGCTTACCCTCCGGCGCGCCCGCAGTACGGGTCGCGTCGGCTGACCCGATGTGGCGACGCTGCCGGCACATCGCCCCGGAACGGCGCGGCGAGCAACGGAGAGGTGAGTCGTACGGAGCCATTACGCCTCGCCGCTGAAGTGGCCCGCCGTGATCGGGTGATGGCCAACCTGATCAAGAGGACGAGCCCCTTCCACCTGCCGCGGCGGTCCACCGGCCACTTTGCCGCGCTCGCGGAGAGTATCCTGCACCAGCAGCTCGCCGGCGCGGCGGCGCGTGCCATCCACGGACGATTTGTCGCGTTGTTCCACGGAGATCTCTCTCCTGAAGCCGTCTTAGCAGTTCCGCCCAGAAAGCTTCGAGCCGCGGGGCTCTCGGGCAGGAAGGTCGCCTCGATTCGAGATCTCGCGGCGAAGGTTGTGGATGGAACCGTCCCGCTAGATCGCATCGGCCGGCTCGCCGACGAGGACGTTATCACGCGCCTCTCGGTCGTGCGCGGCATCGGACGCTGGACCGCTGAGATGTTCCTGATCTTCCAGTTGCGTCGGCTCGACGTGTGGCCGGTCGGGGACTACGGCATTCGCAAAGGCTACGCGTTGGCCTACGGCCTGCGGAAGCTCCCGACGCCGAAGCAGCTCGAGGGAGAGGGCGAGCGGTTCCGGCCCTATCGCACGGTGGCCGCGTGGTATTGCTGGCAGGCCGTTCGAGAGCAGCGTAAACTCCGGCAGTAAGAGGCGACTATTCGGCCAGCACCTGATGTACCGTGGCGATCGCAATCGAGCCCTCGCCTACGGCCGAGGCGACTCGTTTAGTGCTGCCGCTGCGGACATCGCCGACCGCGAGGACGCCGGGGATACTGGTTTCCAGCAGATACGGCTGTCGGCGCAGGGGCCATTTGGCGGCGACCAAGTCATCCACCGTCAAGGCGGCGCCCGTCTTGACGAATCCCTTCCCATCCAGCGCCACACATCCCGCCATCCACTTGGTGCTCGGCTCGGCGCCCGTCATGGTGAACACGTGTCGAATGTTATGCGTCTCAACAGGTCCACCTCGCCCCGTACGCCAGGACACACGCTCGAGATGTCCATTTCCCTGCAGGCCGACAATCTCGGTCCGGGTATGCTGCTCGATGCGGGGATGCGCATCGATGCGGCTGATCAAATACCGGGACATTGTACCCGAGAGGGCATCCGAGCGAATCAGCATGTGCACGCGCTTTGCGCGTTCCGCCAGAAACACCGCGGCCTGACCGGCCGAGTTGGCACCACCGACAACGGCCACCTCCTCGTCGGCGCACATCCACCGCTCCATCTGCGTCGCCGCGTAATACACACCCGCATTTTCGAACCGATGGAGGGTGTCGATCGCCAGCTTCCGATATTCGACACCGGTGGCGATGATGACGGCACGCGCGAGCAGCGCGTCGCCATCTCCGCCATCGAGCAGCACGCGGAAGGGCTTCCGGTCGCAAGCGAGTCGCACCGCGCTTTTGGCGATCAACACCCGGGCGCCGAACTTCTGCGCTTGATCGTAGGCACGCGATGCCAGCTCCTGACCCGAGATGCCGAGCGGGAAGCCGAGGTAGTTCTCGATCTTCGAGCTGGTGCCGGCTTGACCCCCTGGCGCGTTGGCTTCGACGATGAGCGCGTTGAGCCCTTCCGACGCCGCGTACACCGCCGCCCCCAGCCCCGCGGGCCCGGCTCCGATGATCACGACGTCCCAGATTTGCGTGCGATCGAGGGTGGGATTCAGTCCCAAGCAATCGGCGAGCTGCTGAATCGTCGGATTCTTGAGCACCGTCGTGCCGCGGCAGATCACGACCGGAATGTCTTGCGCGCTCAGATGGAAGTGGTCCAACAGCTCCTGACTCTCCGGGTCGGTATCCAGGTCGCGCTGCCTGTAGGGATGACCATTCCGGGTGAGAAACTCGCGGATGTGCAGCGTCCCCGAACAGTGTTCCGATCCCAAGACGACCACGTCACCGTAGCCGCGATCGATCAATTGCAGGCGGCGCAGGATGAACGCGCGCAGAAAAATGTCACTGAGCTCGGTGTCGGTCTGGATCACCTTGAGCAGCTCGTCGCGCTCCACCTCGATCACGTCGCTGGGCACGGTGGCCGAGATCCGGCCGAGAAAGCGGCCGCCGGATAGGATCGAGCGCTCACCGGTAAACATCCCCGGCGTGAACCTCGGCATGTCCACGGTTGAGGCCTGGAGCGGCGTGACGGCGTCCAGCTGCCCCGAGACAACCACGAAGATCTTCGTCACCGGCTGGCCGGGCTCACCGACGACCTCGCCCTGCGCGAGGCGGCGACGCCGCCCGTGCGACTCGATGCGGGCGAGTTGCGCGGGCGTCAGCTCGGGAAAAGCCTCGTTGCTCCGAGACTCGGTCTGGAGCTGGGGGGGGAGGGAGACTGTCGAGGACGTCATCGGATTCCTTTTGGAGCACTAGTGACGATGCGTCACGGATAGCAGATCACCGCCGCGTATGATAATCATAGTTTCCGTACTTGAGCTGAGCGCTGTACGCCCCGGCACCGCCGCCTGCCTAGTACAGGAACCCGGCACGTACGTAGAACCCACTCGATTCGGGGCTGCGAGCGTAGGCGAGGCTGAGGGTGTTGCTGCGATGCAGGAACGACACCCAGATCCCGCCGCCCGCCGCGGCGTGCCAGCGGTCCGACGTCTCACCGCGCAGGTACACTCGCCCCACGTCCCCCAGCCCGAACACCCCGAACTCGTCGGGCGCGAGCAGGGAGAAGCGGAACAGCGAGAGTCGCAGCTCGGCGTTCCCGATGAGCGCCCCATCACCTGCGAAGCGGTGCTCGGGGAACCCGCGCACGGTGGTCGCCCCCCCGACGAACGCCGCTTCGTGGAACGGATAGGCACCCCAGAGCTTTTTGCCCACGGCCCGGAGCGCGAGGGTCGGGCCCGTGGGAATTGGAGCTGTGAGGTACGTCGCCACTTCGGCATGCGCTTCTTCGAACGGTCGTGCCACATCCCAGGTGGCGGGATACGCGCTCCCCCCGACGACGAAGAGCAGCCCAGAACTCGCCGCGCGCTCCTGATTGCGCGCGTCGGCGCGGAACTCGGCCTGAGCGCCCACCTGACCGAAGTGTCCCGTGCCGTAGGGGCGTAGGGAATCGAGCAGCGTGCCGGCGGCGAGCGTGGTCTGCGCGGCCTCAAGCCGTGGTCCGAAGGCAAACCGCGCGCGGCGCGAGAGAGCCAGGACGAGCGCGGGCGCGAAGAGGTAGTCTGCTTGCTGGACCTTGTAGTAGGCGTCGGGCCGCGGCGCGCGCGTCTCGTTGCCGAACCCGTAAAACCGCACGACGTCGATCCACGACGCACGAGCGGCGACGTCGCCCTCGAGCCCTCGGGCGAGGCCTGGGAACTCCCCCCGGTACTCCACCCGAGGGCGCTGCATGGCGGTCGCGAAGCTCAGCCAGACGGTTTGCCGCGATGTGTAGGGATCGGCTCGGAAGCCGAAATGCGTGACGGTCGCACCCACCCCCAGGACCGCGCCATAGTCGGTGGCGTAGGCCACCCGCACCATGGGAATCGTCTGCGCCCCCCAGTCGCGGAGGGGATCTTGTGCTGGATCTGTCGGCGGCGGGAAGGGTTCCCGGTGATGATCGACTGCGGTGCGGGCACCTCGCACGACGTGGGCAGACCCGGACGCGTCGTAGAAGCGAACGCCAGCTGCTGACGAGTCCACGAGCTCGTCCGCGCCGCTACCTGCGATCACTCGGACGACGATCTGGCCCGAGCCGTGGCCTCGCGCCACGACGCGAGTGCCGCCGCCACCGAGATAGAGCCGGACTTCCTCTGTCTCGCCCGGGTGAAACGTGCGGTGATAGTACGGGGCGTGTGGCACCGTCGATGCTTGGTCGCGCGTGGCCATCCGGACCGCGACCGTCCCGTCCGCGCCCCGCTCAACCTCAACGAGCTCCGGCTGCCGGGTGCCGTGTAGGTCGACGACTCGAGCGAGCAGCTCGTAGAAGCGCCGCGCTGCGTCTGGCAGGCGGTCGCGGCGGCGCTTGAGCGCTTGAGCGAGCTCCGCCCCATTGCGCGCGTAGTACTCAGGAGGCAGGCGATGCACGGCCGCGTCGATGACCGAGTCGGTCAGCCGCTGCTGCAAGCGTCCGGCGAGTGAATCCCATACCGGCCGCTCGAGTTCCACCAGCAGGCGACGGTCCAGCACGCGCCCATCCCACGTCAGCCCAATCATGTTGGGGTAGTCTGGTCCGAACCCGACGAGATCCAAGAAGTAGAAGTGCGCGAGCCAGGGCAGCAGACCGTCCAACTTGGAGAACGCCTGATCGCGATCTCGTGGGATGGGCCGCCACAGGCGGGCGTCGCCCTCATCGAGCCGCGCCCAGCGCCACTGCGCGGCGTGCCGATCCCAGTCCCCGACGAAGAGATCGAGCAGCCGCGCGGCGAGGAACGCGCGCGCATCGACGCGGTTCTCGGGGCCGCGGTCCAAGTACTCCCACAGCTTCGCCGTGGTGACGACGCGGGTGGCTCCACCAAACTCCGGCTCGTCTTCCGGGTCCTTGGGCGGCCGCTCCTCGAGCTGGCCAAGCATCCCGCCAAACTCGGGGCGAAACGACACCAGGCGTGGGTCATCCGGCATCGCGAAGAGCTGGGGTGCGGCGTTGAGCACGCCAGCCGCATCGAGCAGGGGAGCGACCACGAGCGCCCCCGCCGGGTGAGAGGAGCTGATCTGGTCCTGCACGACACCCGTGATGAACGTCTGCCGCAGGTCCGGAGGCAGCGCCGCCGTGGGATCCTTGTCCACGGACCGGAATGCATAGACGCGGCCATTGGCACCCTGCAACCGCAGCGATTTGGTCTCCCGCCCGCCCCCGCGCCGTAGCGGTGTGAGCCCGCCGGCAAACCGTCCCAGATCGAGGACCGCTACGCGCACCGGCGTGGTCCACAGGTCGCGATAGTGCGCGCCGAGCAGTAGCCGGTGCAACCACCCAGCTCCGTATCGCACGCCCGCCGTCACGGTCTCCGCCGCCTGTGCAGCGGGTGGGGCGCCCGTTTGCGCGGCGACGCGGGACCACGTCAGGCCAGCTCCACCCAAGCACAACAGCGCCCGCCACGCTCGGTACCGCACGGCTGGTGTTGCCTCCTATCCCTCTTCAGCGAGCGATACGCTCGCTACAGCGATAAGCTCGCTACATGGAAGACTTGTCGCTACTGGGAAGACTTGTCGCTGTTGAAAATGTTCCCCGGCACCTTCCACTCACCGTTCACGCGCGTCCACGCCTCCACGAACAGCGACGGTTGGGGGCGTGGCCACGAGGAGGCTGAGGCCGAGCACGACACCCGGCGCTTCAAGAAAGAGGCGTTTCATGGAGTGTTACCCAGCAACTGCGGAATCGTCGCCTTCGCGCTGACTCGGAGCCGGATCCACATCCCGGCGGCGCCGTGCCCGGGCACGCCGCAGGCGATCAGGTAGTCCCCCGCTGGCTGCGCCGCGAAGCGCATGTCGTCTGTCGCTTCAGAAGGAAGTCCTTGCGCAAGCTTGAGCGTGAACGCACGGGGGATCGCAGGATCGCCGGGGAGAGCCGGCGGCGGCGTCTGCGGAGCGATCACCTCGGCGCTGTGCGGCAACACCCCGTCATGGTTACGGA
>Ga0075417_10000356_pt1 | contig 9904 bp, 9 predicted proteins | sample SoiMetdeltSBSDD1_FD_71477 | JGI IMG/M metagenome (GOLD analysis project Ga0075417, IMG submission 71477) | Bulk soil microbial communities from a Populus tree surrounding site in Tennessee, USA - Soil MetaG P. deltoides SBSDD1 | ecosystem: Environmental > Terrestrial > Soil > Tree plantation...
GTCCTGGCCAGCTCGGTCACGGCGGGCGCCCCGAATCTGGTCCAGATCGAGCGGTTCCGCCTCTACCCGATCCATCTCGAGGCCAGGGCCGTCGTCCGAGGATTGGATCTGGCACTGGCGCGACTCTATCTGCCGGCCGATGCGCCGATCGTGCTCGATCGCGGCCGCATGAGCTCGACCTTGAAGGCCACGATCGACGCGCGCGCCGGTGTGCGGGCCGATCTCGAGGGTGAGCTCGAAGATCTCGCGCTGGTGAGACCCGGCGAGCGCGATCCCGTGACCGAAATCCCGCGGCTCACGGCGCGGCTCGCCGAGCTGACCGTCCAGAACGACCAGTTTCGGCTGGGCCAGTTCGAACTCCAGGGCTCGGCCAGTGTGCGCGACCCGCGGAGTCAGGGACGCGGGCGCTACCAGATATCGTCTATTCGCGCCAGCATCGCCGATCTCACGTGGCCCATCACGACTCCGGGGCGACTCGACGTCCGGACGGCGATTCCGGGCGGCGGAAACCTCGCGGTCTCGGGCCTGCTGCACCCGCCGCCGGCGGCGAGTCAGCTCCATCTTCGCCTGAGCGATCTGGATCTCGCCTCGTGGAATCGCTTCGTGCCGGTGGCCGCACGGCTCAACGGGCGCGGCCGCGCAGACCTGCGAATCAGCGAACAGCTCTCCGCCGGCGTGCCCGCGCGAGTGCAAGGCTCGGTCGCGGTCGACCGCCTCGCCGTGCGGGACGCCCAGCAGGAGCTGCTGGGCGCGCAGAGTGTCGAGGCGACGGGGCTCGAGGTCCACTGGCCGACGCGCCTTGGGGTGAAGCGCGTGGTGGTGAGCGGCCCGCGGGCGATCGTCGAGCGAGACAAGGACGGAAGCTTTCCGCTGACACGGCTATTGAATCGCTCGGGAGATTCCGCTCCGTCGTCCGCCGCACCCGCCGCGGCGCGAACCGCACCCGCCACCGCCAATCCGCCGCGAATCGAGATCGGCGAGATCGCGGTGCGCAACGGTGTCGTGTCCTGGCGAGATCGGGTGGTGAAGCCTGCGGTGGCGCTCGACCTCTCGCAGGTCGACGTCACGGTCACCGGGGGCGGCTGGCCATTACGGCCACTTGGTGTGAAGCTCGCCGTGCGCCCGCCCGGCGGCGGTCAGCTCCAGGTCGCCGGCCGAGTGGGAGTCGATCCGTTCGACGCGAACCTGCGTGTCACCGCGCGAGAGGCCGAGCTGGCCCACTACCAGCCCTATGTTCCCTCCCGGGCCCAGTTCAGCGGCCGCGCCGATCTGGATCTGGCGGTCGTCGTGCCCGCATCGTCCGGGAACGATCCTTCCGAGCTCCGCGGCACCGTCCGCGGCGACGCGGTGCTGTCCAGAGTGGACGTCCGGGATGGGCAGCGGACCATCATGAGAATCGGCCGCGCCTCGGCCAGCTCACTCGACGTCGAGTGGCCGCGCCGGATCCGGGTGCCCGAGCTTTCGCTGCGCCGGCCGTGGATCCTGCTCGAGCGCGATCAGTCGGGCACGTTCCCGTTGCGCGCCTTGCTCACCCCCGAAGCGTCTGCCGCGCCATCGTCGCCCGCTACGGCCGCTAACACGCCGGCGTCGAGTGACGAGGCCAATGGCAAGGCGCCGGTGACGATCGTGGTGAATCAGCTCGTGCTCGAGGAGGGCGGGGCGCGCGTCGTCGACGCGAGCCTGACGCCTCCCTTCGCGGTCGACGTCGCTGCTCTGGCCGGCCAGATCGACGGGCTCTCGACGGCCTCGAGCGCGAAGCCGGCGCGCATCGACGTGAAAGGCCGCGTCGGCGATGGATCGCTCAGCCTGAGCGGGACCGTCGGCGCCTTCGGCGGGCCATTCCGAGTCGATCTGAACGGGGAGCTGCGCGAGTTCGCGGTGCCGCGGACGAATCCCTATCTGGCCAACACGGTGGCCTGGGAAGCCAAGGACGGCTGGCTCACGACCAACGTTCAGTGTCGGATCGACGGCGATAATCTCGCGGCCAAGACCGATATCCTCCTCAGTCGACTGCGTGTGGCCAGGGCCAGCGGCCGCGACGAGGCGCAGACCCACATCGGGCTGCCGCTCGGCATGATCGTCTCGCTGATGAAGAACCGTCGGGGCGACATCCACCTCTCGCTGCCCGTCGGCGGGCGGATCAACGATCCGCGCTTCGACTACAGCGAGGCGATCTGGAGCACGCTGCGCAACGCGGCCGTCAAGGCGATCACCGCGCCGGTGAGCTGGATCGGACGGGTGCGGTTCAGCGACGATTCGCGCATCCAGCGGATCGAGATCAACCCGATCCCGTTCGAGCCGGGCACGGCCAAGCCGACGCCGGAGGGCCGGGAGCAGCTGACGCGGCTCGTGGCATTTCTCGACCAGACGCCGGAGACGCGGCTGACCGCGACGGCGGTCGTCTCGCGACGCGACCTCGCCGCGATGAAGCAGCCGGCCGTCGACAAGGCGATCGATCGCGTCGCGCGCGAGTCGAAGATCTCTCCGGACGAGGCGGCGGCGCGCGTGTTCCAGGAGCGCTTGCCCGGCAAGCCCGTGCCGGAGACGCCCGATGCCATCCGCGCCTCGCTGATGGAGGCCGGTGACCCGCCGGCCGAGGCATCGACATTGTCGGAGGACCGCCTGAAGGCCGTGCGCGCCGCCGTGAAGAAGGCGGGGATCGATTCGTCGCGACTCGTCGAGGCCAAGCCCAGCGGCCAGGCTGCGGACGATCAGCCGCAGGTCAAGCTCGACCTCGCCGAGCCCGAATCAACGAAATGAAATCGCGTTGGTTCGCCGCCGTCACCTTCGGCATCATCGTGCTCTCGGGGGCCGGACTCTCCGGGTGCGCGACCGTCGACCCATGGGCGGACACGCGCATCGAATCCGAGGCGAAAGCGCGCCTGGTCGCCGAGCACGACGCGAATCTGACCCGGCTCGGCGTGGTGAGCCGCAGCGCGACGGTCTATCTCAGCGGGACGGTCGAATCCGACGAGCAGAAGGCCAGGGCCGAGAGCGTCGTGAAGGCGGTTCCGGGCGTCAAGCGCGTCGTCAGCACGCTCGAGGTACGCACGAAGCCGGAGTAGAGCCTGACGACCGGACCCGCTCAGGCTCGTCGCGCCGCGTCGATCTCTTCCGCGGTATGGCGGAAGGCGCGGAAGACCCAGTTGTTGAGCCCGGGTCCGACCGGCTCTTCGAAGAAATGCGGGCTCACGTATTCCCACACCACCGCGCCCTCGCGCGTCACCTCGAAGATGCGCCCGTGCACGCCCTCGCAGATCAGGGTGTTGCCGTTGGCGAGCCGCTGCGCGCCGGAGATGTAGGGGCTGAAGAACTCGAACAGCGACTGGTCCGCGTACTCCCAGACGATCGCGCTCGTGCGCGGATCAACCTCGATCACACGCGAGAACGTCCCGGGATGATCGAGTCGGTGCGTGCCGTTGTCGAAGATCAAGAGATTGCCGCTGGGTAGCGGGCGCGGGTCGTGCTGCTGGGCGAGCGGCGGGCTGCCGAGCCGCCAGACGATCTTGCCCGTGGCGCGCTCGATCATCACGACGGTCGAGATGTTGCGGAAGCTCACGACGATGTTGCCGTCGGCGGTCTCGGCCACCGTGTTGGCGTGCGTCCATTCGGCCCGGCGATCCTGGAGCGTGATCGGATGCGTCGCCGGATCGAGATGCTCCCAGCTTCGCCACTGCCATACGATCTCACCGGCGGTGGTCATCTCGACCAGATAGTCCGCGTAGATCGTTCCTTTGGCTTCGGTGCCGGGCAGGCCGCCCCGCACGCGGGCGGCAAGCTCGGCGGGCAGGGGACACAAGCACAGCAACAGCACGTTGCCGTTGCGCAGTCGGCGCGCGTCGTGATGATGATCGCGGTGTCGGACCTCCCAGAGGACCCGCCCGTTCCAGTCCACCTCGAGCACGGCGCCGCCCTTGAATCGACGCCACGCCTCGAAGCGGTCGAGATCTTCCATGAGCTTGCCGCAGTAGAGCAGGTGCCCGTTGGGAAGGAGGTGACCGTAGAGTCCGGGTCGATGCGGCAGGCGCCAGGTATGCACGGCCGTGCCGTCCATGTCCACGAGGTAGACGGTGCCATCGCCGAACATCGGCGTGAACAACGTGAAGCCCGCCTGCGCGCGCGTCGCGTCGTGGGCGATCAGCCCGGTCCGCGCCCGTCTGATCCTCTGCTGATCCACGGTGGTCCCGCGCGCCATGGCCGTGGAGCGCATTCTAGGCTAGCTGACCGGCCGCCATTCTAATTTCGATGGCGGCCGAAGCGTGTGCTGATCCCCAACTGATATCCTGAGCCCATGTCTACGACACACCAGATCGCCGAGATCGCTTCGCACCTTGGAGAGCCCGCGCGCGCCGCGATGGTGGCCGCCCTGATGGACGGCCGAGCACTCACCGCCACCGAGCTCGCGTGCGTGGCCGCGGTCACGCCGCAGACCGCCAGTACGCATCTATCGCGGCTGACCCAGGCGGGTCTTCTCTGCGTCAACCGCCAGGGACGGCATCGCTACCACCGCCTGGCCGGGCCCGACGTGGCCCGCGTGCTCGAGAGCGTCATGCAACTCGCGTCGGGACGCGAAACGCGCGGCGGACGGGCACCCGTCGTCGGCCCGCGCGACCTGGCGCTCCGGAAGGCGCGAACGTGCTACGACCACATCGCGGGGCAGCTCGGCGTGTCGATCGCGGATGCGCTGGTGAAAGCCGGCGCGGTCGAGTGGGGCGACGACGCCGGGCTCGTGACCGATCTGGGCGTCAAGTACCTTCGGCGCCTGGGCATCGACGCTTTCGACAACGGCGCCAGCGGCGCCGCTCGCTCGGCTCGACCGCTCTGCCGGCCGTGCCTGGACTGGAGCGAGCGCCGATTTCACATCGCCGGAAAGCTGGGCGCCGCGATCTGCCGCCACGCGCTCGAGCAGCGCTGGGTGCGGCGGCTCGACGACACGCGAGCGCTGGAGATCACGGCCGCGGGCCGCACCGCGCTACGGGCGACGTTCGCCATCGGCGAAGCCTGACGCGGCCGCCGTCGAGCTTCGCCGATCGCTGTTGAGCTAACGGCGCCCGTCTCTGCGCAGCTACGGGTAGCGCGTGACGATCACGCAGAGCGCGCCGATATAAGTCTTCGTCGTCGGGTCGCTGAGCTCGAAGACGGTGCGCCCGTACATCCCGCCCTGGCCGTCGCCGCTCGTCACGTACCCGATCCGGTAACCGGGCACACCGACGAACTGGGTGCCGAGCACCTTGACCGACGCGCCGGCCACGTCGACGCGCCTGACAGTCCACACCTCGGACTCGGCGGCCGTCCCGTGATGCTCCGTCTCGACGGGATGCACCGTCAGCGTCGCCGCCCCGATCTTGATGTCGGTGCGCTCGGCCGGCAACGCACGCGGATCGTCGATCCTCATGTCGACGTCCGCGATGCAATAGAACCACGCGTCGCCTTCGGGACCGCTTCTGGGAACCTGGCGAAAGCACCGCACGCCGGCGACCGCGACCGGTGTGCCGGCGTGGCGACCACTCTGGCTGAGATGAGCGAGCGGGCGATCCACGACGCGTGGCTTGGGTGCCGGCGGCGCCTCGGCCGATGCGGGCTTGCTCGGCCAGATCACCGTGGGCGCCTTGGGCTGTCGGGCGACGGGATCGCGCTCGCAGCCCGTCAGGACGAGCGCGGTGCCGAGTCCGATGAGCACGACGGCGCGGAGGCCTCGGCTGGTCGACGAGCGGCGGATCGCGAAGATCACGCGCAGCTAGCCCGCGACGGCGCGCACGAAGCGCTCGACCTCGGACTCGTCGTTGTAGTAGTGGACGCTGGCGCGCACGAGCGCGTCGAACCCGCGCGCGGGTAGATCGAGCCGCGAGGAGCGCGCCTGCGTGTGCGTGACGTTGATGTCCATCGCCCGCAGGCGCCGGCGCGTGGCGTCCGGCGCTTCGCCGGCCTTGAGGAACGTCACGATTCCACACCGTTCGACACCCAGGTCGTGAACGGTCACGCCGGGATGCTTCGCCAGCTCGCCGCGCAGTAACGACGCCAGCGCCTTCACGCGCGCCTCGATGGGCGCGAGCCCCAGCGCGAGCGCGTAGCGCACGGCGACGCCCAGCCCGATCTGCCCGGCCACGTGACGCTCCCAGTTTTCGAAGCGGCGGGCGTCGTCGCGGATCGTATAGGTGTCCCGGTCGATCCACGCCGCCGCCTCGAGATCGATGAACGGCGGCTCGAGCGCGCCGATCGTATCGCGCCGCACGTAGAGAAACCCGGTTCCGCGCGGACCACGCAGGTACTTACGTCCGGTCGCCGAGAGCATGTGGCACCCGATGCGGTTGACGTCGACCGCGAGCTGGCCGACCGACTGACAGGCATCGAGGAGATAAAGGATGCCGTGCCGGGCTGCGACGGCGCCGACCTCGGCGGCCGGGTTGACGAGCCCGCCCTGGGTCGGCACGTGCGTGATCGCGATCAGCCGTGTCCGCGGGCGGATCGTGCGCTCGAGTGCCGCGACGTCGACCTGTCCCGATGCGTCGTTGTCGACGACGTCGATCTCGACGCCCACGCGGCGCTTCATCTGCAGGAAGGCCAGATAGTTCGACGCGTATTCGGCGCGGGCGGTGACGATGCGATCGCCGGCGCGGAACGGAATGGCGTAGAAGGCCATGTCCCACGCCCGCGTAGCGTTCTCGACGAAGGCGATCTCGTCGGCTCGGGCGCCGATCAGGGCGGCGGCCGCGTCGTAGAAGTCGCCGAGTCGGTCGGCGGCCTCCGCGGCGGCCTCGTAGCCGCCGATCGCGGCTTCGCGCTCGAGATGGCCGGTCACCGCCTCGAGCACCGGACGCGGCGGCAGCGACGAGCCGGCATTGTTGAAGTGCAGAACGTGATCGACTCCCGGGGTCTCCGCGCGCAGGCGGGCCACGTCCAGCATCAGCCCGGGGCCCTGAGCGCGATGCCGAGGCGCTGCGGGTCGGTCCACATCTGCCGGTTCAGGAGCGCCAGGCAAGGCAAGTAGACCGCGCCGCCGCCGATGACCTGGCTGAGGAAGCGGCCGTGCCGGTCCACGTGAGTCCGCTCATCGCCTGGCGTTCGATGCTCATGCGGAGAGTCGACGATCAGTATGGGGCCTCGAAGCGCTGGTTGCGAAGCAACCAGTTCGGTGCGGAGGTGAGCGCGGAGCGCTCGGTAACTCCGACTTTTGAGTCGACCAACGCCAGAGGGTAGCCGTCACTTGTGAGCAGCTACGCGATGGACTCGGTGCGAGCGACGACGCAGCGTGCCGAAGGTTAGACGGCGAGGCGGGCGTGAAGCATGCGCTTGATCATCGTGTCGAGAGTCATGACGTCGACCGGCTTCTTCAGCACGGCCACTCCCGGCTGGGAGGCGCGCGGATCGCCGACGATCGGCGAACCAGTCACGATGATCACGGGCATGTTGGGGTCTCGCTGGCGCAACGCGGCGAGCACATCCCAGCCGCTCATGCCCGGCATCACCAGATCGGTGAGCACGATGCCGTAGCGGCGGCTGTCGAAGAGCGCCAACGCCTCCTCGCCACTTGCGGCTGGATCGGCGCGGTAGCCGAGCGACTGGACGAGGTCGACGAGCATGTCCCGGACGCTCGCGTTGTCGTCCACCAGGAGGACTCTCGGATCCTGCGCCAGCACGCTCATGCCCTTCGACAGATGCTTACCCGGTGCCACGGACCGGAAATGCGTGTAAGTCCCCGTCGTGGTGCGCGTCTTCGGCTCGTGCGATGATTCCGGAAAGCGGTTGTGGTCCGTTCCTGACGGCTCCGGGAACGGTGCCTGACCGATGGTAAGATTCTTCACGATGTGGATAACTGCCGAGACCCTCGTGCTGATCGCACTCGCATGGACGTCAGTCGCCTGGGCTGGTGACCGAACCGCCGACGAGGCGCGCCCGCGGGTCGAGCATCATCTAGTAGAGGCTGAGCAGATCGTCAGGCACTTCGAGACCGTGATTGCCGAAGACTGCCCGCGGTTCGACACGGCCGGCGAGCGGCGAGCCTACATCGATGGCGAGGTGGACCGCGTCGTGCTGCTGGTCGCGCACCTCGAGGAGGCGTGGTTGGAGGCGAAGCGGACGTCCGACAAGGACGTCCGGCGTGCCGCGAAGGCGCCTCGGGCTCAAGTCGGCCAGGCTCAGAGCCTCGTCACGAAGCTCCAGTCCTGCGTGAGCGGCGACGGCGTGAGCCTGGAGCCGCGAGCGATCTGGCGACGAGTCGAGCAAGAGGTGCCGCGCCGGAGGACCGAGATCGCCCTCCCTTGATGCCGAGGGACCCCTGGGGTATCGTGCGCGCCATGGCCAAATCACCGTTCTCGCTGGAGGGCAAGACCGCGATCGTCACCGGCGGCGGTACCGGCATCGGCAAATCCATTGCCATCGAGTTCGCGCGGGCGGGCGCCGACGTCGCGCTGTGCTCGCGCAAGCTCGAGCACCTCGAGCCGGTGGTCAAGGCGGTGCGCGACGTCGGTAAGCGCTCGTTCGCTGTCGCCATGGACGTGCGGCAGGAAGAGCAGGTCAAGGCCATGGTCGACCGCGCCGTCCAGGAATGGGGCCGGCTCGACATCATGGTGAACAACGCCGGCGCCTCTTTCCGCGCCAAGCCCGAGGACATCTCGGTCAACGGCTGGAACACCGTGGTCGGGATCAACTTGACCGGAGCCTTCCTCGGATGCAAGTGGGCGGGGCGGCAGATGATGCAGCAGCCGACCGGCGGCGTGATCGTGAACATCTCGTCGATCGCCGGTGTCTACGGCTCGACGATGATGCCGCACTACGGTGCCGCGAAATCGGCGGTGATCACGCTGACGCGCGAGCTCGGCACGGCGTGGGGACGCCAGGGTGTGCGCGTGAACTGCATCGCGCCGGGCCCGGTGGAGACCGAAGGCTACCTGGAGGTGCTCAAGCAGGCCGGACCCGACGGCAAGAAGACCTACGACGCGATCGCCGCGCGCGTGGGCATGGGACGCTGGGGCAAGGTCGAGGAGATCGCGTATCCGTGCATCTTCCTCGCGTCCGACGCGTCCTCGTGGATGACCGGCGAGACGATCGTGATCGACGGCGGTCCTTCGCCCCGGGAGATGGAAGGCTAGACGCTGCGCGGGCGCTCCTGTAGGATTAGGCCCTTGCGCGGTGACCGTAGCTCAATTGGTCAGAGCACTGGACTGTGGCTCCAGGGGTTGTGGGTTCGATTCCCATCGGTCACCCCAAAACACCTCCTCCTTCAGGCCTGCTCCGTCTGGGCCGCTGGAAACGCCAGAGAGAAAGTCGTTCCCCGGCCCGGGACCGACTGCACGTCCACCGTACCGTGGTGGTCCTGAATGATCCCGTAGCTCACGGACAGCCCTAGTCCGGTTCCTGCTCGCTTGGTCGTGTAAAAAGGGTCGAAGACCTTGGACAGGTCCTCCGGTGCTATGCCTGGACCGCTATCCCGGATGAGGACCCGCACCCAGCCTGGACGATCCGCGGCACCCGTCTCGATGTGGATTTCGCCGCCCTGACCCGCCATCGCCTCCCGCGCGTTGGTCACCAGATTCAAGAGGACTTGCTGCAGGGTGCCCGCGTCGCCGAGGATCTGCGGCAGCCCGAGACCAAGCTTCATCACCAGCCTGATGCCGTCGACCTCCAGCGGCTTCTGCATCAGGAGCAGGGTCTCCTCGACGACGGCGTTCAGGTCGACGCGCGTATGCTCGCGCGGAGCCTGACGCGCGAACGACCGTAAGTTCGTCGCGATCCGCGCGACTCGCTGGGTCGCTCGATGCAGCACGTGCAGATCCTCCAGGACCTGGGCCGGGAGCTTGTGTTCGGCTGCGTCGAGGAGCATGAGCTCGATCCTGGACGTGATGATCCCCAGTGGATTGTTCATCTCGTGAGCGATACCGGCCGACAGCGTACCGAGCGCCGCGAG
>Ga0075417_10000358_pt1 | contig 9889 bp, 9 predicted proteins | sample SoiMetdeltSBSDD1_FD_71477 | JGI IMG/M metagenome (GOLD analysis project Ga0075417, IMG submission 71477) | Bulk soil microbial communities from a Populus tree surrounding site in Tennessee, USA - Soil MetaG P. deltoides SBSDD1 | ecosystem: Environmental > Terrestrial > Soil > Tree plantation...
AGGTTCAGGTTCGGGCCCGAGACGAGGAGGATCGACGCCATCGCGCGCTCAGCCTTCCACGCCGACGGATTCGAGCGCGCGCTCGAGCGCGGCCGCGGGCGGGTCGTCGACCCGCTCGAAGCCGCTCGGACCGGGCAGGACGAAGGTGAGGCCGCCTTTCGCCTTCTTGTCGCGACGCATCAGCTCGAGCAGCTTCGACGCGTCGAGGCCTTCTGGCGCACGGCCGTGCAGCCCCAACGCGGACACGATCTGACGGTGCTGCTCGGCGGTCGAGGCATCGATGAGACCCAGCGCCGCCGCCAGCTGGCCGGCGAACACCAACCCGACGGCGACCGCCTCGCCGTGCAGCAGATCGTCGTACTCGCCCGACGCCTCGAGGGCGTGGGCGAGCGTGTGCCCGTAGTTCAGGACCGCGCGCACTCCGGTGCGCTCCTCCGGGTCACGGGCGACGACATCGGCCTTGAGCTCGACGCAGCGATACACGAGCTCGGTGAGCGCCGCGGGCTCGCGCCCGCGAATCGCCACTGCATTGGCTTCGACGAGCTCGGCCAGCCCGCCGGGCTCCCGGCTCAGGTGCGCGATCAGTGCGTACTTCGCCACCTCTCCGAGCCCGGCCCGGTACTCGCGTTCGGGCAGCGTTCGGAGCGTGTCGACGTCGGCCACGACGGCGATCGGCTGGTGGAAGGCCCCGACGAGGTTCTTGCCCTCGGGCAGGTTCACGCCCGTCTTGCCCCCGACGGCGGCGTCGATCTGCGCGAGCAAGGTCGTCGGCACCTGCACGACTGCAACGCCCCGGTGGTAGACGGCGCCGGTGAAGCCCGCCACGTCGCCGACGACACCGCCGCCGAGCGCGACGACCACGTCATCGCGCAGCAGGCCCCAGGTCGAGAGCTCCCGGGCGAGCCGTTCGACGGTGCTGAGTGTCTTGCCCGCCTCGCCGTCGCCAATGAGGAACAGCTCGGCATTCGCCGCGCCGGCGCGCACGGCGTCGGCATGGTGCTCGGCAACGGTCGCCTGGCTCACGACGGCCACGCGTCGGCGGCCGGCGAACAACGTGCCGAGCTCGCTCAGCGCGCCTGGGCCCACGATGACGTCGTAGGACGGGTCGACTCGGACCGTGACTCGCTTCATTGCCGGTACGCCTCGAGCACGGCGTCGACGACCTCGTGGACGGTGCGGCCGTCGGTGTCGACGAGCGCGTCGGCGGTGGCCTCGTAGGCGGCCGCGCGTACGACCGCGAGTCGCTCGAGCGTGGCGGTACCGCGCCCCTCGAGGAGCGGACGTCCGGACCCGGTCTTGACCCGCGCCATGAGCGTCGCCGGCGCGGCCTGGAGCCACACCACGAACCCCGCTCGGTGGAGACGGCGGCGGTTGTCGGCGTCGACGACGGCGCCGCCGCCGCACGCGATCACCGCCGGGGCGGGAGTCGCGCAGGCGTCGACGACCGCCTGGCGCTCGAGCTCGCGGAAACGAGCTTCACCTTCGTGCGCGAACAACTCGGCGACCGTCATTCCTGTGTTCGCCTCGACCACGTCGTCAGTGTCGACGAACGGTCGGGCGAGCCGGGTCGCGCACGCCGCGCCGACCGTGGTCTTCCCTGCTCCCATCAGCCCGACGAGGACGAGGTGCCGACGGGCCCCGTCGTTGCTCATGTCGATCGCAGCGAAGCGAGGTACCCGGCGTGATTACGGAGAAGCTCGTCGAGGGAGTCGCCGCCGAACTTCCGGAGGGCCTCGGACGCGAGGACCAGCGCGACCATCGTTTCGGCGACGACACCGGACGCCGGGAGGGCCGTCACGTCGGTGCGCTCCTTGAACGAGACCGTCTCCTCTTTTGTCTCGACGTCGACGGTGCGCAGCACGGGTCGATTCAGCGTGGACAGCGGCTTCATGCCGACGCGCGCGACGAGCAGGCTCCCCGTCGTCATCCCGCCCTCGACGCCGCCGGCGCGGCTCGACCCGCGCTCGTAGCGCTCGTCGTCCTCGCTCCACAGGATCTCGTCGTGCGCCTCGCTCCCCCGACGGGCGACGCCGGCGAACCCGTCCCCGATCTCGACGCCTTTCATGGCCTGGATGCTCATGAGCGCCTGCGCGATCAGGCCGTCGACGCGGCGGTCCCAGTGCACGTGCGACCCGAGCCCGGGCGGCACGCCGTACCCGAGCACCTCGACCACGCCGCCCAGGGAGTCGCCGGCCTTGGCGGCCGCTTCGATCTCCGTGATCATCGCCGCCTCGGCGTCCGGATCGAAGCAGCGCACGGGCGACTCGTCGACGCGGGGCAGGTCGGTCGGGACGGGCCGCCGGTCCTCTGCCGCTCGCACCGGCCCCAGCTGGATCACGTGGCTGACGACCTCGGTGCCGAGGTGCGAAAGAAGCGCCTTGGCGAGGGACCCGGCGGCGACGCGGGCCGCGGTCTCGCGCGCGCTCGCCCGCTCGAGGACATTGCGGGCGTCGTCGAACCCGTACTTCTGCATGCCGACGAGGTCGGCGTGGCCGGGCCGGGGCTGGCGCAGCGGCTTCTCGGTGACGCCGGGCGCCGGCGACATCTCCTCCTGCCACTTCGGCCATTCCGTGTTGTGGATCACGAGCGACACCGGGGACCCGAGCGTGAGCCCGTGCCGGACCCCGCCGGTGAACTCGACGTCGTCGCGCTCGAACCGCATGCGCGGGCCGCGCCCGAAGCCGAGACGGCGTCGAGCCAGCTCGGCCGCGATCTCGTCGATCGTGATGGGCAGGCCGGCGGGAAGTCCTTCGACCACGACCGCCAGGGCCGGGCCGTGCGACTCCCCCGCGGTCAGGTAGCGCAGCAATTTGCCTCCGTTTTCGCTGCTCAGCGTATCGGTCGGTGGTTCCGCGACCGGGGAAGTTGCGGCGCTCAGCCGCGGTACCAGCGCAGGATGACGTCGCCCCAGAGCAGCACGATCAGGGTCCCGAACGCGAGGAACGGCCCGAAGGGCAGGTGGTCCTTTCGGCCGCGGTGACGGAGGACGATAAGGGCGAGGCCGACCACCGCGCCGGCGAGGAACCCGCAGAACAGTCCGAGCACCAGCTCGCTCCAGCCGAGCCACCCGAGGACGAGCCCGAGCACGAACGCGAGCTTCACGTCGCCGAAGCCCATGCTGCGCGGCGAAACGAGGTGCAAGAGGCCGAGCGCCACCATGGCGACCACACCCCCGAGGAGCGCTCGACCGAAGGCGGTCCAGGCGTCGTCGCCCGCGGCGGCGAGTGCAAGGAGCACGATGGTGGCGACCGCGAGCGGGTACACGATCCGATTCGGCAACAGGAAGTGCTCGAGGTCGATGACCGACAGCGCGACGAGCCCAGCCGCGATCGCGAGGAACGCCGGCAGCACCCACGAATCGTGGTACCGGACTGCCAGCCCGACGAAGAGCGCGACCGTGACTCCGGCGAGCAGTGCCGCCCGGAGGGGCCGCAGGTCGCGGCGACTCCATCCGGTCAGCGGCTCCCGCTGTGGAACCCGCTCCACGACGACCTCGAGGCCGAGTGCCGCGAGGACGCCGGCGACGGCGCACGCCGCCACAACCGCCGTCACGCGACGGACGCGGCGGCCCGCATGAGCTCGAGCGGCGGCGCCACGCCGGTCCAGAGCGAGAACGACAGCGCGCCCTGGTGCACCAGCATGTCGAGACCCCCGGCGGCGCGCAGCCCGCGCGCGCGGGCCTCGCGCAGCAGCGGTGTTTCGACCGGATACACCGTGTCGAACACGAACTGACCGGCGTGGAGCCGGTCGGTGTCGAACGGCGGCGGCTGACCTTCCATCCCGAGCGGCGTGGCGTTGACGACCACGTCGAAGCTTTCAACTGCCAGCTCGTCCACACCGACGGCGACACCACCGGGAGCCAGCGCCGCCGCGCTGCGGGCCGCCTCGGGACGGCGGGCCGCGACCGTGACGTGGGCTCCGACGCGCCCGAGCGCGTGCGTGATCGCCCTCCCTGCGCCGCCGGACCCGAGAACGACGGCGCGCCGTCCCGCGACCGTGATCCCCTCGTCGTCGAGCGCGCGCAGGAAGCCGTCACCATCGGTGGAGTGGCCGGCAAGCGTCCCGTCCATGTTCACGACCGTGTTGACGGCGCCGAGCGCGGCTGCCTCGGATGACAGGTCGTCGCACGCCGCGGCCGCATCCGCCTTGTGCGGCATGGTGACGTTGAGCCCGGCGAGGCCAAGCGTCGCCACCGCCTGCACCGCCGCCGCGCCTTGACCGCGCGGCACGGGGAACGCGACGTACACCCAGTCGAGCCCGAGTGCGTCGAAGGCGGCGTTGTGCATGGCCGGCGACCGCGAATGCCCGACGGGATCACCGATTATCCCGACGAGGCGAGTGGCGCCAGTGATCATCCGGTCGCTGCTCAGAGCAAGCCCTTTTGCCGGGCCTCCTCGACGTTCCTGTCCTGCTCCTCCTGGGTGGTCGCGAACTTGTGTTTCCCGTTCTTGTCGCTGAGCACGTAATAGAGGTAGGGCACCGAGGCCGGATTCTGGGCCGCCTGCAAGGACTTCACGCTGACGGTCGAGATCGGCGTGGGAGGGAGACCCGCGATCTTGTACGTGTTGTACGGCGAATCGAGTGCGAGGTCGGCCGCGGTCGGTGACGCGTTGCAGCCGCCCTTCGCGAAGCACACGGTCGCATCGATCTGGAGCGGCTTCCCCGCCACCAGGCGGTTGTGGATCACGGCCGAGATCAAGGGGCGGTCCTCGTCGAGCTTCGCCTCCCGCTCGATGAGGGACGCGGCGACGACCGTTTGGTACGGGGTCAGCCCGCCCGCGTTCGGCCCCGAGAGCCCGATCTCGTCGGCCCTCTGGTCGAACGCGGACACGAGGCGGGTGAGGATCTGCTGGTCCGTCTCGCCCTTCGAGACGAAATACGTGTCCGGGTAGACCAGCCCTTCGAGCGACGTCACGTCGGCCGGCTGGTACCTCGAGCGCACGACACCCGACTGAGCGACCTGGAGGAACGTGTCGCGGTTGTGGCCCTGCAGCATGCCGACGCGGTCCGCGATCTCGGCCAGTGTGAGGCCAGGGGGCAGGACGAGCTTGAACTGCGGTCCCTTCGCCGGCCCCGACTTGAGGACGCCGACCGCGTCGCGGACGCCGAGGTTCTCCCGCATCGCGTAATGACCCGGATTGAACGGCCCGGCGCGCGTGACTCCGACGTAGATCTGGAAGGCCTGCGACGAACCAATGACGCCCTTGTTCTCGAGCAGGTCGCCGATGGCGGCGTTGCCGGTGCGGCGCGGGATGTCGACGGTGACGCGCTTGCCCGTGCCTCCCGGCGGGTTCAGCTCGTAGAGGAACCAACCTCCCGCGCCCAGGACCAAGATGATCGGCAGCAGCACGATCCCCAGCGCGATGAACGTCCGGCGGCGACGACGGCGGTGGCGCCCCTGTTCGGTGTCTCCGGGCCCGGAGCCGTCCGTCGGCGCCGAGTCGCCGTCACCGACGTTCTCTCCCCAGAACTCGTCGTCCTCCTCGACCGGAGGGCGGAGCGGTGGGGTCGTCGTCGGGGAGTTCGCCCGCCCGCGCGCGGAAGGCTGGCGCGGCTCGGGGCCGTCGTCGTCGAAGGGGCTCACGAAGGCGTCTCGAGGTACGACTGCAACATCACGGCGGCGGCCGCGGAGTCTACGATCCGCCGGCGGGCGCGGCGGGGCGCGCGCGCTTCCCGCATGCCTTGTTCGGCGATCACCGTCGTGAGCCGTTCATCATGGGTTTCCACCGTGATTTCTTCGCCCGCCAGCGCCCGCAGCGCGTCGACTTCCTCGAGGACCCCTCTCGCGGCAGGACCGGTGTCGCCGGAGAGCGACAGCGGGAGCCCGACCACGACGCAGAAGGCGCCAGCTTCGCGCGCGTGGGCCAGGATCGTCCGATGGTCGACGGCAACGTCGCCGCTTCGCTCGATCACGGCGTGCGGGGTGGCCACGCGTCCACCGGGGTCGGAGAGCGCCAGTCCGATCCGGCGCGAGCCGAGATCGACGCCGAGGACGCGTCCCATGGGCTCCCGCTCCGCCGTCAGCGCGACGCGCTGGCGACGGCCTCGGTGGCCTGCTGGCGGACGAGGGTGAGCGCCTCGTCGACTTCGCCCACGTTGGGGCCGCCGCCCGAGACGACGTCGGCGTTCTTGGCCGTCCCCCCGCCGAGCGCCTTGGCCGCTTTCGCCGCGATCTCGGCGGCCGAGACGCCCCGGTCCACCAGCTCCTTCGTCACGGCGACGGCGATGCCGGCCTTCTTCTCGTCGGGCGCCAGGCCCACGAGCGCCACGATCCCGGAGCCGACAGCGTCACGCGTGGCGAGGGCCAGCCGCCGGAGCTCGCCGGGATCGAGCCCGTCGCGCCGGGCGGCGACGACGCCGTCGGACGCGCCCGCCGCCAGCGTGGTCGCCTCGACGACCGCCTCGCGGGCGCGGGCCGCCTCGGCCTCGTCCCTGAGCGCCTTCAGCTGCTGCTGGAGCTGCTCGATACGGTCTGGCAGCTCGGCCGGCGCGACCTTCAGCGTCTCGGCGGCCCGGCGCAGCTGCCGCTCGTCGTCGTGGATGCGATCGATGGCGACATCGCCCGTGACCGCTTCGATCCGGCGCAGGTTCGCGCCGATCGACTGCTCGTTGACGATCTTGATCGGCCCGATGAACCCGAGCGCATGCACATGGGTACCGCCGCACAGCTCGACGGAGTGATCGCCGGCTTCGAGCACGCGCACGAGGTCTCCGTACTTCTCACCGAAGAACGCGATCGCTCCGATCGCCTCGGCGTGCTCGCGGGTCGTCTCGTAGTGACGGACGGGCGCGTCGGTGATGATCTCGCGGTTCGCGAGCGCTTCGATGCGGTCGAGCTCGTCCGGCGTGACCGCCTGGAAGTGGCTGAAGTCGAACCGCAGCCGGTCGGGCGCGACGAGCGAGCCGGCCTGCTTCACGTGCGGGCCGAGCACTTCACGCAACGCCCAGTGAAGGATGTGCGTCGCGGTGTGGTTGCGGCGGATCCGGTCGCGTCGCTCGGAATCGATCGCGGCGGTGACGCTGTCACCCTCGGCCAGCTCCCCGCGCACGACCTCCGCGCGGTGCAGCACGAGCGAACCGGGAATGCCGTACTGCGTGTCGAGGACGCGCAGCTGCGTACGGCCGTCGCCGGTGGCGAGGGTGCCGGTGTCGCCAACCTGACCGCCCGCCTCGGCGTAGAAGGGCGTACGATCGAGAACGACGTCCACCTGCGCGCCCTCCCCCGCTTGGGCGAGCCGCTCCCCGCCGCCCACAAGGGCAAGCACCTTGGCGTCCGTCGTCTCGTACTCGTGCCGGCCGGTGAAGTCGGTCTCGCCGAAATCGTCGACCAGCTCGCGATACAGCTCGACGGGTGCCGACTTCTTCCCGCCTTCCGCATGTATTGCCTCGCGCGCACGGCTTCGCTGCTCCTCCATGCGAGCACGGAATCCGTCGTAGTCGACCCGGCGCCCGCGTTCCTCGGCGATCTCGCGAGTGAGGTCGACGGGGAACCCGAGCGTGTCGTGCAGGAAGAACGCGCGCTCGCCCGACACGTCGCCTTCGGCGAGCACATCATCGAGCAGATCGAGGCCGCGCTCGAGGGTCTGGCGGAACCGCTCCTCTTCGCGTGCGACGACCTTGACGATCACGTCGTGATGCTTGACGAGATCCGGGTACGCCTCGCCCATCACCTCGACGGTCGCGTCGACGAGCCCCGGTGTCACCACGTTCTTCGCGCCGAGGCGGTACGCGTAGCGCACGGCGCGCCGGATGATGCGGCGCAACACGTAACCCCGTTCCTCGTTCGACGGGACGACGCCGTCGCTGACGAGGAACGTCATCGTGCGCGCGTGCTCGGCCAGGATGCGCAACGCCAGGTCGTCCTCGCCGCCGGTGCCGTACCGGGTGTTCGTCGCCGTCTCGGCCGCTCGGATGAGGGGGCCGAAGACGTCGATGTCGAAGATGGAGTCGACACCCTGGAGGACCATGAGGTTCCGCTCGAGCCCGGCGCCGGTGTCGACGCTGGGCTTGGGGAGCGGGGTGAGCTCGCCGTCCGGCTGCGCGTCGAACTGCATGAACACGAGGTTCCAGATCTCGATGTAGCGGTCCTCGGAGCCGCGGGCGGGCCCGCCGCCCGCGCCGAACTGCTCGCCGAGATCCCAGAAGATCTCGGACGAGGGGCCGCACGGGCCGGTGTCGGCCATGCGCCAGAAGTTGGCGTCCCCCATGCGCTGGATCCGCTCTTCCGGGAGGCCGACGACGTCGCGCCAGATCCTCTCGGCCTCGTCGTCGGTTTCGTGGACGGTGACCCAGAGCCGATCGGTGTCGAGGTTCAACACGTCCCGGTAGAACTCCCATGCCCACGGGATGGCCTCGGCCTTGAAGTAGTCGCCGAAGCTGAAGTTCCCGAGCATCTCGAAGAAGCTGAAGTGCCGGTTCGTCCGCCCGATGTCGTCGAGGTCGTTGTGCTTGCCGCCGGCGCGTACGCACTTCTGCACCGACGTCGCTCGCGGGTACGGCGGCTTCTCGTCCCCCGTGAAGTAGGGCTTGAAGGGAACCATCCCCGCCACCGTGAACAGCAGCGACGGGTCGTGCGGAATCAGGCTGGCCGACTCGACCCGCGTGTGGCCGCGCTCGACGAAGAAGTCGAGGAAGGCGCGGCGGAGCTCGTCGGCTGTGGTCGGCGGCACGCGCCCAGCGTACCGCCCGGACCTTTCCTTTCAGCTGGCCCTTCGCGACACGCGGCGGGCCCTGATCATCGCCGCCCGGTCGTCGAGCGTGGTGTTCAGGTCACGCAGCCGGGCAGCGGCCGCCGGTGGGAGGTACCGCTCGACGGAGCGGCGCAGCGTCCGGGTCGCGTGGATGGTGACGCCGACACCGAGCCAGAAGCCGACCGTCAGCCAGAACAGGCGCTTGACCATGTCACGCCTCTCCGGACGGGTGTTCGACGTCCTCGCTGTCGTCGACGTGATCGGCGGAGTGCTCGCCCTCCGCTTCGCGGCGCGAGCGCCGTCGCTCGAGGAGCTCGCCCCACTCGGCCTCCCGGCCCTGCGCGCCCGGTCGGTAGTAGACGCGGGCCTCCACCTCGGTGGGCCGGTACTGCTGGGGAACCCACCCCGCCGGCGCGTCGTGCGGGTACACGTAACCCTCCCCGTGGCCGAGCTTGCGGGCGCCAGGGTAACTGGCGTCCCGCAGGTGCACCGGCACGGCTCCCGCGGGCCGGTCGCGCACGTCTTCGATCGCGGCGCCGATACCTGCGATCACGGAGTTCGACTTCGGCGCGAGGGCAAGGTGGATGACGGCCTGGGCGAGGTTGAGGCGCGCTTCGGGCATGCCGACGAACTCGACGGCGCGGGCGGCGGCGTCGGCCACGAGCAGCGCCTGTGGGTCGGCCATGCCGATGTCCTCGGACGCGAGGATCACGAGCCGGCGGGCGACGAGGCGCGGGTCCTCTCCCGCCTCCAGCATCCGCGCGAGCCAGTAGAGCCCCGCATCCGGATCAGACCCGCGGATGCTCTTGATGAACGCGGACAGGACGTCGTAGTGCTCGTCGTCGCCGTACCGGACGGCGCGCAGCGCCAGGGCCGCCTCGGCGTCGGTGAGCGTCACATTCTTGCGGTCGTCCTCGGCAGCCAGCGCGCCGGCCACCTCGAGCGAGGTGAGCGCGTGGCGTGCATCACCTTCCGACCGGTCGATGAGGTGATCGAGCGCGTCGGCGTCGACCGAGAGGTGGGCGTCGCCGAGGCCGCGCTCGCTGTCGGTCAGCGCCCGCTCGAGCAGGGTGCGGATGTCGTCTGGCTCGAGGGGGTCGAGCCGGAACAGCGTGGATCGCGACAGCAGTGGTCCAGTCAGGGAGAAGTACGGGTTCTCCGTCGTCGCGCCGATCAGGACGATGAGGCCCTCCTCGACG
>Ga0075417_10000360_pt1 | contig 9865 bp, 8 predicted proteins | sample SoiMetdeltSBSDD1_FD_71477 | JGI IMG/M metagenome (GOLD analysis project Ga0075417, IMG submission 71477) | Bulk soil microbial communities from a Populus tree surrounding site in Tennessee, USA - Soil MetaG P. deltoides SBSDD1 | ecosystem: Environmental > Terrestrial > Soil > Tree plantation...
CTTGAATGAGTAACATTCTTTTTATCATAAATAGTTTGATAATTCATATATTAATAATGCTTTACCTTGTGAAACAAATCGGATTTTTCCATTGTAGCATTATTCGATTAAATCAACTTCATAGCATCCATTTTTAGAGTTTACACGGTCGTTGTTAAAATGTTCTAAATTTTATATCGGATACGGTGGGTCAGTGTAGCCGCAGACAAATTAGTTGAGCTACATATTTTGTTGCTGCCCATATTCGAAAAATTACCGAATATTTTTATACAGGTTTTTTTGTTTACTTCAATGTTGAGGTCAAAGAAAACCCTTATTTCTGCATTTGCTCATGCAATCATTTTTCTGCTATTTTTTGCTCCTTGGACTTTTAGTCATTATTCCTCAGCTTCACAGGACACCTCAACAGCTAAACCAGAAGATATTGATGCTGGGGACATTTCGGCATTAATTCAAACCACTACGCAGCATGTTAATGAGACGGCAAAGGCAATAGAAAGTGGAAATTCTACTGTTGCACTTGGACTTTTGGCTCAGATTCGTACAGATTTGAAGAATATAAATGGGAACATAACAGATCTTATCTTCTCTGTTTCCGAGGCACCTCCTTAAATTAGAATTGATAATCTCGATTTCGTCTGCGTACTTTGCGATTTCTATAATCGAGTAGCAAATGATTTAGTCCTTCTGCTTACTCATCTACTCATAGATGAATAAATCTACCATCTATTCTGACTTAGGGTTAAATATTGGTCTGGGAATATTCACATCAATTGTTTGATACATAGTTATTGTGTGAAAATTTAAGACTTTTATCTTTGCTTTACTAGATGTAGTCATGTCCAAACGGACTGTCAAAATATGCAAGCGATGCAAAACTGAGTACGAGAACGAAACTGGTTATCCAGTTTGTGATTATTGTCTGAAAATGTTAGATAATTGGGAATGACTTGCAATTAGAAATGTTTCGATCCAGAAGTATAACTGAGTTTGAATTTGAAGGATAGAATCCCAAACTATGAAAAATATTAAGAAATCTCATTTCCCCTCTATAGCGGGCCTGTTAAAGTCACTTGGTCCCGGCATAGTAACTGGAGCATCAGATGATGACCCATCGGGTATTGCAACATACTCTCAGGTTGGTGCTAAATTTGGCCTAGGAATGCTCTGGATGGCACTATACCTATTACCTATGATGATAACAGTTCAGGAAATTTGTGCCAGGATAGGACTAGTGACTGGAAAGGGTTTAGCCACTGTTATCAGGAATAGGTACTCGAAGAAAATTGTTTATCCAATTTCAGGTCTATTAATAGTTGCCAATACAATAAACATTGGTGCTGATATTGGAGCTATGGCTGTATCGATCCAGCTAGTTTTTCCTCAATTGCCAGATCTTGCTGCTACCATAACTTTTACAGTTATTATTCTAGTGGCAGAGATTTTTATACCTTACACCAAGTACGCAAGAGTTCTGAAATATCTCACATTGTCACTTTTTGCATATGTTATAACTGCTGTTATTGTTGGAGGAAACTTTAGTCAGATCATCTTAAACACAATAATTCCGCACTTTGAATTTTCACCTGACTTCATTATGCTTTTTGTAGCAGTGTTTGGTACTACAATATCGCCGTACTTATTTTTCTGGCAGACATCCGAAGAAGCCGAAGAGGATGTTGCAAAAGATAAGATAAAGGAAATAGGCGAAGGAAATCCTGAAATTTCCAAAAAAGAGATACGAATTATGAAGGTTGATGTTACCATAGGTATGGTCTTTTCTCAATTCATTATGTGGGTCATCATAATAACAACAGCAGGCAGCCTTCATGTTAATGGTATAATAGATATACAAACAGCAGAACAGGCGGCGCAAGCTCTTGAACCTTTGGTGAAGACTTTCCCGTATTCTGGTGAAATTTCCAAAATAGTTTTTGCACTTGGGATTGTTGGGACTGGACTGCTTGCGGTACCTATTCTTGCTGGATCTTCAGCTTATGCATTATCTGATACTTTTGGATGGAGAGAAGGATTGGGTAAAAAACTTAGTCAAGCAAAGCCTTTCTATATAATAATCCTTTCCTCAACAATGATAGGATTGTGGATTTCTATATCTGATACTAACCCTATTCAAGCACTAATATATGCCGCCGTTATCAATGGAATAATTGCAGTTCCAATGCTCTTTATTATTATAAAGATTGGCAATGACAAGAAAATACTTAAAGCTAGGACTAATGGACTGTTATCAAATGTGGTAGGCTGGATAACTTTTGGAATCATGGCGATATCTGTTGGGCTCCTATTTTTCAGCGGGAATCTATGAATAATGCAATTTAATAATTTTGGGGTTCGTTGCAGAAATGTGTTACTTGACAAAATTAATCATAGTTAATATAGTAATTATCAGGTATAAAAGATAAAAAAATATTATATAGATAGAAGGGTAACAACATAGAAGGTATGTCTGAATCAAAGAAAGTATTCAGAACCTGTCTAGTATCTGTGATCATTGTTATGATGAATCTCGTTTCTCTTCCCTTGCTATTTACGAACTCTGCTTTTAGTGAGGCCCAACCTGAGAGTACAGCTAGTGCCGGTTCTAAACATCCTTTACCATTAATTTTAGATTCGTGGACTAATAATTCTATAGCAAATGCATCAACACTTACTGGGTCCGCCCTCTCCATCACAAAGAGTATGCGAAACTTAAACGAAACAGTACCTGAACCGGGAGAAAGGCCATATATTGCAGAAAATAATACCTACGTATTCTCCCAGAACAAGACGGAGATATCTGTACCAAACAACAATTCTCATACTGGAGAGTTTGGTAAAGGAGTGAAAATAGCAGTAGTCATGCCCACATTCACGGCCGCGGCCTATAATAACGCCTTCTATGTATTTTATAATAAATACATTAACGTTACACGGGGTATAAATGTTACCACAGACTTGAATCTATTGTCCAGTAAAGTTACCAATGAGCCATCTAAGAGTGCGTCAGGACTTGCTATGATATACTTGCTTGGTGATCTGAAATGGATAACACCGGATTCAAACGTAGCCTTTCTAACAGATCAGGATGTTGATGCGGGTTCCATATTTCAAGCAAACGGAAGTAATGCTTATGATGATTTAATTCTTGGTCATCAGGAATACGTTACTCAGAAGGAGTATGACAACTTGAAGCAATTTGTAGGAGCTGGAGGTACAATGATCATTCTAGATGGTAATGTATTTTATGCCGAAGTTAAATACAATAACAATACGGATACCATAACACTTGTTAAAGGTCATAGCTGGGCGTACAACGGCATGTCTGCTTGGCGAAGTGTAGACGAAAGGTGGAAGAATGAGACAGCACAGTGGGTTGGAAGTAATTATATCAGTGGCATATCCAAGTTTGTAAACAATCCTTTCGACTATTTACCTCATGAGGAACAATATACTACAAATCCTAAAGATGTAATTTTACTAAATTATAACGCAACGATACCTAGTAATATCTCTAGAGATATCTCCAACAAAACAGGGAGTATAGTTGTCGCAACCTACGAGCTGAATTATCTAAAGGGAAAGGTAATAGCCATAGGACTTTATTCAGACGATATTATTACTAATGGAACCTTTGACCGTTATTTGGACAATTTGGTCTTGCAGTATGCTGCCAGAACACAGGATTAATGGAACTCAAACCTAAAAGCAAATGAATCTTAATAGATATAGAATTTAAAATTAGGTTCATACAACACCTTTACTTTAGCTCTGTTGCATTTAGATTAATTATGTGATAGGCGAAAAGAATAGGTAAACAAAGGTAACTGAGCAAAGGTAACTGAGCAAAGGTAACTTAACAAAGGTAACTAAACAAAGGTAAGGAATCAATATAACTATTCTTTGTTAGTACAATGAGTAACAAATGAATAAGACAAAAAGCTTAGGTATAGTGATCGCAGCATCTTTAGTCTACGTAGCATGGCTGAGTCTGTCAACATCAGGAGCTCTGCAACAACTAGAAAAATCTGCCTTTGCTCAGGACATCAGTTCCCCAGTTAAGGAAGTTCTTGTGTCCTCTTATGGAACTGCACCTATGGTCAGCCCGGCTAAAAGTCAGGCCACCGCAACAAATGGCAAAAACTTAACCAACACACTTCAATTAAATGCTAATGAGAAGAGCGGAGTTTACACTTGGATGAACAAAGAGGGAACCAATCCAACCCTAAACTTTAAACTTAACGACAACAATGTCGTCCAGTTGAAGAATCCAACAGATTCAAAGCATCAGTTGATCATAACCGCGGGAGCAAACCAAGTTGCAACTAGTGGGGATATTCTAGCTGGCAAATCGGGCAAACTTGTAGTTCCAGCAATTAGTCAAGGGGAAACTCTGGCATACCATTGTCTGTATCATCCAACCACGATGAAAGGAACAATAACCATTTCCTCCTAATTTTTTTATTCCAAAACAGTTAACTTGATCTTCACACTCGAATTGGTTTTGGATCCCAATCCTAAAGTCTACTCCGTTTGAGGAATTATTTAATAGCAACTATTGATTTTTCAGATTGCTCGAATTTAGAATTACTAGCTTTACTGATGGTGTCGATTGAACGACTAAAGTAGAATTATAATTAGAAGTTTGCTTTTATTTAATTGCTGTAAAGGGAAAAAATCAATTATAAGCAATAAAGGTTTACTATATTAAGGTTTAAAGGCATTAGAAAAATTAATTAACGTTATTTACAAAGATATCATCGATAATGGGATACATAGAGTTAGAGTTTATGAGTAAAGCAGAAAATGTTCATCACAAAATGGCAGACTCATATAGGATAAATAACTGATGAAAAAGCTTGAATGGTGCTAATACCGGATATGTTGATCCTCGCTTTAAGCGACTCTTATGGTATCTTACATGCAGTACAAGGGGAGGATTCAATAGACTCAAAATTCTGGAGCTTATTAGCTCAAACCCAAGCAACGCTAACCAGATCGCATCTCAACTGAAGGTAGATTATAAAACTGCCATTCATCATCTTGACGTATTATCTAAAAATGGATTAGTAATTACCGATAACAGGGATGTCTACGGAGCAACATACTTTTTGACTCCACTCATGGAAAAAAATTATCAATTATGTAAGGAAATTATGGATAAAATTGGGAAAAAGTAAATTAAGTCTTAAGGAGGAGAAATTTTAAACCAAATGGATTTCATGCTCGCTGCAGCAGGTGCAGCTATCACTAATATAGGATTATTAAGTGTTATTATTTACACATACATTCAAAATATCAGACTCATTAAATCTTACTTTACTTACGGATTAACTATTGTTGCAGCTTTATTTATCGTTCAAAACATAGTTATAGTAATATTTTGGTCCAATTTGTATATGGCGGGACCATCCATAAAAAACATAGTTGACGCAGCAGCGCCATATTTATTTGTGATAAACTTGGCCCAGTCTATTGCTTTAGCAGTCCTCCTCTGGATAACAAGAAAATAGTACTAATTATAGTAACTATGGTTCAATGTTGAATTTAGGATATTGATCTGAGTAATGTTTTTTATTTAAATAACTAAAGCTTTAGGATTCAAACTATATTTAAAGGCCTAAATATTGACGAAACTAGTACATGGGTTATAAATATAATAATGTTAAATTAAAGTAACTGACCATACAACCTAAAATCAGATTTATGATTAATTGAGTGTAAATGACGAAATAATTTTAAAGCGTGAAGTTAGACATCAGTTTTTTGGGTCTAAATAGGGAGAGATTTGGGAAAGTCTTGGGAAAGTCCTTAAGTATTCTGAAACAAGATGGCCCTTTAATGAACAAAAAAGAACTTGATAGAATAAAGATGACGGGAGCAATTTCTTTTTTATGCCTTCTGTCATTAAGTATAGTATCAATTACGCAGTCAACCTATCGACTAACATTTGCTCAAGGTGAAGAGAAATCCATGATGAACATGACCTCATCTTTGCCTCAACCAAACGGAAACGGTACGCTCCTAAAAGTTGAAGCATCCAATGCACTTTTTGAGCCAGCAGTAGGTCTAAGCAATGTATACGGTCCAAAGGGATTATTTCCATTTGAAGACGTCTTTAAGTGTGGAAACGCTTTAACATGCGGCATTCCAGCTGGGGATGACTCAAAATTCACAGGAACTTTTGAACAAAAAAACTTGAACAAAATGACAGCATATGAGGCTACTTATACATCTCCTGTAACCTACGGTCCGCATCAAATCAAAGGACACACATACAAAATAACGTTAACAGATACAGAATGGAATTCTCCAGATGCTGCACTACCGACTAAGAATGCTGAATTCTCTCAAATGGTAAACAATGTAGGATTTAACCAAATCCAACACGGCTCTTCACAAATTGACAGGTCTGATGTCCCACAGCTATACGACTCGGCATTTTTATATGGACATGCGAAGGTAACTGACATTACCAATGGAAACAACACCGTAGTCGCAAAAGACATATTCACACATGTAATGGTTGCGCACGTAATGGATGAAAAGGCTTACTACCGGAATATGAAGAATGAAGCAAAAAGTCCAAACATGGTATTTTTATTTGCTGTAAATATTCCAAATGACACCGAGCTTCCAGGTGTTGGTAAATTAACTGCGGAAAAAGCTCAATCTTTCACACCACTTTCGACTGATCCATCACTGAAGACCACACCTAAATTCAGCTATCCAGTGAAAATGGATGAACCTAGAGAAGGACAAATAGACAAACCGATGTCGCAATCAGTTATTTGGCCAGTTGCAAATCCAAAACAACCATTATTCTTCACATTCTTGGTATACCAGAATGTTGATGCCAAATGGACTGCTGGAATGAAAAGCGGCACTGGTCAATAGTTACTATAAGTGATAAACAGAGAGCGTAAGGAGATAAAACTTCCCTATTTTTTTTAACAAAATCACCTTAAGCTATACCTAAAATTGAGTTAAAAAATAATAGAAAGAGAAATTAATTCCTTATGGTTTCCCTTTTTGCTCTTTTACTTTGAAGTGTTTTTGATGTCAAATGCGTTTTATGCTAGTTACAATGAATGGAAATCGACACTAATAATTAGCATTGAATCGATAAGACCGGAGCCGTCGGTGCCCGCGAGGCTATCGGTTCTAAAAATGGGTTCTGAACATAAGTATGAACTGCTAAGCTTTTAATTTTTTCTTTTAGAGATATTTAGAGTCCTTAAAGAACCGTAATACACAAAGGTTTTGTGATCTATATTTCTAGTGAAGTCATTGCAGAATCAAAATCAAAGTTCCTGAATAGTCTAGTACTAGTTGTCGTTGTGTTAGCAACATCGCAATGCGCATCTAATCAATATATACTTGCACAGCCACAAATTAGTGATCCAGAACTCAAGATAGACGTTGTTGCCAAAGGTCTGATCTCACCAACTTCCATGCTTTTTTAAATTATATAAAATGGTGTTTCAAATGAAAGATCATCTCATAAAATTATAAACCTAGTATTCATGTTTGTAATTTACCGTACAACTTTTCATCAACCCTCTGCTCACGGAATAATAAGCCCAAGCTAGAAGCCCTATCGATAATAACCTCAGTGGTATTTGATAATTTGAAAGGAAAGTAGAGGCCGTGACACCTGCTGCACCCAACGTCGACACAAGCAAGAATCCTAGTGAGGAACAACTAGCACATGTACTTGAAAGTATGCCAAGTGAAGATCCGGAGAAAAATGAAGTAGCTTTTATCTTCATCTTTGAGTTTTTAAATATGTATATGTTCATACTGACAATTATTCCCAACAATATGGAGGTTATGGTTGCAAGAATAAATCCAACTACTGCATCTTCAGGTAGATAGAAAAAAACTATGGGTGTAAAGTAAAGCAATTGATCGAAACTAGTGGAAACGATCCAAAACCCAAGTGCGGTCGCGAATGCGATTAAGATGTATGACCATTTCGAAAAAACTATCTTGAATGGAAGAACCAATGGGGATGATCTACTAGTTGTTGATGATCTATTTTCTCCACTCACTAAGTTAGCCACCAGAGATTTTCTTATCTAATATAGCTTGAAATACCGGAAATGGATATGCTCCTAGCAACACTTGTGGATCTGAGCCATCACTTTTCTCTACTATAAATGTAGGTGTTCCCTGAAACCCAGACTTGTATGCAAATGCAGTATCATCATCGACTATCGATTTGTATTTTTGATTATCAAGACATGAATTGAATTTACTCATATCCATTCCCGGAATCTGTGAAGCAAATTTCTTCAAGTTGTCAACACTTGCCCAACCAGAATTTTCTTCTCCCTGATTGCCATACAATAATTCATAAAATTTCCAGAACATTCCCTGTTCATTGGCACACTGACTAGCCATAGCTGCACTCATTGAATCTGGACCATGAGTTACAAAATGCTTGAATACCAAATTTATCTTAGCTGTTTGGACATACGTCTGATTAATCTGTGGTTCTGTATCCCTTGCAAACCTGCCACAGAAATGACATTGAAAGTCCCCAAATTGAATAATCGTAATTGGTGATGACGGATTTCCTAAGACAGGTGAACCTTCTTGTTTAAGGTGTGCGTATGTGAGGTTTTGTATAGTTGCGTTAGTAGGTTGTGTTGCGTTTGGGTGAGGATTTGCAGGTGAAAATCCGTTTGGCACGCTGGTATTCTTCTCGTCTTCCATCCCTGCCATTTCATCACCTTGTCCTGATTCTTTAGTCGCTTTCACTAAGGTTACAGCATCAATATGCATTATGAGTGAGAGAATTATGGGTGTAAAAATTAAACCAAAGATGATACTTTTATGATTCATTCAATTATTAATATAATCCAAATGACATTTAAATTATGGAGTTTACAGCGTGAAGGTTATGATGTTTTGGAATGGAATAAACAATATAGGTAGCTACAATAGTAATTAAGATCGCCAAATGAGTATCAAGTGTTCATATTGCAATTGTACACCAAACGAGTGTATCATAAGCATGTCAGCTGAAGAGTGTCCCAATTGCAGTTTGGAAGAATGTTGCTGTTGGAAAACCATTAACGAAAATTGAAAATTAATTTAATTTTCAATTAACGTCTTGATGTACAAATTGGTGTATTACTTATTCTTAATTCGGTGGGAACCATGTGGAATATCACACTAGTGCAATTAGAAAACTACTGGTGGTATAATTCGATGGAGATGATAATTCTAGCAGCCTAATTTTGTAACCCTGAATTTAAACATTCTATTGGAATAATCGATCTCATATCAAGCATGCTTTATCTCTTAATGCTATGACACAATATCAACTACGGAGATTAGGAATAGATTGATTCGACTATAAATCAATTGTATACTCATGTAAGATAGAGAGGGATGGCAATAGGCTATATTACGCTAACTGGTCCTCTCGCAAATGTTCCTATTGAGCCATTGCTTAATTTTACATAGACTTCGAGCAAGTATGTGCCAGAATCTACACCATTCATTGAGAAGAATACGTTTCCCTGGTTTACCTCCTTATCCAGAAACATTCTTTCGCCTATTTCTCCACTTGTGAACATGGGAGCAACCGATGCGGCTTGAATATTCCCGTCTCCGCTTAGAAGCTTCACCATGAAATCGTTGTCATCTAGGGTAAAGGCACCATTATATTTGCTAAATGGCATCTCATACCTATAGTTGTTAGTTGTTAGGAAACTCAATACCAAGCTACGCTCATGTCCATGGAATTTAATGTGCACTCTGGGCACATCAACTTCCTGTTTTGCATTCTTAATCACGTCTAAAGTTCCTGTTATGAGTGTTTTTTGATCTGTTGGTGTCGACTGATGAATAATTA
>Ga0075417_10000361_pt1 | contig 9864 bp, 9 predicted proteins | sample SoiMetdeltSBSDD1_FD_71477 | JGI IMG/M metagenome (GOLD analysis project Ga0075417, IMG submission 71477) | Bulk soil microbial communities from a Populus tree surrounding site in Tennessee, USA - Soil MetaG P. deltoides SBSDD1 | ecosystem: Environmental > Terrestrial > Soil > Tree plantation...
GATGGTGCGCATGGCGTGGTGGATGCGCCCGCCGCCGAGGCGGGTCTGGGCGATGACGAAGGCCTGGCCCTCCCCGCCCAGCAGGGCGTCGACCGGCACGCGCACGTCGTCGTAGTGGATCAGCGCATGCGAGCCATGGCCCTCCGACTCACCGCCCAGTCCGATGTTGCGCACGATGTCGACGCCCGGCGTGTCGGTCGGGACCAGGAACATCGACATGCCCTTGTAAGGGCTCACGTCAGGGTTGGTGACTGCCATGACGATGAGGAAGCTGGCGGTGCGGGCGTTGGAGGAGAAGAACTTCCAGCCGTTGATGACCCACTCGTCGCCGTCCCGGGTGGCCCGGGTCTTGAACATGGTGGGGTCGGCCCCGGCGTGGGGCTCGGTCATCGAGTAGCAGGAGAACAGCTCGCCCTCGAGCAGCGGGCGCAGGTAGCGCTCCTTCTGCTCGGGCGTGCCGTAGTGGGCGATGATCTCGGCGTTGCCGGTGTCGGGCGCCTGGCAGCCGAAGATGATCGGCGCCCACTGCGAGCGGCCCAGGATCTCGTTCACCAGCGACAGCTTGAGCTGCCCGTAGCCCTCACCGCCGAGGTCGGGGCCCAGGTGGGTGGCCCAGAGCTTCTGGCGGCGCACCTCGTCCTTGAGCGGCTCGACCACCTTGCGCCGCGTCTCGTCGAGCGGGGTGAACTGCAGGCCCGGCCAGACCAGGTCGAGCGGCTCCACCTCCTCGCGCACGAACCGGTCGGCCCAGTCCAGCTTCACCTGGAACTCTGGTTCGGTCTCGAAGTCCCACATGGTCTCAGAATATGATTCTGGTCATGCCAAGTACAGTTCCGGCTGTCGGGAACGACGTTGCGGCTCGCATAGCCCTCCAGACGCTGAGCCGGCGCGGCTCTGCCTACGCGGGCGAAGTCCGGCGCCTGCTCGACGCCGCGCTGGACCTGATGCGGCGCGGGGGCACGACCTCCCGCCCCCGGGTGGCCGACATCGTGGCCGAGGCGGGGTTGTCCAACGACGCCTTCTACCGCCACTTCCCCTCGAAGGACGCGCTCGTCGCCGCCATCCTGGAGGACGGCACTGAGCGCCTCCTCAGCTACCTCGCCCACCAGATGGCGAAGGAGCCGGCTCCGGAGGGGAAGGTCCGCCGCTGGGTCCAGGGGGTCCTCGCCCAGGCAGCCGACGAGGACATCGCCACCACCACCCTGGCCGTCCTGTGGAACGCGGGCAGTGTGGGCCAGGGCCTCCCGTCGGCCAGCCGGCCGCTCGGCGCCCTGCTGCGCGACCCGTTCGCGGCGTTGGGCAGCGCGGACCCCGACGCCGACGCCACCTTCGTGGCCCACGCGGTGGTGGGCGTGATGTCGGACCACCTGTGGGGGCGGTCATGCCCGTCGCGGGCCGAGATCGATCATATGACCGACCTCTGCCTCGCGGTGGCTCGGGCATGAGCTTCCACGTCTTCCTGCCCCAGATGCGGATGCCGGTCGACGCCATCGTCGAACGGGCGCGGGCGGCCGAGGCCGCGGGCTTCGAGGGCCTCGCGCTGATGGACCACCTGGCTCCGCCGCTGGCCGACGAGCACGACATGTGGGAGGCGATGACCCTGGCCGGCTGGCTGCTGGCCGCCACCCGGACGCTGCGGATCGGCCATCTGGTCCTGTGCGACGCGCTGCGACATCCGGCCGTGCTCGCCCGCCAGGCCGTGACCCTCGACCACGCCTCGGGCGGCCGCTTCGACCTGGGCATCGGCTGGGGCTCGGTGCCCGAGGAGCTGGACACCTTCGGCGTCGGCCAGGCCGCGCCCCGCGAGCGGGTGGCGCGGCTGGGCGAGTCGCTCGCCGTGATGCGGGCGCTGTGGACCGGCGAGCCGGTCAGCTACGAGGGCCGGTTCTTCCGGTTGCACGGCGCCCGGCAGCGGCCCACGCCGACCGGCCGCATCCCGATCGTGATCGGCGGCGTCGGGCCCCGGACCCTGGCGCTGGTCCGGGAGCACGCCGACTGGTGGAACGTCCCGGTCCACTCCCTCGCCCGGCTGGACGAGGCCCGGCCCCAGGCCGGAGAGGCCCGCGTCTCGCTGCAGACCATGGTGGCGCTGGTCCCCGGCGAGGCCGAGCGCGAGGCGGTCACCGCCCAGTTCGCCCGCCGCTTCGGCGGCTGGACGCTGGGAGACGCAGCGGCGGTGGGGACGGTCGACGAGCTGGCCGGGCATTTCGCGAGACTGCGGGCGCGGGGTGTCGAGCGGTTCTACGTCTGGTTCGCCGACTTCGCCCCACCCGAGACGCTGGCCCGCTTCGGCGAGGTGATGGAGGCCGTCGCATGCAGTTGACCCCGACCTGGCACGCCGAGCAGACCCCGGACACGCCTGCCCTGGTCATGGCGACCAGCGGTGACACCGTCACGTACGCGGCGCTGGAGGACCGCTCCCGCCGCCTGGCGCAGGCGCTGCGATCCCGGGGCGTCTCCGCCGGCGACCACATCGCCGTGCTCATGGAGAACAACCGGCAGTACCTGCCGGTGGCGTGGGCGGCCCAGCGGTCCGGCCTCTACTACACCGCCATCAACAGCCACCTGCGGCCGGGCGAGGTCCAGTACGTGCTGGACGACTGCGGCGCGGTGGCGCTCGTCGCCTCCGAGGCCCGGCGCGACGTCGTGGCCGGGCTCGACCTGGCCCGCATCCCGGTGCGGGTGGGGGTGGGCGACCTCCCCGGCTTCGAGCGCTTCGACGACGTCGTGGCCGGCGCGGCCCGGTTACCGGCGGAGGACGAGGGCGAAGGTCGGGAGATGCTGTACTCCTCGGGCACGACCGGGCGGCCCAAGGGCGTGCGCAAGCCGCTGCCGGGCACGCCGCTGGGTGATCCTTCGGCCACGCCGGTGCTGCTGGCCCAGGCGCTGTCCGCCCAGGGCGGGGTCGGGCCCGGCTCGGTGTACCTGTGCCCCGCACCGCTGTACCACTCGGCGCCGCTGGTCTACTCCATGTCGATGCAGCGGCTGGGGGCCACGGTGGTGGTGATGGAGCGGTTCGATCCCCGCCAGTGCCTGGAGGTGATCGAGCGGCACGGGGTGACCCACGCGCAGTTCGTCCCCACCATGTTCATCCGCATGCTGCGCCTGCCCGAGGCCGAGCGCGAACGCCACGACCTGTCGAGCCTGCGCTTCGCCATCCACGCGGCGGCTCCCTGCCCGGTGGCCGTCAAGCGCCAGATGCTGGAGTGGTGGGGCCCGATCATCCACGAGTACTACGCCGGCACCGAGGACATCGGCAGCACCTACATCACGCCCGAGGAGTGGCTGGCGCATCCCGGCTCGGTGGGCCGGCCGCTGGGGGAGTGCCACATCCTCGACGAGGACGGTGAGGAGCGGCCGCCCGGCGAGGCGGGCGTGGTGTGGTTCGGCGGGGGCCGCCCCTTCGAGTACCACAACGACCCGCAGAAGACGGCTTCGGTCACCAACGACCGGGGCTGGCGGACGCTCGGCGACATCGGCTTCCTGGACGCGGACGGCTACCTCTACCTGACCGACCGCCACGCCCACATGATCATCTCCGGCGGGGTCAACATCTACCCCCAGGAGGCCGAGAACGTCCTGGCCGGGCACCCCGCGGTCGTGGACGTGGCGGTCATCGGCGTCCCGGACCCCGAGATGGGCGAGGCGGTGCGCGCCGTCGTCCAGCCCGTGGACCCGGCGACGGCCGGGCCCGACCTGGAGGCCGAGCTGCTCGCCCATTGCCGCGCCGAGCTGGCGACCTACAAGTGCCCCCGCCAGGTCGACTTCGTCACCGAGCTGCCACGCGACCCGAACGGCAAGCTCTACAAGCGGCTACTCCGTGAGCGCTACTGGGAGGGCCACGACTCGCTGGTGATCTAGCCGCGGGTGTCGGCGCCGATGCCGTGGAGGAGCAGCTCCCACAGCTCCTCGGCCGCCTCGTGGGGATCGGGCCGGATGGAGGAGCCGCTGATGGTGGCGGCGAAGATGTTGAACATGATCGCCTGGAGCACGATGCCGGCCACGCGGCGGCGGGGGAGGCCGGGCTGGATGCCGCCCGCTGCCTCCGCGTCGGCGAGGAGCTGCTCGAGCAGCGTGATCATCGGCACGAAGGCCTGCGAGGCCTCCTTGGGGTGCTCGGTCAGCAGCTGCTGGGCGAACTCGGCCATGGCCACCGGCGTCGGCCGGGGCTTGCGGCTCGACTTCGCCTTCACCGGAGGCCGGCAGATGATGTAGTGGTCGACCACGAAGCGGTGGAGGCGCTCGAACGGGTCGTCGATCTCGCTGACCGTCTCCTGCAGCTGCTCGGCCGTGGAGCGGACCGACTCCTCGAACAGGGCCAGCAGCAGCTCATGCTTGCCCGCGAAGTACTGGTAGAAGCTGCGCAGCGACTGCCCGGACCGCTCGACCACGTCCTGGACGGTGAACTCCTTCTCGGAGTCGCTGTGCATCAGCTCGAGCGCGGCGTCGAGGAAGCGCTGCACCCGCTGCTCGGCCCGAGCGCGCGCCGGGTCGAGCGACCGCGCGACAGCCATCTCACGCCACGTGCCGGAGCGATCGGTCGCAGGCGAGTCGGCCGCCGGTTGGTTTCGTGCCATGCGCAAACATTACCTCCGCGAGAACCGATTCCCGCGATAGCTGAGAATACGAATCTCAGGTATTGCGACCGCCATTCACGCCGATGACCTGGCCGGTGACGTAGCTCGCTTCGTCCCGCACCAGGAACGAGCAGGCGGCGGCGATGTCCTCGGGCCGCCCGACCCGGCGCACCGGCGTCTGCGAGGCGTGGAAGTCGACGCCCTTGCCCAGGAGCCCCTTGCTCTCGGTGCGCCGCAGCATGGGCGTGTCGATGAACGCGGGCGGGATGGTGTTGACCGTGATCCCCTTGGGGCCCAGCTCGAGGGCGAGGGCCTTGGTGAACCCGATCATGCCGGCCTTCGACGCCACGTAGTGGGTCATCAGCGGTTGGCCTCCCTGGGCGCTCGACGACGAGATGTTCACGATCCGGCCCCAGCCCGCCTCGATCATGCCGGGCACGACCGCCTGGCAGCAGTGGAACGTGCCGGTCAGGTTGACCTCCAGCAGGCGGTTCCACTTCTCCGGCGTGATGGACAGGAACGGGTCGAAGCCGTCGAGCCCGGCGTTGTTGACCAGGACGGTGGGAACACTCAGCTGCGTGCCCACCTCGGCCACCGCGGCATCGATCCCGGGCCGGTCGGTCACGTCGACCGTGAGCCCGAGGGCGGTGCCGCCGGCGGCCCCGATCTCGGCCGCCGCGCTCTGGGCCGCGTCGCCGTCGCGGTCGAAGATGGCGACCGCCAGGCCGTCCTCGGCCAGCCGTTCGGCGATGGCGAGCCCGATGCCGGAGCCGGCGCCGGTCACGATGGCGGTGCGATCGCCCGTCACTGGATCGCCTCGTCGCCCGCGAAGGTCGTCCGGTGCATGTCGCGGGGCGACGAGGGGTCGTAGGGGCAGGCCCGGTGGAGGACGCCGCGGTTGTCCCAGATGACCACGTCACCCACGTTCCATTGGTGGCGGTAGACCCGGTCGGGGGTGGTGGAGCGGGCCAGCAGGTCGTCCAGCAGGGCCCGGCCCTCGTCGCGGTCCATGCCCACCACGTGGTCGGTGGTGGCCCCCAGCACCAGCGAGCAGCGTCCCGAGCGGTGCCGCCACACCAGCGGGTGGACCTTGGCCGGCCGCTTCCGCCAGATCGCCACCTCCTCGGGACTGGGATCGGGGAAGGCGAGGCGCTGGGCCGCTTCGATGGTGTGCACGACCCGCACGGACTCGAAGCGCTCCTGCTCCTCGTCGCTGAGGTCGTCGTAGGCGCCGTAGGTGCTGGCGAACTCGGTCTCGCCGCCCGTGTCGGCCACGGCGTGGGCGCTCAGCATGGTGGCCATGATGGGCACGTCCTCGGTGCAGCCGTCGATGTGCCAGTCGAAGGTCCCCTTCAGGTAGGCGGCGACCGGGTTCTTGGCCGGGTCGAGGGTGACCCGGAAGATCTCGGGGAACTCGCCCTTGCCGAAGACCTCGACCTCGCCCAGCTTGCGGCTGAACGCGACCTGGGTGGCGTCGTCGATGTGGAGGTCGCGGAACACGAGGGCGCCGCTGGCCTCGAGCGCCTCCAGGCACGCGGCGGGGAGGTCGTCGTCGGCCAGCAGGCGCTCGCGGTCGACGCCCTTGACCTCGGCCCCCACCCGGTCGCCGAGCTTCTCGGTGGTGATCACAGCCATCAGAGTGGGACTCTAGCTTTGCGAGAACGACGTTTCCAGGAGTCCATCCCGCAGCTGGCGGCGCAGGACGAACTTCTGGACCTTGCCCGATGGCGTGCGGGGGAAGTCGGCCACCACGTGCAGCGACTCGGGCCACTTCTGGCGGGCCAGGCCGGCCTCCGCCAGGTGCGAGCGGACGTCGGCGAGCGTGGGTGCCTCGGCTCCGGGACGCAGGCGCAGGATGGCGGCGGCGTGCTCGCCGAGGCGGTCGTCGGGGGCGGCCACCACGCTGGTCTCGGCGACGCCGTCCACTCCCATCAGCAGCTCCTCGACCTCCTGGGCGCTGATGTTCTCGCCGCCGCGGATGATGATGTCCGACACGCGGTCGGTGATGGTGAGGTAGCCCTCGGCGTCGAGGACGCCCACGTCGCCGGTGCGGTACCAGCCCTCCGCGTCGAAGGCGGCGGCGGTCAGGCCGGGATCGGTGTAGCCCAGGCAGCAATCCGGGCCCCGGCTCACGATCTCGCCCCCGTCCTCCAGCCGGATCTCGACGCCGGCGAGGGGTCGCCCGTCGGTGGTGAGCCGCTTGTCCTCGGGGTCGTCCAGCGTGCAGCCGGTGATGGAGGGGTGCTCGGTGCTGCCGTAGGAGCGGAACACCTTGATGCCGAGCCGGGTGGCCCGCTCGGTGACCGCCACCGGCACCGGCGAGCCGCCCAGCCCGGCGAAGGGCATGAGGGCCAGGTGCTCGTCCGAGAAGTCGGGGTGGTCGAGCAGGCTGGTGAGGAAGAAGGTGGCGCCGCCCCCCATGCCCAGGCCCTCCTCGCGCATCATGCGCAGCACCTCGCCCGGGTCCCACACGTCGATGAGGTTGACCGCCCGGGTCCGCAGCAGGGGCACGAGGAAGGCGTTGAGCATGCCGATGAAGTGACCCACCGGGGCGGCGGTGACCTGCGGCGGGCCGCCGCTCGGGAACATGCGGTCGAGCTGGCGGGTCTCACAGCCGATGCTGCGATGCGAGTGCACCACGCCCTTGGGGTCACGGGTGGTCCCGGACGTGAAGCCGATGAGCGCGGGAGTGTCCGGGTCGACGGCCGGCGGCGCGGGGAGGGGCGCGGTGTCGAGCAGGTCCCCGAACGGCGTCGCGGCCGCAGGCAGGTCGCCTCCGCCCACCACGAGCCACCGCGGGACCGGATGGCGGGCCAGCACGTCGCTCCAGGTGGCGAGGAAGTCGCTGTGGCCGAACCGGTCTGCGGTGACCACGACGTCGGGCTCGATGGCCCGCACGATGTAGTCGACCTCCTTGGCCCCGTAGAAGTGCACGATCGGCACCACCACCGCCCCGAGGTAGGCCGCAGCCCAGAAGGTGATGCCCGCCTCGACCCAGTTGGGGATCTGGAAGGCGACCACGCTGCCCGGCCCCACCCCGCGCGCCTGCAGCGAGGCGGCCAGGGCGCGAGCGGCCCCGTCGACATCGGCGAACGTGCCCGACCACGGCCGCACCGCCGAGCGCACGCGGAACCGGACGTCGCCCATGGTCCCCAGGCCGGACGCCACCATGTCCCCCAGGGAGGCGTCGGTCCACCAGCCGTTGGCGCGGTAGCGGTCCGCCAGGTCGGGAGGTATGGGACGCAGACCCCAGGTCTCGCGAGCGATGTCCGTCACGTCCTTTCCCCCTTGCAACTGACGTTGTCGGAAAGTGAGAACTAGATTATCGTAGGGCTTCATGGCGATCTCGGCCGCTGCGGCTTCGCCGCCGGGCGCAGTGCGTGACCACGGGTTCCACCCGCTCCGGGTCGCCCGCGTCGTGGCCGAGACCGCCGAGTCTGCCTCGTTCGTGCTGGACGTGCCGGACGAGCTGCGGGACGCCTACGCCTACGAGGCCGGCCAGTTCCTCACCTTCCGGGTGCCGGTCGACGGCGAGCACCACCTGCGCAGCTACTCGATGTCGTCGTCGCCCGCGGTCGACGACGAGCTCCAGGTCACGGTGAAGCGGGTGCCGGGCGGCGTCGTGTCCAACGCCATGATCGACACGCTCGGCCCCGGCGACAGGGTCGAGGCCACCCGCCCGGCCGGCGTGTTCTGCCTCGGTCCCGGGGACGGAGACATCGTCGCCTTCGCCGCCGGCAGTGGCGTCACGCCCATCTACTCGCTGCTCAAGGCGGCGCTGGCCACGACCTCGCGGCGGGTCCGCCTGCTCTACGCCAACCGCGACCGCGACTCGGTGATCTTCGGGCCGGCGCTCGACACGCTGGCCGAGCAGTACCCAGACCGCTTGGCGGTGGTCCACCGCCTCGACGTCGAGCAGGGGTTCGTGGACGAGGCCGCCATCGCCCCCTTCGCCGACGAGGCTGCGGCCGCGGACGTCTACGTCTGCGGCCCCACGCCGTTCATGGACATCGTGGAGGCCGCGCTGCTGGCCCGGGGGGTGGACCCGTCCCGCATCCGCATCGAGCGGTTCGACCCGGCTCCGCCGCCGTCGGCTCCGGAGGCGACCGCGGAGGCAACCGCTGCCGCGCGGGTCACCATCGAGCTCGACGGCCAGACCGGGACGGTCGACCACCACCCCGGCACGACGATCCTGCAGGCCGCTCGGGAGCTGGGGATGGCCGCGCCGTTCTCGTGCGAGGCGGGCAACTGCGCCACCTGCATGGCGCGGCTGGTCGAGGGCGCGGTCACCATGTACACCAACAATGCGCTGACCGACGAGGAGGTGGCGGACGGGTGGGTGCTGACGTGCCAGTCCGTCCCCACGACGGCCACGGTGCACGTCGTCTACGGCTACGGGGAGGCCTGAGGTGGACCAGTCGCGGCTGGCCGACATCGTGGAGATCGAGCAGCTGCTCGCTCGCTACGCGGTCGGCATGACCAAGGACGACATCGACGCCGTCATCGAGGTGTTCACGCCCGATGGGAGCTACCGCGCGTTCGGGGACACCTACGCGCTGGCCGACTTCCCCGCCCTGGTGGCGGCGGCGCCGAAGGGCCTGTTCCTCACCGGCACGCCGGCCATCGAGCTGGACGGCGACACCGGCACCGGCGAGCAGCCGCTGTGCTTCGTCGACCAGACCGACCACTCGATGCGCATCGGCTGGTACACCGACACCTACCGCCGGACCGAGCAGGGCTGGCGGCTGCACACCCGGGCCATGACGTTCCTGCGCCGCAGCGGGGCCCGCGACTCGGGCAAGCCGCACGACCCGACCCGCCCCGAGCCGACCCGGGCATGAACCTGAGCGAGCTCCGGCCGGCGCTCGACCGCTGGCTCGACGACAACGCTGCCGCCCTGGCGCCCCAGCACGACCACCGCGGGACGCTGGACCAGCAGATGGCGCAGCTGGCCAAGGTCAAGCGGATGGCGTTCGACGCCGGCTGGATGCGCTGGGGCTGGCCCGAACGGGTGGGCGGCCTGGGCGGCTCGCCGCTGCTGCGGGGCTACCTGGGCGAGGCGCTCACCGCCCGCGACCTGGTCGAGCCGGGCCTGTACTCCATGACCGAGGTGCTGGCCCCCACCATGATCGACTTCGCTCTCCCCGAGCTGGCAGCGGCCATGGTCCCGCGGTTGCTGCGGGGCGATGAGACCTGGTGCCAGGGGTTCTCCGAGCCGGGCACCGGCAGCAACCTGGCTTCGCTCTCCTGTCGCGCCACCCGGGTGGCGCGACAGGAGAGCGAAGCC
>Ga0075417_10000376_pt1 | contig 9708 bp, 6 predicted proteins | sample SoiMetdeltSBSDD1_FD_71477 | JGI IMG/M metagenome (GOLD analysis project Ga0075417, IMG submission 71477) | Bulk soil microbial communities from a Populus tree surrounding site in Tennessee, USA - Soil MetaG P. deltoides SBSDD1 | ecosystem: Environmental > Terrestrial > Soil > Tree plantation...
GAACGACACGATGTTCGCGGTGGCAGCAGGCGACGAGCAGGTGGTCGTGGTCACCAACGACAACTCCACCGGGAACGACGCGATCATCTGCGACCAGTCGGTGACCTCGATCGAGGACCTCGCCGGGCGAACCGTCGCAGCAGAGCAGGGCGTGGTCGACCACTTCCTGCTGCTCCAGGGCTTGGATTCGGTCGGGCTGACCGAGGACGACATCGACTTCCGTGGAGTGCTCACCGACGCGGCGGCCGCCGGGTTCGCCGACGGCGAGTTCGACTGCGTCGGCGTGTTCGCACCCTTCACGCTCACCGCCCTCGAACGGCCCGGCTCGCACGTGCTGTTCGACAGCTCCGACTACCCCGGCACCATCTCCGACCACATCGTGGTGACGCCCGAACTGATCGAGGACCGTCCCGAGGATGTCCAGGCGCTCGTCGACGCCTGGTACGCCACCCTGGACTACATCGACGCCCACCCCGAGGAGTCGCTCGAGATCTTGGCGGCGGCGGCGGACATCACGACCGACGAGTACGAGAGCCTCGCCGAAGGGACGACGATCTTCTCGGCCGAGGAGGCGCTGGCGTCGTTCGAGGACGGCGACGACACGACGTCGCTCCTCTACACGGCTCGTCTCATCAACCCCTTCCTGGTGGACGCCGGCCTGACCGAGGAGGAGGCCAGCCTCGACGGGCTGTTCGACGCCAGCTTCACCCAGGACTACATCGATCGGAACGGAGGGTGAGCATCGTCCCCCAGGACGATCCCGAGCCGGTGGCGATCGAGCGCACCGCTCCGCCCAACCGACAGCCGACAGTCTCGTCCGCGCCATCCGCGACCACCACCGGGACACGGGGCCGACGCCACCAGGCTCTCATGCGACTGCGCGGGGACATCCCCCGCTCGGTGCACCTGGGTTTGGCTGCTCTAGGCGTCCTCGTGCTGCTCGGTGGTTGGGCGCTGCTCGCCACGTCGATGGGCAGCGAGTCGTTCCTGCTGCCTACACCGGCCGAGGCGTGGGCAGCAGGCGTGGACCTGTACCGGTCGGGAGACCTCATGGCCGATCTGTCGGCCAGCGGCCGGCGCATCGCCATCGGCTACGGCATCAGCATCGTCATCGGTGTTGCGTTCGGCGTGCTGATCGGCAGCTTCCGCTCGGCCGCGGCCTTCGTCGAGCCCCAGGTCGCGCTGCTGCGCTACATCCCAGCGAGCGCCCTCACACCGCTGTTCCTGCTGTGGCTCGGCATCGACGAGGCCCCGAAGATCGCCCTCATCGTCGTCGGCACGGTCTTCTACAACATCCTCATGGTCGCCGATGTGGCCCGCGCTGTTCCCAAGGAGCTCGTCAATGCGTCGTATACGCTCGGCGCCGGCCGGCTCACGATCCTGCGCCGGGTGCTCCTGCCGTACAGCTGGCCGGGGATCATCGACGTGGCGCGGGTGAACCTGGCCGCGGCATGGCTGATGCTGGTCGTCGCCGAGTTGCTGGCGGCCCAGCAGGGGCTGGCGTTCCGCGTCGTGCGCGCCCAGCGTTTCCGCCAGGTCGACACGATGTTCGCGCTGCTCATCGTGTTCGCCGCCATCGGCCTGGTGAGCGACCTGGCCCTGCGAGCGTTGCGCAACCGCACCGCGCCGTGGTCGGAGGGAAGCCGATGACAGGGGTCATCGTGGAGGCCGTGACCAAGTCCTTCCGGGCCGGGCGGGGCGTCGACCCCCTCGTCGCCCTCGATGGAGTCGACATGCACATCGACGCCGGTGAGCTCGTCTCCATCGTCGGTGTCTCGGGATGCGGGAAGACCACGTTGCTGAACATCGTCGGGGGACTGGAGACAGCGACAGCCGGCCAGATCCGCATCGACGGCGACCTCATCGTCGGGCCCGGTCCTGACCGGGGCATGGTGTTCCAGGGCTACTCACTGTTCCCCTGGAAGTCGGTCACCCAGAACATCGCGTTCGGTCTCGAGTGCGCCCGCTGGCCGAAGGCTCGCCGCCAGGGCCGGATCGACGAGCTTCTCGGCGTCACCGGTCTCACCGAGTTCGCGGGCCATCGTCCGGATCAGCTCTCGGGCGGCATGCGACAGCGCGTCGCTATCGCTCGGGCGCTCGCCCCGGAGCCGGACGTGCTGCTGCTCGACGAGCCGTTCGGATCGCTCGACGCCCAAACCAAGCGCGTCATGCAGGACTTCCTGTTGTCGGTCCAGGCGCGGACGAGCGCCACGATCCTCCTGGTGACCCACGACGTCAGCGAGGCGATCTACCTGTCGCAACGGGTTTATGTGATGGCGTCACGACCCGGCCGCGTGCTCGAGGAGATCGCCGTCCCGTTCGGGAGCGTCCGTGGTCCCGCCGTCCTGCGCGACGCTCGGTTCCTCGACCTCCGCGAGGAGATCGAGGAGCTCCTGCATGCGCCTTCCCCCCTGGCATCTTCTTCCTCGGAGCAGGCAATCCCGGCACAGGCGGCGCCGCCTCTGCCGCCGCCGGTACCGCTCTGACCCGCGCGGCCCAGCCCCTCGGCGTCCGCCGTGTCCGACATGTGACGCCTGCCCCGTTGTCGCATCGGTCAGGCTTCCCTCACCGCGACGAGCGCAGCTCCAGGGTGATGCGGGTCCAGGCACCTACGTAGATCCGATCGCCGAGACGAATTGCGCGCGGGACGTTGGCGGTCAAGGGTTCAGGCGACTCGTTGAGGTAGGTCCCGTTGGTCGAGCCGTGGTCGACCACCGTCCAGGTGCCGTCGTCGCTGGGGAGCAGCGACGCGTGGATGTGTGACACGGCCGGGTCTTCGGGCGGGACGGCCAGATCGATGGCGGGCTCAGTGCCGAGCGTGCGGCTCCGACGGCCGATGGTGGCCGGCCCGGCCGGCAGCTCGATGGTGCGCGGCGGCGCCCCCACCGGGAACAGCACCTCACCCACCTGCTGGCTGTCGTAGTAGGCGCGGTCGGCGGCGACGACCGCGATCAACCGGCCGGCGGCCCCAGCCGTCGGGGTCGCTGACGGCGACGACGGCGACGACGCCGGGTGGGACGGCTTCGGTGCCGCAGTTGGCACGGCGGGCAGCGGGGCCGGAGGCAGCAGGACGGGTTGGGGCACCGGGGCAGCCGGCATGCTGCCCGTTGCGGGGTCGTAGCCACATACCTCGCAGAAGTGAGCACCGGTGTCGAGCTCGGACGAGCAGTACGGGCACTCGCTCGCGCCGGCCACCGGCGCGACGCCGTCGGAACCGGCCCCGGCAGGCACCGACGGTCCCGAGGGCTCTGGTGCCTCGAACGAAGCGGCGGATGCCGTCCGCGGCGATGGCGCTGGCGGTGCCGAGTTGGGCACGGTCGGCCTCGAGGCGGTCTTGACGCCGCTGTCCGGTACGCGGGGAGAGAAGGGGATCGTCGCACCGCAGACCGAACAGAGGTCCCGGTCGTCCGAGATGTGACCGTTCGGGCAGACGACGTTCGATCCCAGCTCCTTCATCCTGCTTCTCCCCCGGTGCCTGTGCCGGCGCCGTCGCTCTCGGGAGGCCTCGCCGGCTTGGTACCCCCCACCCGAACCGTCCTTCTGGAGCGGGTGTCGAGCTCCGCGCCCCGGTCCTTGTGCACCCGAACCGTCCGGGTAGACCGGGTGTCGAGCTCCATCTGGTCCGCTTTGGCGACGCTCCTGCGGATGCGCACGGTCCCGGTCCGCTCGTCCTCCACGTCCACCACCTTCCTCAGCAGTCTGATGGTTCCGGTGTGTCCCGAGCTGGCGGCCAGGCGGGTGGCCTGACCGAGCCGCACTGTGGCGGTCCTCTCGTCGCCGGCCTCCAGTGCCCGCAGCCCCTGATGGATGGCCGACGACAGCTCGGCCTGCCGGCTGTAGTGCGCCACCTCAGGGCTGACCTGCGTGCCGATGCCGTCGTCGGTCCACACCATCCGCACCAGGCCCGGGCCGACGACGGCGCCGTCGACGACCAAGCTGAGCCGGGCGGCCAGCATCTCGATCCCCGTCCCGTAGGCCGGGACGGTTACCGACAGGTGGTAGTCGCGCGCTTCGGAACCCCAGGACCCGAGCGGGTACTCCCGGAAGTGGAGGTCGACCTGCTTTCCCCAGCCGGTCAGATCTTCGACCTCCGGGGCAACCTGGCGGAAGAAGCTCACCGCCGCTCCCCCCGGGCACCACACCCGCAACGACGCCTGCGCGGCACGGCCCATCGACGCCTGCATCAGCCCCTGGAGCTCGGCTTCCAACCCGTCCGAATCGCGGATGATGTCGACGGACCCGAGCAGAGCGGAGGCGACAGTACGCAGCTCCTCGACGACCCAGTCGGTGCCGACGCCCCGGCAGTCCGCCTGGAACAGGCCTCGGCACTGCGCCAGGGCCGCCTCGAGGACCCCTGGCACCTCGTTGTTCTCGCCGTCGGTGAGCAGGATGGCATGCCGCCGGGGCGTGGGGCTGGCCACGAACAGCTCACGCGCCGCCAGCAGCCATTTCGAGATCGCCGTCCCGCCGCAGGGCTCCAGGTGACGAACCGCCTCCCGGGCCGCGGCCCGGGTCGAGGGATCGGCGACCACCAGCCCGGTGCCCCACGGTGGGAAGACGACGGAGGCGTCGTGGTTGCCCGCCACGATCCCGAAGCGAACACCGTCGCGGATGCGGTCGACGGCGAGCCCGGCGGCTCGGATGGCCGCGTGGATACGCCGGGGCGGCGTGTACATCGAGCCCGAGACGTCGATGATGAGGACCTCGGCTGCCTCCCCGGCCACCACGGGGGAGGGCCCGTGGGCCGTCACGGTGACGATGGCGTCCATCGTCGTGGCCTGCGGCGGGACGTACTCGTTCTGGAAGACGTCGAGCGAGAAGTCGGTCATCGCCGCTCCTGTCCGTCTAAGTCGTGGGGGCCTACGGCCACGGTGATGTTGTCGCCGCCTCCGGAGGCGTTCGCGAAGACCACCAGGCGACGGGCAAGCGTGATGGTGGTCTCGGACCCGATCGGTCCGATCAGGTGGGCCATGCCCTCGAGGGTGGGGGCGTAAGTCCACAGCCCATCGGACATCAGCACGACGAGACCGGGTCCAGGCAGCTCGCCCGCGGTGACGGCAGGCTCGGCGTCGCTGGAGTCGACGCCGAGCCACCGGGTGACGGTGTGGGCGCCTGGGCGGTCCATGACCTGCGCCGCGGTGAGGTCGCCCGAGGCCATCATCTCACTGGCCAGCGAGTCGTCCTGGCCGATCTGCAGTGCTCCGTGGGCGTCGACCCAGTAAGCGCGGCTGTCGCCCACCGAGGCGAAGGCAGCGTTGGCTCCCCGCACCGCCGCGGCCACGAAGGTACAGGCGCCCGGCCCCACGTCGAGGGTTGGGTCATAGGGCACGGCAGCCGCGGCCTGCTGGGCGGCCGCGGCGGCGACGGCCATGGCGGCTCCGAGGTCGCCCCCCTCCGCCACGGCCCCGCTGAGCACGTGCAGCGCCGCGTCGACGGCTGCCTGTGACACCAGGTGGGGATCCTGGCTGACCGACACCCCGTCACAGACCACCAGGGCGAAGCCTCCGGGGTCCCCCTCGACCCATCGAACGCCGACGGCGTCCTCGTTGCGCCAGTGCGAGGAGCCCTGGTCGGTGACGGCTGCCACGGGGCCGTCGACCAGCTCGCGGTAGTCGTGGGCCTTCGCCCGTAGTCCTGGGCCAGGCCTGCCGCCCCAGCGCTCGACCCTGGAGTCGGCAGGGCTGACACCGTCGTCTCGGGAGGCTTCGACCGACGACCTCTCGCCGATGTCGGCGCTGCTGGTGGCCAGGGAGGGGGCGGAGAGGGCAGCGCCGCACAGCTCGCACCAGCGATCGGCCGGAGTCATGGGATCACCGCAGACAGAGCACGCCATGCGCGCATCGGTTCCGGCCCCGTCGCTCACAGGAGCGTGCGCGGTCGTACGAGGTTGGCCCGGTCGACCAGTTCGTTCCGCTCCCGGGCGGTCGTTGCGGTCCGGGCGATGTCGCGGTAAGTCGACTCCAGGCCTGCCCTCAGGGCGGTCTCGCTGAAGGGCCGCCCCAGGATCCGCACTGCCGAGGTCGCCGTGACACGACCCCCGGCCAGGGCGGCCAGGCCGGCCTCGAACAGCTCGCGTGCGAGCTGCGCGTAGCGCCGCGGGGTGAGCCACAGCTCGTCCAGGATCAGCGACGCTCGCTCGAGCTGATCGGGGCGCGGCGGCTCGGCCTGAGGCCATGGCGTCGATGCGAGGGCGCGCACGGCCGCGATGCGGGCGGCGACGTGTGCGCTGGAGGCGGCCGGCACCCGATCCAGAGCGGCCACCGCGCCCTCGCGGTCGCCCAGAGCCACCCGCACGCGGGCCAGCCCGAAGGCGCCGAACACGTAGGCGGGGTCGGTCCGGCTGGCCACGTCGTAGAGGTGGGCGCTTCGACCCAGGTTGCCCGCAAGCTCGTGGGCCAGCGCCAAGGCCAGCTTGGCGGGCACCTCGCCGGGGAGGTCGGTGTAGACGGGGTCGAGCCAGTCGACGGCTCCGACGGCCAGCCCCTGGGCGAGGGCCGTCAGGCCTCGGTGCCACCACAAGTGCCAGTCCCGGTCGTCGCCGAGGCGGTCGAGCGTGGCGGCCGCCGGCTCCGGCGTACCGGCATAGAGCTGGGCCCGGGCCAGGCAGAGCAGCGTCTCAGGGGTGGCCGGCACCGAATCGGTGGACAGGGCCGAGGTGAGGTTGGCGACCACCGCGGTCGGCTCGCCGTCGGCCACGCCGAGCACGACGCCTGCACCGGGGTCGGAGGGGTCGACCTTGGGGGCCGGCAGGAGGCGCCAGTCCGGCCCTACCTCGTCGTGGGCGCCGGCACCCACCACGCCACCGGGCTCGAAGACCGTGCTCACCGCCGGCTGCGCCTCTCCACGGGCCGCGGATTCCTCGCGCAGGATGCCGAGGAGCTGCTCGGCCATGTCCTCGGCGGACTCGAACCGGTCACTCGGGTCGGTGGCGGTGGCCTTGAGGAGGAAACGGTAGAGCGACTCGTGCTGGGCCAGCACCGGGTACACGTCGGGCCCGGGCACGCTGGTGGCGTACGTGGTCTGGTAGCCGCGGAAGTCCAGCAGCAGAACGGCCAGCATGCGGCCGACGGTGTAGAGGTCGGAGGCCACCGACGGCCCCGAATCCGCGACCTCTGGGGCCTGATACCCGATGGTGGCGTAGATCGCCGACTCGTCGTCGTCGATGCGACGGACCCCGCCCACATCGATGATCTTGAGGGAATCGCCTGAGAGGATGACGTTGTCGGGCTTCATGTCGCAGTACAACAGGCCCTGGGCGTGGAAGTAGCCCATGGCGGGTAGGACGCCCAAGGTGTAGACGATCGCCCTCTCCACCGGCAGGGGGTCGATGCCGCCGCTGTTGACGGCGTCGCGCCGGGCCTTGAGGATCGCCTTGAGACTCTGGCCGCCGATGTACTCCATGACGATGTAGCCGGCATCCTCGTGAGCAACGAAGTTGTGGATGCGGACGATGTTGGGGTGGTCGAGTGCGGCAAGGAACCGGCGCTCCGCGACTGCGGCCATGGCCGCCTCCTCGCTGGCGGTGTCGAGCAGACCCTTGAGCACCACCCAGCGATCGGAGACCGCTCGGTCACGCGCCAGGTAGATCCATCCGAGCCCGCCGTGGGCCAGGGCACCTATGACCTGGTACTGGCCACCGACCAGGTCGCCGGGACCGAGCCGAGGTGTGAAGGAGAACCGGGCCCGGCACTGGCGACAGAACCCGTCGGGCCGCCCGGGCCGATCGCCGCGAGCGCGCCCGACCGGACTGTCGCAGTTGGAGCAGAAGCGATCGTTCTCGTGGACCTCGGCGACACGCATGACCGCCGCCAAGGGGTCGCCCTCCGGGACAGCAGGGACCTCGACGAGACCGTGTCCGAGCCGTCTTCCCCCGGTCCGGCGGCTGCGGACCCGTTGGGATCCCCGGCTCGCAGCCCTCCCGCCCGACGAGCCGATGCGTGCCGACGACGGGCGCAGGCGAGGCGCAGGATCCTGGTAGTGGTCGCCGCCCGGGCCCCTGCCGTCGCTGGGGCCGCCACCCGCTGCCGGGGAGTTCCACACGGGAGCGGGAGCGGCGCTTGGCGGCGGGACGACGAGGGCGCCGGGGGCCAGGGGCGCTCGGCCACACGAGTCGCAGTAGCCATCAGCGACCCGCCCGTCACACCCCGGGAACGCGCAGGCGCTGGTCGGTTCCGCCAGGCCAGGCGCGGGGAGCAGGCTCCCCGGGGCGGGCGGGGCTGCCGGGGCACTCGGGCTCGGGACGGCATAGGCGTACGGCTGCTCGGCAAGACCGGGTGTCGCTCCAGCCCTGGAGGGCGCGGCGAGGGGTGCTCGGCCACACGAGTCGCAGTAGCCATGAGCGATCGTCCCGTCACACCCCGGGAACGCGCAGTGACTCATCTCGCTCACGTCGCCACTCGTCGATCGGCTCCTGAGGCACGTGCCCGTGACGGTCGGTGCTCATGGTCGAGGTCGGGTTGCACGAGTCCCGAGGGGTCGGTCGTCGCACCCGGCGTCCTCCCGTGCGGCACCCTGGCGTCCGCGTCGTCCGTGGCTCCCATCGTCGTGACACCTCGCGGTGGCTCGACCGCCTCGCCCACCGATCCGAAGGCACCGCCGGTCGTGTCCGATGACGGCGGCTGACGGAGGCCCTCCAGGAGCTCCTCGACTGCAGTCTCCGCGGCCTCGAGGTCGCAGGGGACTTCCAGCGACCGCAGGGCCCGCCCGGCCAGCTCGGTGACGAGCGGATCCTCGGCCCGGCCCAGCGCTCCCGCCTTGACCCGTGCTGCCCGCAGCAGGCCTTGGAGCTCGCGGCGCCGGCGCCGCGGACGGGCGTTGGCCTCGGCGACCTGGCGGGCTACCGCCAGGGTCTGGTCGGCGAGCGCCCGCCAGCGGGCCAGCCCGGCCCCGGCGCGGGACACGTGTCCTTCGGAAACGAGTCGCTCCAGGCGCGCCAGCCACGGCCGCAGGCCGGGCTGGTCGTGCAGCACCTTCGCCGCGACCGGTTCCAGGAGTCCCTCGGGGCTGGCAATCTCGAGCCGGGTCTGGTCGAAGGCGTCACGCCCCTCGGCCAACAGTCCCTCGAGCTCAGCGAGCGTGCGGGCGGCGCCGGCGGCTTCCTCGCTCAGGCGGGCAAGCTCGGCGCGGGCGCCGGCGATGCCTGCCAGGGTCGACTCGAGCCCGCTGACCTCCTCGGCGGCACCCAGCGGGTCCTCGATGATGTGATTAGGAAGGGCCTCGATCGCAGCGACCGCCGCGGCCACAGGCCGGTGACCCGGTAGCTCGGCTGCCAGGTGGTGAGCCTCGGTCGTCACCCGGTCGAGGCGAGGGAGCAGCTCACGCCAGGCGGCGTCGACCTCGGCGACGACCTGGTGGGCCGGTGCGAGCCCGACCGCCAGGGTCGCGAGCACGGCGTCAGGGGTGAGGCTGCGCCCTGAGGAGGAGCGGGAACCCGACGGAGGCGCATGGCCATCAGCGGAGACGCCCGGCTCGGCTCCCAGGACGATACTAGGGCCGTTGAGCTGGAGCATGAGGCGGGCGGCATCGACGTCGGGCTCGTTCTGCTGCGCCTTGATCCGGGACAGCAGGTCGTCGAGCAGGCTCAGGCCTTGCCGCAGCTGTGCCACCTGGGCGAGGGCCGGCCGGGCCCGCTCCGCCGTGACACCGGTGAGGCGGTCACCGGTCAGGAGCGCGTAGGTGGCGTCGGCTTCGAGGTCTCGGGCTTCGGAG